>WNFG01005815.1_pt1 | contig 10369 bp, 10 predicted proteins | sample 5400431 | NCBI WGS metagenome assembly WNFG01 (sample SAMN13153346, study PRJNA577476) | soil metagenome | isolation source: 120 cm saprolite under Douglas fir tree site 2 hole 3 replicate 2 | place: USA:California | collected 2015-04-18
ACGGCAACGCCATCGGGCGCATCACGCCCAGTGGCAGCTTCTCCACGTTCGGTATCCCCACGGCCAAGAGCAGGCCTGAGGGCATCACGGCCGGGCCGGATGGCAACGTCTGGTTCGTCGAGGAGAATGCGAGCAAGATTGGGCGCATCACCACGAAGTAGTGCGTGAGGGCAAGCTGCGGCAGCGGAGCGCAGGGCAGGCGGATCTCCTGTTGGCCTTGCGCTCCTGGCTGGCAGGCGGCTTATCTGAGCTTGACCACCAGTTAGCTATCCCTCACTTCGTTGGAGAAAGCGGAGACGGTGCCTGTGATGTTGTAAGCGACTCTGAGGCCTGCTTCACTGCAGGCCTCTATGTCTCTAACATCTGGTGAACTCGTTTCATGTGCTCATGAAGTCTCTCCCGGCGCCCTTCTGGTGGCAGGTTGCTACGGTAGGTAGCGATATATTCATCAAAGTTCCAGGTAGAGAAGAACTGCTCTGCAGCGTTTCTTCCATTCTGGTAAAGCAGGTCTGTCTGCTCCTTACTCAAATTGAACTGTGTGCCACTGATGCCATTCACCGGAACCGTAATGGTGCGGACAAAGGTATGATCGTCCATGTAGAGTCTATCGTGAGCCGAGAGCATGGTACTGAGTAGCGCTTGGCCGATTTGAAAGACGTTGTCCGTCGGGCTAATCGGCCAGGGAGATTCAGGGGTAGGCAGCGAGTCTACCAGGCGAAAACCAAAGGTGGGATGGCTTGGCTTTGTCTGTACATCGAAGATGGACACTGGGAAGTTGCTAAGCAATCCTCCATCGACAATACGACAGTCTCTGCCATCTTTTTTATTCCGCTGATCAACTGGTATAAAGAAGAATGGGATGCTGGCGCTCATGCGTACAGCCAGAGCAATGTCGAGTTCATCGGGGTCCAGGCCATATTGAAGTGCATCCTGTGGTAACTGCAACATCCGCCCGGTACTGATATCTGAGGCGATCACTATGAGACCATAACGGTATTTTGAATCTTTCGGCTCATGCTCTCTGCCAGGAACGACCAGGTCACCGAACTTTTGTTTTTGCTTTGCTCCCAGTTTCTCTTTTATAAACCCTACAATGTAGTCTCCGCTATGCAGCCCTCCACGTCTTAGCAGGTTGATGGTTTCGCCCAGGAAGAACCCGTTAAATCCCTTGTCTTGCGCAAAGCGATGAAAGTCCACTTCGTCCCTCATAATGCCGTACATTTCTTTGGCACTATAGCCGGCGGCCATCATTGCGGCAACAAATGCACCTGCTGATGTGCCTGCCACATTGACCCAGGAATATCCTTTTTCTTCTGCTACAGTGAGTGCGCCTACGTGACCAATACCGCGAACGCCTCCGCCTTCAAGGACAGCGTCGGCACAGGGTTGATTGTTGTTTAGCGGTTGTGCTAGACTGGACATAGGTAAACCTCCTTCTCTGGTGTGTGAGTGTTACACACCCATTGTTCACTATTCTCGAAGGATGGACGAGTAACACGAAGGTTTTTTGCAGTCCAGGTTGGGAGGTTTCCTTGATATCGTGGCGCTAAGCGCGCACGGCATACTCGCAGAAGTCTAACGCGCTGGCAAGAGCAACACCCGAGCCAGCATATAACATTCCACCGCAACGTATCGGCAGAGATGAAACCAGTTCATACCTCATGAATCTCTTTTGCCGCCAGAGGAAGTAGCCACTATCGGATCGCATTGCGTACAAGTAGTGGCTGTCGGTGCTGACATACATAATTTTTCGAGGGAAGCGAGTAAGGGCGATGAGTATCCAGGTCTGTAGATTCTGGTAAAACCTTGACCAGCTAATTCTACTAAACAATGAGCACAACGTTGCCAATCCCATCGTCACCAGAAGTTGCAACGATGGACCAGCTTTAGGTGCCGCAGCATTTCTCATAGATTGTGAGGGCTGATATGAAAGTCCAGGCAGTGGCCTTATACCAGGCAAACTGCAAATGCCCACTTCCATTGCGTGATAGGCAGCATGGACTTTGGCACATGCTTGACAGGATACCAGATGTTGCTTGAGCGCGGCGTGATCGGCAGGTGAGAGATCATCCTGGTGTCTAGCCGCTAGTCTCTGTGCCCAATCTGTACAGGGCGTGAGGATCGATTCTATCATGTGCCTTGTCTCCTTCCTTCGATACAGATTCATTCGTCCATGAGAGACGCTGGTACGCTAGACGGAACTGTTCGCTTCCCCGGCTAACGTATATGCTGACACTTTTTTCGCTGATTTTTAGTGCGGTGGCTATCTCGCGTTGTGAAAAATTGGCTACAAGCTGCAAAAGCAGGCAAGTGCGATACTTCAGTGATACTTTTGCTAAAGCCTGTTGAATGAGTTCCATCTCTGCTATCCGTTCTTCAGGCCCTGCGGTGCTCATGTATGCTGGGGTACCCTCATTTTCGTCAGTTTTCAAGTATGACCAGCGAAATTTCCGGCGGCGCAAATGGTCGATTGCAATATTGGTGGCGATGCGATAAAGCCAGGCATCAAAGCAGGCTTCGTTTTGTAAATTTGCTAAACATTGCCACGCCTTGAGAAACGTTTCCTGGGCAAGGTCACGCCCTTCTTCCTCATCCCCTACCATATGTGCCAGGTATGCGCAGATACGGGCATTGTAGTGTTGAAACAGGGTATCAAAGGCTGTTTTATCTCCTGCCCGCGCCTGCTCTACTATCTCAATAAACCGTTGACCATCCTCCGATGACCTGGAAGTGGTGGGATCCCGTGCTGTTGGAGGCATCAGGTAAGCTCCTCTTTCATCAAAAGCTGTGTACTCACTACCATCGATGATGTCAATTTAAAATCGAACCCTACAATTCTCTGCAAAAATCAAAAAGTATGCGAGCAATTGTTTGCATGTTTGTGAATGTACCGGAACTTGATCACGAATTCAGTGTATAGACGAGGGATCTGTAGGGTTTTGGTCTCTATATTTCGTCATAGGGGATAGAAATTGAATAATTGAACGCTTCTTATAAGACTCTGAGGAGTAGTGGTATGACCGATGATTCACTTCCGACCCATTTACCGAGCGCAGCGAGCTACTCGGGCTGTGGTGATGTTTATTACGATCAATATTACCTGGATATGTTTCGTCGTGCACTAATCCAGTGTGATCGGTATGCCCAGGAATATATACAGCATCACTTCAGTGCAGTCGTGCTTGACTGGCTGCGTTGTCATCCCCGTAGAGCTTTGGCTTGTCATCTTACTAGTGAAGAGCATTATGTGAATCAGGCATTTGAACATTTCTGGCAGATATCACTTCAACACCAGGAATTGGAAGTGCCCTCCCTGGCCTGTGCGCTTCTTTACTTGCGAACAAGCCTCAATAGCGCTATTCTAGATGCCTTACGCGGCTCCTTTCGACCACAAGAATCGCTGTCGCTCAAGACCGCTTCAACAGGGGATTCGTTCGCAGACAGTCATAGTAGCGGTCAGGAGGTATGGGAAATTGTAGAAAGAAAGCTTTCCGATGTGCGAGAGCAGCGATTGGCCTACCTGCTCTTTCATTGTGGCCTCAAACCAGGGGAAATAGCACATTCCTATCCCCAGGAGTTCAGCGACGTGCGCGAAATCTCTCTCCTGCGCCTCAAAATTATGAACCGGCTCTGCAATTCTAGCCATATTGACTACAAGTAGAGACTACTTCCAGCGGCCTGTACTCAGGCCGCGCATAGGGATAGAAAGTATCATCTTGCCTGCCGGAGTTCCTGTATATACCGTTTCACCGCCTCAACACGCCTGCTCTCCTCGTTTTGCTCGATAAGCTGAACTATCGCGCTCCCGACCACCGCGCCATCGGCATAACTGGTCACCTCGGCAATGTGTTGGGGCGACGAAAGCCCGAAGCCGACTACCAGTGGCAGGTGATGATCTTTCGTATAGCCATAGACTCTCTGGATAAAGCTATGCAAGTGTGCAGGGAGTGTTGCGCGCGCACCTGTGACGCCACTCAACGCGACACAGTAGATAAAGTTTCCCGGCCCACTGGCCGAAATCTCAACGATGCGCGCAATGCGCTCGCCAGGCGTAGCAGGGGGTACCAGGAAGATGAGTGCTAAGCCTTGTTCCTGGGCCGCTTGCTGCAATGGAGTTGCTTCCTCAGGAGGCAGATCGGGGATGATCAAACCACAGACTCCACTAGCTGCGGCTGTCCGGCAAAAGCGTTCGATACCATATGCCAGTACCGGGTTGTAGTAGCCCATCAGGATTAAGGGAGTATTGCTCCTGGCCGAAACCAGCCGGGCAATCTCCATACAACCATGGATGGTCATACCGCCTTCGAGCGCAACCTGCCCGGCATGCTGGATAGTAGCCCCATCGGCGAGTGGATCGCTAAAAGGCATTCCCAGCTCGATAATATCAGCCCCTCCCTGTATCGCTGCCAGCACGAGTTCGATGCTTTGTTCTGCTGAAGGGTAGCCACACATAAAATAAGGAATGAGTACGCCGCGCCCCACTCGCCTCGCTTGTTCAAAAGCCCGCGTAATCCGTGTGGCGGGTGCCGGAGTTGTAGAGCTAGTTTGCATAGTATCTCCTAATAAATTTAGCTGCTAATGCCCTGTCAAGCTTGAAATGTAGTGGCATCCCTTCTCCTTGCGTCTCACCTGACCCGCAGGGTAGCTGCGCAGCAGCGTTGGTGAGACGGATTGGTGCCAGCGGATGCCAGGTACTCACTCATCAAATGAACCTGGACAAGCTTCAGTCCGAGATTGCCGGATTTGTCGCACCAAGCCTTCCCCAGATAAAGTTTCCACCGGCATATCTGTGCAGTAATTCAAGCAAATCTTTGAGAGCAGCGTCAACATCTCTTTGGGCGTTGGCATGGTGCGCTTCAACAGTGATAATGGCCTGCCTGGTATCCTCTTGCGCCGCGCTCTGGTCGCTTTGTCGCCAGCACCAGCGGCGCGCGATGACCAGTTTCGTTTCATCAGAAAAAACTACTTCGCCCGGTTCTGGATGATCCACTTCGTCCTCGCCCAGCGTGGTGTAGCGTTCTGAACCGTCCGCGAAATGGACTGTGATTGCTCCCTCCAAGGCGCGTGTATCAAACACTGCGACGGGCAATGCATAGCGAATACTCACCAGGTTGCCCAGGTCAACCAGCAAGTTGATGCTCGGAATATCCCCTTTTTTAGTCAAACGGCGCAGCAGCGCTTCGGCTGCGCTGCGGTACTGTGTTGGGTCTACGTCAAAACTACGGAAAGCGCTGCGCCACGCCGCCAGTGATTCGACCTGGCTCAAAGGAGTAGTCCCGATGCGCTGTAAGGTAGCCTGCTGTTCAGCCTGGAAAGCCGCTTGCAAATCTTTCGGCGTCGGACCATTAGTCATGTCCCGCGCCAGGATCACACCGCCAGCTACACCTGGATAACGGGCTAGAATATCAGGATGATAGCGGAAAACTGTCATCTTTCACTCCTTCAAAGTAACGTGTAACGCTTTCGCGACAGTAAGCATATCTTTGTCACCGCGCCCCGACAGGTTCAGCACGACCAGAGAACCAGGCGGAATTTTGCCCTGCTCTCCCAGCTCCAGCAGGTAGCCCAGGGCATGTGCAGGCTCCAAAGCCGGGATAATGCCCTCGCTCTGGCACAACGCCTGCAAACCACGCAGTGCGCATGCATCGTTGGCAGAGACGTAGGTGGCGCGTCCCGTCTCTTTCAGGTAGCTGTGCTCTGGTCCTACGCCGGGATAGTCAAGACCCGCCGAGATGCTGTGGGTAGTCAGTATTTGCCCATCTTCATTCTGAAGGAGGTAGCTGAATGCGCCGTGTAGTACCCCTGGCCTGCCTGCCACCAGCGTTGCCGCGTGCCGTCCTGGCTCGAGACTTGAGCCGCCGGCTTCTACGCCAATCAGTTGTACGTCAGGAAACTCAGCAAAGGGATAGAACATACCAATGGCGTTGCTGCCACCGCCGACGCAGGCTACAACCATATCGGGTAGCCGTCCTTCCTTTAAAAGGATCTGTTCGCGTGTCTCACTGCCGATCACCGATTGAAAATCGCGCACGATGCGTGGGTAAGGATGCGGTCCAACTGCGGAGCCGATCAGGTAGAAGGTCGTCTCAACGTGGGTTACCCAGTCCCGGATGGCTTCATTGATCGCATCTTTTAGCGTGCGGCTGCCGCTGGTCACCGCGCGTACCTCGGCGCCCAGCAATTTCATGCGGAAGACATTGAGAGACTGGCGCCCGATGTCCTCCTCGCCCATGTACACGATGCATTCGAGACCCAGCATAGCGCAGACGGTCGCAGTGGCAACGCCATGCTGCCCAGCGCCTGTTTCAGCAATAATGCGCCGTTTGCCCATACGTTTTGCCAGTAACCCCTGCCCCAGCGCATTATTGATTTTGTGTGCGCCGGTGTGTGCCAGGTCTTCGCGCTTGAGGTAGACCTTGATACCCGGCGCTACCATCTGTGAGAAACGCGGAACATGATGCAGCGTGGTTGGCCGGCCAACGAAGCTGGCAAGTTGCGCCTGCAGTTCTGATTGGAATTCGTCGTCGCTGCATACCTCTTCGTAGGCTGCTTCTAAGCCAGCAAGCGCTGCCATCAGGCTTTCAGGTACGAATTTTCCCCCGAATGCTCCGTAGCGCCCGCGCTCATCGGGATAGAGACGATGCTGATATGTTTCTCTATACTTCATGCTGACATTACTCTTCTTTCTCGTACTCGCTGAACGAACGCCCGTATCTTGCCGGCATCCTTAACTTTGTTGGTCTCAACACCGCTGCTTACATCTACTCCCCAGGGGCGAACCTGCTCAATTGCCTCCGCCACGTTCTCAGGCGTTAACCCCCCCGCCAGCAGTACAGGCATTTGTTGCGCTACTGACCTTGCCAGGTCCCAGTCGTGCGTTTCTCCTGTTCCCCCCCATTTCGGTGTTGGCGTGTCGAGTAAGATGCGCCAGCTTGTTTCTGCATATGCTCTGGCCATGCTCAAGTCGGCCATACTGCTCAAGCGCAGCCCCTTGATAACGGGTCGCTTCATGCGCTGGCAGAACTCAGGAGTCTCATCGCCATGCAGTTGCACAACGTCCAGGCCAAGCTGCTCAGCCAGATCGTTGATGAAATCGGCTTCCTTGTTCACAAATACTCCTACAATATCGGGCATAAGCTGCTCTGCTTCGATAGCCTTTAATAATTCTTTTGCCTCTTGCGGCTGTATATAGCGTGAACTTGGCTCGTAAAACATCAGCCCAAGCAAGTCAGTCCCTGCGTCAATGCAAGTATGTAGTTGCTCGATGGTTCGCAAACCACAGATTTTCACCTGCACGCTTTCGTTTGCTCCCTCGAGGAGCGAGCGCATCTGCGCCGCCCGGTCTTGAGACACGACCAGCGATTCACCGACCAGCATAGCCTGTATATCATAGCGAGCCAGGCGGCGCGCATCTGCCGCGCTGTGTATACCGCTTTCGGCAACTACTACACGGTCTTTAGGTATGAGCGGGCGTAACTCGCGCGTCAAATATGGGTTCATCTGAAAGGTCACGAGGTCGCGACTGTTGACGCCGATGATGACCGCGCCTGCCGAGACCGCTCGTTGTGCTTCATGAGCAGTATGTACCTCGACCAGGCAGCGCATACGTAAGTCATGCGCCACTTTGAGCAGGTGACGCAGCCGGTTATCGTCGAGGATAGCGCAGATGAGTAGGATGGCATCTGCCCCCCAGGCTCGTGCTTCAAATACCTGGTACTCGTCTATGATAAAGTCCTTGCACAGTACAGGGACACTGACTGCACGCTTAATGGCCGTCAGATACTCTGGTGAACCAAGAAAGAAATGTGGCTCGGTCAGTACGGAGACGGCTGCTGCCCCGTTTGCTTCATAGCTGCGGGCCAGTTCAACGGGATCAAGCTGAGGCGCAAGCAGACCTTTTGAAGGTGAAGCTCTTTTGACCTCGGCAATCAAGCGAACGTTCGCTTTTGACCTGGACCGGAGCGCCTCTAATAAGTCGCGAGGGGCGGGTTGTGCTAGCGCGAGACGCCGCACCTCCTCTAGGGGTAGTTCACGTTCGCGTTGTTCCAGGTCCGCCCTGGTCGTGGAGACGATGCGCTCAAGAAACATGATTCACCTGCCTGAAGCACGTGTGCATGCGACAACATCTTCCAGTTTGCGCCTGGCTTTCCCCTCGCGCAGCGTTGCGCGGGCTAGCTTGACTCCATCGGCTAATGACGTAACCCGCTCATTGACTAAGAGCGCGGCCCCGGTGTTGAGGCAGAGCATATCGGCAGCAGGATTATCCGCTTGCCCGTCCAACAGCTCCTTCAGGAAATTTGCGTTGTAGACAGGATCGCTGCCCTGGAAGAGCCGGCGGTCGGTCACGCGGGTCAATCCAACCTCCTCTGGCGTGATGGTATACTCACGCAGTTCCTCACCCCTACGCACCTCGCATACACGCGTTGGGGCACTTAATGAGAACTCATCGATGCCGTCCTCGCCGTGAATGATCAGGGCATGCGTACAGCCAAGGTGTAGCAATACCTCGCCCATTTTGCTGAGCAGCGAACCGTCAGCCACGCCAAGTACCTGGTAGCGCGTATGCGCCGGGTTAGTCAGGGGACCAAGGATGTTAAAAACTGTGCGTATACCGATTTCGCGGCGTGTTGGCCCCACATGTTTCATAGCTGGATGATAGGCGGGAGCAAACATGAAGCCGAAGCCGACTTCCTGTACGCACTGGGCTACTTGCTCAGGGCCAAGATCGATACGCATACCCAGCGCTTCCAATACGTCAGCGCTGCCGCAGCGGCTGGTAGCGGAACGGTTGCCGTGTTTTGCCACGGATGCGCCCGCTGCCGCCGCGAGTATACCGGCGCCAGTAGAGACGTTGAACGTACCGGCGCCATCACCCCCTGTGCCGCAGGTATCCAGCGCCTGTGCCGCGATGCGCTCTTCCAGGTGAACCTGTACTGCTTTTTCGCGCATCACACGCGCCAGCCCGGCTATTTCTTGTACGGTTTCCCCACCTGGGCGCAAGCGCAGCGCCGTCAGAAAGGACCCCATTTGTGCCTCGGTGGCAACGCCAGTCATAATTTCTTCCATCACTGCTGCCGCTTCACCTTCGCTCAGGGTAGCGCCAGCCACGACATGCGTGATTGCCTCGCGGATCATGATTTTGCTCCTCTCACTTTAGGGGTGCCGCCCCACGCGCGTGGGGCGGCGGAAACGGAATGTTTCGCGATCGTCCTACCCCACGCCTACCACATCTTTGACGTGCTGCAACGTAGCCTCCGCTATTGGGCGTATCTCATCAGCGCTTTGCCTGAGAATAGACTCCAGCGTAGGCAAGTCGCTCATCAACTCACGATAGCGCTCCTGGATGGGTACCAGGGTTGCAACTAACCGTTCGGTGAGCGCAGCTTTGAAGTCACCGTACCCTTTACCGGCAAACTCCGCCTCGATCTCCTGCTGTGACTGCTCGGTCAACGCCTGGTAGATGGTCAGCAGATTGTAAATGCCAGGACGCTCTGGATCGAACGTGATCAGCCGCAGCGAATCCGTTGTAGCTCGCGCAATCTTCTGTTTGATCGTCTTGGGATCATCCAGCAGATTGATGCGAGAATTGGGATTCGGATCGCTTTTGCTCATCTTTTTCGTCGGGTCGTCAAGCGCCATGATCCGCGCGCCCACCTCGCGAATCTGTCCCGCCGGGATGGTAAACACCTGTTCCCCATAGAGCGAGTTAAAGCGCTGCGCCAGGTCGCGTGTGAGCTCGATATGCTGCCTCTGGTCGTCGCCTACAGGCACATAGTCTGTCTGGTACAGCAGGATGTCGCAGGCCATCAATACCGGGTAACAGTAGAGACCGGCCCCGACCGCTTCGGGATTCTCGCCCGATTTGACTTTAAACTGCGTCATGCGGTTCAGCCAACCCATCGGTGTGAAGCATTCCATGATCCAACTCATCTCAGCATGTTGGCGCACATACGACTGCACGAACAGCTTGCAGTAGCGCGGGTCCAGGCCACAGGCCAGGTAGAGCGCTGCAAGTTGTCGTATGGTGTAGTGCAGCTCTTTCGGATCTATTGGCACCGTGAGCGCGTGCAGGTCAACAATGCAGAAGATGTTATCGTAGTTTGCCTGCGTTTCCTCCCAGTTGCGTAGTGCACCCAGGTAGTTGCCCAGGTGCAGGTTGCCGGTCGGTTGTATGCCGGAAAAGACACGTTTTTTCACCGGTGTGTTTGCATGAGCAATGGCCGCTTCAGATTTGACAGCATGGTTTGTTTCAACTGGCATTGCTTTACCTCCATCAATATCTTCGAGAACAACAAAAAACGCCACCCATCCCATACAAGGGACGAGAGGCGTGATAAAACGCTTTCGTGGTGCCACCCAGATTCAGACT
>WNFG01007849.1_pt1 | contig 10369 bp, 7 predicted proteins | sample 5400431 | NCBI WGS metagenome assembly WNFG01 (sample SAMN13153346, study PRJNA577476) | soil metagenome | isolation source: 120 cm saprolite under Douglas fir tree site 2 hole 3 replicate 2 | place: USA:California | collected 2015-04-18
GGAAATCGATGATCGGATCGGGAAATCGCAACTCGTGCGAGACGAGCAGGATCATCGAGAGCGCCGAGCCCAGCGTGAAGGCGCGCACCCATGTGGCCGCGAACCAGTCGGCGCGCTGGCCGCGGTCGAGCACGATCTGTAACATGCCGAGCGCCAACGCGACGTAGATGATTCCGAGGTAATCGATCCGGCCGCGGCCGCGCCGCTCGCGCAGGTAGGGAGGATCGTGCACGAAGAGAAAGACCAGCAGCGCCGCGATCGCGCCCGCCGGCACGTTGATGTAGAAGTTCCAGCGCCAACTCCAGTTCATCGTAATCCAGCCGCCCACCGTGGGCCCCAACATCGGGGCGACCATCATGCCCAACCCGAAAGTGGACATCGCGAGGGTGTGCTCGGCGGGCGGAAAAGTTTCGAGCAGAATCGCCTGCGACAGCGGCATCATCGCGGCGCCGGAAGCGCCCTGAAGGAGGCGGAACACGACCATCTGATCGAGGCGCTGGGCGACGCCGCATAGCGCCGAGGCGCCGACGAACATCGCGATCGCCATAATGAAGTAGCGCTTGCGTCCGAAGCGTGCGGCGAGCCATCCGGTGAGCGGGACCATCACGCTGGTCGCGACCAGATAGCTGGTGACCACCCATGTGATCTCGTCAACGCTGGCGGCGAAGCTGCCCTGCATATGGGGGAGGGCGACGTTGACGACGGTGCTGTCGAGGACCTGGAGAAACGCGCCGACCATCACGGCCGCGGCAACGAGCCATTTATGGGTGGCTGGAGGTTCGACTGCGGTGGTTGCGGCGCTCTGGTAGGAAACAGCCATCTCGGACAGCAATCAGGGACAATCAGGGACAATCACGGACAGACAATCTTGTCGCGCATTCGCGCTCAGAAAAGCAAGCGCGCACCCCGAAGAATCAGCGCCTACTCAGTCCACGATTAGACCTACGAGTGATGCAGAAGCGCTATGGGATCGCCGTTCACGGGGACCAACATCTCACCTGATTTGGCCGCTGACAGGAACGATCACCTCGGGAATGGCGGGGTCGTCGGTGAGAACGCGAATCTTTCCGTCAAGGCTTCCCGGTTGCAGATGCCCCTTTGAAAGCGCGATGTCTACCCGAAAGGTGTTGCTCTCGCCCTTTGGGGTCTGCGTAGTCTCAATTCCCGGGACATCGGAGGTGATTAACTTTATTTCGAACTTGCCAACGTGCTTTTTGACAAGAAACCATTCGTTAAGGGACGTAACCCGCGAAGGATCCGCCTGCAATTGAGCGAGGTTTATGGTGCCGAAAGCAACCGCATCGGGAAAAGAGTAAATCTCGGTCTTGACGAAAATATTTACGCCGAGCCGGATGCGCGAAAAGCGGGCGCTGTCCGTATTAACGTAAACGAACCCGGTATACCTGCCGGGCGGGACATCGGGCGGGACCGTCACCACAACCTTGTACACTTTGTCGGGTTTCTGGGTTACTAGCTTTGCCGTGAAGTGCTCGCCTTCGGTTTCAAGGCCGCGGACGTGGAGCGGGTTGGGCAGGTTGCTCACAATCGTGACGCTCCGCTCCGCGCCCTCGCCCTTCCAGACCGCGGCGAACACTGCGCCCATTGGGATTAAGTCGATCGGCGCCTTCACCACGCCGGTGAGGACGAGAGCGATTCGCGGCCGCGCCGGATCATTCAGCATGACCAGCGCCTGCGCGCTAACCTTGAGGCTCAGGGTTGAGGTGCCAAGCTCGACACAGACCTGTCCCTTCTTGCCGGGAGCAATCGACGCCGTGGTCCGCGTCGTCATCTCGGGCAGGGACAATTCCATTCGGGCGATCTTGAGCGGCGCGGTCCCATTATTCTCTAACTCGAAGCAATGGGAGACCGTTTCGCCTTGCGCGATGGTTCCAAAGTCGTAGCTTGGAGCCGGCACCGTTGCCTTCGGCGAACCGGCTGCCCAGCCTTGCGCGGGTGGACAACAGATAACCAAGGTTGCGGCTACGACGAGCACGCCGCCGAGGTTCCGCCAACGGAAGTTCAAGATTACCAAGTCAAAAAAAGAGGGCCGACAAGGCAATTCGGCCCTCTCCACCCAATGAACCTTACGGTGGTGTCCTGCTAGGACGGCAATGGGCAACTAGTAGTTCCCGCCGGCTCGAGATAAAAGCGAATCTGAGCGTTCTTAAGCCCTGCGTTATCGTAATCCCACAGGAAGTTGGTAAAGAGGCTGTTGAAGATTTCGAAGGTGCAAGTTCCACTGGCGCAAGGGCAATTTGGCGTACCGGCGGCACACACCAGGGTGGTGAGTTGATCGGTCGCGGTCTGGACTACCGGCCCGCCTTTTTTCCTAATCAGAAGGAGGTTGTTTGTGCTGCAAACCACCGCATTGGTTGCAATATCAGTGGCGCAGGTGGTGGCGGTCGCCGTTCCGCCTGGCTTACCAAGCGCCTCCGCATATACGCAGTAGGTCGCAGAGTTCACGCTGGCTTGGGTGCAGGTATTGCTGGTAGTACCGGTAGCCGTAAGCACATCGCAAGGTAGCTGGAATACGGCGCCCGTTTTGTTGAGAGGGTTTCCCGAGCAGTCAACTGCTGCGGTGCAAGCGTCCCCGTTACACACCGCGAAAGTAGGTCCCTGGATTAGGAAGATGGAGGTGTCGGTGGCGTCCGGTGAGGTGGACTCGGGCTCTAGGCCATTGGGCGAATCGCCAATCGTTGTGAGTGGTACGAAAATCGTATGCCGGCTGCCGCCGCCTGCGCCGCTCGGCACACTACCGCATGACTTACCACCCAAGATACTCAGGTTGTAATGCGGACCGCTCGGCCAATCCGACGCTGACGCAGGTGCGACAGCAAATACGGCGAACAGCATTCCAACGAACGCTGCTGCTACCAGAGCTAAGCCAGACCTTTTCATCTTACTCCTCCCTTGCTCGTTCTTGAGCAGTCGTGGCATCAATCGTAGGGTTATACACCACGCTTGATCGAACGACAATAAAGTTGCGGGCCAAAACACGCTCTAATCTAAGATTTTGTTAACAGGATTCGTAAAATTAAATCTTTGAGAAATATTGCTGATTCGGAACCCACTGTTGTTAAACGAGGCAATCGCTACCGTACCTAACTCGATAGCGGCGAATATAATCTTTTACGCTTGGGGTCGAGCAATCTGCGGGCGGATGCCACGAGCATCAAGCGAAGGCGGCCGCGAGGGATGCGGAAGCAGCCCGCCATCGACGGCGCTATTGTCTATCCCAGACAGAAACTACGGACGCACTTTTACCGCTCGGTGCCTCATCGGTGATGGTGAGCGTCTTTCCGTCTCCCGATACGGCGCGCTTCGACGTCCGGATCACCTTGCCCTTTTGCTTATAGATGACTTCATCGGTGTGATCGTCGATACGCTTGAGCGAGATGGCGTCGAACACCTGGGACCCCGACATCGGATACTCCTTCCCGTCATAGCTGGCGGTGTATTGAAATTCGCCCTTCTTGCCGTTGCCGTTGACAATCGAAAGATGGACGCTAATTTCCCCGTCTTTCGACGTCGTGACTCTTGCGATCGCGCTTTTGGGAGGCGGGCTCGTACGAAACTTCGACTTTGCGACATTAAGATGCCAAGTTCCCACGAGGGGATTGGCAGCGGCGACCGCGCCGAGGAGTAGCGCGAAGGTCGCGCCAAATATCGCTGTCGTGAGCCTCTTGAAGCGTGAAGTCATGGCTTGTCTGTTGATCCTCTGGGAATTGCCGCTGAGAGCGCGCGGTCATTTGAACTCGACGTACCAATGCTGTCTCTTTGCCGGCTTCTTGATACGAAAAGCAGTGCGGTAGTAGGCGGCCAACTCACTAGTCGCATCGTTACCGCGGTGCAGCTTCAGGTACATCTCTCCGAGAAAAAGATGGATGTTGGGGTCATCTGGGGCAATCTTCTCGGCCTCTTGGAATTGAGTTAATGCCGCTGTCAATTGCCCTTCACGATCCAGCGAGCTTGCCAGTGCGAGCCTGAAGTGAACGGAGCCGGGCATTGCCTCGACCACGTGGGTGTAGAGCGTGATGTTGTCATGCCAGACCGGCTCGACCCCCCAGAGTGTTACCACGTAAACAATGGTCAATGCGGTCCCCAACCCGACGACGAGCCCCTTGCGGAAAGCACCCGTTCGCGAAAATCGAACGGCCCAGTCACTCACGAGCACGCAGAACCCGAAGGAGCCCAGGTATTCATAGCGGTCGTGCGCCTCACCGATCACCTGGTCAAGATTCAGCAGGACCGGCGACAGCGCTACGATCCACCATACTATGCAGAAGAAGTAAAGGTTGCGCCGCGAGCTACGCCGTAGCGCTGCGTATCCCAGGAACACCAGAAGCACGAGGATTGACAACGGAATGAAAAAATCGTGGAGACTCGCCGTTACCGTCGGTTTGAGATCATGACCTGGCCCGGCAAACCATGGAACCAGAAGCAGTTGAATGTAGCAGATCAAGTAGCTTGGGATAGTCATGAGGCCCTGAACCAGACTGTGACCGGAATCGACAAAGTGGAATACGACTTTCGAGCCTGCCAGGGTGGCGACCTCCTTTTTCGGTGTTAGCCCCAGCACTTGGGCACGTCCCAATACCAGCGCGCGCAAACCCAGATACAGCACCGTAACGCCCCAGAACGGGGCGGACCAAAAGGCTGCTTTGCCGACGCGCTGCCAGAACGAAGCAGACCCCGCACGCATGGTCGAGGCGGCATCCTGTTCACCCTTTTCGTCGGCACCGTTCGCCTCCAGCAGATAGACGTAAGCGGCGATCAGCAGCGGAAAGACCACGGACATTTCGTGGCTCAGAGATGCCGCAACGAACAGAAGCACCGGCCACACTATCCCGCGCCATCCCGCTTTCGAGCGCTGGATGAACAGGCATAAAGCGCCTAGTTCGAATGCAGACGACATCGGTTCGGGAAGATCGACCGCCCAGATCACGGGTTCGGCATGAATCGGCATCACCCCGAACACGAGTGCCGCAAAAAGTCCTGCAGATGTGCTCCTGGTCAGAAGCTGGACGGCGCGGAAACAAATTGTCACGGTGACTAGATGAAGCACGATTTTGAGAACGTGCCAGCCGACCGGGTTGCGGCCGAAAAGATGATACGCGATGCCAAACCAAACACTCTGCAATGGGTGATAGAATGTGCTTATAGGCACTTGCTTCGGATCGAGGAACCACCAGATATCCCGCGTGAACGAATACTTCCAAATATATGACCACTGCCCTATGTACTTGTTGCCTTCAACAGTGATTAGGTCGTCGTAAACGAAGCCGTTGGCGAGACAGCGCAGGTAGACCAGCGTCGTGATCAGCAGCACTCCCGCCAGCATCGCGGTCTCCGCCGAATCGAGTCCCCAATATCGTAGAGCCGGGAAATGCGGCGGCGGGCGCGTCGTTGAAATGGTTTCCACTGGTGCAGCGACATCGCTTGCAGTGGACTGTGGTGGAGGGTTCGTCATGCCAGAACTACCTTAGAGTCTCTTCACTTAGGTACCGGGTAATGGCGATCTGAGTATTGTCCGGTGTGCAGCATGAGGCTTTTCGGATCGATGTTCACCGGTTTCGGACCGCTCCCATAATAGGCTCGCATCTCCGCGGCAGCCGCGTCATCACGGCGCATGCGCATGTAGAGCAACCCGAGGGCCAGATGGATTGCGGCGTCGTCCGGCGCAAGCCTGGAAGCGATGACCAGATGTCGGACGGCGCCATCGAGATCGCCCTCATCCATCAGCGCTTGCGCCAAGGCTCGATGATAAAACGATGAATCGGGGAACATCTCGACGCTTAGGCCGAACAGCGCAACGTTGTCATGCCAGATGGCTTCCGCGCGCCATAGGACGCCGACATAAACAGCGATTAATGCTGTGGCAGCGACCATAATGACCCTAGTTCTCGCGGCGCTCAATTGAGCAGCATGAACTGCGCAGTCGCCGATCAGCACGCAGAAACCAAACGATGCCAGATATTCGTAACGGTCCTGGACGAGGGCAACGACGTGGTCAAGGTTCAGCGTTGGCAATAGACTAATCACCCACCAAGTGGCACAGAACAAGTAGAGCCGCCGTCGCGGGCTTTTTCGGAAAGTGAAGTAGCCGAGCGCCGCAAGGACGACGAGGATCGCGCTTGGAAGAAAGAAATTACGCGCGTCTGGCGCGATGACGAACTTGACATCATGCGAAGGCCCTACCAACCACGGAACGACGAGCGATTCGAGATAGCAAATCAGCACCTCCGGTATGCTCATCAGAACTTCAGCAAAAGGGTGGGCTGTCTTCGAAGGGGGGAACACCAATATGCCATTAAGGACTATCGGCGCCGCTGTGACTTTCGGAGCGCTCCATCCCAAGACGCCGGATCCCAACACCAGCGCTCGCACACCAATATACAGTAAAGCGATGCCGAAGAAGGGCGCCGACCACGCAAGCGCCCGCCCGGCCCGGTCTATCACCGTGGCGGATGCTTCAGATTGAGCAGATGCGTCACACTTGCTGGCTTGGGTCTCTAGCAAAAATGTATAGGCGGCGATCAGGAGCGGAAAAACCACCGCGCTCTCGTGACTGAGCATCGCCCCCCCGGACAGGACCAGCGGCCATGCCAGGCGCCGCCAACGTCTCCCGGAGCGGCGAATGAAGAGACACAACGCGCCGAGTTCGAAAGCGGCGGACAGTGGCTCCGGAATCGCCTCGGCCCATACCACTGCTTCGGCATGAGCCGGCAGCACGGCGAATAGCAGGGCGGCGAGAAGCCCGGCGAACGCACTTCCGGTCAGGAGTTGGGCCACCCTGAAGGAAAGCAGCACCACGACGAGGTGCAGAAGGATTTTCATCGCGTGCCATCCGACCGGATTCAGCCCGAACAGATGATAGTTCAATGCGAGCCATATGTTTTGGAGAGGGCGATAGTAGGCGCTTTGCGGTAATTGGTCCGGCTGGCGAAACCACCAGATATCACGGGTGGCAGACTTCCAGAAGAAAGACCAGTGCGCTAACGACGGATTCTGGACGATCGCCGGGTAGTCGTCGTAGACGAAGCCATTGCCGAGGCATCGCAGATAGACGATCGCGGTTACGAGCAGCACTCCCACCAGCATGGCAGTGTGCATCGCGTCGAGGTTCCAGCGACCGAGCGAGACGGGCCTGAGATGGCGCGTCGCGCCTGCCCGTCGCAAACCGTCAGATTCCTGCTCCATTGTCAGAGTGCGATAGCGATGCTGTCTGGGGTAGTCAACCCGGCCATGGGTTTCCCGATTTCGCGCGGGCTATAAGAGACAAAAGGCCGGGCGCCCTTTGCAGACGCCCGGCCCGTCGCTACGTATTCTGAGGTCCCTAAGATGGTCAGAAGGTGATGGTGCTGTTGAAGCTGAAGTTTTTCACCTGCACGACGGTTACAGTACCGGGACCGGCGCATCCGGCGATTGAGCCCGCGCCGGCGGTGTTTTGGTTTCCAATGAAGAGTTGAGCATCCACGTCGAAGGTATACGTCCCGGTTTGGGGAACCTGCACGTAGAAATTAAAGGAATGCGCTGAAAGCGTGCTCTCGATCAGCTCGAAGCACGTGTTATTGGCACTCGCCGAAATCGCGGTGCACCCGGACAGCGAGGCTAAGACCGCGCTGCTGACTTGGACAAAGCGCTGGTCGTAAATCACGCAGCTCGCCACCCCGCCGGCTGGGACGGTGCAGTTACCGCCGGTATTGCCGGCGCCCGAGCCACTCGTTACGAGTGGCGCGATTTTGATTGCGCCGCCATTGGGTCCGGTCACGCTGACGTTGACCATGATCCCGACGTCCTGCGTCGAACTATTATTCGTAGCGGATATCTTATTGTCAGTGAAAAGACCGGTTACCAGAGAAGGGGTGACGATAAGTGTGGTTCCGCTGCCGCTCGACATCTGCACCGTGATGTCGTTTGCGCCGATCTCAAACACGGTACCCCCGAATGTCGATGGTCCTGGGCTTATGCCACCTACTAACGTCCCATTACCGCTATTAATCGTGCACTGACTGCTGTCTTCCGTGGCGCTGAAATTACCGCTGCTTGCGGCAAGCGCGTTTGCCGCGAACAGCGTTCCGGCGAATGCCGCGACCGTTAGAAAGCCAAAAATCCTTTTCATTACCACTCCTCCCAATTTTGGGCACGCTGGCTTCGGAACGAAGCCGCTATGCCGGTTTCAAAAACACGTGGTTTACGCCCCGTTTGCCTAATTAACAGGAAGAGTCTGTAGCGTCAATCCTGACTCGAAAAGTCACGTAGAATTAACGATACGGTAGAAAACGGAGGAAGGTAGTGCAATTTCGCCTATCTTCGTCTCAGATTATCATTAGCCATCTGTGACCGGATTACGGCTCTCTTGCCGATGTTGATAGATATTTGGCGCGACCCGATAGCAAGAGAGTCGGCCCTCGGTGGGGGATTCTAACGGGCAGGCTCAGGCAGGTACATGAGCCCATGGTTGGGCGGAGCGGAGCGATTCTCGCGATGCGCGCGTGGGGTCTTCTTCTTCGGGGATGGCTCGACCGTGACCTCGCCGATCATTTTGTCCTTCTCGTGCGAGAGGCAGAAATAGCGGTATCTGCCGGGAATCTTAAAGGTGTGACGGAACGCGCCACCCGGCAGCATCGCGCCCGAGTTAAAGACCTCGGCGCCCACCGGCGATAGAGCATGCTCGGGATTATCGGCGAGCTGGGGATTGTTGGTCGCCGAATGGCTTACTTTCCCGAGATTCTGCCACTCGATGGTCTCTCCCTCCTTGATGGTCAGGCTTTCCGGGCTATACATCGGCATGTCGTCATTCATCTTGACCACCGTCGCAGGTGGCTTGGGGGCCGCTGCGGGACTGACGATCTCAGCGGAAATGGGCTCTTCGTCGGGATGGGCCTGGGCAAGCGCCGGTGAAAGGGAGAGCAGTGCGAGAAACACAAGCGCGTAGCGGAGGGCAATCGCGCTCGCGCTCGTCCCGGGTCCCCCGTCGGTGACAAGTTTCCGTCGGTGACAAGTTTCAGCACGGCTTCTTCCGCTAATATGCAAAATAAGCTGTCGACCTGCAATCATCGCGTAATCCCCGCGTAACAATCCAACATTAGAGGGCCTGGGGGCGGAGCGCCGTTGCGCAATGTCGCGCAAACTCGGCCGCGCTGACCGCGTCCCGGATCCGGGATTCTCCGCGAGGCACGCGGGAGAATGACAGACCAAAGGGAGCGAGGGACAAGGCAGAGCGTGCGAGTGCGGCTCTAGCAGACCGAATATCAAGTCAAAAAGCGGGAGTGCGGCTTTAACAGACCGAATATCAAGTGAAAAAATCAGCCGGCGAGCTTTTTGCGCAGCAGGTCGTTGACGACCTTGGGATTGGCCTTGCCGCCCATCGCCTTCATTACCTGGCCGACGAAAAACCCGAACAGCTTGTCCCGTCCGGCGCGATACTCGGCGACCTTAGCGGCGTCGGCAGCGAGCAGTTTGTCGCATGCCTCAGCGATCGCGGCCTCGTCGGATACCTGACTCAGACCCAGCTCCGCCACGGTCGCGGCCGCGCCTTTGCCGGATTTGCACATCGCGGCGAAGGTGGTCTTGGCGGCATTGAGGCTTATCGCGGCCTCCTCGACAAGCTTGAGCAGCTTGCCGGTTTCACCGGGCGCGGGCGCCGCCTCGTGCAATGGCTTGCCACTTTCGTTGACGATGCGCAGCACCTCGGTCATCACCCAGTTGGCCGCGGCCTTGCGATTCGAGATTCCGGCGGCGAGCACCTTTTCGAAATATTCGGCGAGATCGCGCTCCTCGGTCAAAACGTGCGCTTCGTATTCGGTGAGGCCGAAATCGCGCACGAAACGTCCGCGCCGGTTGGCCGGCAACTCGGGCATCGTGGTGTGTATTTGATCGATTAATTCGTGCGATACGCGCAGCGGAGGTAAATCGGGCTCGGGGAAATAGCGGTAGTCGTTCGCATACTCCTTCGAGCGCATCGGGCGCGTTTCTTCACGGACGGGATCCCAGAGATGCGTTTCCTGCATAACGCGCTTGCCGCTCTCGAGCACATCGGCCTGGCGCGAAACCTCGTGCTCGATCGCCTTTTCGACGAAGCGGAACGAGTTCAGGTTCTTGATCTCGGTCCTGGTGCCGAATTCCGAGGAGCCCCTGGGCCTAATGGAAACATTCACGTCGCAGCGGAAACCGCCCTCCGCCATCTTGCCGTCGGAGGCCCCAACGTAACGGAGAATCGTATGCAGTTCGCGCAGGTACGCTCCCGCTTCATCGGCGGAGCGAATGTCCGGCTCGCTCACGATTTCGACCAATGGAACGCCCGAGCGGTTGAAGTCGACGAGGCTCGCATCGGCAGCATGGATATTTTTGCCGGCGTCCTCCTCCA
>WNFG01010076.1_pt1 | contig 10369 bp, 6 predicted proteins | sample 5400431 | NCBI WGS metagenome assembly WNFG01 (sample SAMN13153346, study PRJNA577476) | soil metagenome | isolation source: 120 cm saprolite under Douglas fir tree site 2 hole 3 replicate 2 | place: USA:California | collected 2015-04-18
CCCAACGGCCCAGCAATAATAAGCGAAAGGATAAAGTTTCCCGGTTTCAAAGTACTTCATCAGGAATTTGGTACTCAGGTAAGCCGCGACCCCCGCCAGCACCATACCAATAGCTATGAGTAACCACGTATGGGCCGACTGACCAATAAGTTGTGGTATCTCGAGCAAAGCAGCTAAACCGATCAGCGGCGTGCCCAGTAAAAAAGAATAACGGGCAGCATCCTCGTGGCTAAGACGCACACCTAAGCCCGCGACCATAGACGCCCCCGAGCGCGAGATTCCAGCTATCAGCGCCAGCGACTGCGCAAAACCGACAATCACTGCCTCTTTCCATGTCAGAGATGAAAGCGTACGAAAACTGGCCTCGCGTTCTTTAGCAGTAGCAAAGTCCTGCTTTGTCTCCACTCGTCGTCGCAAGCGTTCACCGGCAAACAGAATCGATCCGTTTACGACCAGGAATGCTGCTGCGATTGTGGGAGAAGCAAAGAGTTGCTTGAGCGGCGTCTCCAACACGACACCGAGGATACCTGCCGGAATCAGGCCAATAATGATTAACCAGCTAACCCAATCATCCGTCCCTGTACGAACTTCGCCATCCTTGATGTTCTTGAAAATGGTGAGAATAATCTGCAACCAGTCACGCCAGAAATAGATCACAAGGGCGATACTTGTGCCAAGGTGCAAGGCTACAATGATGGGCAGAAAACAACTCTGTCCCCCACAACTCGTGTTGTTAATGAGATTGCCCCAGCCTAATAGCCCGGGTATGATCACGGAATGACCAAGGCTGCTGATAGGAAAAAGTTCCGTTACTCCCTGGAGAAGAGCCAAAAAGATAATTTGCCAGATATTTAAGTTCATAACTTACTTTACTCTCTCATTGCTGAAGATATTTCTGTATGTCCATCTCAAATTCTGCTTTTGTCTTTGCATAGACATTCGTCCCATCCTTCTTGGAGAGGAAGAAATAGTAGCCTGTCCTGGCAGGTGCAGCCGCTGCTTGCATGCTGGCAAGCCCCGGGCTACAAATAGGAGTAGGAGGAAGCCCTGTATGCGTATAGGTATTCCAGAGACTGCCGGGAGCAATGTTGCCGCCAGTATTCTGAAGCGGTTTCCAATAGCCTGTTGTTCCTGGCTGCGAGTCGCGGGCATATTGTACCGTTGGATCGGCATTAAGCAACCCTACAGTTTCAGCATTTGGCATTTTTATACGATTCCAATAGACACTGGCTACAAGTGGCCGATCCTTGTCAAATATTGCCTCACGCTCGACAATTGAGGCAAGGATCACCATCTGGTACACCCTTAAATTGTTCTGCTGAGCCTGGGTGTCAAGATGATATAACTGTATCTTGTCGTTGAACTCTTTCAACATCATGTTTACAACATCAGTTGAAGTGGCATACACCGGGATCAAATAGGTATCGGGGAAAAGCAACCCCTCCATACTATCACGCGGGGGTATCGATTTCAGAATAGGATAGGTGGCGAAATCGGGGAATTGCGTTGGATTTTTTGTATACTTCAAGAAATCTTGTACACTGAATTTGGTCAGCCCAGAGTTCCCGAACCGCTGAGCAATCTGCTCGAGACGCCATCCTTCGGGGATCGTAATAACGAGGTAATCAGGCTGGCCATTGAGTAACTGGTTGATAATCGCATCAATGGTCATGCCCGGGTTCAGTTTGTAGGCTCCTGCCTGTAAATGGGTATCTAAACCCTTAATCCTGGCCCAGATGCGAAATGCAACCGCATTACGGACTAAACCCTTAACTTGCAAGTCATCAGCAATCTGGAGTGTAGATTCACCATTCTGAATTACAACAGCGATGGGCTGACCCTGATGTGTGTTTACTGGTTGGAAGATGTCGGTAACTGTTGTCCATGCAAAATAGACTGCTCCAAAAATCAAGAGACCGATCAGAAGCACTGCAATGATAGTGCCTCCCTGCCCTCGTTTTTTCATACGTCATTGTCCCTTGTTTTGCTTATTTGATGATCCAGGTACTCTTGTAAAATAACAGTCGCCGCCAGAGCATCAATCTCCTGTTGCCTGCGTCTTCGCTTTGTTTGACTGCGTTGTCTTCCACCGCCGACCCTATAACGTTTTCCCTGTTCCTGTTCGCGTTCGGTCAGCAGGCGTTCTGCCTCGACAGTGGAAAGGCGCTCATCCCAGAACGTAAGCGGGATAGTAATATGCTCCTTCAGTCGCTCAGCGAAGGCCTGCACGCGTTTTCCTTGCGAGTGAATCTCTCCATCCAGGCTGATCGGAAGGCCGATCACAAGACCCTCTGCCCCTGTTTCGTCGACCAGGCGTTGAATGGCTTTCCAGGTCTGAGCTTCATCACGAGTGATATGCAATGTTGTATAGGGGGAGGCCAGGAATCCGCTGGCATCGCTAATTGCTACGCCGATTCTGGCCTCCCCCACATCCAGCGCTATCAATTGTGCCATGTTGCTCTCTCCGGGCAAGAAAAAGCCGACTCCTACATCATTCTAACGAAGAAGCACCTTATTTGTTACATAATTCTAACGGAGGGGCACCTTGTTTGTCTAGCATCAAAACAATTGGGGGATGTTTTTGAAAAATTTCTGACTGTTTCGCGCACCTCTAACTTATAGGTCCAGGCTGCACAATGACATGAATCTGCTCTGGTCGGAATGGTATGATACCCAGGAAAGGAGGAAATATGTCAATCCTGGTATTGATCACTGAATTGATTCCCCCTGCTCCATTCATGATGTCACTTTTCGCCTGGTCCACACCCTTTCCAGCTACCAGGTTACTGATATCTTGTGCCGAGACCCGTTGCACAACATGCCCTGCCGCGGTCACATCGATGGTAAGTGTCGTCCCATCTTTGGATGGTATACTCTTCGCAACAGTAGCGTTGATAGGTAGTTGGGTAGCCAGCACAGAAACGGGTTTCTCTTTCAGGGCGACTGCCATCAGTTGTGTTCTGCCCATGGCTTGAATAGCAGCGCTCCGTATAACCAGCGCTGATATGTTGATGCTGAGTATCCCCGTGAATTTCCCATTGGCTGTATGTCCCACAGCAGGTATTGTAACCAATTTCTCGCCAGGTAGAGGGGTGGAACTTCCTAATACGTTTGGTATCGGTGTTCCCTGAACATCACCTTTATGGACGGCTGTTGCCAGCCATTTAGTGACCTGGCTTTGTAGCTGCTGGTGTAATGATTTCTCCAGCGTATTGACGTCATTAGTGGATACAGCCTGCACATTTGCTGCTCCACCTCCATTAGTGGGACTGGGATTTGTGACACTCAAGTTTACCGATGTTGAAGGAATCTGATTGTTCGATGCTATCTTCGTGAGCATATCAGGAGGAATAATGCTGATGCTGTTGAATGCTACATTTCCATTATCACCCGGATTCTTTGCCTGCACTGGCACAACCGCTGGATAATTGTTGCTATTAGCTGGCTGCACAAGGACATCAGCAGTTGTGAGAAACTGAACTGCTCCGGTACCAATGCTGGTTGAGAGAACGGTGCCAGTTGGAATGTCAAGGGGCTGTGATCCCCGGTTCGTAAAGATGACCGTACCGGCTGCTATCGAATTCCCTTGCCTGGTTGTACCAGTAGCCGTCCCTTGATCTGTGACGCTGGCTGTATACGTAAGCACCTGAGAAGGAATAGTATTATGTTGGGTATCATTTCGGTTGATGCTGGCCTCATAAGGTGCAGACGAGTTCAGGAGTTGCGAGGGAACGGTGATGGTGACAGTAGCGTTCGCGCCAAAGAAGAGAAATGCCAGCACAGCCAGCACCAGCACTACAAAACTGATAAAAACAATGGCAGTAATTCGGCTGGCCCTGTGATTGGATATCAAACTCGGCCCCTTGTTTACAGGCTTGCTAACAGGCGGCTTAGTGACATTACGACTCCCCTTTGTCGATATGGGTTTCCTCGTCTGTTGCGTGGGAGGCGTAGTCGAGACATGGCGAGCTTGTGGTTGAGACTGGATGATAGGTCGCGGCTCGCCGCGTTGCCTTCCTGCAGAGGATGCAGCTATCGCACCCGATGTACGCGCTGTAGATGGGGCTACACGTATAGGCCGATCCGGAATTGGCAGCAACTCATCTCCGTCGCCAAAATCCTCAAACTTTGGCCGCGCATTTTCCCCCGTGCGGCTGTCGCGTGGAGGCGTACCATAAACTTGCTGCGTCTCCTCTATATCTGCTTCTTCCTCTATTGGTTCCCCCAATGAATCCGGTGAGGAATCCTGCCGAATCCTGATATCCCCTTCATCACCCAGATCCTCGATTTCGGGTTCCTGCACTTCGGTCGGGATATCCGAGATATTTAGCATCTCCGGTTCGATATCTTGTATGTAAGTCGAAGCTCGCTGCTCTGGCAAAGGGACCGGCTGATTGTCCTCCATGTATGAAAATAGATCATCATCCATCTCAGCCGGATGAGACGTCATGTCAGATTGTCCCGGTCTACCACTCGACGGCTCTCGTCTGTCGGAGGGGGGGACCGCAGTACCAGCATCTCTTCCCTGTGCCGCTTCACGAATGCTCCGCGCAACATGGTAATCCTCGGTCAAAGTATCGGGTTCTTCATCTTGTTCCTCTGGTAACAGGGGGCGAGCGGAAGGGGTTGTTTCAATGTGTAATTCATAGGGGGTCTCGAGCTTTATGTCCTGCATATTAAATGTGGATGAAGCAGCAGAAACAGCATCCACCCCTTCCGCTGCAATCGCTTTTCCAGCGCGAGATTGTTTACGACTTGCCACGCTTCGTGAGTGCGGCACGTGCTGCCGTTCATCCTCATTGATTGCACGGCGTTGTTGATTCGGCTGCTGCCCTGGCCTGATAGTACGATTATCCGGCATGCTTTTGCCTGGCAGGGTACGCGAACGTAGGTTTGTTCTACCACCCGTATCTGTACGAGTTGGACGACTACCCAGGCGTGGCCTGTTTGAAGGGGAAGTTTCTTGTGAATCTGCGACTCTAAACCCTACCGCTTTGGCGACTGCTCGAATTTGGCGATCAGAACTGATGACCAGAACATCCTTGCCCAGTTCCCGCATACGAGAGTGAAGAAGTCGCCACCCCACATGACTGCGTAATTGCGTCTGCGGAGGAATGACAAGCACAATACGCCCCGCTTGGGTATTTTCCAGGCGCTCGCGCACACTCGTCAATTCCTCTTCGGGGCCGAGGTAAATGATTTGTTCATTGGTCATACGCCTTTCTCCCCCTACTAGCTGCTTTGCAGTATAGACAGATACTGAGTGATCTCTGAACAAGTGATACTAGATATGCATGTTGTGAATCACCCGGTAGAGTGTCCTCTCTAAAGCGTTGTCCTCGTTTTGCAGCTCGATAGCCTGGTATGCCAGCGCCATTGGCGTAATGTCCTGGGCATTTTTCAGTAGATTGTTGGGATCAGCAATGCTCGTTACCATTCCCGGCTGAATTGTTTCGATGATTGGTTTGCGAGAAAATGGCAGTCGTTCCGTCCAGGGGAAATCCTCAAGCCTCTGACGTAGATCGGGCAGAGCACAACCGCCACCCACTGTATAGATTGCGGGTGGGAGAAGATCTCCCTTTGCCAGTTCATCAATCAGCAGTTCTACACTGTCCATCCATGTCTGAACTTCTGAGGTAAAAATGCTTTGGATCTCGTCCCGTTGACTCCCTTTAATCCCACCGCTGCTGTAGCTCAGCTTGAGTTTCTCGGCTTCTTTGACCGATAGACCTTTACTGGCCGCGAGGCGGCGTGTAAAAGTACGCCCGCCCAACGCAAACATGCGCGTCTCCTCGATTCCACCCTGGCGCACCAGGGCAATATCGGTCGTACCACCACCAATATCAATAAAGATAGCGCCACTATCTGTGCTTGCGTTTGTACTCAGGCAGCGCGCCAGCGCGTATGGCTCGGCGACGATCGTCATTAGTGTCAGATCCAATCCTTGTGCAACTGTCTCCAGCGCCCCCAACTGCATGAGCGGTGCAAAAGCGCTGAACAGAGTCAGGGTGAAGTGACGCCCGCGAAAGCCTATTGGATTGGAAACCACCTGCCCATCGATACGCACAGAAATCACTGCCGCGTTGGTTAAGCGCACCTCAATATTCTGATAACCAGTCTCTGCTGCTATTCGCTCCCTGGCCATTTTTAGTAATTTCTGCTGCGCACCGGAAATCACGCTTTCCAGTTCCTCCGGCGTAATTGGTTTGGTTGGCTGTTGGCGTTGCTTTGTCATCGTGATCGAGCTACCCTTGACAAGCTCTCCCGCAATTCCGATCACAGTTGCAGGGGCAATGATACCACCTGCCGACTGTTCCGCTTTGATCAGCGCTTCGTTACAGTTGGTAATCACGCCCGGAATATCTGTCACAATGCCATCTGACATGTGGCTATAGCTCTGCTGATGACGTCCGACTCCCAGTACAACCCCAACATCGTCTTGCACTTCGATAATCATTGCCTTGGCATAGGCTGTGCCAATATCAAGTGCTGTAAAAACTGGACGCGAATCCTCTCCCACAGAAGAGCGTAAATCAGCACCATAAGGCCCCTCACGACCTGCATATCTACCATTCTCTTGCCGCCCTATTAAAAAATCGCGTAGACGCTGAAAGGGATTATTCATGCATGCATGTCTTCCTGGACTGTGTGAAAATTATAACCCTACTAAAGTAGTGAACGTACTGTTTGCTCAACTCCTCGATTCCTTTTTAATCTCTTGCTTCCTGAGTACGTTATAGCACGTTCAACAAGCGACCGCAAGGGTGCTCCTTCATGCCAGATGCCACCTTTATAGAGCTTCGCTTACCAATTTCGCTACCATATCGAGCGCAGCTCCAAGCTTAGCTTTGTTTTTACCTCCACCCTGGGCTGACTCTGGCCTGCCACCGCCTCTACCACCCAGTCGTTGGCCCACTGCTCCCGCAATTTTACCGGCATGCAGGCCTCGTTTGGTTAGCTCTGGTGAGACACTCACTTGTATACCTACGCGATCCCCGAAGTTACCAGCCAGCACCACAACCCCTGGTCGGCCAAGCCTTTTAAGTACCATATCACCCATCTCGCGCAATACCTTGTCATCAGGGACATCTACAGTCGTGGCGACGACTGGAATCCCGGATACCTCCTGGGCCTTTTGAGCAAGCGCTTCGGCCTGCCGAAGCGCCGCTTCACGTTGGAATTGCGCGACCTGGCGCCGCTCGATAGCCAGTTCTTGCGTAAGCTGGTCGACCCGTGACTCAAGCATATCGGGTTGCGTCTGCAATTTTGCGCTGATCGCCTCTACGAGGGCGCTACGCTTACGCAGGTAAGTCTCCGCGCCACGTCCCGTCAACGCTTCAATGCGACGAACACCAGCAGCAATGCTTGTCTCCTGGGTAGTAATATACAGCCCAATCTGGCCCGTAGCTGAGCAGTGTGTACCTCCACATAATTCCACGCTCTTCCCCATTGTGACGACGCGGACCTCGCCCTCGTACTTTTCACCAAAGAGCGCCATCGCTCCCGTCTCTAGCGCATCTCTCAGCGGCATGATTTTCGTTATAACGGGAAGGTCCTGGCGAATCCAGCGGTTAACCTGGTCATCAACCTTTGCCACCTCTGCAGCGGTCAGCGCACGAGGACTGGCAAAGTCAAAGCGCAAACGCTCCGGTTCAACCAGCGAACCACGTTGCTCAACCTGTGGGCCTATAATGTCGCGCAGTGCCTTATGCAGCAAATGTGTAGCACTATGGTTTCGCATGGTATCTTCTCGCCTCTGCGCATTCACATTGGCCTGAACTTCGTCGCCCACACGTATATATCCTTCGCTGATTTGTCCATAATGGACGATCAGGCCTTTCAGAGGACGGCGTGTATCCTCTACCTGGAAGACACCCATCGACTCGCTAATATCACCATGATCACCAATTTGACCACCGCTTTCCGCGTAGAACGGCGTTGAATCGAGCACCACCAAAGCCTCCTGCGGAGCGCTAATACTCTCAACTTCCTCACCATCTACGCATCCCGTCCGCGTGTGAATGCGCTTGCCGCTCGGCTGCGCTCCTGCTGCTGCTGCATTGATTGCTCAAAGCCAGAAACATCAATAGTGAAACCATGCTCTGCTGCCACCTCTTGCGTCAGTTCGAGTGGAAAGCCATGTGTATCGTACAGCTTAAAAGCATCTTCGCCAGAAAGAACGGTACGGCCCCGTTGTTTCAAATCCTCGAGCATGTTGTTGAGCAAGGATAGGCCGGCATTGAGTGTCAGTCCAAACTTCTTCTCTTCAAGGCTCAGAATCTCCACAATGCGGTCGCGTCGCTGATCCAATTCGACATAATGTCCGCTCATCAGATTTATCACCGTATCGGCTGCCTCTGCCAGGAAAGGCTTATCCAGCCCTAGAAGTCTACCATGTCTCACGGCACGGCGCAGAATGCGCCGGAAAATGTAGCCACGTCCCTCATTACTTGGCAGAACCCCATCGGCAGCCAGGAAGACCAGCGCACGCGCGTGGTCAGCAATCACTCGCAGCGAGGTATCAGTTTTCTCATCCTTCCCATAAGCGGTGTTAGCGAGAGCCGCGAAGCGGTCGATGATGACACGAAACGCGTCGGTATCGAAGATGGACTCTTTGCCTTGCAGGACCATCGTGAGCCGCTCCAGGCCGAGGCCGGTGTCAATATTCTTCCTGGGCAACGGCGTACGCGCGCCCTCAAGATCCTGGTAGAACTCCATAAAGACCAGGTTCCAGATCTCCAAGAAACGTTCGCATTCGCACCCAGGTTTGCAATCAGCTCTACCGCAGCCATGCTCGACTCCTCGATCATAGTAAATTTCGGAATCAGGTCCACATGGGCCAGAATCTCCCGGCGGTCCCCACCAGTTATCTTCCAGTCGTACGATACCCTCATCAGGAATGCCGGCAATCTCGCTCCACAATTTGGGAGCCTCCTTATCCTCTGGATGCACGGTCGGATGCAAACGATCAGCAGGCAGTTTGACTACCTGGGTCAGAAATTCCCAGGCAAATTCGATTGCCCCGCGCTTAAAATAATCACCTACCGAGAAGTTGCCTAGCATCTCAAAAAAGGTCAATGTACGTTCGTTGCCAACTTTATCGATGTCAGTCGTGCGGAAGCATTTTTGCGCGGATGTAAGCCGGCGCGAGGGAGGAGTCTCAACCCCCAAAAAGTACGGAATCATCTGCTGCATACCCGCCGTGGTCAGCAGCACCGTTGGATCATCCGGAATCAATGACGAGCTTGGAACTCTCAAATGGCCTTTGCTGACAAAGAAATCCAGAAAAAGTTGTCGAACTTCGGTACTTGTAAATTTCATTTCGATAGACATCTTTTCCACCTCTATCTATAAGCCGAGAAATATAGCTTTTCTTTCCTAGGTATATATATGCGTTACGTCTATTCGGGTAATCTTAAGAAACAGAATGCGGCATTAGCATTGTATGATGAATGCGATACATGACGTATTATATGTTGCAGGGCCATTATATCAAAGGAGCGAATTCATAGCAATGGCAAGGAAGCAGACCCAATGACCATGCCCAAAATCATCAAAGTTCCGCCCAGAACCCTGCTTGTCTTATGCGGGCCTGCCGGTTGCGGTAAAAGCACCTTCTCAGCCCAACGCTTTATTCCAACCTCTATCGTCTCATCTGATCACTGCCGTGCAATGATCTGTGACGACGAGAACAATCAACATGTGAACCGTGATATCTTTGAACTCTTCCACTTTATCATCCAGAAACGTCTCTTCCTGGGGCGCTTCACTGTTGCAGACAGCACAGCACTCCAACCCGATGCCCGTCACAAACTACGCGCCTTATCGCGCCGCTTCGGCTACCTGGGTTGCTTGCTCATCTTTAATATCCCGCCTGAAATCTGCCTGGAACGAAATAAAAACAGGCACCGCCTGGTCGATGAACAGGTCATAACCTATCATGCCGACTTGCTTCAACGCACACTCCTTGACGCGCCTCTCGAAGGCTGGGAGCAAATCCACATCCTGGGCGAACAGGACACAGACACCATCGTTGAAATCGAGCACGCCCCTGGTTACTCCATTTGAGAACCTGCTCCCTGCACTTCCTTATGACCACTACACGATTGAGGTCCCAACACTGATCGCGACCCTCGTCTACACGCTGGCGACAATGATCATACACCAATTTTTGAAGATCCTGGTGGCAAGGTAACAAGGATCCCTCAACAGCGTACGGTGTTCTCATTCCGGGTATGTTAAACGTGTACACTCTAGCGAACCGAAAGTATCCGTAGATGCTTTGAGAACCAAAGAATGACATGAAGTCACTGAGTGCATCCATATTCAGTGAGAAAGCGAGGAGACCATGCAACTAGGTGAGCAAATG
>WNFG01013953.1_pt1 | contig 10369 bp, 8 predicted proteins | sample 5400431 | NCBI WGS metagenome assembly WNFG01 (sample SAMN13153346, study PRJNA577476) | soil metagenome | isolation source: 120 cm saprolite under Douglas fir tree site 2 hole 3 replicate 2 | place: USA:California | collected 2015-04-18
AGGGAGCACCGGCAAATTTCGCGTTCAGATCCTCGACATGAGCGGCCCGGCGCCGGTTGTCGTGGAGTCGTTCGAGAACCTGTCGGTGTTGCCCGCCGATCCCCGCTTCGTCCAGAGCGTGATCAGCGATCAGTCGAGTTACGTCACGCTGACGGCGACGGGCACGGCAGCGCCTTCGGATTTAGCGGCGACCGCCATGGCGGGCGGGAATGACGGCGCGCTGCTGACGCCCAGCGACGGGTCCGGCAATTTTGAAACCGCTCTGACGGCTGCAACCGGCGGATTTAACCTGCTCGACCGGGTGGATTTGTTCAACATTCTGTGCGTGCCGGGCGAGAACGACGCCCCGACCTTAAGCACTCTGGAAGGTTTCTGCCACGATCACCGGGCGATGTTGATTGTCGACAGCGCGCCGAACGCCACGGCAGACGGTCTGAAGACTGCCGGCGGTCCGGATGGATCGCTGACGGCAGGCGACAACGCGGCCAATGGGGCTTTCTATTTTCCCTGGGTACTTGCGCCCGATCCGCAGCAGAGCAATGCGGTGCGGCCGTTTCCGCCCTGCGGGTTTGTGGCCGGAATTTTTGCCAGGATCGACGGAACGCGCGGTGTCTGGAAAGCGCCCGCGGGCACGGAGGCGAGTCTGACCGGCGTCAGCGGCATGACCATTCAACTGACGGACAAGGAAAGCGGACTTCTCAATCCTCTGGCGGTCAACTGCATTCGCAACTTCAATGTATACGGCACGGTGGTGTGGGGCGCGCGCACTCTGCAGGGCAACGATCAGGTTGGTTCGCAATGGAAGTATGTGCCGGTGCGGCGCACCGCGCTCTTCCTGGAAGAGAGCCTGTATCGCGCCCTGAAATGGGCGGTCTTCGAACCCAACGACGAGCCGTTGTGGGCGCAGATTCGCCTCAACGTCGGGGCCTTCATGCAGACCCTATTCCGCCAGGGGGCATTCCAGGGGCAGTCGCCCAAGGACGCCTATTTCGTGAAGTGTGACAAGGAAACCACCACACAGAACGATATCAACCTGGGCATCGTCAACATCGTGGTGGGCTTCGCACCGTTGAAGCCGGCCGAGTTTGTCATCATCAGCATCCAGCAGATGGCTGGGCAGATCGCGACCTAAGGAGGAAGTGGAATGGCGCAGTTCACTACGAATGCACTACGTTTTGATCCTTATAAGAACTTCAAGTTCAGGGTCAAATGGGATGGCCGGTATGTCGCCGGTGTCAGCAAAGTCGGCACCCTCAAGCGGACCACCGAGGTGGTGAAGCACCGTGAAGGCGGTGACCCTTCCAGCAGCCGCAAGTCGCCGGGACGCACCGAGTTCGACGCCATCACTCTCGACCGGGGCGTGACGCACGACGTCGAGTTCGAACAGTGGGCCAACAAGGTCTGGCAGCTCAACGGCGCGCCGCAGAACGAAGTCTCGCTGAAGGATTTCCGCAAGGACATCACCATCGAGATCTACAACGAAGCCGGCCAGCTGGCGCTCGCCTACAACGTCTTCCGCTGCTGGGTTTCGGAGTACCAGGCGGTGCCCGATCTGGATGCCAACGCCAACGCGGTGGCCATCCAGCACATCAAGCTGGAAAACGAAGGCTGGGTCAGGGACGAGAGCGTGGCCGAACCGAGCGAGCCTTCCTTCACCGTACCGGCGATCGGGTAAACGGAAATGCGGGCGCTGTCGGCACAGGAAATGCTGGCGGTCTGGGAACGCGGTCTGGATCAGCTTCCCCTGGAGCGCGCTCTCACGCTTCTGGAGGCATCGTGTCCGGAATCGGAGCCGCGCGCCCTGGCCGCCATGAGCATCGGACGGCGTGACGCGCGTCTGCTGACTCTGCGCGAGTGGGCCTTCGGTTCGCGCATGACCGGCTGCTCGGTCTGCAAGAGCTGCGGCCAGCCGCTGGAAATCGATATTCAGGTTTCCGATCTGCGGCAGAGCGCGGAGGATACCGAGCCGGGCGTGGTTTCTCTGGCCGCTTCCGGCTACGAGTTGTCGCTGCGTCCGGTGAACAGTCTCGATCTGGCCGCCTGCATGAGCGCAGGGCGAAAGAGCGACGTCACCCGGCAGTTGTTCACGCGTTGTCTGGTCGAAGCGCGGTCGACGGAAGGCGCGGCTTCGGCCGAAGAAGTTCCGGATGAGGTTGCGCAGCTGGCCATGGAGCACATCGCCAAAGCCGATCCGCAGGCCGATCTGGAAATCGTGATCGCCTGCGCCGCCTGCGGGCAGAACACCACCGAGATATTCGACGTGGTCGCGTTCTTCTGGAATGAGATCGACACCTGGGCGCGGCGCATTCTGCGGGAAATTCACGTGCTCGCATCCGCTTATGGCTGGCGCGAAAACGAGATTCTCGCCCTGAGCCCGTTGCGGCGGCAGTTCTATCTGGATATGGCGGGCGCATGAGCTTCCTCGAAAACCTGGTGGGCCGGAATCTGGGCAGGGTCTCGACCATCCGTCCGCGTCCGGCCTCGATGTTTGAGCCGGTGCGGCCCAGCATGACGTCGCTGCGGGCGCCGTCGGAAATGCCGGCTGGTCAGGCGGCTGCGAACGAAGTTGAATCTGAGATTGAAACCGAGGCCGGAAGAACCCCTCGGGGCCGGTTGCCGAACGAACCCGGTCCCGATCCGCAGCCGAGGCGGCGGAGGTCGCGGCGAATCTCCGTGTCGGAGGAGGACCTCGATGCGGCCGGTTCCGAGACCCCGCAAATGAATCAGGATGAAAGACGGCCCGCGTCTCCGCGACGGACGCGGCCGAAATCCTCCGCCAACGCGGAGAACCTGGGGACAAAGCGAAACCGTCACGAAGTATCTTTACCGGATACCGAGGCGTCGGATTCAGACCGGCATGAGATGAGGCGGGGGCCAGACGCCCCTCTGCCGGGTCCGCGGGCCACACGCGAGCGAAGCGGTCTTTTGAATTCCGGTCCCGCGATCGCCGCTCCTCCGAAGGAAGAGCACGAATTCCGAATGCAGTCCGCGGAAGGCAGTCTTTCTTTGCCGACGGGCGGCAGCCCACTGCTCGCCGGCGCAAGGCCCGCCTTCGGACAGCTTGTGGGTCCGGTGCTGCCGCCGGGCAACGACATTCCCGGCGACAACGAGCGCGGCATGCGCTCCGGCGACCGGCGAGATTCGACTTTTCCGGCAGGACGCCTGCATTCGCAACAGGAGCCGGTCATTGAGGTAACCATTGGCCGCATCGAGATACGCGCCGAGACCACCGGCGCTTCCAATCGCAAAACCGAGCGCCCGGCTTCGCCGGTGATGGGGCTGGATGAATATTTGCGGCGCAAGAGCAATCGGGGGAATGCATGAGCAACGCCTCGGCCATCGCAGCGGTCACACTCACGCTGCAATCGATTCTGGGAGACGGCGTCAGGGCCGATCCCAACCTGAACGACACCACGGTCACCGTGCTGCCGCCCGACAAGGCGCGGGGCAGCAACAACAACAACCAGCTCAATCTGTTTCTCTATCAACTGCTGCCCGATCCGGCGTGGCGCAACATGAATATCCCCAGCCAGGTGGCGAATGGGGAAACGGGCAATCCGCCGCTGCCGCTGGTCATGCATTACATGCTGACCTCATTCGGCCGGGACAACGACACCAATATCCCGCAGCCCCTCACGCTTGAAGAGATTTCAAAACTCTGGACCGGACTGGCCACCCAGTACCGGCTTTCGGTCGTCTATGAGGTATCGGTGGCGCTGATCGAGAGCACGGCCTCCACGCGCGCGCCTCTGCCGGTGCTGACCCGCGGCCCTGACGATAAAGGTTTTCAGAGCCAGTCGAGCCTCACGTCGCCGTTCCCGTTCCTCGACGGATTGCTTCTGCCCAACAATCAGGCTGCGGCGCGCTCCGGCGATACTCTGACGCTCACCGGCCTGCATCTGAGCGGAACCAGTGTGGGTGTGGTGTTTAACAATCCGTTCTTTCCCGCTCCGGTTGAACTTGTTCCGTCGGCGGCCACCGACTCCAGTGTCAGCGTAGTGCTTTCCGGAGCGCCTGCTGTCTGGCCCGCCGGGCTTTATACGGTCGCGGTGATGGTGCAGCGTCCGACGGAAACATTCCGGCGCAGCACAAGTCTGCTGGCGTTTGCGCTGGCGCCGCAGATCACGATCGCTCCGCCGACCACTCCGGCGGCCCCCGGTATTGTCTATACAGTGAACTGCAATCCGGAAATCAGGCCGGAGCAGCGCGTCTCGCTGCTGATCGCCAACACGGAAGTGATGGCCGACCCGCATGTCGCGCAGACTCCCGTGGTGACTTTTACAGTGCTCGATTTGACGCCGGGAACGTACTTCGTCCGTCTGCGCGTCGATGGCGTCGACAGCCTGCTGGTCAATCGCAGCGTCAATCCGCCGGTGTATGACCCAACCCAAAAGGTGATCGTGACATGAGCGACCCCTTGAACTGGCACGAAGGCAATTCACGTTATCTTTCGGCGGCGCTGCTGTGGCTGCGCGCCTGCCTGGAGTACCGCGCCTCGCAGCTGCCCGACCCGGCGCAGCATCTGTTGCCGATTTCTCAGCCGGTCGAGCCGGGCCGTTCGTTCTGGCGCGGTTTCATGAAGGGCGGCGAGCGCACCTCTCCGCTCATGCAGAAACTTCTGCCCGCTCCCGCGAACACGAAGGTGAGTCCTCTGGTGGAGGAAGCGGCGGAAGCCGTGCAGCGTGCCGCCGATGAGATGAATCCGCCGCCGGCGCTGCTGATCCTGGCCCATCGGCTGGGGTTGTCGCAGTTCGAGCGTCAGGTCTTGCTGCTGTGCCTGGCCATGGAACTCGATCCGGGCATCGCCGCTTTGTGTGCGCGGTGCCAGACGGATTCAGCCCGTCCCGCGCCCAGCTTCGCTCTGGCTTTCAGTATCTTCGAAAATCCTTCGTGGGATGCTCTCTCGCCCGAACGGCCGTTGCGTTACTGGCGTCTGATTGAAATCAATCAGCCCGGCGGACAGGCGCTCACCATCAGTCCGTTGCGAGCCGATGAGCGTGTGGTGAATTACCTCAAAGGCCTGAACTATCTCGACGACCGCCTCGCGCCGATCCTGGTTCCCGTGGAAGTTCACACCGGGCCTTCCGATCTGCCGCCCTCGCATCGCGAAACCGTGGATACGGTGCTGCGTCGCCTGAAACAGGTGGAAGTCGGAAGAAGCCTTCCGGTGATGCAGCTCCTGGGCACCGATCCGGCCAGCAAGCTGCTGATCGCCTCGCATGTGGCGGGCGCGATCGGAATGCATCTCTATCGTTTGCCTGCGGCATTTTTGCCGTCACAGGCCGGCGATCTCGAAACTCTTGCGCGGCTGTGGCAGCGCGAAAGTCTGCTGTTGCCGCTGGCGCTGTATGTCGACGCGTTTGAATCGGGCGCCGAGGCGGCCGCGCACGGGCCGGGGTCGCCCATCAGCCGCCTGCTCGAAAGAGTCGAAGGCGCGGTTTTTCTCGACGCGCGCGAATCGTGGCCGGGCCTCGCTCGTTCGAGCGTCGCCGTGGATATCGCCAAGCCGGCACCGGCGGAGCAGCGCAAAGAGTGGCAGGCGTTATTGGGAGAGGAGGCCGCCGCCGAGGCCGCCCTGCTTTCCGGCCAGTTCAATCTCAGCCTGACCGACATTCGGCAGATCGCGAGGCAGACCCTGAACGATTCTTCGCCCTCGGAAGCATCGCTGCCCGACCGGCTGTGGAAGTCGTGCCTGACGACCACGCGCCCCCGGCTCGATACTCTGGCCCAGCGTCTCGAACCGCGCATGACGTGGGACGACCTGGTACTGCCGCCCGCCGAACATCATCTGCTGCGGCAGATCGCCGCGCAGGTGGCCCAGCGCTCCATGGTCTATGAAACCTGGGGGTTCGGCGCGAAGATGAGCCGGGGCCTCGGCATCAGCGCGCTGTTCGCCGGAGACAGCGGCACCGGCAAGACCCTGGCCGCCGAAGTCATCGCCACGCATCTCCGCCTTGACCTCTATCGCATCGATCTTTCAGCGGTGGTCAGCAAGTACATCGGTGAGACCGAAAAGAACCTGCGGCGGCTGTTCGACGCCGCCGAGAATGGCGGCGCGATTCTCTTCTTCGACGAGGCCGACGCCCTGTTCGGCAAGCGCAGCGAGGTAAAAGACAGCCACGACCGCTATGCCAACATCGAGATCAACTATCTGCTCCAGCGCATGGAGGCCTATCGCGGTCTGGCCATCCTCGCCAGCAACATGAAGAGCGCGCTCGACCAGGCGTTCCTGCGCCGTCTGCGCTTTGTGGTGAATTTTCCGTTTCCCGGAGCGGCCGAGCGTAAGGTCATCTGGCAGCGGGTCTTTCCCTCCGACATGCCGAGGGCCGATCTCGATTACGATCGTCTGGCGCGCCTCAACGTGGCGGGCGGCAACATCTATAACATCGCGTTGAATGCGGCGTTTATGGCCGCGCGGGCCGGAAGTCCGGTGACCATGCCGCAAGTGCTCGACGCGGCGCGCGCCGAGTTCCGCAAGCTCGAACGGCCCATCAATGAAATGGATTTCCGCTGGCAGGCGGCGGCAGTCGCATCCGGCAGCGATGCGGTGGCGTAAGGGCTTTTGAATCAAGAGCATCGTGCCCCACCCTTCGCAAAAAACGTGAAGAGTGGGGGCACCCATCGTTGGAAGTCCCATGGGACTTATCTCAGGAGTTCGTGAATGACCGACCGCCTCGCTGTACCATTGCGCCGATCATCAATGCCGTCCATCAACGCGGCCTCTCCGTGCTTTTTGCAGCGGCAGTGTTCATGTGGCGGAAACGCGGGCGCGGAGGGAAGATGCGACGAGTGTGCGAAGAAGGATATGATGCTGGGCCGCCAGTCCAATGGCACCGACGCGTCCTCCTTTTCACCTTCGGCTGTTCGTGAAGTTCTGAGATCGGGCGGACGTCCGCTGGAGAAAAATGTTCGCGCGGTGATGGAGCCCCGCTTCGGCCATGATTTCAGCCACGTTCAGGTACACACAGACGCGCGGGCTTCGGAATCGGCGCGTTCCGTAAACGCTCTGGCCTATGCGGTGGATGAGCACATCGTTTTCCAGTCAGGTCATTATGATCCCTCCTCCGGAGGCGGCCGGAGTTTGCTGGCGCATGAATTGACGCACGTCGTGCAGAATCGCCGGAGCGGGCCCGCGGAACACCGGACCGCCGCGGGCGTGAGCCGGCCCGGGGATCCCGCCGAGCGTGAGGCCGCCGCTGTGACGCAACAGGTCATGGGGGGTGAAAGCGCTCAGGTATCCGAACGTTCGCAGGCCGCCGTGCATCGTGTGGATGCGGGGGACGTTGGTAAAGCCATTGGCATTGGGGCCGCCATCGCGGGCGGAGGAGCGCTGTTAGGGCTGGGCATCGCCGCTCTCGCGGGGGCCTTCAAGTCGAAACAGGACTCGGCTTGTCCGGGGACGCATTCCATTCCGGATGACGTGAACGCCGCGATCGGCAAGGCCTGGGGCGAATCCAATCATGGCGAAGAAGTGGTGGCCGAGCACGGCGGACGCATGGTAAAGGACAAGGACGGAAAAAGCGCCATCCGCACGGGAACCGGCGGAAGCGGCAGTATCAGTCTTCCCGAAGAGCAGCCCGGAGACACCACCACCGGCACCTTCCACACGCACCCCTACAGCAAGTCGGAAGGCTCCACCATCGGCGTCGCCTTCTCGGGAGGCGATATCGCCAACTTTGTCGCCGGGGGCCAGGGCAGCGTGAAGTACATCGGCGCCGGCAGCTGCAATTTCGCGCTGAACACCATCGACCAGGCGAAGCGCGATGAATGCAAAAAGAAGGATATGGCGCAGCTCTGGAATGACGCTTTCGCCGCCGCGAGCGGCAGCTTTCAGGAAAAGACGATCGCCGCCGTCAGGAGTTCCATCGCCGGCTGCGGGCTCTGTTTCTACCAGGCCTGTCGCCCCGACGACCGGAGCGCGATTCCGCAAACTGCTAAACTCGCTTAAATAATGACGATGGAAAACCTGGTCGGTCTTACGGTGGGGATGGTCCTTTCAAGATTCGGAGTCAGCTACACCGATCTGCGGTTGATCGATGAGCCGCCCGGCAGGCTCTGGGGAGTGGAGATCGCCGTGAGCGGGCTGCCCGGCCCGCAACGCCTGGTCCTGCAGATCGAACCGCAGCCCGGTCTCTTCTCCGAGGCCCGCAACTGGCCCCAGGAGATGGTCGAGCAACAGCGAGTGCTTAAGGTGCATGACGCCCCCAACCGGCAGTTCTAGGTTGTCCGGCAAAAAGATTCGCCGCTGATCTACGCTGATCGACGCAGATAAAAATCAAAGACTTTTTTAGAGAGTCTTTATCTGCTCTCATCCGCGCAAATCTGCGGCAAATATTTTACGCATTGTTCGCTTCACTTCTCAGGGAGCAACAGTCTTTGAACGCACGCACGAACACCGCATCTCGCACCGGCCCGCCATCGCGGATGTCCATCGCGGGTCTGTTGCAAAGAACGTGCAGTTGCGGGCAGCATACTTCCGGTGGCCAGGAGTGTGACGGCTGCAAAGATGAGAAGAAGCAGATGCAGCGCAGCGCGATCGGCTCAGGGCCGGCCACGGCGCCTCCGATTGTGCATGACGTTCTCCGGTCGCCAGGGAGGCCCCTGGACGCCGCGACGCGGCACTTCATGGAACCGCGATTCGGCCACGAGTTTTCGCGGACACCTGTAAGCCCGGCACGACCCGGGACTCAATCCGGCATCAGCATTAGCCCGCCGCAGGACCATTGGGAGCGCGAAGCGGACACCATCGCCGGGCGCGTCATGAGCGGACGCCCGTCGCAGAACGCGGTTCGTCACGATCTCGGCAATATACGGGTCCATAGCGGCAGCGAGGCTGCGGAGTCGGCGCGGGCGGTGCAGGCGCGAGCTTACACCGTGGGCCCGAACATTGTTTTCGGGGCGGGGCAGTACAGCCCGCACAGTTCGGAAGGCCGTCAGCTGCTGGCTCACGAACTCAGCCATACGGCGCAGCAGGGGGAGCAGCCGGGACTGGTCCAGCGCAACATCATCGGCGATATCGGCAGAGGCATCGCCCGTCTGTTCGGATCGGAGAATTACACCCCGGAGGAGTTGCAGAGCTATCTCACCAAACTCGACGAGGGCAAGCCGGAAGGCAATTACGACAGCGACAACAAGGCGCGCGCCGTAACCAACGCCTGGCGGCTGGGCGGCAGCCCGTATGTGCTGACGGCCCAGCGCAAAGCGCTGATGATTCGTGACATGCAGGATGGCTACACAGGCACCGACGACGAGCGGGCCATCCTTGAATTGCTCGAGCGTTCCTACAACTTCGAATTGAGTTACATTCTCGGCGCGGGCGGGGTCACAGCCGCCAGTCTGAACTCCGACATCGATGGCGATGAATTTCAGCGGCTCAAGGCCTTCTATGATCTGCGCTTTGAGGGCGGCATGGAGGCGCTGCTGAAAGGCTCGGTGAAGCCCATCGGCTATCCGATTCCTCTGGGCACGGTGCTGCCGCTGCTCGGTGAGACCGGCACGCCCATCGATTCGCTGCCGGGAGCGAAGCCCGCCTGGAATGAAGAGTGCGTGACAGGAATTCTCTGCACCCAGGACAAAGCCGTGGTCGCGGCCCTGCCGGGACTCACGGTTCTCAAAACGCCGTCGGTGACCGAGTACTACTGGGGCTACGACGGCGCATCCTGGAGCCTCAAGACCAAGGACCATGCCGCTTTCACGAATACCAGCAAGAAGATTATTGGTTTCAAACTGGGTGAGAATTGCGGCTTTGCGGCTGCGTCTTTTGTCCACGAAGTCCGCCACACGACACAACCGCAAAGCTGGACCATCGTGGAAAAAGAGAAGGACGCCTACACTTTCGAAGAGCAATTCACCATCGACCGGGGCATTCCCGGGAGGCCCGGATTCCGCGAGCCCAAAGCCGGTGGCGGCGAACAGGTCAAGACTTCGGCGGTTGAGCAGTACGTAGTCGGCAGATACTCCGGCGCGACCTCGACCGCGGGAGAAGAAATCACCGGCCATGGGGCCGACGACAAGACTGAAATTACTAAGGCCGATGGTTCCACCTACACGCGGCCCCCGCAGCCAGGCGACAGTCATCAGGACATTGCGAGAACCGATGCCGCCCTGAGCAGCGCGCCCAAAGCCGATGCGAGCAAATGGGTTTGTCCAAAGACAAAATGACAATCTTTTCGGAGCGGTAGCCTGAAGATCAAACTGCACATCGAACGCATGGTGCTCGACGGTCTGGCCGTCGACAGAACGCACGATGGCCGCGTGCGCGCCGCTGTCGAGCATGAACTGAGGCGCCTGCTGGCCTCCGGAGGCGTTGCGCCGGAACTGAAATCCGGCGGCGCGGTTCCTTCGGTGCGCGGAGGGAACATCAGGGTGG
>WNFG01032248.1_pt1 | contig 10368 bp, 10 predicted proteins | sample 5400431 | NCBI WGS metagenome assembly WNFG01 (sample SAMN13153346, study PRJNA577476) | soil metagenome | isolation source: 120 cm saprolite under Douglas fir tree site 2 hole 3 replicate 2 | place: USA:California | collected 2015-04-18
ACGCCGACTGGATCATCGATCTCGGCCCGGAAGGCGGCGAAGAGGGTGGACGGATCGTTGCGCAAGGAACTCCGCAGCAGGTCGCGAAGGTCAAAAAGTCATACACCGGACAGGCGCTGACCGCATACTTCGATCGCAACAAGAGCCAGATTTCGCGACAATAGCGGCGCGCGCGAAATGCGTCTCTTTGCCCGCTCGCGCATCAAATATCTGCTGTTGTACATTGGTTGCTAGCTTCGTTTCCTAAGAGAATGTCCACTCCCGGTTCCATCCCGCAAGATCTGCCGCCTCAGCCGGTTGAAAGCCACGCTGTGATTGGCCAGGCGCCGGCCCGCCGGAAGCGTGAGGACCCAGTGTGGAGCCTGTGGGAAGTGTTCGGGCTGGCGGGCTTTTCCTTCGTGGCCCTGTTCGCGCTCGCGATCGTGTGTGCCATGGTTGTTGCCGTGTTCCACCGGGCAGGACTCCTGCACACGACGCCGGAAGTCTTGTTTAAGAACATCTCATTCGGGGTGTTTCTGCAGGCCGAAGCCTATGGGCTGCTGCTGGGAGTGATGGTCCTTCTGGTAGAGAGAAAGAGTCCTGGCAATTTTGCCCGAGCCATCGGCTGGAACCGTCCCAGGGGCAAGTGGATCTTTATATCCCTGCTGGGTGGTGTGCTGCTGGCTGGAGTCTCTGAAGTTCTTGGCGTGTTGCTGCACAAGTGGACTCCGACCTCGATGCCGATCGATGAGTTTCTCAAAGATCCAAACTCCGCTTACGTGCTCTGCGTTTTTGGAATACTGATTGCGCCCCTGATTGAGGAGTTGTTCTTTCGCGGCTTTCTTTTCCCGGTGCTCGACCGCAGGATCGGCCTGGTCGGCGGCATTGCCATCACCGCCGCCTTATTCGCGGCCATCCACCAGGGACAACTCGCCCACGCCTGGGCGCCACTTTCGATCTTGTTTGTGGTGGGTGTGTGCCTCACGCTGGTCCGGGCCATCACCAAATCGGTCGCCGCAACCGTGCTGATGCACGTCGCTTATAACCTGACCTTGTTTACCCTGCTTTACTTCGCCACCGACGGCTTCCGCCATCTCGAGCGCGCGTGACGTTGGCGTTCCCGCGCAACTCTGGTAATTTTGAATTCCATGGCAACGCAATCCCCTCGTGAGCAACTGCTGGATCTGATCGCAGAAAGGTCATTCCGTCTGGGCGATTTCACTCTCTCCTCCGGACGCAAGAGCGATTACTACATCGATTGCCGGACCACTACGCTCCATGCGCACGGTGCCGAACTGACGGGGCGAGTGTTTCTCGATCTCATCCGCAAGCAGGGCTGGGCCCCCGACGCGATTGGCGGACTCACCATGGGCGCCGACCCTATCGTTGTAGCTGTCGCGCTGCTGAGCGCACAAGACACGGCGCACAAGCCGATCCACGGCTTCCTGGTGCGGAAATCGGAAAAAGCCCACGGCATGGGCCGCCGTATTGAAGGCTTCCAGGAAAAAGGCGCAAGAGTTGTGATCGTAGACGACGCTTGCACCACCGGCGCCTCGACCATTCAGGCCATTGAAGCGGCGCGTGAGTTCGGGTTCGAAGTCGTCGGCACGGTTTGCCTGGTCGAGCGCCAAGAAGCAGAAGGACGCGAGGCGGTGGAGAAGGCGTCCGCGCCGGCGCCGTTTATCTCTGTGTTTAAGTCGAGTGAGGTCAAGGCCGCGCACGTGAAGAAAATGGGTAATTGAGTAATTTAGTAATTGAGTAGTTGAAAAGCCGTGCCGCTTAAAGTTACCCAATTACCAACTTACCCAATTACCCAATCCTTCCGTTTACAATCAAACTGTGATCAAAACTCTTGAATGGACCGATGCAGGCGTGCGTTTTATTGACCAGACACGTCTGCCGACGGAAGAAGTCTACGTCACTTGCCGCACTTATCAGGAGGTCGCTACTGCGATCCGCGACATGGTTGTGCGTGGCGCGCCGGCCATTGGTGTGGCTGCGGCCATGGGCATCGCGCTGGGAATGGAACAATCGTCCGCGAAGGATGTGAATGGTCTGCGCCGCGACCTGGAGCAGATTTCCAAGACTATCGGCGAAACGCGGCCCACCGCCGTCAATCTTTTCTGGGCGATTCGCCGAATGAAGGAAAAGTTCGAATCCGTTTCGCGCCGCAGTGTTGACGAAATCAAGTCCACGCTGGTTCATGAAGCGCAGCAGATGCACGTGGAGGATATTGCCGCCAACGAAGCCATGGGACGCCATGGTGCGGCGCTCATGCCGGCGTCCGGTGGAGTGCTAACTCATTGCAACGCCGGCGGTCTGGCAACATGCGGATACGGCACGGCGCTGGGAGTTATCCGTTCGGCGGTTGCTTCGGGCAAGCAGATTCACGTCTACGCCGACGAGACGCGACCATTCCTGCAAGGTTCGCGGCTGACTGCCTGGGAATTGATGAAAGACGGCATTCCCACCACCGTCATCGCGGACAACATGGCTGGCGCGATCATGAAGCAAGGCAAGATCAGTGCCGTGATTGTCGGCGCGGACCGCATCGCCGCGAATGGTGACGTCGCCAACAAGATTGGGACCTACACCGTGGCGGTCCTGGCCAAAGAGCATGGCATCCCATTTTACGTTGCGGCGCCGTGGTCCACCGTCGACATGAATACGCCCAGTGGCGAGCATATTCCGATCGAGCAGCGGTCGCCGAAAGAGATCACGCATCACGCCGGAAGGCAAGTCACGCCGGATGGAGTGCGCGTGGAGAATCCGGCATTTGACGTGACCCCTTCACGGTACGTCAGCGCCATCATCACCGAGCGTGGAATTGCCCGCGAGCCTTTTGCAGAGTCATTGCGCGAACTGGCTTCGTCAGTAGCCGTGTCTGCCTGAGCGAAAAGAACAATGAGACAACTACACATTTCTACCTTCGCAGCAATCTCTCTGACTTGCGGCATTCTGTGCGCGCAGTCGTCACCGAAGGCGCAAGGTATCACCGCGAAGCCGACACCTGTCAGCGAGAGCACGCGCAACGCTCTATTGACTGCTCGGGAGGCCGTTTGGCGGGCGCAGTTCATCGCTGATCCTTCTCTGATCCCGCCTGAAGCCATCGGCATTGTGGAGTGGACAGACGATTGGAAGCATCGCGATGAAATTATTTCCGGAGCGAAGGAAGCCGCGGCCAACGGGCTAACCATCAAGCGGCTCGAGTTTCCCAGAACTGAAATCCAACTTTATGGCGACACCGCCATCCTCTACTCGACCTACATTTACGAAGCCGAGTTCAACGGCCAGAGCGCGGGAGTAGAGACGGGACGCTCCACGGAAGTCTTTGTCCGCCGCAATGGGAAGTGGCTCAACTCAGGCTGGCACGTGGACTCCGGGCTTCATCTAACGCCTCGAGAAAACCTGCGCAAGACGCTGCTGGATCTCCGCGAATCGATCTGGCGGGCATACTTCAACAACGATTCGAGGGTCTTGCAGCAAACTCTTCGCCCCGATTTTATCCGGCTAGACGAAGAAGCAGCAGGGTTCAAGAAGCGCGACGACCTGCTGTACCAAGCCAGAAAGCTCGCTGAGGGCGGCGTGAAACTCCTGAATCTGGACTTTCCTCACACCGAACTGCGCGTCTTCGAGCAGACTGCGATCCTGTTTTCCGATTTCCGGCTGGAATTGGAATCGAACGGCCAGCGACTGGCGCCGGTGACGGGCCACACAACCGAGACGTTCATCCTGCGCGACGGGAAATGGTATGGCGCAAGCTGGCACTACAGCACCCCAGCCCGAGCTGGACAGTAGAACTTACCCATTTCTCAGCGCTTCGTTTGGATCGACCTTCATCGCCCGCCGAGCAGGCAGGTAGCTGGCCAGCACAGCGATCAACAGAAGCAGCAACGGAGTCAGCGCAAAAGTAGTCAGATCGCGCACGCCGACTTTGTACAGGATTTCCGCCAGGAAGCTGGACATCACGCGACTTAGGATCAGCGCCCCGACCAAACCAATGCCGACGCCGGCAAGAGCGAGCGCGAGGCCGTGGCCTACGACCAGGCGCACGATGTCAGACTTTTCGGCGCCCAGCGCCAGACGTATGCTGATCTCCTGGCGCCGTTGCGCGACCGTGTAAGCCAGCACTCCGTAGATCCCAACAGCGGCCAGAATAAGCGCCGTCGACGAAAAAACTCCCAACAACAACATGATGAAGCGCGACTGGCCGCGCGAAGCGTCCATGAGTTCGTCTGCCGTCTGAATGTTGGTAACGGGCTGGTCGGCGTCCACGGAAGAGATTTGCGCGCGGACCGCAGAGACTACACTGTGCGGATCCACAGACGTGCGCACCAGAAGATTCATGTTGCCCCACGGTAACTGGGGAAACGGCAGATAGATCTTAGGATCGGCCGGGAGTTACGTCACGGGCTACGCCGACGATCTCTGCCGGTGGCTGCCTTCCAATCGTGAGGTGCTTGCCTACCGGATTCTGATTCGGCCAGTAGCGATGGGCCAGAGTCTCATTGACGATGACCACCTTCGCTGACTGCGCATTGTCACCGTCGCTGAATTCTCGTCCAAACCGGAGTGGAACGCGCATGGTCCGGAACCAGGAAGGGCTGATCGCCTCAATGATGATGAAAGGGCGCTCAGCCAACGCTACTTCCGGCTGGCCTTCAGGAAGGACCGGCGTGATCCTCTTGGGGGTCAGTGGCAGCGCGGCCGATGTGGCTGCGGCGCGGACACCAGGCAGCGATGACACCCGGCGCAGCACATCGTCAAAGAAGGCAATTTGCTTTTGCGCGTCAGCATATTTCACGGTCGGCAGCGAGACACTCATGCTCAGGACATTTTGTGGATCAAACCCGGCGTCAACCCTCATCAGTCCGGCAAAGCTGCGCACCAGCAGACCGGCGCCGATCAACAACACCAGTGACAGCGCCACCTGGCCGACTACCAGAGAGTTCTTGGTGCGGACGCGAGATCTGGCGTCAGTACTGACACGGCCTTCATCCCGCAACGTCTGGTTAACGTTGGTGCGGGAGAGTTGAAGTGCAGGAAAAATGCCGAACAGGAGGCCCGTCCCCAGCGAAACACCGAGCGTAAAGAGAAGCACACGAACATCCATGGTGATCGCGAACCCCTGCGGAAGATTGCTGTCGCCGAGCGTGGCGAGATATTTGGTCGCCGCCCAACTCAGGCCAAGGCCGAGAATTCCGCCCAGCAATGACAGCAAGACACTCTCGGTAAGCAACTGCCGGATGATCAGCCTGCGCGATGCGCCCAGGGCCGTGCGGATGGCAATTTCTTTTTTGCGGGCGAGAGCGCGAGAGAGCAGAAGACTGGCAACATTGGCGCAGGCAATCAGCAACACCAGTCCCACCGCCACAGAGAGCAGCAGCAGAATGCCACGTATGTTTGCCACCAGGGAGTCCTGGAGATTGGTCACCGCGACCGACATGTCCGCTTCAGCATCGGGAGCGGCGGGGTTCTCTTTCCTGTATTGCTGGTGCAGCACTTCCATCTCCGCGGAGGCGCTGGCCATGGAAGCTCCGGGCGCAAGCCGCGCAATGGAACTCAAATAGCCCACGCCCATGCGCAAGCGCTGCGGCGGAATGAGCGAGTACTCAAAATAGCGCGGCGACCAGACTTCGGCTGGCGCAACCATCGGAAACTGCGCGCCTGCCGGCAGCACACCAATCACGGTGTAGGGAGTGGAATCGAGCGTGAGACTCTGGCCAACGACGTCGCGGGTGCTTCCGAAGCGGCTGTGCCAGAGCGAATCACTGATGACGGTTACATACTTACCGCCGGGCTGTCCTTCGTCCGGCAGGAAAAAACGGCCGAGCTGAGGCTTGATACCCAGCATCTCGAAGAATCCGGGAGAGACACGCGCTCCCACAACCTGCTGCGGCTCACCCCGGCCTGTGAGATTGAAGTTGTCACTCGCGATCACGCCGATCGCCGAAAACGAGTGGCTACGCTCCCGCACCAGGTCGAAACGGTTCAAAGTGAAACCGTAGAGGTGCCCATCCTTACGGTGCGGATCGGCAACCACCAGCCGCTGCGGATCCTGATACGGCAAAGACCGAAGCAGGACCGCGCTGGTAATCGTGAAAATAGCTATATTGCTGCCGATGCCCAACGATAGGGTAAGCACCGCGGCAAGAGCAAAACCAGGGTTCTTCCGCAGCATATGCACGCCGAAACGAAGGTCTTGGAGAAAGGAGTTCATCAGTGTCTATTGACGTGTTGGAACAGGAAAAGTCGCGCAGCGACGGAGTCGCCGCGCGACTGCATTTCAAAAATAATAGCGAGTCAGTCGAAAAATGATATTCAACAGCGCTAATGCTTGATCTCCACCGGGGTTCCGTCCGGCTGATAGCCCTCATCCGTCAGTGTCTGCTGTACGGCTGAGCGCAGGGCCTGATCGTCGGCATCCTTGGACAGCTTGCAGTGGCGGCGAATGACTTCCTCGCCTGCTTCAATACGGACCAGCCAGCTTGATTTCTTGTCGTCCCACGAAACTTCAACTCGGTCTGCTTGCATTTGCGTCCTCCGTTCTGCAACCAGCAACGCTATTGTATTGCAGCCGGTGTCCCGAGGAAATGACCTGCCCGCGGGCCAGAGTAGCCAATTTTCGCTACATCTCTTACAATCCAAGTACATACGGAGAACAGATGAAGGCAATGATCTTGGTGCTGGGAGCAATCCTGGCAGGCTGTCTTGCAGGTTGTGGCGGTGGCAGCAGCAGTAGCAGCAGTTCAACTAGTTCTACCAATGAATTCGCATTTGTAGTCGGCCCCTCGACGGCCAGCGTGTTCGGCTATTTGCCGAATACATCCAGCGGCGTGCTGGCTCCCCTCTCTACGGCCAGTTTCACGACAGGTCCAGCCCCGACGTCCGTGGCGGTACTCCCGTCGAAAAAGTTCGCCTACATCACAGACTCCGGCGCGAATGAAGTCAAGATCTTCGCCATGGACCCAAATACAGGGTTGCTGACAGTTTCGGGCACGCCGATAGCGGTTGGCACTAACCCGACCGTAGTGCTCACTGCTTTCAGTGGCGGTATTCTGCTGGTCCTGAACAAAGGATCAGGAACGATCTCCAGTTTCACCGTTGATCCGACTGCCGGCACCCTGACCCCGGTTCCGGGATCGCCATTTACGTCTGCAGCCAACCCCGCGTCGATGGTCCTGGCGCAAACGCCGAACTTGGTGTACGTGATATCGCCGGTCCCTGGCGCCAAGGCCCAGATTAGCGGCTTTACCGTCTCCTCGGGCGGAAGCCTGACACCGCTGCCGTCATCGCCTTTTACCGCGGGCGCCAGCGCAGCCGGACTCGCGGTTGATGCCGCGGGAAGGTTCCTGTACGCCGCTGATCCGGCAAGCAACAGTATTGTGGGATTCTCCATTCAGGCAGCCACCGGAACGCTGGCAACGCTGGCTGGTTCGCCCTTCCCGGCCGGTACAACTCCTGTAGCCCTGGCGCTTGATTCCACCACCACGACATTAGTCGCCGCCAACTCGGGATCGAACAACGTCTCCGTATTCACCATTGGGACAAGTTCAGGCGCGCTCTTTGCTGCTCCCGGATCGCCGGTCGCGGTTGGCACGGGGCCGGCGTTTCTCACTGTGGATGTGAGCGGCAAGTTTCTCTACGTGGCGAACCAGGGTTCCAGTAACATTTCAGCATTTGGGCTTTCCCCGGGCGGCTCACTGGTTCCGGTCACGGGCTCGCCTTTCTCCGTGGGTACGGCGCCCACATGGATCACTACGATCCGCTAGATCGAGATTGATTTTGCAGTTTCGTTTCGTCACACAGGGATTGGGCAGGAACCGGTTGGAAAAATAAGAAAACAGCAGTTCAGGAGTCCTCACAATGCGCAAAGTAAGCATGATATGCGGTCTTGTTATTTGCATGTGTCTCGCCGCAGCGGCCCAAAAGAACCAGTTGTCAGCGGACTTGGGAGTGAAGCTCTCTCCCAGTGTTGGCTCGACCGGGGGCTTCAACTTCTCGACTTCGGCAAGCAACGCGTTCGCTTTCGAGGTCAACTACGCCCGTCAGATCAAAGCCTTGCCCATGGCCTCGGTCCAGATTGAGTTTCCTTATGTTTATACCGCCACGGCCAATTTGAAGAGCCTCAATCTCTTCGCCGCATCGGGATTCAAATCCATGTTTCTTACACCGTCGCTGAAGCTGCAAATCGTTCCGGGACACAAGTTGAGCCCCTGGATCTCGGCTGGGGCCGGCATGGCGCGCTACAGCGATAGTAAGACCACGATCTCAGGCAGCACTATTCCATCGAACACGACCACGAAGATTGGCTATCAGGCGGGCGGCGGCGTCGACGTCAAGGTGCACAAGTTCACGTTCCGCATTGAAGGCCGCGAGCTTTATTCGGGAAGCCCCAACCTGAATGTTTCCACCATCAAGTTGCACCACAACATCCTGGTAGCTGGCGGGTTGGTTTTGAACTTCTAGCTTGCCCGCCGGACTTTTGGCGGCAAGGAAAAAGACTTTGTTCCGAGTGTTGAGAGGAGACCGAATGAGAGTGGGTATTATTGCCGCTACGCTGGGGCTGATCGCACTGACGGCCGGCTGCGGCAGTTCCAGCAGCACCGGTGGCGGAGGAGGAGGAGCCTCCACCAGCGTCTACGTAATCGGACAGAACACCAATACCATCTTTGGCTTCAGTGAGAACTCTTCCGGCGCGCTCATAGCGTTCAATGGCGCGCCTACGCATGGCACCGGCTCTGTCCCGGTTTCCATTGCGGCACACTCTTCGGGCAAACTGGTGTTTGTAGCGAACAACGCAGACGGCGTCATTACGATACTCAGCCGCAATACCGGCAACGGACAGCTGAGCACGCCGCCGCTTCCGCCCGGCGCTCTCAATCCGCCGCCGCCTATCAACGCCGGTACGCAGCCGGTAGCCATGGTCGCGACGCCGAACGGAAGCTTTCTTTACGTCCTGAACAATGGCAATTCATGACAGTCTCGCCGGATTCCAAATTCCTGTACGTTTCAAATCCCGCTGCCGGGACCATCACCACGCTTGCCATCAACGCCGACGGCACTCTGCCTGCGGGCACAACCACGACCGTTGGATCAAATCCCAGCTTCATGCTGGTTGATCCCCAGCTCCGTTTCCTGTACGTCACCAATCCGGCCGGAAACACGGTACGCGTCTTTTCGCTTTCCGGCGGATCTCTCTCGACCGAAGTAAGCGGCTCGCCTTTCGGAGCAGGCACAACGCCGGTGTCGCTGGCAATCAATCCTTCCGGGACTTTTCTGCTGGCTACGAATTTCGGATCCAATAATGTGTCGGCTCTTAACGTCTCGAGCGCAGGTGCGCTGTCCGCGGTCGCCGGATCGCCATTTGCAACCGGCGTCAATCCATCATTTGTAGTTTTCGACAAGACCAACAGCTTCGTCTACGTAGCCGACTCGGGATCAAACGATATTGCCGCCTACGCCCTCAGCGGCACGACGTTGCGCGCATTGGTGGGTGCGCCGTTTCCAGTGGGAACCTCGCCGACGTTCATCTCGACCGGCCCATAACCGGACACGATTTAGTACCGCTAGAACAAGTTTGAGTTTTGCATCAAGCGGTGGGCCAGATATCGCAATCGCCGCCGCGGTTTTTATTTGCCACGGGCCCTGAGATTCTGGTGGAAGAGCCATTCTATTTTCCCCGCATCCTGCCTCCAGCCGTTTGACCACCGGTGCAACGTCTCTTACACTGAATCCTGGGGAAAAACACTCCGAGACCGCCCAAGTCATTGGGTTTAGGTCACCTCACAAAGAGAGATAGAAGGACGCCGCCATTGAGTTCTGTTAATACTGAGAAAGACAATCTAGAAGGCACCGAAAACGCAGCCACAGCCGAATCTGCTGCAATCGCGGAGACAAGCGCGCCCGCTGAAGAAAGTGCCCATGTTCCACAGCCCGGAGAGATGAACGAGGCCTGCCGGCGCGAAGTTACGGTTGAAATCCCGGCTGAGGTTGCCGCCAAGACCTGGGACAACCTGGTTCGCCGCTACACGCAGGTCGCGCGGGTCCCTGGCTTCCGCAAGGGCAAGGTCCCGGCTTCGGTCATCAAGAAGCGCTTTTCTGAAGATATCAAGAGCGACCTGATCGAGCACCTGGTGCCGCAATACTTTCGCACCACCGTGGAAAAAGAAGGCCTGATGCCGGTCTCGCAGCCCATGGTCCGCGAACTGGAAATGGAAGAAGGGCAGCCGATCCGCTTCAAAGCTGCGTTCGAAGTGCTGCCCCAAATTGAACTTGGTGAGTACAAGGACATCAAAGTCGAGAAAACTGACGTCCAAGTATCGGACGATGAAGTGGAGAGCGAGTTGAAGCGTCTGCAGGAACGGCAGGGCAGCTATGATCCGGTGG
>WNFG01005819.1_pt1 | contig 10366 bp, 12 predicted proteins | sample 5400431 | NCBI WGS metagenome assembly WNFG01 (sample SAMN13153346, study PRJNA577476) | soil metagenome | isolation source: 120 cm saprolite under Douglas fir tree site 2 hole 3 replicate 2 | place: USA:California | collected 2015-04-18
GATTTGTGCCGTTCCGTCCGGTGACAGGAGTTTTCGTGCGCTCCAAGACGGGATTGCTGGGCTTGGTGCCGGTGCATCCGCTGGATGCGCGCGGCAAAGAGCCGATCAATCTGGCGAAGGGAATTTTTCCGGTGACCGCGGGCGCGGTTTCTTCGCGCGCGGCGGTGAATACCAGTGAGAGCTGGAAAGCGATGAAGGCGCCGCCGCGCGATGCGCTGGCCGTTAGCGCCGTCAGCGCTTCTGCCGCCCCTGAGCGGGTTTCACGCACGGTGCTGGCGGGGAATGCGGGAGCGCGCGTGGTTACTCTGGATCGCGGATCGTCGATCGCTTTTGACGCGCGTGAGCACAAGTTTGTGAACGCGGCTAATGCGCCGGCGGCTTCGGCGAAGAGCGGCGAGAGGGCGGGGACGGAGTTGACGGGAGTGGCTGGAGGTGCTGCGCGAGTTGGAGGCGCGAGCGTGCGAGTTCCCGGAGCGCCCACGGCGGCTCGTGCGGCAACTCCGCCAGCAGCGGCTCGCGCGATGACGCCACCAGCCGCGCCGCACTCTTCGATGCATGGGGCATCTGCGGGCTCTGGGCGCTTCGAGCCGGCGGGCCGAATGGGTGGCGCGTCCAGTGCGCCGTCGGCATCGCATTCCTCATCGGCAGCGGCCTCGCATCCATCGTCCTCTGGAGGACGGCCGCATTGAGGCTTGCCGCGCGCGGTGCGGGTCACGTGAAAATCAGACCGGCATAACCGACCACGGCGGTGGTGTCGCCGGAGACGTCCGCCGAAGTTGCGTAGCGCACGAGCTCGGCATGTTTTGCTTTGAGGGCGCAAAGGGCGGTGAGCATGGCGACCGCGGGGCCCAGGCCGCACATGGAAATATCTTCGTTTCTGCAGATGTCATAGAGCCCGCGCGGGTCCAAGGCGAGCAATTTCTCGATGGCTTTGTGGTCCTTCACACGCGTAGTCCGATCATCTTCATAATGATTTAGATCGGAAGTCGTCAGCAGAAGCACGTCTGGAGTGGCCGCGAGAGCGCGGCCCAGTCCTTCGCCAACGCTCACCAGGTCTTCGAAGCGCACGGTACCCAGAGCGATCGGGACGAAGGCAAAGCCCGGCGCCAGGACTTGCAGGAACGGCACCTGCACCTCAAGGGAGTGCTCGGCACGATGGGCCACGCGGTCCTCCCGCAGGGGCGGGCATTCTGCGAAGAGGGCTTTCGCCAGCGGAGCATCAATCGGGGCGTCGCCTAACGGCGTGCGCCAGGCGCCGCTCAAGAGAATGGCCATGGCCTCGCCGCGCGGGAAATGCCGGACGCCCAGGATCACAATTTTTTGCGGTAGCGCAATGCGAGAGAACACCGCTCCGGCGACGTGCCCCGAATACATGTAGCCGGCGTGCGGCACCAGACATGCTTTTACCGCGAGGGGTTTTGCCTGGGGATCGGGTTTCGCGTACTGGCGAACCTGCGCCGTCAGTTCTGCGGGATCGGAGGGATAGAAGCGTCCAGCGACGGCAGGAAGGCGAAGCACGTCAGCGCCAGAAAATTCAGAGAGGTCTTGAAGGCTTACCCTTTATTTTAATGGCTTTTTCCGAGGCGCCATCATAGAGCACGGTGACTTTGTCGCCGTACTGATAGCCGCCCTTGTCGACGATCTGCTGCATTTTTGCGGCGGCGGCTTCGGAAAGAGTAAAGGTGCGAATCGCCAAGTCATTGCCCTTGGCACGCACGGTGATCTGCGCGGTGTTGGCGTGCATCACGAAGCCCTCGAATTTCGTTAGCCCGGAGGGCTTGGGCTTGACGGCGCTGACGATGATGGGTACGGCGGTGTCCGCGACGATCGGCACGATGACGGGGACGGGGACTTGCGCGCGCGCCGGCGAAGACAAAAGACCGGCCAGCAGCGGAGTTGCAACGCTCAGTCCCGCGATTTTGGCTGCGAGGGTCATTCGATATTGTCGGTGGCAATCCGGAGAGACTTCAAGAAGCGCACGTCCTGCGGAGTCATGGTGAGGCGCGCGACCGCCTTGCGATCGGGGTCCTGATCGAAAGATTCCTGATCGACCTGGATGCGCAAGGACTCCAAGAAACGGCGGTCCTGGGTGGTTAACTTGGAAGCCCCTTCTTCGCCGCTCGCGGCATCGCGCTTGGCGAGGCCGATGGTGGCGTCCAGCTTGAGCACGATGTCATAGCCGTGCGCACGCACTCCGGCGATGGCCCCGGTGATGCGCTCGGATTCGGAAACCGTGTCGTTGATGGCGTGTCCCAATTCACGCAGCAGGTTTTTCAGGTTATCGTCGAGTTGCAAGGCGGGTCTCCCTGACCTCTGCATACATTTTAGGCCTGCAATTTGTTGGATACAAGTGAGCTTCGCGGCGATATGTCGCCAAACGGTTCACAGCCCTTATGTCGGATGTTGCGCCCCCGGTTGGGGGCCGGCAATGCATGTTGCTCCGGATTCTGCGCTAAGATGTTGCTGTGGCCACTTCGATTCGCACAGCGCAATCGGTGCCTCCGCAAGGGGGCTTTCGGCGCCTCTGGCGCACGCTCAAGCAGCTTTTTCACGAAATGATTGGCGCGGTGTTCGCGGTTTTGGCGCTGGCGTGGCTCAATGCCGCGCTGCGCGCCTGGACGCGCGACGTGGCGTATTGGCTAATTGGGCTGGCGGTTTGCGTGGCAGCGCTATTTGCGTTTTTTTCGGCTACGTCGTTCCTCCGGGCGCGCCGGCTGTAAAGGGATTCGGAGTCGCGGCACGGGGCGCGGAAGATTCGTTTGTTTTGCACTTACGGCCGGGCCCTTCGAGGCTCAGGGTAAACTGAAGTCCGGCCTCTACAGATCGCCTATGGCTGAGACGAAATCGCTCCCAAAGGAAAGCAACGAGCGCAAAGAGCGTTTCACGACGCTCTCCGGGCTTGCGCTCGAGCGGCTGTACACGGAAGAGAGTCTTGCTGGCTGGAACCCTGAAGACGCGCTCGGTTATCCCGGCGAATTTCCTTATACGCGCGGTATCTACCCCTCGATGTATCGCGGGCGGTTGTGGACCATGCGGCAGTATGCGGGGTTCGGCTCCGCGGCGGAATCGAACCGCCGGTATCGCTACCTGTTGAGCAAAGGGCAGAACGGATTGTCCGTGGCGTTCGATTTGCCGACGCAGATTGGCATGGATTCCGATCATCCGCTGGCGCTGGGAGAAGTCGGCAAGGTTGGCGTAGCCATCGATTCTCTAGAGGATATGGAAGCGCTGTTCGAACGCATTCCGCTCGAGAAGGTTTCCACTTCGATGACCATCAACGCTACGGCGGCGATTCTGCTTTGCCTTTACGTGGCGGTGGCGAAAAAACAGGGCGCGAATTTGGCGAAGCTTTCCGGCACAGTGCAGAACGACATTCTGAAGGAATATATCGCGCGGGGCACGTACATCTACCCGTTGCAGCCGGCGATGCGCATTGTTACGGACCTTTTTGCGTGGTGCCGGGAGGCGTTGCCGAAGTGGAACACGATTTCGATTTCCGGGTATCACATCCGCGAAGCCGGTTCGACAGCGGTGCAAGAAGTCGCTTTCACGCTGTCGGACGCCATCGCGTACACGCAGGCGGCGCTCGAGGTTGGGTTGGACATCGACGATTTTGCCCCGCAGCTCTCGTTCTTTTTCAACGCGCACAACGACCTGCTTTAGGAAATCGCCAAGTACCGCGCGGCGCGGCGGCTGTGGGCACAAATCATGCGCGAGCGCTTTCAAGCGCGGGACGCGCGCTCGCTGCTGCTGCGTTTTCACGCGCAGACGGCGGGTTCTTCGCTTACCGCGCAGCAGCCGGAGAACAATATCGTGCGCGTGGCAATTCAGGCGCTGGCGGCGGTTCTGGGCGGCTGCCAATCTCTGCATACGAATTCGTTGGACGAAGCGCTGGCGCTGCCTACGGAGGATGCCGCGCTGATCGCCTTACGCACACAGCAGATCATCGCGCATGAAACGGGCGTGGCGAATAGCGTCGATCCGGTTGCCGGTTCGTACGCGATCGAGCATCTCACAAATGAAATTGAAAATGGCGCCATAGCTTACATCGAAAAGATCGATTCGCTTGGCGGCATGGTACGGGCAATCGAAAGCGGCTTCGTGCAAGGTGAAATCCAGAAGGCGGCTTACGAATACCAGCGAGCGGTGGAGGCGAAAGATCAAATCGTGGTTGGCGTGAATGAGTTTATTGCGGAGGAGGAGCGCGCTGTCCCTACTTTGCGCGTCGATCCGCAAATCGAGCGCGAACAGGTGCAGCGGGTACAGGCTTTGCGGGCGAAGCGGGATGGCGGCAAGACAAAAGCGACATTGGCCGAACTGCAGCGCCGGGCGTCGACGAAGGAAAATTTGTTGCCGGCGATTCTCGGGGCCGTGGAGGCTTACGCTACGGTAGGGGAGATCTCGGACACACTTCGGGGAGTCTTCGGCCAATACCAGGAATCGGTTTTCCTCTGAGCAAGATCGGCGCCAACCGAAAACATCAAACTGAGGACGCCTGTAGTATCCTTCGCCGAAATAACAGCCATGAAACTGATTCTCGCCTCTGCTTCGGCTCGCCGCGCCGAAATCCTCCACGATGCCGGTCTTTCCTTTGTGGTGCTGTCTTCGGCGGTCGATGAAACTTCAATCCCGGGTGAAACGCCGCACCAATTAGTGCAGCGCTTGGCGGATGCCAAGGCGGATCTGGTCTCGGCGCGTGCGGTGGGGCCGGCGATTATCATTGCGGCGGATACGGAAGTGGTGCTAGACGGGCACGTGCTGGGCAAGCCGCGCACGAGCGAGGACGCCCGCAACATGCTCGTGAAACTTTCGGGCCGCAGGCATTCGGTGATTACCGGCGTCACGCTCATTCGGTTGCCGGATGCAGAGCGGCGCAGCTTCGTGGAGACGACCCACGTGCAGTTCTCAGCGATTCCGGAGGAAGAGATCCGGCGCTATCTGGCCACTGGCGAGCCGTTTGACAAGGCGGGCTCGTATGCCATCCAGGGCCGGGCGGGGCGCTACGTTCCGCGGATCGAGGGCTGCTACTTCAATATTGTGGGCTTGCCACTAGCGCGGCTGTGCCAGTCTTTGGCGGAACTTGGCTGGTCGGAAGACGCAAGTCCGTTATAATCCGCAAGCGCAAACGGGTGAGAAGAATGGCGAGCCGGCGGCTGCATGACGTTCTCCGGTGCGTGTGGAGAAATCGCACGATGATAGGGTTTCTTAAAAAGTGCATCACGACCGGCGTCTGGGCGCCGTTGCCCTTTGCACTGCTTGCTTCCGTAGCGCCGCTACTGGCGCAATCGCCTCAACCGGATCTACTGCTTTTGAACGCGCACGTTCTCACCATGAATCCCAAACAGCCTTCCGCGGACGCTATCGCTATTCAAGCCGGCCGCATTGTTTGGGTAGGCAGCAGCGCAGACGCGAAGAAATTTTCAGGGAACGCGCTGCGCACTATCGATCTTCATAACGCGACAGTCCTGCCCGGTATCATCGACGCACACACGCATCTGCTGGCGCTGGGTCAGAGTCTGCTGAAGCTGAACCTCAAAGGCGTTGCCACCGAACAAGAAGCGGTCGCTCGCGTGAAGCAGAAAGTGGCTGCTACTCCTGCGAACGAATGGATTCAAGGTTGGGGCTGGGACGAAGGGCAATGGGCCTCGCATTATCCAAACAACACCGAACTCAGCGCGGCCTCGCAGCAAAATCCGGTTTATCTCGTGGGCCTTCACGGTTTTGCCGCTTGGGCGAACAAACGTGCCTTGGAAATCGCGGGGATCACTAAAGATACGAGAGATCCGGAAAACGGCAAGATTTTGCGTGATGAAAACAGCGGCGAGCCGACTGGAATTCTGCTCAATCGCGCTCTGGAACTGGTGGCGAAGCATATTCCGCCGATGACGGTCGCGCAGGCGAAGAAAGCTGTGGAGCTCGGAGCACAGGAATGCGTTAGGAACGGACTGACGTCTATTCATGAGGCGCAGGTCACGCCACTCATGCTGGACGCATATCGCGAGCTTATTCGCGAAGGCCGTATGCCGTTGCGCCTGTACGCCATGCTCGACGGCGCAGACACTTCGCTCGTGGAGGAATGGCTCAAACGCGGGCCGGAAATCGATGCACAGCATCGGCTCACGGTTCGGGCGTTCAAGCTGTTTGCCGACGGCGCCCTGGGCTCGCGTGGCGCCGCGCTTCTCGAGCCGTACAGCGATGCGCCGAAAACGAAAGGGGTGGTCACCACGCCGGAATCCGCGGTGTACGAATTGACCCGGCGCAGCCTACAACACGGCTTTCAAGTCTGTACGCACGCCATTGGCGACGCCGCGAACCGCAGCGTACTGGACGCTTACGAACGGGCGCTGCGTGAAGCGGGCGAGTCACATGATGCGCGGCTACGGATTGAACACGCGCAGGTGCTGTCGCCGGAAGACATTCCGCGCTTCGCAAAGCTCGGAATTATCGCCTCGATGCAGCCGGTGCACAGCACCTCGGATATGCCGTGGGCGGAAAAACGGATTGGCCCGGAACGGATCAAGGGAGCTTACGCGTGGCGCTCGGTGCTCTCCACGGGAGCGCACGTGCCGTTTAGCTCGGATTTTCCTGGGGAGACGCTGAATCCTTTCTACGGAATCTACGCCGCAATTACGCGACAGGACCCCGGCGGGAGTCCACCGGGCGGCTGGCATCCAGAGCAAAGGGTGACATTGGACGAAGCACTGCGCGGCTACACCGTCGAGGCGGCGTATGCGGAATTTGCGGAGAACGATAAAGGCTCGATCCAGAGCGGGAAACTCGCGGACCTGACGGTAATCGACAAAGACATCAGCAGGCTTCCGCCGAAAGAAATCCTTTCCATCACGGCGCTGAAGACATTTGTCGGAGGCCAAGTGGTCTACGAAGCCAGGCCTCAATGAAATTCATACTCCTCTTTGCGATGCTGGCAACTTTTCCAGCTGCAGTGGTTGGGCAAAGCGCGGCGCCTTCCTTGGCGGAGAAGCTGGGCTATTCTCGCGACGCGAAGCTCCTCATTGTACATGCCGATGATTTGGGCATGACGCATGCGGTCAACGCGGCATCAATCAAGGGGTTGGAGTCAGGATTGGTGAGCTCCGCCAGCATGATGGTTCCGTGTCCATGGTTTCCGGAGATCGCGGATTACGCCAAAGCACATCCCAATGCGGACTTGGGTCTGCATCTGACAGTGACGAGTGAGCGGGTCTACCTGCGTTGGGGACCGGTGGCTTCCAAAGAAAAAGTACCGAGCTTGCTGGATGCGGCGGGCTATTTCTTTCACGACTGGACCGCCGAGACTCACATTAATCCCAGAGAGGCAGAGCTGGAGATTCGCGCGCAGATCGAACGAGCCCACGCCATGGGGGTGCATCCGACACACCTCGATTCGCACCAATACCGATTGTTTGCGAGCGGCAAGGAGCTTTTCGAGGTGGTGCTACACGTGGCCCATGACTATCATTTGCCGGTGTTTGTCACGCGCGACTGGTTCGTGGAGCATCCGTATCTGGAGTCGAGCCTCAGCCGGAAGGATATAGTCGTGGACCACACGGTGACCATCGAGCCCAGTGTGCCTGCGAACAAATGGGCGGAGTTCTATACGAATGCGATTCGCAGTCTGCGGCCCGGAGTCACGGAGTTCGTTATTCATTTGGCCTACGATGATGAAGAAATGGGTGCGGCGACTCGTGAACGAGACACCTGGGGCGCGGCCTGGCGGCAACGCGATTTCGATTTTTTCACGGGCGCTGAATTTCGAAACCTCTTACAACAGGAAAACATCAAACTGATCACCTGGCGCGAGTTGGCGCGCGCCGCCAAACAAGAGTGAGGCGCATGCTGACCAGTTCGGGGCCTAGTTCACCGCAAACGAAGAGCCCTTTAAAAAATCCGCTCCTTTATTCTTCGGTGGTGCTGGGGATTGCATTTCTGGCCGTCGGCTGGATTTTCTATTCCCGGTGGGAGGAGAATCGCCTGATCGAACAAAAATCGCGCGAGGAAAAAACGCAGAAGCAGACCGAGAACGACCGCATCGCGCTGGAACAGCTTGGCGGCAAAGAGCTGGCGATCCAGAGCTTTTACGCGATTCCTGGGACGATTCGCCGCGGTGAGAGCTTGCAACTGTGCTACGGGGTTGCCAACGCGAAGAGCGTCAAGCTGGAGCCACAAACGAATCCGGTGTGGCCCTCGTATGCACGGTGCGTGGATGTGGCACCGACGAAGGATACGACCTATACGTTGACGATTGCCGACGCCGCGGGGAATACGAAGACGCAATCGCTGGAGGTGAAGGTCAGATGAGCGGTGAGTGAGGTCAGCGTTGAGGCTTTTCGCGCATGCTGATCCTTCGCGAGCGGCACCAGGCTCACCATGACACGGTTGGGACAAGGGTCGTCTGGGTCGCAGGGTAGCAGACCATTTATGAGAGGTCGCTTGTGGAGGCAATTCGGCCGCATCTATAATTAAGGGCTACGCGGGGCTTGAGAGACGGAAGGGATGAAGTGTGCCGCAGCTAAAGACTATGTCCGACCCATTGAAGAAGATCAAAGATAAATTGCAGGAAGAAATCACGGCGCTGGAGCGGGAGTTGAGCATCGATCTGCCCAAAGAGATTGCCGTGGCTCGCGCGCACGGGGATCTCTCGGAAAATGCCGAGTATAAGTTTGCGAAAGAGCGGCAAGGGTACGTGAACGCGCGGATTGGGCAACTGAAAAGGCGCATGGGCGATCTCGGGATGCTCAATCTAAGCAACATTCCCAAGGATCGCGCGGGGTATGGCTCGCGAATCGTGGTGCTGGACACGCAGCGGGACGTCAAGGTGGAATACAAGCTGGTGAGCACGGAAGAGGCCGACGCCGAGAGAGGATTCATCTCCACGACCTCGCCGATTGGGAAGGCCCTGCTCAACCGCAAAGTTGGTGACGAAGTGCAGGTGTCCACCCCCGCGGGTCCGAAAGAGTTTGAAGTCGTGCGCCTGGTGACTATTCACGAGGACCAGTAACGCGGCGGCCGGTTCGACCGTCATAATTAAAGAATTCACTAGTGGCGAGGAACCATGCATTGGGGCGAGGGCCCGGCGTTGGGACTGCTTACGTTCGTGGGTTATGTTGTGTTTGTGTGCGGCGCGGCACTGGTGTGGCGCGGGCGTGATGAAGTTTCCATCTGGATTCACGACGAAGCCGGTGCGGTGCGCCGCAGCTTTTCGCGCTATACGGTGGTCGGTCCGTTTTACGGCCGGCGCGAGGAGTCGCGCTTGAAGGCGGTGCCGGCGTGCTTTGTCGGTTCCCTGCGGCGAGTTCCGCGCAGGCCAATCACCGGGGGTATGATTCTGATTTTCCTTGGACCGGTGCTGGTGCTCCTGGACTTTTTCCTCTGACCTTTCGTTTTGACGCCCCAATCGTGGGGTTCCCGACCTTAAGCATCCGCTGACCTGTTTGAGAGTGTAGCTTGCGCGGCGCGATCTCCCTGCCTGGACAACCGGGCTTGCGCTTTGCGATTCTCAATCACCATGAAACCTTCGCTCATCGTGCATGGCGGCGCGTGGGATATTCCGGACGAGGCGGTAGAAGCGTGTAAAGCCGGGTGCGACCGCGCGCTGGCGGCCGGATGGTCGATATTGTCGCGTGGCGGCTCGGCGCTTGATGCGGTGGAAGCCGCGGTGGTGGTGCTGGAAGACGATCCGGTTTTCGATGCGGGCTTTGGCTCGCATCTTAATTTGGACGGACGTGTGGAGTGCGACGCCATCGTGATGGATGGAACGACGCTGCGCGCGGGAGCGGTGGCCACGCTGCGGCATGTACGCAATCCGATTCGTCTGGCGCGCAAAGTTCTGCAGAGTTGTCCGCACATGATGCTGGTGGCGGAGGGTGCGGAGCGATTCGCGGTCGAGCAGGGTATTTCGTTATGCCGGCCGGAAGAATTGGTCGCGGATAGCGAACGCGATGCGTGGTTGAAATGCCGGAACAGCAAACACGCCGCGGCGCATCATCGCGGTCACGAACAGGGAACCGTGGGCGCGGTGGCGATCGATCGCGAAGGGCGGCTGTTCGCGGCAACCAGCACCGGCGGGACGTGTTGCAAGCTTCCGGGACGCGTGGGAGATTCGCCGCTGATCGGCTGCGGGTGCTATGCGGACTTGGAAGCGGGGGGAGTGTCGTGCACCGGCTACGGTGAAGCGATCATGAAAGTGGTGATGGCCAAGACAGCCGCAGAGTTTTTGCGGCATCCAAGCGGTGCGGAATCCGATCCGAGCCGCGCAGTCTCGCCAAAGCCGGTGACCGAGCATGTGGCTTCGGCTTCGGCGCGGAGGTCCGTGCAGATTCTAGCGAAGCGGACGAATGCGACCGGAGGTTTGATTTTACTCGACCGC
>WNFG01012221.1_pt1 | contig 10365 bp, 10 predicted proteins | sample 5400431 | NCBI WGS metagenome assembly WNFG01 (sample SAMN13153346, study PRJNA577476) | soil metagenome | isolation source: 120 cm saprolite under Douglas fir tree site 2 hole 3 replicate 2 | place: USA:California | collected 2015-04-18
TACTCAGGGGCGATGAACCGCCCATGGATGAAACGGGCTGGCCGATACCGCCGGGCTGGCCGCCTGGCTGCGCTGACGGGTTTGTACCTCCGGGAGCGGTCCCGCCGGGGGTAGCGCCGGGGTTGGGAGTGCCGATGCCCGAAGTGCCGATACCGGAAGTGCCGGGGCCGCTGCCCAGCGTCGAGCTTCCTCCGGTCACATTCAATACGACTTCACCAACGTGCAGCAGACGCCAGTCGTCTTTGCCGGTGAAGGGGTCTTTGTAGCGCTTGCGCAGGTAGCGGATATTGTTGGCTTTTTCGAGATCGTCAAGAGTGAGCGGATAGCGGGCATTCTTGCGGTAGAACCTGCGGATGGCCATGCGGTATTCGTTGCCGCGATGGATCAGCTCTTCTTCTTTTTCGCGCCTGATCTGCTGGCCGATGCGCGGCAGTTCGATGCTGAGCGTGAGCAGCATCAGGGTCATCAGCAGCATGACCGCCACCAGCACGTAGCCGCGTTGCTTTGCCGTTTTGGAACGAACCGATGCCATAAAAATCTCTATCCCGCGGGTGGCGGCGCGGTCAGGGGAATCGTCTGCTTGTTGTCGTTCAGCATGTCTTCCACCACGACCGAGGTGTTGGTGATCTGGTGAATCTTGTAACGCCGGTTCACGATGTCGCCCTCGCGGGCCACAAAAATCTCATCGCCTTCCGACAGAAAAATCTTTTTGGGTTCGCCCGGCTTGCTGCTGAATCCATAGAATTTCAGAGTGATCGGCGGCTTGGGCGGCGGACCCGGATCGACCCGGACCGGCGGAATTGTACTCGGAGGCTGGATCACGACCGGCGGCGGCAGTTCCTCCATGCGGAATATGTTGCGCCGGCTGCCCTCATACTGCATTTTCTGGCTGGCCAGCAGGATATCCATGTGCAGCGTGGGGTCGGGAGATTTCTCGCGGCCCTGAGGCCCGTCGGCTTTTTTGGCGGCCTGCGAAGCCGGGGATTTCGCGGACGATACCGATGGCGCGCCCGCCGAAGCCGAACCGGGCGAGCTGCGAATCCAGTAGATCAGCGACAGCAGCGCCACCGCCATGAGGGCGATCATGACCCGGAGCTTGTTTTTATCCTCTGCGCCGATCTTCACGTTAGCTTTTTTCCTTTAGATATGTATCGAACCTGATCTGCAATTCGACCTGGCCGGCCTGTTGTTCATTGATCGAGATCTGGCGTATCACGAAAATCTGTTTGTCCTTTTCCACCGCATTGATGAAGTGGGCGATGCGGGCGTAGTCGCCGGAGATCGAGGTGCCGATCCTGATTCTTTCAATTCCGGGCAGGCCCGCGTTTTCGGTTTCATACTGAATGCGCTGCGCGGAGACCCCGTTTTCCTGGGCCAGCCTGAACAACTGTCCGGTAACGTCGGAGAAGCGGGCGGCCACGCGGTCCTGGACGAGTTTTTTCACGTCTTCGCGGCTGCGCGTGAGCTTGGTATCGATGCCCGTCAGCGGCTCGGCCTGGCCCTTTTTTGAATCCAGCTCCTGTCTCAGCGCATTCTGTTCGGCGGCACGGGCTCTCGGGCCGGAGCCGCCCCACAGCAGGTAGACCACGAAGCCCAGGGTCAGCGCGCCCATCACGGCCAGCGCAATGGTGAAAATACGGCGCATCTTCTGAAGGTGGCTCACAGCGCGCCCTCCCGTGCCCCGGCCTGGGTCCTGGCCGGAGCCGCCGGCGTGTAAAAGGCTTCGATGTGGAATTCCACCACGGCCTGGCCGCCCCGGGCGGGAGTCGTTACGCTTTCAGAGGTAATATGCGGCTGGCGGAAGTGGTCTGAGCCTTCCATTTTGCGCACCAGTTCCACCGCATCGACGTGTTTCTCGCCGCCGATGACCATGTCCAGCTTGAGCCCTTTGGCCGGGTCCATCTTATCGACATCCAGAGCGGGCTTCACCGACATGACAAAAGCGCGCGCCGGCATGATTTTTTCCATGTCGGAAAAGAGGCGGGTCCAGGAAAACGACTTCTGGTCGATTACGTCGTTCCAGAACCGGGCCTGCTCGCGGGTCTCCCGGTTCTCGGAACGGTTCAGGATGGCTTCATTGGCGATGCGGCCGGCTTCGATTTCATCGATCTGCCGGCGCGTGTCAGCGGAGTTTTTACGATCTTTTTCGGTGTCGGAATAGTTCAGCACCGCCAGCGTGCCCAGCAGGATGGTTATCAGAGCGGCTGCGGCGACGGCGGAACCCCAGCGGGTGAAGAAAGCCCGGGCATCTTCATACTTTTGTGTGGCGAGATTGACGTTTACGCGCATTATCCGAGCAGGGCCCCCGCCACGCCCGCAACCGCCGAGGGCTGAATTTGATCTCCGCTGAGGTTCTGGCTCGACGAAAAGACGGGCGCCAGTTCCTGCACGGTGGCCCCGGTCTGCTGGTGAAGCATGGACCCGACCTCGTCGATGGAGGCGAAGCCGCCGATAAAGATTCTTTCGATGCGCGAGCCGAAGGTGTCTTCAAAGAACACGATGGAAGGCAGAACGGTTTCGGCCAGGTCCATGGCGGTGACGTTCTCGCCCAGGGGATTGTCGAGAGTGCGGATCAGGCGCAGTTCGCGATTGACGGCGGCGGCGACCGTGACATTGACCGGGTCAACCTTGAGCATCAGCGTGGGCCGGTCGCCTTCGAGCAGGCCGAGCGCGGCGATGGAGGAGGGCAGCACAATGCCCGGCGCGAAGCCCGCGTCGCGGAAGATGGCTTCGTATTCGTTGATGACTTCGCGGGGCGCAACCGCCGCCACCACCTGCACGTGGCCGTTGGCCAGACGCGACTCCCAGGAAAGGGAGGCCTGGTCGGCGTCAAAGGGCAGAGATTTCTTCAGGCGAAAGCGAATGACGGCCTCGCAATCCTCGGGCTTCGCGGGCAGAGTATCGAATTCCAGCAGAAGGACGCGAATGGCGGCATCCGGCAGGACGGCAATGATGTCTTTGCCACCGGAAGTCAGGCTGGCCAGCGCGCTCCCGATGGTGGTGCGCAGGGCGGCGGCATCCTGAATATTGGGCCCGCTAAGGCCGGGAGTCACGGCACCGGGAGCCAGCGGGCGGGAGGTGAACATCTCCAGGGCCGTCGGGTTCCTGTCCGCGACCCGGGCCGCCACCACGCGATCGCTGGTGATCTCGCAGGCCAGGGGAGGCCGCGCGCCGGATTGTTTTGCCATTGCCATAGTTATCTGCTGCTCTCGATAAACGTGACTTTGTTGATCTCTTTCATGGTCGTAACGCCCGCCCGCACTTTTTTCAGGGCCGATTCGCGCAGAAAATGCATCCCTTCATCGTGGGCGGCCTTGCGAATTTCCGATGACGGTTTCTTTTCGAGGATCAACTCGCGAATGCGGTCGGTCAGATCGAGCAGCTCGTGAATCGCGGTTCTTCCATGATAACCCGTTCCGGCGCATTCGATACAGCCCTGGCCTTCGTAGAACCGGACATCCTGCCACTCCTTCGGGTTCAGGCCGCTGATTTCGAGCGTTTCGGCGTCGTAGGAAACCGGCTTCTTGCAGTGCTCGCAGATCATACGCACCAGCCGCTGGGCCAGAACGCAGTTAAGGGCTGAGACGAAATTGTAGGGCTCCACGCCCATATTCAGGAAGCGGCCCAGCACGTCGACCACGTTGTTGGCATGCACGGTGGTGAATACCAGGTGGCCGGTCAGCGCGGACTGAATGGCGATCTGCGCGGTTTCCTGGTCGCGGATTTCGCCGACCATGATCTTGTCGGGATCGTGGCGCAGAATCGAGCGCAGGCCGCGGGCGAAGGTCAGTCCTTTTTTCTCATTGACCGGAATCTGGGTGATGCCCTTGATCTGGTACTCCACCGGGTCTTCGATGGTGATGATCTTGTCTTCGTCGGTCTTGATTTCGTTCAGCGCCGCGTAGAGCGTGGTGGTCTTGCCGCTGCCGGTGGGTCCGGTGACCAGCACCATGCCGTAGGGCTCGGCGATATACCTGCGGAACTTGCGCAGATCGTCATCATCGAAGCCGACCACGTCGAGCACCAGGTTACGGAACTTCTCGCTCATCGACTCCTTGTCCAGCACGCGGAGCACGGCGTTTTCGCCGTGGATGGTGGGCATGATGGAGACGCGGAAGTCGATGAGGCGGCTGTTGTACTTGACGCGGAAGCGGCCGTCCTGAGGCACGCGGCGCTCGGAGATATCGAGTTCGCTCATGACCTTGACGCGCGAAATGATAGTGGTGTGATGCTCCTTGGCGATGGGCTGCATGGCCTGCTGCAGCACGCCGTCGATGCGGTACTTCACCACCACCGAGTCGCTCTCGCACTCGATATGAATATCGCTGGCCCGCTTCTGCAGCGCGGTGAAGATGGTGGTATCGACGAGGCGGATGATCGGGCTGATGTCGCTTTCGGTGGTGATGCGGTCGATGGAGAGGTTCTCGTCGGCCGTCCCTTCCTCTTCGCGGACCACGTCGAGCACGAAGCCTTCGCTGGCTTCTTCCAGCACGCGCTGCGACTGCTCGGTTTTCTTGAGGATGTCGCTGATCTGGCTCAGCAGGGCCACCTTGGTCTTGATGCGGCGGTTGAGCAGCAGGCCGATTTCATCGATCAGCATCAGCTTGCTGGGATCTGCGATGGCGATCCACATCGAGTTGTCGCGCTCTTCGAGGGGCACAAAGTTGTAGCGGAACATCAGGTCCACGGGCACCGTCTTGAACAACTCGGCATCCAGGTGGTAGTTCTGCAGATCGATGAACTCCGAGCGATAGCGGGTGGCCAGGTCCCGGGCCTGCTGCTCGCCGGCGGCGAGCTGCCCGTTGGAGGGGATGGGCTCAGCCACGGGTTGTACATTTCTCTGGTTCATAAGCTCCTAGTGAATCTGCGATCCCAGCGAGAAGATGGGCATGTACAGCGCGATCAGAACGAAGGCCACGATGCAGGCCATGAAGATCAGCAGCACAGGCTCGATCAGCTGCAGAGAAGCGCCCAGCGCGTTCTGCACATCTTCTTCGTAGAATTCCGCAACCGAATTCAGCATGGCGGCGAGAGCGCCGGTCGACTCGCCCACCTCGATCATTTCCACCGCCAGGTCGGGAAAAAACCCGGTCGTTTCCAGGCTGGAGGAGAGCGACTGGCCTTCGCGCACGGTGCCCGCCGCCTTAAGAACTGTGTTGGCGATTCTGCGGCTGTTGATGGCGCTGCTGGCGGTTTCCAGCGACGTTACCAGCGGCATGCCGCCGGCCAGCAGGGTGGCCAGGGTGCGGGAAAACATCGCCACCTGGTACTTCATCCATATCTCGCCGAGAACGGGGATTTTGAATCGCAGCGCGTCGATGGCGCTCTTGCCCTGATCGGAACGCGTCCAGGCCATGACGGAAAGAAAGGCGATAAACACCGCCGGCCCGATAATGTAGAAATAACCCTGGATACCGGTCCCGACTTTGAGCAGCAACTGGGTGATCGCCGGCAGTTCGGCGTCAAACTGTTTGTATAAATCGGCGAACTTCGGCACCACGTAAGTAATGAGGAACGACAGCATCAGGGTCAGGGCCACAATCAAAATAGCCGGATACCACAGCGAGGAGATCAGCTTCTTGCGGAAGGTCGCCGTGATGCGCTGATAGGCGACATAGCGGGCCAGCACCTCTTCCAGGTTGCCGCTGCGTTCGCCCGCCATCAGGGTGGTGACATAAATCTTGGAAATGACCCCTTTACCCTGGGCCTCAAACGCCGCCGAAAGAAACTCGCCGCTCTTGACGCGCTCACGGATGTTTTCCAGCAGGGTCCGGAAAAAAGGGTTGCGCTGGCGTCGGCTGAGCAGGTCGAGCCCGGTAAGAATCGGAAGTCCGGCCTTGATCAGAGTCACAAACTGCTGGTTGAAGATGATGAATTCTTCGGCCTTGATTTTATTGCGGCGCTTAAGAAGGTTAAGTCCGAGGACCCCGCGGTTGTCCCTGACGGAGTACACGAGGTACCCCTGCTGGACGAAGCGGTCCCTGACCTCCTTGTCGGAAAAGCCGGTTTCGACCCGCTGGAGCACGTGGCCGCGCTCATCTGCTAATTTGACCAGGAATTCAGCCATTGCGTTGTGGAATGCGGACGCGGGGGAGTCCTGCTCCTTTGTAAAGTCTAACATCTATCGGCATTTGTGCCTTCCTTAATGTAGAACGCGGCTGTTCCCAATTATTGCGTAATTTGTCGTTCTTCGATGATTTCAACACCCGGGCCGGGAACAAAGCGGAACATGGAATCGGGCATGGGAACATCCTCTTCCAGGCGGGAAAACCGGAAATCGGTGGTTGTGCCATCCACTTCACGGATGACGATGCGCGTAATCTGACGGGTCGGCGAAATTTCCAGCAGCACCTCCCCGACGCGGTCTTTCATGCCTTTGGGAATGCCGCGCAGCACGACGCCTCCGGGCGAGGTGGGCGTAACGTCCGGCGCCAGGGAAAGACCGTCCAGCTCTTTTTCCAGCCGGGTCTTGCCCAGCAGATAACGCAGAGGCGAACGGATATCGTCGAGCTGCTTTACAGATGTCCTGCGCGCCTGGCGCTCGCCGGGCACGTAGAACACCGCCGATTGCGAATCGGTCAGAAAAAGTTTTTTGCGGGGCTGACTGTATTCCCAGCGCATGCGACCGGGTTTTTTCAGCCACAGCGAGCCGCTTTCGGAGCGGGTCACGCCGCTGCCTTCATAAATCTGGGTGAAATCGGCTTTCAGGGTTTTGATGTGGTTGTAGTGTTCGTCGGTGCCCCGGGCAAGCTCCTGTACCCCGGTCTGCGCTGCAAACAGGGAGAGGGCGGGAAGGCAGCATGCGAGCGCCACGGCGGCGCCCAACGACTTCACGAATTGACCTGGATTTTTCGGCATTGAATATTCTGAAAAGCTAAAAGCTAAAACCTTGAAAATTAGAGGAAGCAGAGGGAGCAGAGGTTTTTTTGGTTTGTAACGATAACCTCGCATTTTCATGTGCCTGAAGAGTAATCCTGCATCGCGGCAATCCCCGCTTTGCTTCCTCCGCTTCCTCCGTTTCCTCTGCATTTCAAGGTTTATGGTTTTGACTATTGGTTTTGGGTGCGTCGCGCCGCGGTTACCGCTTCCCGGCATGAGAGAGTTTCTTCACCCAGCCCGGTGGAATTCCTTTGTCGATAAACGGCAAATCGTCGGGATTGCGGACGTAAACCGAGCCATCGGGCATCAGCCTGTAAGGCGCTCCCGTGGGATCGGCGGGCACTCCCCGCAACAATCCCGCCCTGACCATATCGTACCAGTCGGCGGGCGGTCGCTGGTTGCGCTGACGGAAAATGGCGATGCGATTTTCGAGCTCCTGAATGTCGTGGTCCGCAAGATGCCGCTCGGCGTTCTCACGGATGGTTTTGTCCTGGGTGGTTTGGTAGAGCTCGGTCCACAGGGCGGCGGCGGTGTCGACATCGCTCGCCTTTTGCGCCATGGAGGCGGCCATCACTCGCAGAAAGGGATGAGCGCCCGGGCGGGTCGATCCGCGCCGGAATGCCTCCTCGGCAGCCTTCGGGTCTTTGCGGTCCATGTACTCGACAAAGCCAAGATTGAAATACAAATGCCAGTCATCCGGATTGAAACGGATACCTTTTTGCAGCAGGTCTACGGCCTTACCCGGCTGTCCGGCGCCCTGCGGAGGTTTCTGCGACAGGAAAAACGCTCCGTAGTTGTAGGCGACCAGCAGATTGGGGTCGAGATCGGTGGTGATGTTCAGCAGGGGATCGAGCAAATCGTAGTGGACATCTTCGATGATGTGTTTTTCGCCGAAATACTGCACCGCCCTGGTCCAGTAGATGTCCGCCAGCAGGCCGCGGTAGCCCAGACTCATACGCTGCAGGGCCCTGCCCGAGGTGACGTAGAGAATGTCCTCCAGCGTGGCCTGGCTTCCGCGCAGGGTGTCGATCTTCATCAGGGTCAGCACCGACCCCGCGAGGGCCAGCGCCAGAAAGACGGAGGTGACGCGGGTGACATTGGAAGGCGATTTCATTTCAGGTTCCGCCGTTCGAATATCAGCACCGCGCCCGCGATGACCATGCCTGAATACAGCAGCGCATAGAGGGTGTTGAAGAAGATCAGACTTCCGCCGACCGGCTGCTGGTGCGCCACCTGCGCGATCACATTGAGGGGCGCGAGGTTGGGCACCACATAGGCCGCTCCGGTCGCCAGAATCCTCGTAAGGCCGTGAGAGGCAGCGGCAAAATTGCGCAGGTCCTCGGAAAAAGTGCCGATGACAAACAGCGCGAAGGCGAAGAGGGCCGAGAGAATGGCGGAAGAAAACGTGGAGAACAGCAGAGTGATGGCCGTGAGAATCAGAAACTGCAGAACGATGAACCAGATCGCGACCAGAGGCCAGGCATCGGCGCGGTGCAGCCCCCTGGAGAGCACCGCCAGAGCGATATAGAAGCCGGCGGTCATGCAGGCGGTATTGACCACCAGAGTCATGATCAGCCCCAGGTACTTGCCCAGAATGAGCTCCCAGCGGCGCGTCGGACGGGAGAGGATGGTGTACAGGGTCTTTCTGTCGATTTCCTTGGAGACCAGGCCGATGCCCACGAAAATCGCGATGAAGGTTCCGAACAGCGAGATCGAACTGAGGCCCATGTTCACCAGGATCAGTCTTTCAAGGCCGATGGAAATCGCGCTGAACAGCGGAGCGCTGGCCACCATGAGCAGCACGAACAGAATCAGGTTGTAGAGCACGCGGTCGCGGACGGCTTCGCGAAAAGTGTTGACGGTAATTGCCGAGAGACGGGAAATCATGAGTGCACCGCATCCTTCTCCGACGTCTGAGCGAGGAAGTAGTCTTCGAGCGCATCCTGCACCGGGTTCAGAGAGATCAGCGCGGCCCGCTGCTGGCGAAGTTTCTCCAGGACGGCCTCCACGTTGGCGCCGGCGGCCACACCGCGGACCACGTCCCCGGCCACGTGGCTCTCCAGCAGAAGGCCGGCCGCGGCGGGCAGGGCGGCTGCGCCCCGCCATACAACTTCCGAGCGGTCGGCATTTCGGGACTGAAGGTCGGACACCACCCCGATTCCGCGAAGCTCGCCTTTGTGAATCACGCCTACCCGGTCGCAAAGCGCTTCCGCATCGGAAAGAATGTGCGTGGAGAAGAACACGGTCTTGCCTTCGTTTTTCATGTCATGCAGCAGATTGCGGATCTCACGGCGGCCCACCGGATCGAGGCCGGACATGGGCTCATCGAGAAAGACGATTTTCGGATCGTGGAGGATGGCCTGAGCAATGCCTACCCGCTGCAACATGCCTTTGGAAAACTTGCGGAGCTGCTGCCGGCCGGTCTCGGCCAGCCCGACGCGTTCCAGCAGGGCGGGGATTCGTTTGCGCCGTTCTTCCTTCGAAAGTCCCGACAGTTCTCCGTAATAGTCGAGCAGCTCCGTGGCGCTCAGGTAATCGTAGAAGTAGGGCTGTTCCGGCAGAAAGCCGATCTGCCGCCTTACCTCGGGATCGTGATAGTGACGGCCCAGAATCCGTGCGGAGCCCGCCGTGGGGTAAATGATGCCCATCAGCAGCTTCAACGTTGTCGTCTTGCCCGCGCCGTTGGGTCCCAGAAAGCCGAACGTCTCTCCCTCTTCCACCGTAAGGTCGAGCGGGAGCAGCCCTGGTTTCAGGGTTTTCCGCCAGAAACCGGTGGAGTAACTTTTGCTGAGTCCTTGAATTTCCAGTGCCGCCATAATTCAGGTATTTTTGATTGAGTTTGGTTGATCGTGCTGATTCGATTAAATCGAAAACTGCCCTTGATTGGCAATGTCTTCCATGAGTCGGGTTCGTAACAGCGGTAACGTTCAATGGGGGAGCAGTTATGCTCCCCCATTATGGCTTGTACCCTCCCCCAGGTACCTGCCAATTACTTTCTTTGTTGTCTGCATATTGTTAATGCATCTTCCGGGCCATTCCTCATTGGGAACACCTGCACTCGTTGGAATCGATATAAGCATATATTTTTCAATGGTTTATGGATAGCTACGGGTGGCGCTATGGATAGGGTCAAAACCGGGAATGCCAAAATTTGTCACTCTTTATGCGACAACTTGTCACTCACTGACGCCCATTCGGCGCAGCCTCGGTAGCCAGGACAAAAATAGGAAACCCATCCGAAGGACGGATGGGTTTCCATTGGTACAGATCAAAACTGGCTTAGAGCGGCAGGTAGGGCGCGGCGGTGCAGGCCGAGGGAGTAGGAGCAGCCGCCGTCGGCGGCGCAGCTACCGCGGCAAACCGCGGAACGCCGTCAGACGAGGTGCAGTAATCCTTCAGGCCCGAGGTCGGCCCAAGAGGTGTGGCAAAGATCATGAAATCCGTATTCACCGTGGATGGCGCCACCACGATTCCATTGGCGAGGTA
>WNFG01005823.1_pt1 | contig 10364 bp, 10 predicted proteins | sample 5400431 | NCBI WGS metagenome assembly WNFG01 (sample SAMN13153346, study PRJNA577476) | soil metagenome | isolation source: 120 cm saprolite under Douglas fir tree site 2 hole 3 replicate 2 | place: USA:California | collected 2015-04-18
TGTTCCGCATCAAAAGGCAGAATGCTGCGGACTCCCCGGACAATCTTGTCCGCGTCGCGGAAAAAATAAAACATCGCGAAGATCATTACGAAAAGGTCAAAAACAAAGGTGGCGATATTCCGCAAGATGGTGCCAAGGCGCTCTGCAAGGAATCCCGCCTGCTTCTGAACGCCCTGTGCCAGCATTTCCAGCACATCGGCGTTGGGATCCAAGCCCGGCACATGATGCGCGAGCCAGGCCCAGCTTTTCGCCAACAGGGGCGCCTGCTGCACCAGCAAGGTATGCTCCATACCGCGTGAAACGGAAAAGGCCTCGCGAATGAACAAGGTGGTCACGAGAATTGCCGGCACGATCAGAAGGAAGGTCACCACCAGGGTACTCAAGACCGCGGCCTTGTTCGCAGAGAAATGCCGCAGGAGCCGGTGGTGCATCGGATAGAAAAAAATCACCAGAATGGCGGCCCATCCGAGGGCCGCCAGGAACGGTTCGTAGATCCGGAAAACGAAGTAGATCAGCAGCAGCAGCATGCCGTAGGAAAGAACGGTAGTTAAACGGTCACTCGTCGTCGCGTTCGTGGAGGGGACAGGATTCTGAGTCATCATATAATGTTGATAGGCTGAGCAAAGACTGATAACTTCCGGTTTACGCTCCACCAGGTCACGCGCGTGTCACCGAGCAACTTCAGAATGTCTACGAAGCCCATTCCGCTCACCCCCTACCAGATTCGTCTCCTTGCTGTACTTGCTTTGATCAATTTTGTCAACTTCGCGGCGCGGCAGGTCTTCGTTCCGCTGATTCCGCTCCTGCGCGATCACTTGCACGTTACGGATGCCGAGCTCGGCTCGCTGCAAACCTTTCTCCTGCTGGTTCTTGCGATAGGCAGCATCCCGTTTGGATTCCTGGCCGACCGTTTCAGCCGTAAGGCCATTATCGCGGTTGGCATCGTGTGCTGGAGCGTGGCGACGTTCGTGGGCGGCCTCACGTCCAGTTTTCTTTTTTTCCTAATCGCCAGATCCGTTGTTGGGCTTGGCGAAGCCGCCTACGCGCCTGCGGCTCAATCCATGATTTCCGGCGGTTTCCCGCAAGAACGCCGCGCCGTCGCGCAAGCCATTTTCGCTTCCGGCATGCTGCTCGGAGGCGCTGCCGGCCATGTTTTGGGCGGCATCGTTGGTCCGCGATACGGCTGGCAGGAAGCGCTTTTTATCGTGGCGCTCGCAGGCATTGTTCCGGGCATTGCCCTTTTCTGGATTGAGGAACCGCCGCGCGGACCGCGCTCTGAAGTGGTGCCCATCGGGAGACTTCTGCAGGTGCCCGCGTTTGTGGCCATGATTTGCGCGGGGATTTGCATCACATTTTCCACTGTCTCGCTCCTTACGTGGAGCACGGATTTCGCGGTCAACTACAAGGACTTCAGCTTGCGCGAAGCCTCCGTCTCTCTTGCGGTCATTGGTCTCTTATCGGCGCTATTCGGCGTGCTGACGGGCGGGTTCGTTGCGGATCGCTTGCATCGGACTTTTTCCTACGGGCGGATTATCGCTGTCGTGACCGCATTCCTGCTCGCGGCTCCGTGCCTGTTGGTGGCCATTCAGTCGGAAGAGAAATCCGCCGTGCTCATCGGTCTCTCTACCGCTTTCTTTTTCATGTCCTGGTATCACGGGCCAGTGACCGCCGTTCTTCATGACATGATGCCGCGCCGGGCGCACGCCACTTCTGTCGGCGTGTACATGTTCGCAACGCAGTTGATCGGCGGTCTGGGCCCACACGTGGTCGGGAAAATCTCCGATCTTCACGACCTACAGTTGGGCCTGGAAATCGCGGTTGCCGTCATGGTTTGCGGCGCGCTGCTCATGCTGCTGGTCATCCACTTTATTCGCCGCGACGGCCTCCGCCATCCAACCCTCGACGCTTTCCACGCCGAGCCCGGCGATTGAGATTCGGGTGCGGGGGATTAGCATCGAACGTCGCTTTTAATGGAAAAGTGAGATCCTTACTTGATGCCGATCTGGTTGATCAGGCGGAGAACCTCGGCCTCCGGGACGTCGTAGAGAGGGCGCAAGTCATCTTCTTCGAGGCGCTCGCGGAGATATTCCGCCGCGACAAAGCTCGCCTCGCGGTCGGTCAAGTCGCGCCCAGCCTTCGCGCGGAACTTCACGAACGCGGTGTGCGCCAATCCGACGACATGGGCCTGGCCATCGACAAAAAACTTTGTGTCAATCGTGTCCGCATGCCGCGTCGCAATTCCATTCCACATATGCGAGAAGCGGCACTGATAGGTCTGCCCGCTTAGTTTTGAATTCACTTCGAATGCGCCGATGAATTGGCTCATCGCGCCGGTGTTTGCAAGTACTGGGCGGGTCGTCACGCGGTCTCCTTGGCTGATTGCTCGGCTCAATAGTTTACGTTGAGATGCTTCGCTTCGCTCAGCATGACAGAAAGTGCTGCGCTTTCGGTTGACTAGCGGCTGACAGCGGCAGCGGTCTCCACTTGCGAATAACTCCGAATCGCGGCTCCCACTCCCGCGCCGTTCGGCACGCGGAAGCCCTGATCGAGCAAACACTTTTCCAGCGCCGCCAGGAACAGCAGCACGAAGGGCTTCTGGCTGCAGTAGCCCATCAGGCCGACGCGCCAGATCTTTCCCTTCACCGCCCCGAAACCGCCGGCTATTTCGATGTTGAACTCGTCGAGCAACTGATTCCGCACCTTCGCGTCGTCAATGCCGCCGGGGATCATCACCGCCGTGACCGTTGGTAAGCGGTCAGCCGGATTTTTGACCAGCAAAGCCAGCCCCATGGTCTCAAGGCCCGCGATCAGCGCCAGCTGATTCACGCGATGGCGCTCCCAGCGCGCTTCCAGGCCCTCTTCGATCACCAGCCGCATGGCTTCGCGCAGGGCGAAAATCAGGGAAATCGGCGGCGTGTGATGATACAGCCGGTCTTTGCCCCAATAGTTCATCGCCGTCGTCAAGTCGAAATACCAGCTCTGCACTTTTGTCTTGCGATTGCGAAAAACCTCCTCTGCGGCCGGGCTTACCGTAATCGGCGACATTCCCGGGGGCGCGCTGATGGCCTTCTGCGAGCCGCTGAAGCAAATATCAATCCGCTGCTTGTCCACATCGATTGGCACAGCCGCGAGCGACGCCACGGTATCCACGATGAGCAACGCCCCTAATTCGTCCGCCACTTTGCGGTATGCGTCGATGCCAGTGATCACGCCGGTGGAAGTCTCGCCATGCGCGAAGCCAATAATCTTGATCTTCTTGCCTTTGCCCGCCCGGCGCACATCTTCCGCATCCACCGGCTTGCCGTACGGCGCCTCCACCTTTATGACTTTCGACGATGCCCGCGTCGCAATCTCGTACATGCGTTCGGAAAAAACGCCATTGACCGCCACGATGCCTTCATCACCCTCTTCCAGCGAATTCAGCACCGACGCTTCTATCCCGCCCGATCCCGACGCCGAAAGCGGCATGGTGATCCGGTTTTCTGTCTGAAAAATCTGTCGCAGCAGGATTTGCGTTTCCTCCATGCACCCCTTGAACCACGGGTCCATGTGGCCGACCAGCGGCGTGGCCATCGCGCGATAGACGCGCGGGTCGATGGAAGACGGCCCGGGAGTCAGCATCAACCGTACCGGAGGAGTGAGTTCGCCAACGTGTTGCGTCATGACGTTTTTGCCCTTCTCTAATCTTGCGCTTGATTCTCGCCTTGGAGTCTTGAACCACCCGCGAATGCGCTCTCAGGGACTTTTGCTGCCACGGCGGGAACCTTAATTTTCGCGCAATCCCCACACCCACGCAACCGACAAATTGGCTGGTGGCCGGAGGCCTCTTACTCTGAAGAATCAAATTCGAAAATTCCGCGACGGCAAATGGTTTAATTCGTGTCATCCTTCAAAGAACACAAGCCCCAAAGGAGCTACTTTGACGTTACGTCCCCTCATTCTCTTGCTCGCGCTCGTCTCCGCGCCCTTCTCGCAAAACATTTCCATGACTCAGGGCGACGAAACAAAAATCATCGCGCTGGAAAACCTCTGGAATCAGATGCAGATCAATCATGACGCTGACGCCATGGGAAAATTGTTGGACAGCGATTTTGTGCTGACCGATTACGATGGCACTGTGTTGACCAAGGGGCAATTTCTGGCCTCCATTCGGGACAAGTCCACGCAGCTTACCGTCGAAGTGTCCGAGGACATGAAGTTGCATCGCCACGGCAATACGGTGGTCGTCACCGGCTCAACTCACGAAAAGGGCACGGAGAAAGGGAAACCTTTCTCGCATGTAGGCCGCTTTACCGACACGTGGATCAAGAAAGACGGCCAGTGGCTTTGCATCGCAAGCCAGCTGAGTTTGATCGGCAAATAGAAGGAGCACGTAGGGGACCCGACGGGCGCCTTTCACGGGTCTGTGTGGCAACTCGAATCGCCCGGGGGGATAACGCGGCAGCATAAAGCATCCAATGAACACACCCAGCTAGTTCCGGCCCAGGTTCTGCGCGACCAACTGACTGTAAACGAAATTCAGGTAGTCCTGGAATCGGCGCGTTTGCGCTGGATTCGTTTCCTTCTTGATCATTGTTGCAAGAATTGGTTCCAGGAAGCGGCCGTACGCCTTCAATGTCACGGTGTCGTGGGTGGCAAACGCGGTCTCGACCGCCTTCTCCGTTGCAGGCGTGACAAGTTCTAGTCGGCCCACAAACACGCGCACGGTTTGCGCGGGCACGGGATTGATCGACAGAGGCAGCACCTCGTTCACGAACGAGGGGGAAACGATATACAGCAGGCGACTACCCTCCTCAAACCAGGAATTTCGCCAGGTTTCGACCATGGCGCGGGCTTCGTCATGATAGAGGCCTTGGGCAACTAGAATTCCTTCAAGGTCGCGGCCCAGTTCGTCGATGGTAGAGGTAAGCTCTGGCGCATCCAGGATGGCCTCTTCCCTGAGTGAACCGCCGATGCGGTAACCCACTTTCTCGCCGCGCCGCTCGAAGAGAATCGTCGCTGGAATCTCCTGATTGCCCTGATTCTTGATCCGCAGCTTCCCTTCCATATCCGGCATCGCCGAAAGTGTGACGGAAAACGTGGAAACGCCGCGATAGAAAAGAAATTTTTCCTGCTGCTCACCAGCGGCTGTCTTCACTCGCAGCGGAGTCGAAGAAGTCATTCGAGCCGCATAATAGTGGCCATTCCTGTTTTCACGCGGGAAATCCAGTCTCCCATTTGGGGCAAGTGTGACCGAATCCCAAGCGATGGCTCCGCTGGCGCCTGCTTTACCGAGACTTTCACCGTAGAGATTTCCCTCAGGCTCGACGCGGCTGGCATGTGGATACCACTCCGTGATCACGCCTTTGGCAAAGGCCACGGTGACCGAGACGGTTTCTTCTCGCGAATCATAGAAATAGAGAACCGGTGTTTCCATCCGGACGGTGCCGCGCAGACCCAGTTTGAAGCCGGGATCGCGAAAGTGTTCGACGAACGCAGGGAGGTCCGTGGAGCCTGTGAGAGGTGACCATTCGACAGCACCGCCGTCCATTCCAGCAATGGAGGTAAATGTGCCCCACTCATGCGCGGTAAGACTTGAGTAGACCGGGCGGGCCTCGCGTCCCAAAGCACTAGGCTGAGATTTGTGCAGCGGCGGGTCTTCAGACCCGCTCAATGTCTGGGACGAGATAGCAAAGCAGCATGCAAGCAAGGCACAGAACGTTAAGAGCAGTGGTTTTCGCAACATGGCTGATTCTCCCGACCGCGTCGGCATCCGGTGCTCGTTACATCCAGCCAAGACGCCAAGCAGCCAGCAGGTGTTAACCATGCCCAGACAAATAGGCGCTCGCGGCCGTCATCCTCAGATCATCGGTCCAAGTTCAGCGATACACTGCTTCATTGAATAGCGGTTTCAGGTCGCGGCCGCTCGCTTTTCCCTGGCTCGCTCGAAATGCCTGGAGTCCGCCAGCCGCCTTGCGTTGCCGGACGCATATCACCTGATCCTCCGCGAAATCAGGGGCGCCAAAGTGGCCGGATTATATTGGAGCAGGTTTCAAGAAGCGACTGTACGTCTTCACTAAATGCATTTGGCTTTTCGCTTTCGACGTCAATCGTGCCAACCACGTTCTCGCCGGCACCGTCGAAGACGGGAACAATGATTTCCGACCTCGTCGTGCCAAAGGCGGTGAGATACCGTGGATCGCCTGCGACATCTCCAACATTCACTGTTTTTCGGGTGGAAATGGCCGCGCCCGTCAGCCCCTTGGTGATGGAAAACGCCGGATACTTGGGTGCACCGGGTCCGCTCCAAACGATGTTCTTCACCGTTCCCGCGGCGCGGTCTACGTCATAAAGTCCGACCCAGCGATAATTGCCGGAACTCCTAAGGACTTCGGCGACGCCTTGCAGAGCAGCAACCCGATCCCTCGCAGTGGAAACTAGGTTCTGGAGGTCAATCTTGAGCATGGCGCTCATTATAAGGACATGGCCCCAATTGAAAAAAATTTCTAAAGGTGAAAAAAGAAGTGGGACAGACATTCCTGTCTGTCCCAGGTGTTTCCGTAGATCTTGCGCTATGCCGCGAGCCGGTCTTGGGTCAGCAGATGAACGGGCACTTTGCGCAGGTCCCAGACGATGCCGAACCAGGAGAGGACCTTCAGCGTGTAGTAGGTGATGTCGATTTCCCACCAGAAGAAGCCCTGGCGCGCCGAAGCCATGAAGTGATGATGGTTATTGTGCCAGCCTTCGCCGAGCGTTAGCAGTGCGAGGAACCAGTTGTTCTTGCTGGTGTCACTGGTTTCGTAGCGGCGAGAACCAAAGAGGTGCGAGAGCGAATTGATGGTGAATGTGTCGTGCCACAGCAGCACGGTGCTCAGGCAGAAGCCCCAGATGAACAACGGCCATCCGCCGATCAGCCACAGCGCCACGGCGAGCGTGACAGGCGGCACCAGGTGGTATTTGTTCAGCCAGCGCAGCTCGGGATACTTGGCAAAGTCCGCGATGTATTCGGTGCGCGTGTCATTGTACTTGTCCGAAATAATCCAGCCAACGTGCGACCAGAAAAACCCGAAAAGCGTCGGCGAATGCAAATCCAGCTCCTGGTCTGAATGCCGGTGATGATGGCGGTGATGCGCGGCCCACCACAGCACGCCCTTCTGCGAAGAGGTCATCGCCATGAACGCAATCACGAACTGGAACACGCGGCTGGTCTTAAAGGACCGGTGCGAAAAATAGCGGTGATAGCCCGCGGTGACGAAAAACATCCGCACGACCAACAGGCCCAGACAAGCGACCAGGTAATACCAGTGAAACGGCATGAAGAAAATCAGCAGCGAGGCGATGTGCACGAGTGCAAAAGGCAAAGAAAGAAGAAGGGAAATCCGCGAGCCATTCGGCAGTGGTATCGATAAATAGCGAGAAGCTGAAGCCATCCGGCAAAATCCTCCGCGTCCAGTTCAGACGCTTAATGTGTGCATCTTTTCCGCGAGCGCAAGAGGTCCAGCCGGAGCTTCGCGCCACGAATCTACACTTGCAGTGTACGGTTGCGTTGAGGAGCGGTCAAGTGCAGCGAAGTACAGGTTGCATTAATTTAGATGCCCAAAGGGACGGGTCCGTTGTGAGGATTCTTACGAAAACTGCGCCATTAGGGAATTCACAGGAATAGTGAGGCACATCACAGGAACTGTTCCCCGCGAGTATGTTATCGTCCCTTTGTACTCATCAACTTAGGAGCATCGGCCCGCATGGCATGGGGGCCGCACAGAAAATGGCTGAACGGCCCGTACTCGTAGGACTCATCCCGCAAGTAGTGGTAATCGATGAAGGCGACCAGATCTCCTGGATTTCCGATGCGGGCAATTTGCGCGTCGAATTCGACGTGAACCGGTGCCCTTTTTCCTCGAACGTTTTTCAGGCCCCCGCGGGCATGCGGCTACTCAGCGGCCCGCCGCGCCCCCGAAGCAAAGCGGCCACCTACAAGTATCGCCTGTGGCTGAACGACCAACTCGTGGGCCAAGGCGAAGTCATCCTGCGCGAAAAATAATCGTCAGAAAGTTATCAGCAAGTAGCAAAAATATCTCATAAAGAAAAACGTCTGGAGAACTTCCAACTCCCGGCATCATTCGCACTGAAAACTGTTCTTACTCTTTCTTTGCCGCGTGGTAGCCCCCCTTGATGGCGTCCGCTTCGGTCATGTACTTGCCCTGTTTCGTCTTCCCATACCAGCGGGTGCCGGGCTTGTGATAGATGCCCGAGTCTGTGTTCACCCATACCATGCCAGCGCCATTTGCCGGCGGCGCTTGCCGTGTGGTTGAGGTCTTTGAGGCAGGCGCGGTCGCGGCAGCCGCGGTGGCACTCTTGTTCGCAGCATCGGCCTGTTTCGACGTGGTCTTCTTTTTTGAGGAGGTCGCGCCCGAATCCGGCACGGACTGCGAAGCGGGAGCGTCTGCATCCGCCTTCTCGCTTTTCTTATCCGTCTTGGCGGTCCTGGCGTCAGTCTGGTCTTGATCGCCGGTGTGCGGCGCCGATTGCGCCCAGACTGAAACGGTGCCAGCAGCGAGTAAGAAGGCTCCAAGCAGAGCGATGCGCATACTCTTGATTATTTCCATTTTGAAGCTGCCCCTTCGTACATGGCGGCTCATCTTCCTCCGTGGAATCAGCGCATGATGTCCGCGGGCTAGGAGGAAGTCAACAAGGAAGAAAAACGATGGGATGCGATTACGTTGCTGGCAAGTACGAGTGTTTGGGACACTTCAACCGGGAACTTTATTGCCGTACTTGAGGAAACTAGGAAGTGGAGAAATTACCACTGGCGGGGAGTGGCGGGTTACTTTGAGGCATGGGCTTACGTCTTTAGGGATAAGAGGGTCCAAAATGGCGATGGTCACGATGATGTATGAGAAAAACTGCTTGCGCCTGAGTTTGCTATTGCTGCTAGCCGCGACTGTCAGCCGGTCGCAAGCGCCCGCGAATGCCGCGCCGGATCAGGAGCAAGGAGCGCCTTCGTCAGCAGGCCAAAGGCCAGGACCAAATGAGGGCCGGGGCCAGCCGCTCGTTGGAAAGATTACGGCCATCAATAAAGGGGCGCTGGAATTAGCTAAGCCGGATGGCACGACGGTGGCGGTGAAGATTACGGAGAAGACGGAATACCGCAAGGATCGGCAGGCCGCGAAACTGGAAGATTTCAAGGTCGGCGAGATGGTGTTCGTGCGCGGGGAGGAGAACGCGGATCACAGCGTGACCGCCCTGGTGATAGGCGGACGCTCCGGGGGAGGGCCGGAGGGAGGCGCTAGAGGGTTCGGCGAAATGGGGAAGGATTTCGTCGTGGGTGAAGTGAAATCCATCGACGCGCCGAAACTCACCGTGTTGCGCCCGGACAACGTCACCCAAACACTGGAATTGAACGAAGAGACTTCGCTCCGCAGAGGGCGCGAAAGCATCACCATGGCGGATATACAGGTTGGCGACCACGTAGTTGTGCGGGGAGGCGTCCAGAACAATACGTTCGTTCCCAAGAATGTAATGGTTCTTTCTCCCGAGCAATGGAGGCGTATGCAGGAAATGGGCATGATTCGAAACGGTTCCGGAGGAGATGGAGCTCCGGTCCTGCCAAAAGACAAGCCGCCTCGGCCATAGTTTGCTCATGGAGACCAAGATTTGAAGGCGATCGCTCGCGGCATCTTCATACTTCATTTCGTGGCGATTCTCTTTGCGGCAAGTCCATATGCGCAGGAGCCAGCACCGGCTTCACCGGCGGCGACGCCGCAGCCCGCCGCGGCTCCAGCGTATGAAATTAGTGGTTCAGCGCGAAGCGGCAAGATTCCGCTGCCGGGAGTGACCGTTACAGCAGCCAACACGTTGACGGGGAAAAAATACGCGGCAGCAACGAACTCCGAAGGCAAGTTTGGATTGGCAGGCATGACGCGCGGGAGATACGTGGTGCGCGTCGAGTTCATGGGATTCGCCACATTCACGCAGGAAGTGGTGCTGAATCCGGAGAATCCGTCCGCGAAAGTGGATGCCGAATTGATTTTGGCCTCCCGGCAGCAGGAACAATCCAACAACAGCAACGCGGCAATTGCGGCGGCAGGCCGGGGATTTCAAAGCCTGGCGATGGATAGTGCGCTCTCCGCGCTGGCCGGAGGAAACTCCGGCTTTGGCGGAGCGGGCGGGAATGGCGGGGGGCAGGGCAACGGCGATCTTTCCAGTCTTCCCTTGAATGGAGCGGGAGCGGAGGGGCCAACCGAGTCCGTGAGCGTCAGCGGTGCGCAAGGACGGACGCAGGACTTCGGCGGAGGAAGCGAACAGGATCTGCAGGATCGGATCCAGGAGTTTCGCGATCGGATGCAACGGGAAGGCGGCAGTGGTTTCGGGGGCGGCGGGGGCGG
>WNFG01006359.1_pt1 | contig 10363 bp, 9 predicted proteins | sample 5400431 | NCBI WGS metagenome assembly WNFG01 (sample SAMN13153346, study PRJNA577476) | soil metagenome | isolation source: 120 cm saprolite under Douglas fir tree site 2 hole 3 replicate 2 | place: USA:California | collected 2015-04-18
TCCAAGCTCGCGGCGGCGCCCGAGGAGCTGATCGCGATGTTCCGTCGCGAGGACATCCACGTGGTGGTCGTCGGGGGCGAGACCAACGGCTACTGGCGCATCATGGGCTGCGCGTACCAGACCACGCTCTCGGTCGACGCGTGGAGGTAGCCTGGACTATTCATGAACGGAAAACGCGTGAGACGGACGGGTCCTGTCGCCGTGGGCGGCGCCCGCGCAGCCGGCTTCGTCACCCACTCGCCGGACTCGCCGCTCTTCGAGCGGCGCACCGGACTCGGGGGGCCCACTGCGCACGGCCGCGCGGGCGCCGCCCACGGCGCCACCCGTCCGGTCTCGGTCGAGCCCGTTCATGAATAGTCCCGACCGGAGAAGGGATTCATGAAACTGTCCGTCGAGTTTCCGAGCGTGTCCTACCGGGAGGGCCCGGCCGCGGTGGCCGGGCTCGCCCGCGCCATCGAGCGGATCGGCTACGACCACATCGACATCTTCGACCACGTGGTCATGGGGGTCCCGATCGAGGGCCGCCCCCGCGGCCCCTACAACCCGGCGATGCCGATCCTCGAGCCCCTGATGGCGCTCTCCTACATCGCGGGCTCGTGCTGCCGCAGCGCCAGCCCGCGCTGGTGGCCAAGCAGGTGAGCACGCTCGACACGCTGTCGGGCGGCCGGGTGCGGCTCGGCGTGGGCGTCGGCTGGCAGGAGTCGGAGTACGAGGCCCTCGGCGAGCCCTACCGGACGCGCGGCGCGCGCATGGACGAGGCCATCCGCCTGCTGCGCGCCTACTGGACCGACGCCGAGGTGAGCTTCACGAGCGCGCACTATCCCACGGTGTCCATGGCGATGGAGCCCAAGCCGCCGCAGGGCGGGCGCCTGCCCCTCTGGATCGGCGGCTACTCGGAGGCGGCCTTCCGGCGCGTGGGCCGCCTCGGCGACGGCTGGCTGGCGAGCCGGGTCACCGACGCGGCCGACGCGCGGCAGGCCATCGAGGCGATCCACCGCCACGCCGAGGCGGCCGGGCGCGATCCCGGCGCCATCGGGCTCCAGAGCATGGTCGCCCCGCCGCCCCGCGACGCGGCGGGCAAGACCTTCTACGCCGACCACGACGCGGTGGTGGCCCGGGTCGCCGCGCTGAAAGCCATGGGCTTCGGCTGGGTCGCGCTGAACGCCACCGCGATCTTCCAGGCCGGCGCGCGCTCCGTGGAGGCGATGACGGAGCAGCTGGCCACGCTGCACGACCGCCTCCGCGCCGAAATCGGCTGATCCGTCGAGCGAGCCGCGTTGCTGCCCACGCCACACCTGATGGCGCTGTCGAGTGCCCTGTGCACCGCGTCGGCGACCATCCTCATCCAGCGCGGGCTGCGGGGCTCGACCTTCTACGCCGGCGCCTGGATCAACGTGGTGGTCGGCGCGGTCGCCGCGTGGTCGGCCGCCGCGTGGCTCGTCCCGATCGAAGAGTTCACGTGGCGGGCGGTCCCGTACTTCGCCCTCTCGGGCCTGATCGGCACCACCGGCGGCCGGCTCTTCCGCGTCTTCGCCATCCAGAAGGTCGGCGCGCCGGTGGCCTCCGCGGTCAACAATATGACCCCGCTGGTGGCCAGCGGGCTGGCCATCCTGCTCCTGGGCGAGCGGGTGACCGGGCCCATCGTCGGGGGCACGCTGGTCATCGTCGCGGGCACCATCTTGTTATCGTTGAGCGGACGATACATCGGGTTTCGTGTCCGGGATCTCTCGTATCCATTCATCGCGGCCTCGTGCTTCGGCACGGTCCAGATCCTGCGCAAGCTCGGCCTGGCATCGGCGGGGCCGCTCCTCGGCGCCACGATCAACGTCACCGCGGCCCTGATCGCGGTGACCGCGTTCGTGGCCGCCTCGGGGAACCTCGGCTCGCTGCGCTGCAGCCGGCGGAGCCTGCTCTACTTCATCGGGGGCGGCATCGCGGAGAATGGCGGCGTCTTCCTCCTGCTCTTGGCATTGGGCTTCGGCGACGTCAGCGTGGTGATTCCGCTGGCCGGCACCGCGCCGCTGTTCGTGCTGGGGCTCGCCTATCTCATCCCGAGCGAGAAGAGCAAGCTGGGCTGGCGGATCGTCGCGGGCGTGGTCCTGATCGTGCTGGGCGTGGGCCTGCTCTCGCGGTGAGTCCGGGGTCAGGTCTTGAATTACGACATTTTCAATGCGCTGGCCCTGGTCTCGGGCGGCGAATGTCGTAATTCAAGACCTGACCCCTGTTGGGCGGTCGGTGTAGGATGCCGGCCATGAGCGACAGCGGCACCGGCTACGGCCGGCCCCAACCCACGTCCATGCGCGAGCTGACCCTGGTGGGCCCGGGCACGCCGATGGGCGAGCTGCTGCGCCGCTACTGGCACCCGGTCGGCCTGGTCGGCGACGCCACCGACACGCCGAAGGCGCTGCGCGGGCTGGGCGAGGACCTCGTGCTCTTCCGCGACCGGCGGGGGCGCCCCGGCCTCGTGACCGCCCGCTGCGCGCATCGCGGGACCACGCTCCACTACGGCCGGGTGGAAGACCGCGGCATCCGCTGCTGCTACCACGGCTGGCTCTTCGACGTGGAAGGCCACTGCCTCGAGCAGCCCTGCGAGCCCGACGGCGGCCCGCAGCGCGAGCGGATGCGCCAGCCCTGGTATCCGGTGCAGGAGCGCTACGGCCTGATCTTCGCCTACATGGGCCCGCGCGCGCGCAAGCCCGTGCTGCCCCGCTACGAGGCCCTCGAGACGCTCGACCCGGGCGAGTTCCTGGAGGCCGACGACAGCAGCGTGGGCGGGGGCGGCCCCGCGGTCATCCCGTGCAACTGGCTCCAGCACTACGAGAACCTGATGGACACGCTCCACGTCCCGATCCTGCACGGCTCGTTCAGCGGGCCGCAATTCACCGCGCCGATGGGCCTGATGCCGGAGGTCACCTGGGAGCTGACCGACCGAGGCGTGAAGGCGATCTCCGACCGGCGCCTGCCCGACGGCACCGTGCTGCACCGGATCAGCGAGGCGGTGCTGCCGACGCTCCGGGTCATCCCCAATCCGCGCGTGGCACAGTACGCGCGTGTGGAGACGATCGGCTGGGTGCTCCCGCTCGACGACACGAGCTTCCGTATCTACACCGCGGGGCGCGTGCGGAAGGCCGGAGAGATCGCGAGCGTGCGCTCGCGGCTCAACGGCAAGCTCTGGGAGGAGCTGACGGCCGCCGAGCACCGCGACTTCCCCGGCGACTACGAGGCGCAGGTCGGCCAGGGACCCATCACGTCGCACTCCGAGGAGAACCTGGTCTCGAGCGACCGCGGCGTGGCCCTGGTGCGCCGCCAGCTCAAGCAGCAGCTCGACGCGCTGGCCGGGGGCCGTGACCCGATCGGCGTGTCCTTCGACCCCGCCGCGCCGCCCGTGGCCTTCGAGGCCGGCAACTTCCTGATCGAGAGGCAACCCCATGCTTCGTGACCATCCAACCGGCGACTATCGCTACATGCCCGGCATCAGCGCGTTTTCGTGCGGTACGGTGGCCGGGCCGGGCCACGAGATCGTGCACGTGACGCTCGCCGCGCTTCTGCCCTGGCGCGACGGCTTCGCCCGCATCGAGCAGCACCTCCGCGAGGTGAAGCGCCCGAGAACCGCGCTCTGCGGGATCGAGCTGCGGAGCCCGGCGCCCTTCACCTTCGACGGCTTCGGCACCTTCAACGAGGGCTACCGCAAGCTCCTGGCCGAGTGGGACATCCTGGTGGGCGACGACAACCCGATCCCGCGGACCAACGTGGCCCCGGTCGCGGCGGCGCCGGCGGAGCCTTCGCTCTACGCCTTCTCCTACACGCAGCCGGGCGCCACGCCCGAGCCCACCTTCATCGTGGCGGGCGCGGGCGAGCTCCGGGATCGCGCGCAGGGGCCGGAGGGCATCGTGCGCCACGGCGACACCTCGCCGGACGGGATGCGCGAGAAGGCGCGCTTCGTGATGGCCATCATGCAGGATCGGCTGCGCACGCTCGGCGGCGACTGGCGCCGCGTCACCGCGATCGACATCTACACCGCCCAGCCCATCCACACCCTCGTGCTGGACGAGGTCCTGAAGCCGGCGGGCGCCGCCGCCATCCACGGCGTGCACTGGTATCCGAGCCGCCCACCGATCCAGGGACTCGACTACGAGATGGACATGCGCGGGGTGGCCCGCGAGCTGGTCCTGTAGCTCCCCCTCACCCTACCCTCTCCCCCGAGGGGAGAGGGAGAAGCCCCCAGCTCTCCCGCCTCCCCCGAAGAGGGCAGGTCCTCTAGCTGTCCCCCTCTCCCCTCTGGGGAGAGGGCAGGGTGAGGGGCTCGAGGGGCACCGACCCGTAACGGTGCACGAGGTGCGAGACAGTCTGCTCGCGCAGGTAGTGGCGCAGCTCGAGCCGGCCGGCCGCCAGGACGGGCGCGTCGAGCACCGCCATCCCCGCCGAGTGGGCCGCGGCCCTGAGTGCATGAGAGATGGGCACCAGCGCGCGCAGTCGCTCGAAGCCCCCGGCGCCGAGGCGCGCGATCAGCTCCGCCTCGGTCTCGGCGACCGCGCCCCCGTCATCCGCCTCCGCGAGCCACAGGCCGGGCTCGCCCGCCGACAGGCTCACCGTCACCGGCGCCCCGCACGCGCGCGTGGCGAGCAGGACCAGCGAGAGCGCGAGCCGGCCGGCCGCGGTGGCCGCCTCGCCCCGCACGAGCACGCGCCGGCACGGTCGATACCGGAACACGTTGCGCTCGCCGAGCAGACGGATCGGCTCGTACACCTGGGAGAAATGCTCCCGCCAAGCGCGCTCGTAGCTGTCCGCAGCCGCTTGCAGCATCGCGGGCTCCTCAACCGACGGCGCCACCTGCCGCGCGCGGCAGAGCTGGAGCACGTAGTTCGGCCCGCCGGCCTTGGCGCCCGGGCCGACCGAGGAGGCTTTCCAGCCGCCGAAGGGCTGGCGGCCCACGATGGCCCCGGTGATGTGGCGGTTGACGTAGAGGGTGCCGGCCTCGATGCGCTCGAGCCAGCGCGCGATCTCGCGGTCGTCGAGCGACTGGATCCCGCCGGTGAGGCCGAACGGCTGATCGTTCGCGAGCCCGATCGCCTCGTCGAGATCCGCGGCCCGCATGAGCCCCAGCACCGGCCCGAAGCATTCGGTTCGATGGAAGAATGCGCCTTGACGCACGCCCAGCTTGATGCCCGGCGACCAGAGCGGCGCCTCCCGGCTGAGGGCCCGCGGCTCGAGCAGCCACTCCTCGCCCGCGTCCAGCGTGGTGAGCGCGCGCTGCAGCGCCGCGCCCGGCGGCTGGGTGAGCGGGGTGAGCCGGCTCGCCTCCTCCCAGGCGCTCCCCACCGCGAGGCTCGCGGCCGCGTCGCGGAGCTGCCGGCGGAAGGCGGGGTCGTCGTAGACCTCGGCTAGGCAGATCGCGAGGCTGGCCGCCGAGCACTTCTGGCCATTGTGGCCGAAGGCCGAGCGGACGAGATCGCGGACGGCCTGGTCGCGGTCCGCCAGCGCCGTGACGATGATCGCGTTCTTGCCGCTCGTCTCCGCGAAGAGCCGGAGATCGGGCCGCCACCCGAGAAAGCGGCGGGCCGTCTCCACCGACCCGGTGAGGATCACCGCGTCCACGCGTGCATCGGTGATGAGCCCGCGGCCGATCTCGTCGTCCGGACACGGCACGAACTGGAGGGCCTCGCGCGGGATGCCGGCCTCCCAGAGCGCGCTGGCCAGATGCCAGCCGACCAGCACCGCCTCGGGCGCGGGCTTGAGGAGGACCGCGTTGCCGGCAGCCAGCGCGGCCAGCACGCCGCCGGCCGGGATCGAGAGCGGGAAATTCCACGGCGGCGCGACGACGACCACGCCCAGCGGCGTGAGCCGGCAGCCGTCCACGGTGTCGCCCGCGCCGAGCGCGCGCGCATAGTAGCGCGCGAAGTCGATCGCCTCGGAGACCTCCGGGTCGGCTTCCGCGACCGTCTTGGCGCCGTCCACGATCATGGCGCCGACCAGATCCCCGCGCCGCCGGGCGAGCACCGCCGCCGCGAGGTCGAGCAAGCGCCGTCGCTCTGCCGCCGGCCGGTCGCCCCAGGCTCCCTGCGCGGCACGGGCGGCGTCGAGCGCGCGGCTCACCTGCCGGCGGTCCGCCAGCGAGTGGCGATAGGCGACGCGCGCGGGGTGCGAGCGGTCGCGCCCCTCGACCTCCACCGCGCCCGCGACCAGCTCGCCCCCGATCTGGAGCGGGACCGTCTCCACCGGCCGCTCGCGCCACTCGGCCCGGACCCGCTCGAGCCAGTCCCGGTTGGCGGCGCTCGCCCAGTCCGTGTCGGGCTCGTTCGCGAAGGACGCCGAGAGATCGCCCGCCGCCTTCGACGCCGCCTCGGCGCCGCGATCCTGGGTGCGCCGCGGCGCATCCGACAGCCCGTCCACCAGCTCGAAGGCGCCGAGGAACCGATCGCGCTCGAGGTCCCAGTCGGGCGAGCCCGGCTCGAGCCCGAAGACGTGGCGGAGAAAGTTGTCCGGCGCGGTGTTCTCGTCGAGCCGGCGCACGAGGTAGGCGATCGCGCTGTGGAAGTCCTCGGCCCGCACCACCGGCGCGTAGAGCAGCAGCCCGCCCGCCCGCGCCTGCACCGCGCGCGCCTGGTGGTTGGCCATGCCCTCGAGCATCTCGAACTCCACCCAGGGCTCCCCCCCCCGCTCCTCGCGCAGCACGAGCCCGTGGGCCACGTCGAAGAGGTTGTGGCTGGCGATGCCGAGGTGGACGGCGCGGGCGTGCTCGGGGCGGCAGCCGTACTCGATCATGCGCTTGAAATTGGCGTCCACTTCGAGCTTGCTTGTAAAGGGCGCTTGCTCCCAGCCGTGCAGATCGGCCTCGATTCGCTCCATCGCCAGGTTGGCGCCCTTGACCACGCGCAGCTTGATCGACGCGCCGCCGCGCCCGCACCGCGCGATCGCCCAGGTCACGAGCTCGCGCTGCACGCGGTGCGACTCGGGCAGATAGGCCTGGAGCACGATGCCGGCCGGCAGCGCCATGAACTCGTCCTCGTCCAGGACTTCTTGAAAGGCGGTGACCGTGAGCGCGAGGTCGCGGTATTCCTCCATGTCGAGGTTGACGAACTTGGGCGTGACACGCCCGTCCGGATGCCGGTAGTGATGCCGCAGCGCCTGGCGGTAGAGGGCGCGGAGCCGGTCCTTCACGACTAGGACCGTGTGGCGGAACGCGGTGAGCTCGATCTGGCTCGACACCGAGGAGACCTTCACCGAGATGTACTCGACGTCGTGGCGGGCCAGGAGCGCCAGGTAGGCCTCGAGCCGGCGCGCGGCTTCCTCCTCGCCCAGGATCGCCTCCCCGAGCTGGTTCAGGTTGAGCCGGATGCCGTCGGCGCGGCGCTCGGCCAGGTAGCGGCGCAGGTCCGCGGCTTCGCCGGGGAGAATCAGCGCCTCGGTCTCCTGGCGCAGGCGAGCCACGATCGGCGGGACGATCAGGCTCGGCATGTATTGGCCCACCAGCGCGCCGAGCGTGAGGCCGATGCGCTCCCACCACTCCATGAAGCGCGGCGCCCCGTAGCGCTCCAGCAGGTAGTGGAGCTGGTCGGCGATGCGCTCGGGCCGCCGGCTGCGGAAGCACTGGTCGGTGAGCGCGATCGTGAGCTCCTTGCCGCGCGGGTCCTCCATCAGGCGGGCGAGGCGCTCTGCCCGACCCCGCTCCTCCGACGTCTGCCCGGCCCGCGCCTCGCGCAGCAGCGCCTCGGCCAGCTCGATCGCCCGCTTGGCCCGCTCCATCCCCCGAGCCTACTCCCCCTCCGGGGGCCGATACACCCTCTCCCCTCTGGGGGCCTACACACCCTCTCCCCTCTGGGGAGAGGGCAGGGTGAGGGGCCGGGTCCCTTGACCGGCGCCCGCATTCGGTACATCCTCGCCGCGACGGGCTCGATCCAGCAAGGAGGTCCGAATATGCTGGCACGCGACGACAACGACCGAGTGACCCGTGTCGGCCCCGGCACCCCGATGGGCACCGCCATGCGCCGGTACTGGATCCCCGCGCTTCTGGCGTGGGAGCTGCCCGAGCCCGATTGCCCGCCCGTGCGCGTCAAGCTGCTGGGCGAGGAGCTGGTGGCCTTCCGCGACACCGACGGCCGCGTCGGGCTCCTCGCCGAGCGCTGCCCGCACCGGCAGGCCTCCCTGTTCCTCGGCCGCAACGAGGAGTGCGGGCTGCGCTGCGTCTACCACGGGTGGAAGTTCGACGTCGAAGGCCAGTGCGTGGACATGATGAACGAGCCCGAGGAGCTGGCCTTCGCCCACAAGATCCGGACCACCGCCTATCCAACGGTCGAGATGGGCGGCCTCATCTGGGCTTATCTAGGATCCGCGGACCTACGCCCGCCGGTGCCGCGCTTCGCCTGGACCCAGGCGCCCGCGACGCATCGCCACGTCTCGAAGGTCCTGCAGGAGACCAACTGGCTCCAGGGCCTCGAGGGCGGCATCGACACCTCGCACGCCCCCATCCTGCACCGGGTCCTGGCCGCCGACTCCGCGCGGCCGGGCTTCAAGCCGACGGACCCCTTCGTCCGGGGCAAGGCCCCCGTCATCGAGCTCGACGTCACGGACTACGGGTACCGGTACGCCGGCCTGCGGCCGCTCGAGGGCGGCGAGACGCACGTCCGCGCCTACCATTTCATCCTGCCCTTCCACCAGATCCGTCCCGCTCGCAACGGGGGCTCCACCCGCGGCTTCTCCGGAGCGGCCGGCCACATCTGGGTCCCTATCGATGACGACACCACCATGGTCTACAACTGGGAGCAGAGCACGACCGAGCCGCTGACCGACGAGGACCGCCTCGAGCGCCGGCTCGGCAACGGCCCGCTCGACGTCGACCAGCGCACCTTCCGCTCGAAACGCAATCGCGAGAACGACTACCTGCTGGATCGCCGCGTGCAGAAGACCGAGACCTTCACCGGCATCGACGGCATCAATGCCCAGGACCGCGCGGTCCAGGAGAGCATGGGGCCCGTCGTCGACCGCAGCCGCGAGCACCTGGGCCCCGCCGACCGGCCCGTGATCCAGGCGCGCCGGCTGCTCCTGCAGGCGACGCGGACCGTCGAGGCCGGCGGCATCCCCCCGGGCATCGAGCCGACGTACTACGTCCTGCAGCCGGCGGAGGCGGTGATCCCGCGCGACACCGACTGGCGCACGCTGCTCGCGCCCGACGCGCCGCGGACGGAGGCCCTGCAGCAGGTGTAGCTGCGACGGCCCCATGCGCGCGCTGGTCCTCGAGAAGTTCGGCGGCCCGTTCGTCCCCAAGGATGTCCCCACGCCCGCCATCGCCCCGCACGAGGCGCTGGTCCGTGTGCGCAACGTGGGCGTCTGCGGCACCGACGTGAAGATCCGCGCCGACCGGATGGGGCTCGGCGTGATCCCGCTGATCATGGGCCACGAGATCGCGGGCGAGGTGGCCGAGGTCGGCAGCGAGGTGCGCGGCTTCGCGCCGGGCGACCGGGTCGTCGTGAACTTCTACATCACCTGCGGGCGCTGCCAGTTCTGTCGCGTGGGGCGCGACACCCTCTGCCCCGAGGTCCGCCAGCACGGCTTCACCATCGACGGCGGGTTCGCGGAGTATCTCAAGACACCGGGCATCAACCTGTGCAAGGTCCCGGACCACGTCTCCCTGGAGAGCGCCTGCATCCTCGGGGATGCCGTCGCCACGGCCTACCACGCGATCACCAAGCGCGCGCAGGTCCGGCCGGGCACGACGCTGGCGCTCATCGGGGTCGGGGGCGTGGGCCTGCACGCGCTGCAGATGGCCCGGCTGGCCGGCGGCTGGGTGATCGCGGTCGACGTCAGCGAGGCGCGGCTCGCGCTGGCCAAGAGCCTCGGCGCCGACGCGGTGGTGGACGCGCGCAGCGTGCCGTTCCACGAGGCGGTGCGCAAGCTCACCGACGGCCAGGGCGTGGACGTGGTGCTGGAGTTCGTCTCCAACCAGCAGACGCTGCCGTCGAGCTACCAGAGCGTGAAGCGCGCCGGGCGGCTGGTCTTCGTCGGGTACACGCCCGGGCTGCCGCTGCCGGTGATGCCCCACGAGCTGGTGCGGAACGAGCTCGAGATCGTCGGCTCCCGCGCCAACGGCAAGCAGGAGCTCGCGGAGACGATGGAGCTGGTGGCTCAAGGGCGCATCAAACCGATCGTGGACCGCGTGATCCCGCTGGACGACATCGAGGAGGCCTTCACGGCCTTGCGCGAAGGCCGCCCCCTCGGACGCAACGTCCTCGCGATCTGAACCCCCTCACCCTACCCTCTCCCCCAAGGGGAGAGGGGGGAGCGCGGATCCCCCAAAGGGAGAGGGTGGAGCGCGGATCCCCCAAAGGGGGGAGCGCGGATCCCCTCTCCCCCCTGGGGAGAGGGTAGG
>WNFG01007902.1_pt1 | contig 10362 bp, 10 predicted proteins | sample 5400431 | NCBI WGS metagenome assembly WNFG01 (sample SAMN13153346, study PRJNA577476) | soil metagenome | isolation source: 120 cm saprolite under Douglas fir tree site 2 hole 3 replicate 2 | place: USA:California | collected 2015-04-18
TGTAGGGTGTCGTATCGCTATAATCCTGTTCCAGCATATGCATGTTGAAGAATTCGTTATTCTCCTCATCGACCACGGCCTGGTAATCAGATGGTTGCCAGGCCCAACCCAATTCTCTGTTCAGCCAGAAGCCAATGCCCGGCAATGTATAGCCAGCAGTATAGATATAATTGTTGCCATCGAATTTATCGTGGTACGCATGTGCCTGTCCCCACACATTTGCTTCATGATCAAGTGCGTTGATGAGATAGTGGGAAGCGCCTTGCGTAAGGTCATCGTGCATCGATGCAATGTCCGCATCGATCTTTTGCGATATGGCCAGGTAACTTGGAATGCTAGAGGCCTTTTTCATTGCAGCTTGATCAGCATCATAGAGCGGCTGGTAGGGGCTGGCATCCATGCCATAGGTTTTCAATAGAGCCAACTGTGTTTTGAATTCACCAAGCTTGGCCGTACTAACATATGGAAGCGCCTGTATAGAATTCACCACCGCTTCCTGGTATTGCGCATTAAGCAGCGTCCCGAGATTCTGGAATTCAATCGATGTTGTGGCGATATTAAAAGTATCCAGGTCGTTCTGGTACTGAGTTTGCATCGCAGTCACATCTAGTCTGGCTGCCTCCATCTGATTAATAGTGGTTTTGAACGTATTGAGTTGATTGAATGTTGTGCTTGACAAAGCTAATGCCGCGGTTACCTTACGCGCATCGTTGCTGATAGCAGCGTAATCTTTCGGATATTGTGCGGCAGCTAGCAGAGAAGCATCCTTATTGTATAGTGCTGAGAAGGCCTGGGTATTACCTACTTTTCTTTGTTGTTGCGCTGATAGGCTCGATTGAAAAAATTGCATATCCTGCTGAGCTTGTATATTGAACTGATCTGAAATGCTGCTAATCACTCCTTCAGTCTGGACTTCTAACTGTTGATAATGGCTGGCAAGATTCGTATTATAGTCTGTCACAGGTTGGTCATTGAGGAATGTAAAAGGCGCGCCTGTGCTGTTCAGTTGCTGTTCCTGCTTGATAATAGGTTGTAGTGCTGAGTCTGGTATGCCAGTAGATCTTGCGTGCTGAAGTGCCTGATCGAGTCTGACTTTGTTCTGGTTTACCTGCGCCTGTGATTGAGGACTTCCCCCACAAGCAGTGATCAAGAGCATCATACTGACCAATACTCCAGCAAGAATGGTTTGAGTCGAGCGAATGGAATGTATTCTATACATGTTGAGCTACCTCCGTCCACTGCGTGCTTTATGTTTACGTTTCTCTTTACGAGCAGCTTTACCTGTCTTCTTACCGCCGCTATGTTTACCCTGGTTTGAATAACCTGCCGTGGCAGGAATCGCGGGCATACCTGGCATGCCTGCTCCTGTTCCTCCACCAAACTGCTGGGCCAAACGAGCCCATTGCCCCTTGCCGCTGCTCATCTGGCGCATCATCGTGCGCATTTCGTGAAATTGATCAAGTAACTGGTTCACAGCCTGTGTGGAGGAACCACTACCACGAGCGATACGCCTGCGCCGGCTGCCATTTATAAGATCGGGATTGCCCCGTTCTTCCAGCGTCATTGAAAGAATAATTGCTTCGATACGTTTTAGTTGATCTCCTTCAAGCGCCTCTTCCATATCTGGCATATTCGCCATTTTGTTGAATCCCGGAATCATCTCCATCACATTTCGCAATGATCCCATACGTTTCAACTGGCGCATCGCACTCAGAAAATCTTCCAGGTCGAACTTGCCCTGCTGCATTTTGGCCTGGGCTTTCAGTGCCTCTTCCTCGTCGATTGCTTCTTGTGCGCGCTCGATCAGGGAAAGCACATCTCCCATACCCAGTATACGTGAGGCCAAACGATCGGGATAAAAAGGCTCTAGCGCGTCCGTTTTCTCGCCCATGCCCATGAATTTGATCGGCACACCAGTTACCGAGCGGATCGAAAGCGCTGCTCCACCTCTGGCATCGCCATCCATCTTCGTTAAAATCATTCCGGTCAACGAGACTGCCTTGTTGAAGTCGTCGGCTACGCGTACCGCTTCCTGGCCGGTCATTGCGTCCGCTACGAGCAACACCTCACTTGGATGCAGGCGATTGCGGATAGTGGTGACTTCCTGCATCATGCGCTCGTCGATATTGAGACGGCCTGCTGTGTCCAGAATGACTACGTTTAGTGCCTGTTCACGAGCATATTCCAGCGAATGAACAGAGATATCCACCGGATTGGATCCCGCTGGCTCAGCATAGACTGGAATAGTGAGTTGTTTGCCTAGCGTTTGTAACTGTTGGATAGCAGCGGGACGATAGATATCTGCTGCAACCAGCATTGGACGTTGGCCCTGCTTGCGCAGATAGTTGCCAAGCTTGGCGGCTGTAGTCGTTTTACCCGAACCTTGTAGGCCCACCAGCATAATCACATGAGGAGGCGCTCCACCAAGATCAAGTTTATTATTGCTATCAGAACCACCAAGCATCTCTATTAATTCATCATTGACAATTTGGAGTACCTGTTGTGCCGGAGAGAAACTACCCAACACATCTGCCCCAACTGCCTTTGCTTTGACGTGCTCAACAAACTGACGCACTAACTTAAGGCTGACATCGGCCTCCAGCAGTGCGAGCCTGACTTCGCGCATTGCCTCGTCGACATCTGCTTCGGTCAGCTTGCCCTTCCCACTAAGATTTGTGAAAACCCCTTCAAGACGCTTTGATAAACTTTCAAACATTGCCATAAGTACTCTATATCCTCTCTCCGCCATTCAACTAGTATTGCTCCCATTATAACACGTTTTTGGTCCCCTGCAATTCTCTTTTATGGGTACTATTTCCCTCTCTCACTAATATCTATAAGGAAAGAATGGAAAACGAAAAAATCATACAACCTACCTAATCTTGCTGGCAAATGCTGATTTGCGCAATATACTTTATAATGGTAGATATCGATGCAAATGCCAAAACAAGGAGGCCCAGGTGCTGAAACGTAAACGCTCGCAAGAAGAAATTTTTTCCTCATTTGGCTGGTGGGATAAAGGTTGCTTTCTCTATCAAATGACGGGTGATCGCTGCGATTACATCGAATCCTGCATCACAAAAGTAGTAGGAAAGGGATCAATTGCCCAGCAGCGAATTCTAGAGGTGGGTTGTGGTGGAGGCTTGATTTGCGAACAACTTGCGCAGCGCGGTGCTGAAATGGTGGGCATAGATCCTTCACAGGGTGCATTAGACACTGCTGCTGCTCACGCACAGGAACGAGGTTTGAGTCAACGCATCCACTACCAACAAGGCTACGCAGAATCTTTACCTTTTGCGGATGGTAGTTTTTCGGCTATCGTTTGCTTCGATGTCTTAGAGCACGTGCGCGACCTGAAAACCACAATTAAGGAGATTGCGCGAGTACTTGCTCCCGGCGGTGTCTTCGTCTTCGATACCATCAACCGCACACTGATTGCGCGCGCCGTTTTGATCTGGTATGGCGAGAACTTTCCCAGCGGTGGTTTAAAGCCCGGGATTCATAATTATCATGCTTTCATCAAGCCGGTTGAGTTACAAGACATAATTTCAGTGAACGGCTTACAGGTACGTGAGTTAAGAGGCTTCATGCCTCGCGGTTTTGTCAACGGCCGTATTAAAATGGGTCCAGGCTGGTTTAAAAGTGTAGCCTATGTGGGGTATGCTACGAAGGCGCAATGATCAATTCAGACTAACCATTCCTTTTTCTCTTCCTTTGACATCGTACTCTTCTTAATTGCCTCGGCAAAACTCTGTTTCTTTTGTCTGTCGGGAGTCTTTCGTGCTGCCTGAGCCGTTTGACGGCGGTCGAATGTAGGAATGAGTTGACTGTTATTTAACGTGTTGCCAAACTGCTCTGCACTGACATGGAAAAAGTGTGCCAGGCGTGCTAGTTGACGTTCACTCAGACTGACCAGCTCAATCACCCCATCCTCAAATTTTTTCCACACATCGATACCCAGATGCAGTCCGCGTGCCGTCTCTACCAGGCTCAGCCCATTTTGCTCTCGCAACTGCCGCAGCCCGGCATGAGCCATCGAAGGACCAAAGACCCGTTCTAGCGTAGTCGCAAATGCGCGTTGTGTCAGTGGCAATATCTCGACCTGTTGTGCATTTCCTTCACCTGGTTCAGTAATGCGATATGCGGCAATAAAATCAATTAACGCCTCCTGCGCATCGGGATGATCGCGCAACACAGCTAGTTGCGCGTCTTTATCTCCTGTTTCCTCGGCGGCTAACCAGTCCATCTTTAAGTGTTGTAATTCATTGTTGTTCATATCTATATCCTTGCCTTTCCTTCCTCGCCATCAATGTTGTTGCTTCGCATGTACATATGTTGTCTGTTCCCTCAAGATACACTCACGGAGGTAACTGCGTGCGCGCTCATACCGCAGGCGAATAGTACGTTCAGTCCGCTTGCAAATGACTGCGATATCATCCCATTTCATATGCTCGATAGCACGCAGCACCATGATCTTGCGATCTAATGGATCAGATAAAAAAGCCAGAATGCGTTGGCTCTCCTCGTTCGCGTGTAAATGTTCAAATTGATCTTGAGGATCGGCCACGTCTGCTGAAGGCAATGGCGCATCACTATCTGTAGGCGTAGGTTGCAAAGGCTCCATCAGTGAGCGCGGTATATGGTATGGTCGTCCTGTAGGTCGTCCATCGTCATCCCGTTGATAGCGCAAGCCCTCCTGCCTTAAAACGCGGTTGAATTCATCGACACACAGGCACCTGACATAATGGATAAAATTTTGTGTCATGAATATTTCTTTTGGATTCATCGCCTCGCGCAACAGGTGCTCACCCATATTCGCGATAGCCTCTTCGCGCAGGTCCGGTCGGTGGCGCAGCCCCCAGGTATGGCGTTGAAATTCTGGAGCGCCCCGTTCCAAAAGTACTGTACACAGCATGTGAACTGACTCATTATCGCCTTTAGCGCGGAGATCACGAATATTTAATATCAGGTCGATCTCGCTTATCTCAAAGCGACCTTCGAGAGTTCGTCGTTTCAGGCGCTCCTTGAGTGTGGGGTCATGTGGATCTATCATGTTTTTCCCCCAAATATGTATTAGAGCAGTTTTGTTGTATGCTCTTAGTATATACTACTTCTTTTTAGATTTCGTAAAGCGGAAACAATGTCTGCCAGAATAGCATAGCAGAATTGTACACAGGTGAAAAGGCATCTTTTCAAGTTTATACTACGTGATACAATATGCAAAAAGAGGTAATTGAAAGATGGATCAAGAAAACGAAGCACTGCAACTAGAAACAACCCGGCAAAAACCCAAAATACCACCACTCCCACCCTGGCCCACTTCCAAACGTGGCCCAATGGTAACCGAACCACCACCAGGACAAAAACTCGTGCCTCTTCGTACAGATCAAGTCGTTGAAATAGACTACGATCAGGAACTCGGAGTGCCAGCCGTCAGTCGCACCGAGGAGTAAAGAACATCGCTATTTCCAGTTACTATGAATTGGGGAGCGTATCCCTGGCAAGTCACAATGCAACACATATGACTCTGAGGCTCTCAGCACCAAAGAATAATCAGGAGCAGGGTGTGAAATGGGCAAAAGACTATGAAATTTAGCGTCGATGGTCGGACTCGAACCGACGACCTACTGTTTAGGAGACAGTCGCTCTATCCACTGAGCTACACCGACGTGCTACGCACATTGTACTACACCAGGTCAATCAATCTACGGCTCTTTCTCTAAATGTCAGTTCGGAGGTTCGTGTCCTCTCAACTCTATAACACGTATTTCCGCCATCAATCACCGGACTACAAACCAGATGAGCGATTTGTCTCCATCTCTCAGTTTTAGAGATAAGAAACCAGGTTGCGTTTACATTCATCCTTGCTTCCAGTTCCGGAATATCTCAACTAGTTCTTGCTTTGTTTTAGGAAACATCTGCTGCTCGGTCAGTTTTCGCAGCAACATAATTGTTTGCTGTACCTGTTCCAAATATGTATCACAACCAGGGCATTCCGCGATATGCTCCTCGAATTGTGCCTGCATCTCTGGTAGTAGGGCTTGCTCAAGATAGTCAGTAACAAGTTCAAGAACTTCCTGGCAGTTTAACTGATTCTGGTTCACGTTAGTCATGCTGATGTTACTCTTCCTCGAAATACCTCTCTAATGCGCGTCGCACCCTGGAACGTGCGCGGTGCAACAGTACGCGCTGGTTTACCTCAGAAACACCAAGCAAGTTACAGGCCTCATCTGAGGAACATCCTTCGATATCGCGAAGTGTGATCACCTCGCGCTGTCTGGGCGGCAAAATATCGATCGCTTCCTGAATGCGTGTCATTGTTTCCTGCGAAATAATTCGCTCCTCGGGTATTTCGTCCCAACTACGGGGGAACGATACCCAGTGGCCTGGCCATTGTTGATCAGGCCCATTGAATCGCTCAGGCTCAACAGCAGGTTCGTAAAGCTCACTAGTAAACTCTGATAATGACGAAAATGGCACACTGCGCCCTTCGCGCTGCGCGCGGGTTTTGGCACGATTAGTGAGTATACGGAAAATCCAGGTCTTTAACGAGGATCTACCCTCAAAGCGATCAAGTCCCTGAAGCATTCCCATCCAGGTCTCCTGGACAACCTCCTCCGCTACTGCCTGGGATGGAACAAATATCATCGCCAGTCGCAGCATTGAGGTATGATACCTATCAATGAGCGAGACAAATGCGCTTTCATTACCGCTTTGTAAAGCCTCGACCAGGCGCAAGTCTTCCGCAGATACCAAGCCGCCTACAAGGTGAGAATCCGCAAATTGTTGTTGAATCTCGGCTCTATCCCCTGGCTGTTCAGGCTGGAATGTTCCTTCTTTCATGACCCCTACCTTCGAGCTAAACAGTCGCTCTATGGTTTAGTGTCCTCTCGTGGTTGCTGACTTACCAACCGCAAGGAAGTATATCCCAGCCCCGAATAAACAGTCAAGTGAAAATTCCTACTGATCAAACATCGTAAACAAATTATTCAATGATTCGGCTAGTGTTGGATGCGCGAACACAGCATCACGCAGCACTGTATAGGGCAATTTACCCATCATCGCCATCTGAAGCATCGCCATGATCTCGCCACCCTCTATCCCTAGAACGGCACATCCCAGGATTTGTCCGCTCTCAACATCAACTACAGCCTTCATGAAGCCTCGCGACTCATCCACTTCTAACGCTCGCGCTACATCATTCATCGGCATCTTTGCCACACGAATAGCACGACCTGATGCCCGCGCCTCTGACTCGCTCAACCCTACGCGTCCAAGTTGAGGGTCAATGAATACCGTGTAAGGCACCAGGCGATCGCGTATACTTGCGTTTCCATGCTCGAGCAGATTAGTGCGAATGATGCGAAAATCGTCGTAGGAAATATGTGTAAAAGAAGGCCCTCCCTTAATATCCCCTAGCGCATAAACACCTGGCACATTGGTTTCCAGCCTCTCATTCACCTGGATAAAGCCACGTTTATCAGTCTGTACCCCTGCTGCTTCTAAATTCAACCAATCGGTGTTGGGTACCCTACCGGCTGCTACAAGCAAATGCGATCCCGTCAGGGTTCGTTCACCGTCTGTTGTACGCACAGCCATCTCGATGCTTCCATTCGAGTTTTGGGTAACATGTAACGCACTCGTTTCAAGCAATATTTCTATGCCATCCTCACGCAAGATGTTAGCAACCTCGTCAGCTATATCGGTATCTTCGCGTGACAGCAAATGCGCACTTCGCTGTATAATTGTCACCCTGCTCCCGAAGCGCCGGAACATCTGCCCGAATTCCAACGCGACATAACTACCTCCAAATACCAACAGGTGTTCTGGCACGCTCTCCAATTCCATGATGGATGTCGAATCCAACGCCGGCACGTTCTCAAGACCATCTATTGGGGGCGTAGAAGGTCGATCACCAGCATTGATGAAAATAGTGTTCGCGGTTAACATACGTATTTCGCCTGTGTTGAGGCGAACCTCCACCACTTTCGGCTCGATAAAGTGAGCCTCACCCATCAAAAGATCAACGCCTTCTGCACTCACGATACGCCGCTGGGTGCCATTGCGGAAGCTATCAACAATATCGCGTTTACGTTTCCTCACCACTGTCATATCTACTGACACAGGACCAGTCTCTACTCCATAGTCTGCTGCTCTGCGTGCCAGATAAGCTACACGCGCGCTTGCGACCATCGTCTTGGTGGGCGTACAACCCTCGTTTATACAGGTACCGCCCACATGCACTCGCTCAATGATGGCCGTTTTCTGTCCAGCTTGCGCTAATGCCGTAGAAAGAGGTCCTCCTGCCTGACCAGCCCCGATTACGATTGCATCATACTCATTCATAGTTGCGTATCTCCCTTCTGTCGCGTTTCTATTCTTTGATTATCTTGTCCCGGCTGCTACCCATTTGTTACACATTGATGTATTATATCTCTTCAGTGGATCAGTGTAACGAATACATTTGAGTCGAGACAAGGTGAAAAGAGTGCGGGAAACGAAAACTATTGTCGGCGTTCGAGACGTTAACTACAATTTCCATACGTAACCAGATTTGATATGATATAAAAAACTCATATTTGCTAACTTGATCTCTTTTAAGGAGTAAAACTAAATGCTGCTAGCTGGTGATATTGGTGGAACCAAGACAAACCTGGCTGTTTACGCATCCGAGACCGGGTGGCGTAAACCCTATGCCGAAGCAACGTACACTAGTGTAGATTACCCTAGCCTCGAAGCGCTCGTACAGGAATTTCTATCGCATCATGATTTCCCAATTGATCGAGCAAGTTTTGGCGTAGCCGGACCTGTAGTAGCCGGAGATGCTACCATAACAAACTTATCGTGGATGATGGATGAGAATCAACTCCAAGAGACATTGCATATACCCTCTGTTCGCCTGCTGAATGATTTGGATGCCATCGCTCACTCCATACCTTACCTGGAATCACAAGACCTTCACATGGGATGGCTCACATTATCGAGCACATACCTCTGAGGGTGGCCATGCCGATTTCGCGCCTACCAACACACTTCAAGTTGAGCTGCTGCGCTATCTTCTGACTCGCTTTCCACATGTGAGTTTCGAGCGTGTTTGCTCTGGTAAGGGCTTACCCAACATTTATGACTATCTCAAAGATTCAGGCTTCGCTGAAGAGCCTCAATGGCTGGCAGAGCAATTAGCTACGACACTTGATCGGTCGCCAATCATCGTCAACAATGCGCTTGACAAAGAAAAAGCGTGCAAGCTATGTGTAGCTACACTCAACACTTCTGTTTCCATTCTGGCAGCCGAAGCTGGCAACCTCGCCCTCAAAGTTCTTTCAACAGGTGGTGTCTACCTCGGCGGTGGTATTCCACCTCGCATCCTTCCCTACCTGAAAGACAAGCAATTCATGCAGGCGTTCACCCATAAAGGGCGGTTTACGCAATTGCTTGCTCAAATGCCGGTGCACGTCATTCTCAATCCTAAAGTTGCGCTACTTGGCGCGGCCATTCATGGCTTTGAGAAGCAAGTTTCAGGCGACTGAGACGCTCCCAAAAAGCGGTATATGCACCATCCAGCCATACATCGAAGAATAGAATGTGCCGCCCACCTTAGCGCATTGTGCCTGGGTCGTAATTGTGCCAGCTAAGCCGAACAACGAGTTGGCATCGAACAACGTTTGCACTCTGTCCCCTGCCGGTAAGCAGAAATTCACGTGTCTCTGTGGTGACATTTGCGGGTGCGCTATACATCACACCTGCAAACTGGTAACCATCGCCAACTTTCTTATAGAGTAAAGCTGATGGATGAGCCAGGTCAAACGTCGTTTGAGCTTCAACAAAACTCTGTACGTTTGCAAAATGATAGATATCCTGGGGAACATTGGGAGCGAAAATCTGGTAGCCATCTTGAAGCGCCAGGTGATAATCCTTGTACTTGTCAAAACACACATGCGCGTTTTGCACGATTGCATTCATGCGTGCGATATCTGCCGAAGTAATGGGCTGATATGGAGTCATTTGCATATGTGGCCCCATGTTCATATGTCGTGGATCCGCCAGTTGCGAAGAAGCGCTGGCAGTAGTACTCGAAGCTATTGGGATAGTTGTCTGGCACGTTGGGGCTTTCGCCGCCGCTTGTGAAGAGCTTTGATTCTGGCTCTGATTGCTACCACAGGCTACCAGTAGAAGTATTAGTAAGAGCAAAAGTGGTAAAAGCTTTATCCGCATAGCAATTCCTTCGCATCTAGTTGCTGCCTTTCTGGGCAGTCACAGAAATCGCCAGAATCATTAAATTCCTCTAAAGTGTATCATACAATACTTGCTATGCTAGCGGCAATGTAAATGTAATGCAGGTTCCCTTACCAGGCGTACTCT
>WNFG01006456.1_pt1 | contig 10361 bp, 13 predicted proteins | sample 5400431 | NCBI WGS metagenome assembly WNFG01 (sample SAMN13153346, study PRJNA577476) | soil metagenome | isolation source: 120 cm saprolite under Douglas fir tree site 2 hole 3 replicate 2 | place: USA:California | collected 2015-04-18
TCCATTTCTGCCAGCCCTTGTCGTACCAGTTCTGCCTCTGCGAACTTTCCCCTTTGTGATAGTTCCTCGAGTTCGAGACTTGGATGGTAGCTCTGGTTCACGCTCCGGGAGGCGATAGACTTCCGCGCAGCCACAGTCCGGGGTAAAATCACACTGTCATATTCATCCGACCTGGACTCGAAAATGGAGGGATCTGGGGAAGCTGATGGATAGGGAATGTCCTTGAGGGCTTTCATTGCGGGGGTTTCTTCTGTGTCGAGGGCCAGGGATGAACTAAAAGCCCTCGGGGAGGGCAATAACAGTGATTTGAAAAGACATTGGAGGCGAAAAAGACTCGATGGGATGGCCAATACAGCCGGGGTCATGAACGGGGGAGAGTGGCACGTGGGAGGCGTGGGAAGGTTGAGGTGGCCCGGGTGAGCGCAGAGACAACTCGACTTGTCACTTTTCAGCGGCCCTGACGCGAACCGGCCATGGACTCTCCCAAGCGCACCGCGTCCCCCTCGCCCTCTACATCAGATACAAAGCGTATCAAACTCAATGTTCCTCCACAAAACCAAGGCGCGACACCTGTCGTCCAGAAGCAGGCGGAAAGGTTAAAGTAGTAAAAAGAGAGGGCGAAGGCGAGGAGGAAACAGCAGATGTGGAAATGGCTGAAGGCGGCGAAGAGGAGGCAGAGTCCGGCGAGGAGAATGACGATGAAGACCCGGCCCAACTCGAAGCCAATAGGCAGCGCGTTGAAGACCAGGCTCGCAAGTACCTCGCCGCGCAGACACACGAAGTCATCATACCGTCTTACTCAGCGTGGTTCGACATGTCCAAGATCCATCCTGTCGAACGACGCGCGCTCCCAGAGTTCTTCAACTCACGAAATAGGTCAAAAACGCCGTCAATCTACAAGGATTATCGCGACTTTATGATCAATACCTATCGTTCCAGGCCCTCCGAGTATCTCACCGTCACGGCGTGCCGACGAAATCTTGCAGGCGACGTATGCGCTATCATGCGTGTGCACGCCTTTCTGGAGCAGTGGGGTCTCATCAACTATCAGGTGCATATGAACAGTTCTTAACTCCCTGACCGTTTATGCTAATCTGTCTTTCCATAGATTGACCCAGAAGCACGCCCCGCCGCCCTCGCTCCACCATTTACTGGCCACTTCCGAGTCATCCTCGACACTCCCCGTGGCCTCCAATCGCTTCATCCAGGCACTCGTCCATCCCAGCACCCTAATACAGCCGTCAATGGCGTCAAACCCCAACCACCTGCCACCCCTGCCTCGCTTGAGCTTCGCTCAAACATCTATCAGACCACGTCAAAAGCATCACGTCCTATCACCGAGACAGAGGCCAGTACGTTAGCAAACGGTGCATCTTCAGGTGCTGTAAATGGCTCTGCGGGACGGAGTATCGCGACAGTGACCTATAAATGCGACACCTGCGGTTCTGACTGCACAGCTGTGCGGTACCACTCGCTGAAAGTGAAGGACTTTGAGCTCTGCCAACCGTGTTATTTGGACGGCCGTTTCCCATCGACCATGTTTAGCGGCGACTTTGTTAAACTGTCGAATGTCGGCAATGGTGGAAATGCGCATAGCTCGGGCAATGGGGATGCGTGGACGGATCAAGAAATCCTGCACCTACTCGAGGCAGTGGAAATGTTTGACGACGACTGGTTCGCGATTGAGGCACACGTCGGCACGCGCTCCGCACAACAATGCATCCGGAAGTTCCTTGAGCTACCAATCGAGGATCCATACATCTCAAGCGAGGGTGAAATGGGCGCATTGCGATACGCACGGGTACCATTCGAGCAAGCAGACAATCCCGTGATGAGCGTTGTAGCATTCCTTGCTGGAGTCGTTGGCCCTGGAGTTGCAGCGGAGGCTGCCAAGACGGCTTTACATGACCTCACAGCAGACAAGGAAGAAAACAAACCGGCAACGGAGGGCGGGGAGCACGCAGTATCAGAAAAGGACGAAGGTCCAAAAGACAGCATGGAAGAGGATACTGCTAACAAATCGTCTGCCCCAGCCGACGTTCCTTCAAGTACCACTGCCCCGGCGACTGATGAGATGCCTGTCGATGGGTCACCTGCCAAATCTTCTCCAGGTGTCCCACACTCAAAGGTTGCGCGGGCCGCAAAACTGGCGCTCGGCTCGTCAGCCAAGGCAGCTTCGGCTCTCGCCGACGCAGAAGAGACGCAAATTCGTTCGAGGCTGTCGTCGGTGATCAAGCTGACGTTGTCGAAACTGGAGCTAAAGATGTCGCAGTTTGAGGAGTTGGAGGATCTACTAGAGGAGGAACGGCGGACACTCGAGGCCGCGAGAGTCTCATTGGTCAACGAGCGTGTCGGCCTGAAACGTACTCTTGATGGGGTGCGTGCTGAACTTGCAAGACACTCGAATGGCACGGGCAGCGCGGGTGCTGTCGCGGCAGCCGTCGCGCAATCTGGACTTGGAAATGTGGGCCAGGGCTTGCGGGCGGCAGAGGTGCAGGGTAATGCCATCGCAGAAAGCGAGGGAGGTCCCTTGAATGGAGGGAATATTCTGCCGCTGACTTGATGGTGCTCTGTGGGGTGGGAGATAGGAAGATAGATAATCGTGATGCTATGCTCTTTACATTGTTACCTACCAATCCTGCCTGACACGTCCTTCCTTTTTTTTGTTTCTTCTTTGTTAGTTAAGTATTGTCCCGTCGTATAGCCCTAGGAATTCGTATACTAGTATTTCCCCACCATTTTTTGCTCGTGTGTTGTACTCTCCATCCATTACTTGGATAATGGACATGGACAGAGTGCTAGTGGTGATTAGATTTCAAAATGACTGACCTACGGGGTTGCGTTACAATTGCGTTACAAGTGTTACTCTTCATGACAGAAATTTGAAACTCCCAACCGCTCGACCAACTTCATCATTCCGACCTTGTCACGAGAACGCATCCACATCAGAAGTTCGATTAGTAAAAAGTGCCACCGATGTCTTTTTATTCACGATCTGGTCAAATTTTTGAAATTCCTAACTAGGGATAGTCACTGCTACGGAAACGAGCACGCAATAAATTCGTTTTCGCAGTGAGCATGGGACAAGTCATGCGAGTTGTTTCAGACTCGGAGGTCCGAAAAGTTTGGCCACTCCAACATCATCTCCCTGGCAGGGCGATGCACGGGCCAGTGCTACAAGAACGTTAATCTGATAATGAATGTGCTAACCGAAGTAACCGATGATCGTATCTAGGAGGCTAGCCACTAGCCAGCCTGGCAGTAATCACTTTTGTGATTGCTCAGGCCCATTCTAGCAACGGGGCTGGGGCCTAGGCCTCGGGGTTTTCCGGATGTGACCTGTGTGACAGGGTTGTCCCAGGTGACATGACATAATATGTTTTTTTTGGCTGTGTTGCTGTGGCTCTGGCTGGTTGTTTTGCTATCTTGTGAAACAAATTTTGTAAAATCATGAAAATATCTATGTAGATAGACCTCCATAGAAGCTGATGGGTCACTTAAGACAACATTATTATCTGAGCAACCATTCATGTGTAATTAAACTGGCTACAAATTTGGCTAAGCAGTCAGGTCAAAAAGTTATCTTCAGACCAATTAGCTTCTAGTGAGGTATATCCACATGAATATTTTCATGATCTTAAAAAATTTATTTCATGAGATAGCAAAACAACCAGCTAGAGTCACAGCAAAAGAACATATTATGTCGTGTCACCTGGTACTCCCAGTCACATCCGGAAAAGTCTTAGGCCCTCAGGCTAGCCCCGACGCTGCCCCGTCGCTAAAACTGGCCTCATGAGAAGTCGGTTTGCCCATGATATGAAATAAAGGCAGTCCATGGCAACGCCCTCTCTCCATCCTCTACCCTCCTTACACACGCTCACATCTATCGATGCCTACGGTTCTATCCATCTTCCTTTCTCTCTTTGGCATATTTCTCCTACAGCTTCTCCTCGATCTTCGAAGGGCTGCTCGTGATGTCGGGTTCGTGAGCCTTTGATCTTATTTAGTCGATTCCCGAGTTGACTCAGTTGAGTTGACCCGGAATAGCAATCTCTCTGGCCCATACTACCTTCTCCGCCAGAACTCTGCTCTAGGACAGTTGATTGCGCGGATTGCTCGGCCAGCTCGTTATCTAAATATGGGGACGACGTGGTCTCTTGGTAAGAAATATGAAGGTACGAATCGATGACAACAGTACAAGCGGATGTTGTCCAACGCGCATCCCCAAACAACAGAATTTGCCGCGGCTGGACAAGATGCGATCGCTCTGGTAATTCCTTGTGTAACATTACGGAAGGGATCCAAACTCAAATTTGCAGATTACCGCATTTCCTCGGCCATACACCACTATATTCCTTGCAGACGCCACTGCTATCAAAGTACGTCTCTACTTCGGATTTAGTTAGACCCCGGCGTTCCTCCAACTTGACACCTAGGAGGTCGCAACCTCTCGTGCCAAATTTCCCAAGCCCGTAGATCTTTACGTGGCGCTTTCCGTTTTCGGAATAAACATTGTAGCGTCTGAAGGAGAGGATTGGAAGAAGTTCAGAAAGATTGTCGCTCCGGCATTCTCAGAGGTACGCCTCAGGCTCAGTTCTTGGCTTATCAAGGCTGAGTACGACGGTCCAGAGAAACAACGTACTAGTATGGGATGAGACCATCCAGATTATGAATGACCTCTTCGACAATGTCTGGGGTGACAGGTCCGAAGTTGTTGTAGATCACTGTGTGGATATCACTCTTCCGGTATGCTCCCTTTGTCTCAGACATCACTCACGTCCCAACACTTCCACCAGATTGCCCTCTTCGTCATCGGCGTCGCAGGTAGTTTACACCAGTTCCCATCATTGTAGCCTTATAACAGCCGATATTAGGGTTCGGCCGTCGGGTCACATGGACGAGTGACCTGGTTGTTCCTTCTAGCCACGAAATGACTTTCAAGGAAGCACTTCACACCTTGTCTACTCATATAATACTGAAAATTGCTCTTCCCGATTGGGCAAAGAACTTAACGAAGCACACAAGGAAGGTTCATTTGGCATTCACGGAGATGAAGGTTTGTTGCTGCCCTTCCTCCCCCCCCTCCAAAAGTCGCCCACTATGTATGTCTCACCCGTACTTCGTGACTTCGTGCACTGCGTAGCAATACATGCTGGAAATGGTGGACGCTCGCAGGAATGCGGATAAAGGAGGAGAACGCTACGATCTGTTTAGCGGCCTTCTGGATGCGGCACAGGACGAACAGGACAATGGAATGGCGTTAACTGACGACGAGCTTATTGGTGGGCTCTCAACGTCGCGATCGTTCGGCATTCTTAGAAAGCATCTTACCCATCCTCCTAGGAAACATGTTTATATTTCTTCTTGCTGGACATGAGGTGGAACTCTTCCCTTCTTCCTGCCGTGTTGCCCTAATACAGTTCCCTACAGACCACAGCGCATACGCTATGCTTCTCATTTGCGTTATTGGCTCTTCATCCCGACGAGCAGGAGCGACTGTATCAAAACATCAAAGGTGTTATGTCCAGCCTGGATGGAATGCCCGTGGGTGCGAGGAATCTCAGTTCGTACAGATAGCTAACATACCCCTAGACTTATGAAGACATGAGCCGCTTCACACAATCATTAGCGTAAGTTCGCCACATTTTTCCGCTAGAGCAAGGATTCTCAGCCCTAGGTAGCGTTTTCTACGAGACTCTTAGGCTGTTGTGAGTGCCATTCGGTCGTGTCACCTCACTAGGGCCTAAGCTCATGCGCTCACGGCCCGTCCATAGCCCCCCAGTACGTTTAATTGAATGTATTCCGACCAGAAGCCAATGATATCCTATGGCGAGCAGGTACCGATCATTCCAAAGTTTGCCACGCAGGATACCACCTTGACAGTGACCAATGCTGACGGTGGAAAGACAACATTCCCTGTTCCGTCAGGGACGGAAATTAACCTTCACGTTCCCGGGCTGCACTACAATCGTACGCTGATGGCATCGTATCATGGGGTCAGGTTCTCACGGAGTTTCCTAGCGCGGTATTGGAAGGAGCCACACAAGTTCAAACCAGAGCGGTTCCTTGGGGACTGGCCGAAAGACGCATTCATTCCATTCAGTCAAGGTATATCTTACTCATCGCATGATTGTACTCATAAGTAACGAACACTTTGCAGGTGCCCGCGCTTGTTTGGGGAGACGGTGGGAGCTATTATTATATGTGAGAACAGTCTCCTCACAAATCTTCCAGGTTCTTTGAGACCGAGGCCATAGCTGTCATGACTATGCTCGTGTCAAAATATAAAATTGAGGTCAAGGAGGAACCTGAATTTACTAACGAGACCTTTGAAGAGCGTTATGCGCGTATAACTACCTTTGACATTGGTTTGACTACTATGTAAGTGATGGTTCACATCCGCATAGCGACTTTACGAATGGTCTCGCAGTCCTCTCCGCATGCCGTTGGTATTTAAGAGGAGATAGTCTTGCTTTTGATTGTACGTCTTGGCCAGCCCTCTCCCTTCCGCTCTTTCTATTAAAATGTAGTCTATCCAGACTGACGAAGAGAGTACTATCTATCCGTTTCTTACAATAAGTGATGGGGTTTGATCTCGATGATCAGGGATTGTTGCTCGGATATCGGCTAGCGAATATCTTTGTAATTACCTGTGGACATCTGCTTCGTGTTTGAACGTCAAGATATTTGGCGGATCTGTTTGCTATCTGGAGTTCGCGGCCCGTCTTGCCTCTTTCTTGTGTACCATACTGTTACATCATCTCGTTTCAACTGTACTGTCGCGAGGCGACTGTGGCATCTATCATCGATAAACTTGAATTGATTCTATGGCCGTGCAACCTTCAGTTCGCCAGACTCTCTCTGAGTCGGTCCATACACTAGTCCTCCAGCGGTCAGATCTATGTGAATGAATTGAGCCCTTTGGCCAACGAAACAAACTGAGGGGACGGGGCTGACACCAGAGGCCGACTGGTGAGTCCCTTATTTTGGCTTAATTCCGGGCGAAAGATGGTCATATTAATGGCGCGCATCGCTTTTGTGGCCTCGTGATTCCAAATAATGCGCAGCGGTAGCATAGGTCTTCTCTATCTGAAGTTCTGAACACACGAAGATACTGTGAATGAATCTCTTCGACCGTTTTTTGCTTCAAGTATTCATCTTCGTCCCAAGAAAGCAAGCTTAATAAAGTATAATAAAAGGAGGTCCGAAGCTATCACCAAAGTTGGTCTCACGTAAAAACCAACCTCGGTGACAGCTAACGGAAAGTCTCCCTAAGCTGACAGACTCTGTGCCGAGTCTTTAGAAGAAAGAAAGCGGAACTTGCGACGTCAGAAGAAAAATGGGACCCGTGAGAACAGAAAGGCCAACCTTGGACGCGTCCGACGTGTCAATCTAACATATCCCGGTAAAGCATGTTCCAGCCTCGAGCAGTGTCAGTGAGAATGAACAACACTAGGCACTGTGCAGGTCACGCCGGACGAGATTTCCTGATTCCTCCGTGATCTCAAATAAGCCTAGTTGACCTAAGGCCCCCAAACCGACACCACCGCTGCCGAGCTAGTAGTGCGCTGACAAGATCGCAGCTCCGAGCCTCCGACAGGGTGCGCAGCTCTTGCTCTTTTGGGCCAGGTAGTGGCAGCTACGCGAATGGGGCCCGCGTTGCTGCGACCAAAGCCATATACGGTCTGATTAGCCGAAGATCCCCTAGATGTACAAAACTTCTGAGCTGCTGCTAGTGCGCATTAACACAGTCCTATCCTGCGGTCAACGCCGCTCTACGTAGACACACATAGAAGGGACTTTGTTGCAATAGACAGGCCTCGTGAGAGATGCATGCCCCGCGCGTAGAACATATCACGGCCCTTGCTGTGTATCACTGACCGTACCTATTCTCTCCTCAGAAGCAGTGAGTCATGCCATTGATTCCTAAAATGCGACCTGGATAGTTTGTGTGCTGAACCTGGGGGATTATCGAATGGCAGGAGAAGAACTGGCGTCGTGGTGGCAACAGGTCACACAGACTGGGCTTGGAAATGTGAGCCAGGGTTTTCCAGCAATGCTGGGTGTAGAGTCTCAAGATAACGCAATTCAAAAAGTGAGGGAGGACCCTTGAGCAGAGGGAATAGGTTACAATAAATTGGGGGAGAGGGGTCGCTGCAAAGGGGGACGATGACAGCGGCATCTCAAGGCAGGCGCTTATTCATATTTTCCCGCCTGCCACCTGTCCCTCCACCTAGTCACGGTCATGCGGCCAGCCGTCGTCATCGTGCGTCGTTCGTTCTCCGGTTTCCTAACGCATTTATCTCTTCCTAGCGTGAGGGTTTCAGTAAAGTTCGGTCGCAGGCTCCGGCCGTTCTACTACAGTGCCGTGCCGAGGCAAAAAGCACGGGATCGGTTTTGCAAGCACGTGTTGCGCGACACGCGTCTGTAGACATGTTGCAATTGCAACTGCAACCAACGAATGCGATCTATTTCTGGCCTCGTATCATCCTCCCTCACAAATCCTCACGAGACTAGCGTATCAGGATTGTGCAATTTAATCTTTGGTTTTTCCCCACGAGAAACCGCGAGAAACGAACATAAAGTAGACAGCGCAAACATCAATGCGGCATCAAAACTCGATTGACGTTCCTACTACTTTGTTGTTAGTCCTACCTTTAGAACCCTTACCAATCTGGCGGTGAATGCGCTCTATTTTATCACGGGTTATGCTGAAGTTGACTGGATTTTTAAGCGGATTAGACGTGTGGCCCAGTGGGAGTTTTTACTCCGCGATAATTACCGACTGCTCGTCTGGTGCTCATCAAACTTGAACAACTTTGGCGACATATATCGGACGAGAGGGATGCTGCACTGGCAGAACCCACTGATCGACGATACGCCTCGATTCCTCGGATTCACTCATGTGTTTCCAACCAATTTTTTCCACCCCTAGTGGGTCTTGTGCTCATTTACAGTACGACACCACCTCCCCTATGGACACATGACTGACACTTTAGTTTACCCATTCCCTTCGCGTTTTTCGTCCCCATCACAGATACTGTACTGCCGACTCCACTTTCATTCGATCAGATAGGCTCTACCTTTATCCACACAGCAGCTGACCTTTTGTCATAGCAAACGCGACGGCCACGACGCATCTGCGCCCTATGACAAGCACATGTCTTGTTACCTACGCCGCTCATTATTTTACTTCATATCAGACTTTGATTGTTTATTGATTACTGGTACATTAGTACCCATTAGTACAGGCAGGCTTGTAACTAGTTAAATAGCGCGGTGTGCGCTCAGCGTAACGTCATCCAGCCCCTGTGTTCTCGAAACTCCCCATCGGTACTTTCTATCTCGCTTAGGGACTCGTGTTGCATGCTGACCGGGCCGCTTATTCCATTCACTCGACTTGACGCGTCTCGGACTTCCTTCCGAGGCTTGAACCGGCCCACCTGTAACCGTCACTAGGTTATGGGCCCTGGCGCTTAGATAACACGAATCAGTACGTGTTAATTTAAGCAGTCATAAACGCTCACCCCATGTCGTCCCTCCACACAAACAATATACACAAAACCTATTACGGGAGACAAGAAGCTCCACTTGCCAAAGCTGGCCACAGACAGCTCCAACTGGATCACTTACAGAGATCGAATCCAATGGTCATTCAAAATGCGTGGCCTTGGTGATCACCTTACAAACGATTCTGTCACTGCACAGCAAACTCCAGCTGGCACGATCGGAGGTTTGACTCCTGCCCAAAGATGGAGCAGAGGCAAAATCGCAGCAAGCAGTCTATTGGATGCAACTATTCCGGACGATGTATTCTGGAGCATCAAGGATGCTGAAAGCGTAAATGAAGTATGGGACCAATTGAAGGCCCTCTTCGAAGGCAAATCCAGGACAGTCCTGGTCAACTTAGGAAGAAAGTTGCAAACGACCCGCTGTGGAGAAGATGATGACGTCCGTGCACACTTCAGCAAAGGAGGCCATTTGGCTCCAAAGGCTCATGTCCGAGCTATTCCCCATCCCTGCCTTGCCAACCACCCTCTACTGCGACAATCAGGCTGCAATCAGGCTCGCGATTGATGACAATTATCACTCCTGCATAAAGCATATCGATATCCGTTACCATTTCATCAGGCAAACCATCAACGATGGAACCATCACACTTACTTATTGCCCCACTGATGACATGGCCGCAGATGCACTCACAAAGCCCTTGCCCAAGTGGAAGGCCACGACTCATGCCTGCACTGTCGGGCTGCATCGCACTTGAGGGGGAGTGGCGACATATATTGGACGAGAGGGATGCTGCACTGGCAGAACCCACTGATCGACGATATGCCTCGATTCCTCGGATTCACTCATGT
>WNFG01006478.1_pt1 | contig 10358 bp, 8 predicted proteins | sample 5400431 | NCBI WGS metagenome assembly WNFG01 (sample SAMN13153346, study PRJNA577476) | soil metagenome | isolation source: 120 cm saprolite under Douglas fir tree site 2 hole 3 replicate 2 | place: USA:California | collected 2015-04-18
CAGGCAAAGCCCGCCAGGGGGTTCCCATCCTGCGTGATCGCTTGTGCGCTGCCGCCTTCGGCGGGAACGTAAAACACGTCGTAATCAAAGGTTCGGCCGCGCTGGAATCCTAATTTCTGGTCGTCGGGAGACCAACGCAAGTCGGAATAGGTGTACTGGGTCGGAAGAGCCGTGAGCTTGCGCGAATTCGAGCCGTCCGGATCTGCCACTGCGAGTTCGAGTTCACCTTGATTGGAGTGGAAATAGGCAATGTGTTTGCCGTCATGGCTGAGGTCAGCACCGCCCAGGCTGCTTACCAGCGGTTGAGCCGTTCCTCCGAGCGCAGGGATTTGCCAAATCTTCCCTTCCCCGTCCGGCTCCTGGGACGGAGAGAAATAGATCAGAGATGAGGAATCGGGCGACCAGCGCGGGTATTGATGGTCGGCATCGTCATGGGTTACTTGCAGCGGAGTGCCTCCCGACAGCAAGCGCACCCAAACTTGCCTGCGTCCCCCGACGTCGGCGGTGAAGGCCACCGACTTGCCATCGGGGGACAACGCCGGAAATTCTTCCATACCGACAAAGTCGGTAAGCCGCATCAGTTCTACTTGGGAAGAATTGTTGGCCTGCGGCTTGAATCCTCGCGCAGTTAAGAATCCAAGTGCGGCGGCCGCTAGCACTGCGGACACGACCAAGGCTGATATCAGCCGCCGTCGATTCTTGTCTATCGGACGCAGTGTAGCCGCGCCACTTCCACTTTCATCACGGCTGAGCAACTCCAGATTGAAGGCCAGATCCTGCGCTGATTGAAACCGTTCTGCCGGGTCCTTGTCCAGACAGCGATGTACGATGCGCCCCAGCGCCGGAGGAAAATTGCGGCCGGCGCCCGAAAGCTCGGCAGGCTCCTCCTTGAGAATTGCACTCATGGTGTCCGCGTTCGTCTTCCCCGGAAACGCTCGCTTTCCAGACAGCATCTCGTAAACGATCACGCCCAGGCTGAAGATATCGCTGCGATGATCCAGGGCCTGTCCGCGCACTTGCTCGGGGTGACATGTAACCCACCGTCCCCAGCACCACTCCCAACTCTGTGACACTGACTGTCGCCACGGAACCCTGCGGCCCAGTGACACTGGGGCTGACCAGCTTGGCCAGCCCGAAATCAAGAATTTTGACCACGCCATCGCGGGTAAGAAAGAGGTTCTCGGGTTTCAGGTCCCGGTGCACGATGCCACGGGCGTGCGCCGCCGCCAGTCCCCGCGTCATTTGCAGGGCGAATTCGACTGCCTTGCGCACCGGAATCTCGCCCTCTTGCAGCCGCTCAGGCAGAGTCTGCCCTTGAAGCAGCTCGGCAATTAGATAGGGTGCATGTTCCTCGGTTGTGCTGAAGCCATAAACCGCCAGAATGTTCGGATGATTGAGCGCCGCTGCCGCCCGCGCCTCCTGCTCAAAACGTCGCAGTCGATCTTGATCCGACGCCAGCTCTATCGGCAGCACCTTAATTGCAACTTCGCGGCCCAGGCTCTCGTCGCGAGCGCGATAGACCTCGCCCATGCCGCCAGCGCCGAGCGAGGAGACTATCTCGTAAGGTCCAAGTTTTGTACGCGGAGCGAGGGGCATAGCCGCCGTGATTATAACCTTGGGTTCTGCCTCTAACCCGAATTCACATATTCCCTGTCTTATAATAGAAAGATTCGGCAGTGCTCGTGGAGTCGTCTGACGGCCTTCCGTCGAGAAAAACACCTCTGGAGCAAACCCTGCCAGCCCTGAAGTGATGTCCACATTGACCTCCAAAGACAGCATTCTCGTGCGTGGGGCGCGTGTCCACAATCTCAAGAACATTGATTTTGAGATTCTGCATAACGCGCTCACGGTGGTGACTGGGGTGTCGGGGTCGGGGAAATCCTCACTCGCGTTCGACACGATTTATGCCGAGGGGCAGCGGCGGTATGTGGAGTCGCTGTCAGCGTATGCGCGGCAGTTTCTGGAGCGCATTGAGAAGCCTGATGTGGACCACATTGAGGGGATCGCACCGGCGGTTGCGATTCGGCAGAAGAACACTACGCGGAGTCCGCGATCTACAGTGGGGACGGCGACCGAGATTTATGACTACCTGCGGCTGCTTTTTGCGCGGGTGGGGAGGACTTACTGTGCGCAGTGCGGGGCGGAAGTGAAGAAAGACACGGTGGATGAGGTGGCGGAGGCGGTGCTAGGGCTAGGGGAGGGGGCGCGGCTGAATGTGTTTTTTCCGCTGCGAGGGGGGGCGGCTGGTGAGAGTGCGGGTGGCTCTGGGCAGACAGCAGGTTCCTCGACTGCGCAAGATCATTCGCAAGCGAATGATCCTGCTTCGCTCGGAATGACAGGGTCAAAGAAAAAGGCAAAGAAGAAGAAATCTGAAGCGATCCCGCTCGATGCGATTAAGGCGCGGTTGTTTGAGCTGCGGCAGCGAGGGTTCAATCGGCTGTTTCAGCGGGGACAGATTTCTGAGTTTTCGACACCGGAGTCGCTACTGGAGATCAATTTTGCGGAACCGGTATTTGTGCTGGTGGACCGACTGGTGGTATCGGCTGACGCGCGGGCGCGGATTGTGGATGCGACGGAAATCAGCTTTCGCGAGAGCAGCGAAGTGATTTTTGAGACGGCTGCGCGTGAGGATCAAGCTTCCCGGCAGATGCGGTTTTCACAGCGGTTTGAGTGCAGGAATTGCGGCATTCGTTATGAGGAGCCGGAGCCGCGGCTGTTCTCGTTCAATAATCCGTTTGGAGCTTGTCCGCGGTGCCAGGGGTTTGGCAACACTATTGATTTTGATCTTAACCTGGTGATTCCTGATCCATCGAAAACTCTGAACGAAGGCGCGATCGAGCCGTGGACGAAGCCGAAATATCGTGGACTGTTCACTGAACTGAAGCGCTTTGCACGGGAGAATGATATCCCGCTTGACGTTCCCTGGGCGGAGTTGGAGTCGGAGCGACAGAGGTTGGTGATCGAGGGCGAGAAAAAGTTCTTGGGAATTCGTGGGTTCTTCCGGTATCTGGAGCGCAAGAAGTACAAGCTGCACGTGCGGGTGTTCTTGAGCCGGTACCGCGGGTACTCGCTTTGCTCGGAGTGTGGCGGAGCGCGCCTGCGACGGGAAGCACAGCAGGTGAGGATTGCAGGGAAAAACATTTGCGAAGTTTGCGCGATGACAGTGGAGGATGCGGGAGACTTCTTTGACCGGGCGGCGGAGGGATTGTCTGTCCCCGGAGGACGGAACGACGATGAGGGGGCGCTGCGGCCCACCCTTTCGCAAAGGGCGCGAAAGGATGGGGCAACCGCAACCGGCGATCTGGTACGGACAGGAAAAACCCCGCCCTCTCTCCGCAAAGAACGCGGAGAGAAGGACGGGGCACCCGACCTTGTTTCGAAGAACGAGAGAGACGGGGCGCCCCTGAGTCCGAAGGAGTTGGAAGTTGCAGACCGACTTTTGGACGAGATTCGCTCGCGGCTGCGGTTTTTGAACGATGTCGGATTGGAATATCTGATGCTGGACCGGCTTACTTCTACGCTTTCAGGCGGCGAGGCGCAGCGGATTCAGTTGGCGACTTCGCTGGGATCGAAGCTGGTGGGAACACTCTATGTGCTCGACGAGCCTTCGATTGGACTGCACAGCCGGGACACGCACCGGCTGATCGGGATTCTTCACGGGCTGCGCGATCTAGGGAATACGGTGCTGGTGGTAGAGCACGATCCGGATGTCATGCGGGCCAGCGACCGCATTCTCGACCTGGGGCCGGGCGCAGGGGAGCACGGTGGCAAGATCATCGCCGACGGAACTTACGAGCAGATACTTACAACGCCAGGATCGTTGACAGGGCGGTATCTGGCAAATGAACTACGTATCCAGATTCCGGGCAACCGGCGCAAACCAGGGCGGCAGCAGATCACGATTCGCGGAGCACGGGCGCACAATCTTAAAGATATTGACATCAACATACCGCTGGGAATGCTGGTGGCGATCACAGGAGTTTCGGGATCGGGGAAATCGACGCTGCTGCACGATGTGTTGTACAAGGCGTTGACTGCGGCTCGAAGGGATACTGAAGAAAAGCCCCACTTCGCGCAAAGTACGCGAGAAATGGGGCACCCTCTCACAATTGAGGGCGCCGAGTGGATTGATGAAGTGGTGCTGGTGGATCAATCGCCGATTGGGCGCACTCCACGCTCGAATCCGGTGACTTACATCAAGGCGTTTGACGGGATTCGAGACTTGTTTGCATCCACTCCGGAAGCGCAGAAGCACGGATTCGCGGCGGGACATTTTTCGTTCAACGTTCCCGGAGGCCGCTGCGAAACTTGCCAGGGCGACGGCACGGTGGTGGTGGAAATGCAGTTTCTCGCCGACGTGGAACTGGTGTGCGAGGAGTGTAAGGGGCAACGGTTCAAGCCGGAGGTGCTGGAAGTCCGGTATCGGGGGAAGAACATTCACGAAGTGCTGCAGATGACGGTGCACGAGGCGATGCACCATTTTGCCAATTCGCCAAAAGTGGCGGACAAACTCAGAGTGCTGGACGAAGTCGGGCTTGGCTATTTGCGACTGGGGCAATCGGCGACAACACTTTCAGGCGGCGAGGCGCAGCGGGTGAAACTTGCGGCGCACCTGCAGCCAGCGGCGGCGGCACGGGCAAAAACCGGGGCCTCGCGAAGACGGCGGATGCTTTATCTGTTTGACGAGCCGACTACCGGGCTGCACTTCGACGACATCAGTAAACTATTGGCGGCGTTTCGCCGTCTAATTGAAGCAGGGGGCTCCATCCTGGTTATTGAGCATAATCTGGAAGTGATCAAGACCGCGGATTGGGTGATCGATCTGGGGCCGGAAGGCGGCGAACGAGGTGGATACATCGTGGCACAAGGGCCGCCAGAAAAGATCGCCGGGCTGGCGGAATCTTATACCGGCCAGTTTCTGGCTCGGGTGCTGGATGAAAACGGCGTCTCGCGTTCCAATGGGCACAAATAAAGAGCCACTGAAACAGATGAGTTGCGCGCGGCTGGGGCGGGTCATCCGGGTGGCGCTATTTTCCGGCGCGGTTTCAATTGCAGCCTGCGCTCAGGACCACGAGACCGTCCGCCACCGCCGGGTGGCGGAGACGGATCCCGCGGCTGCAAAACTTGCCGAGGCCGAAACCGATATTGACAAGCACGATTACGCCAGCGCTGAGCCCCTGCTGAAGGAGTATCTGGAAGGCCATCCGGAAAGCTATTCGGCGTGGTATGACTTGGGCTTCGTCTATCACGGCATGGGCAAGAGCGACGTCTCGATTGCCGCCTACCGGAAGTCAGTTGCCGCCAAGCCGGATCTTTTTGAATCGAACCTGAATCTGGGACTGGCACTGGTTGCTGCGGGACAGCCAGAGGGGGAGCAGTTTTTGCAGGCAGCGACCAAGCTGAAGCCGGCGTCGGGATCGGTCCAGAGCAGCAAGCGCGCCTGGATGGCACTGGGAAATGTTCTCGCAACCAGCAAGCCGGATGAAGCAGCATCCGCGTTCCAGCAGGCGGCGATACTCGATGCGAAAGATCCCGAGCCGCACTTGCTCGCCGCTTCCCTGCTGGAAAAACAACATCATGCCGCCGAAGCTGAAAAGGAATATCAGGAGGCGCTGGCGATTGCCCCGGAGTCTGCAGACGCTCTGGCGGCGTTGACCAACTTCTACATGACGCAGAAACGGTTTGCGGACGCGGAGTCGCTGTTGCGGAAGTTGTTGGTCCTGCATCCGAATGACGCCAGCGCCCACTTGCAACTGGGGCGCATGCTGGCCATCTCAGGCCAAAACGAAGAAGCGGCTGCGGAGCTGGAGGCGGGGTTGAGGCTCGATCCTTCAGACAGCAAGGCGGAACGCGATCTTGCGGACCTGTACGCCGACTCCGGCAAGTACACCCAGGCGCAGAAACTTTACGTTGCGTTGTTGGCTTCGCATCCGAACGATGCCAGCTTGCATTACGGGGTCGGCCGAATGCTGTTGAAGCAAAAACAATTTGCGCAAGCGGAACGGGAGTTGTTGCGAACAGTGCAGCTTCAGCCCGACCTGGGCTCGGCGTACGGGGAGCTCGCCATCGCCGCGGATGAGAATAGAGACTATGGACTGGCCATTAAGGCGGCTGACATGCGGGCTAAGTATCTGCCGGAAATCCCGACCAGCTACTTCATGCGCGCGACCGCCTACGATCACTTACAAGACGTAAAGCAGGCGGCGAAGTATTATCATCTGTTTCTGGATGTGGCAGGCGGCAAGTATCCAGACCAGGAGTGGCAGGCCAAGCACCGGCTGATAGCGATTGAGCCGAAGAAGTGAACGGACTGAGGAATGAGAAAGCTGGTTGGTGCGATCCTGTTGTTTCTGCTTGCGGCTGCCACGGTTTCTTTTGGCAAGTCGGAAGAGACGATTGAGCAGCTCATCGCGCGGGCAGATGCTGCCAGACCCGATCAACAGCCCGACCTTTACATGCAGGTTGCGCAACGGGAGTTGAAGTCCGCAACCGAGGCTTACAAGACCGAACAAATGGAGGAGTTCCGCACCGCGGTACAGCAGATCGTGAAATATTCCGACAGCGCGCACTCGGCGGCGTTGCATTCCGGCAAGCACCTGAAGCCCACCGAGATTAAGATCCGCGAAATCGCGATCCGCCTGCGTGACATCAAGCTCAATGTGGAGGCCGATGAGCAGCCGGCGGTGCAGGCCGCGATAGAGCGCCTTGAAAGCTTTCGCACCGAGTTGCTGCACAGCATGTTCGGATCCAAGAGCAATAACTGAAAGCCAATGAATAAGGCGAGATTCGCAATTCCACTTTTGCTGTTGCTGGCAGTAAGCGTGGCGGCGCAGCAGCACCATCGCGATCCACTGAGCGATTTGGAAATTGACAAGCTTCGTGATGCGGCGCAGCTGCCGGAAGTACGCCTGAAGCTTTATGTGGACTTTGCGCGCGTACGCCTGGACAAACTGCAGCAGGTGCGGGCCGACACCAAGGCCACCGATCGCGGGCAGCAAACCCGCGACGCGCTGCAGGATTTTCTGGATCTCTATGACGAACTGGACACCAATGTTGACACCTTCGCCGACCGCAAGGATGATCTGCGCAAAGCGTTGAAACCGGTGATCGAGGCCGACACCGAGTTTGGCTCGAAGCTGCGGGCTTTCAAGGCTTCGCTGGCGAGCAACCCCAAGGAAGCCGAGAGTTACGCATTCCTGCTGGCAAGCGCGCTCGAGACGGTGGACTCCGCCGCCAAAGATCACCGCGACCTGCTGGCGGAGCAGGAAGAAGCATTCAAGCATAAAAAGAAGCAAGAGCACAAAGCCGATTCCAAGCCTCCGGAGTGAAACACTCGTGCTAGTCTGCTGTTCAGGTGCCAGCAGAAATCAACAAACTGTTCGAGGAGACTTACCGCGAGCTGCGGCCGCGGTCTGAGGTTCCCGAATTGCGGGTCGAGTTCTTCGGCTTCGCCAACATCAACAACACTATTCGCCTGCGTGAAGGCAAGCTGCTGGTACGGGTTTCCGACCTGCTGGAGGGAGCGCCCGATTACGTTCTGAAGGCGATCGCGCACATCCTGCTGGCGAAAATGTATCGCAAGCCGGTTGACCGCGAGCACGCCACGCGCTACCGCCGCTACGTCTCGGCGCAACACATGTCACGCAAGGCTCATCTGGTGCGGCAGATGCGGGGCCGTAAGCGAATCCATTCCGCGCAGGGTCATACTTACGACCTGGACGTGATGTTCGAAGAGCTGAACCTGAGGTTTTTTTATGGACTGCTTGCCCGGCCGCTGATGACGTGGAGTGGTGAACACGCCCGCAACCGGCTGGGGCACTATGATCCCGCGCACAACGCGATTGTGGTGAGCCGCGTCTTCGATCATCCGAGAGTCCCACGGTTGGTGGTGGAGTATATCGTTTATCACGAGATGCTGCACTTGAAGCATCCGGTCAGGCTGCGGGGCAGCCGGCGATGCGTGCATTCGGCGGAGTTTCAGGCGGAAGAGCGGCTCTTCCCACGGCTGGCTGAAGCTAAGCAGTTTTTGAGATTGCTATAGCGGCTCGCGTTCAGCCTTCGGGGTTTCCTGGTTGACGAAGAGCCCCGTTCGACTTCGCTCAGGGTAGGATCTGTCTCTCCAGAAAACGAAGAAACAAGGACCGGGCATCCTCGGGACATGTCCCCTATCCCCATAGTCGCGGTTGCGTGATATCCTTAAAATAGTAGCTAGTTGCAACTGAGTTGCAATCAAGGATACTCCTTGCTCCAGGCGTTCATCGTAACTTTACGTGAAGGTGTTGAGGCGGCGCTGATTGTCGGGATCACGCTCGCTTATCTGAATAAAATTCAGCGGCCTGATTTGCGCAAGGCTGTTTTCGCCGCGCTCGGATCGGCTTTTGCCGCGAGTATTGGCGTGGCCATTCTACTGTCTCGCTTTCAGTTCAACGAGGATCTGTTTGAGGGCTGGGTAATGCTGGCGGCAGCGTTCTTCGTGGTTACCATGATTGTTTTCATGGTGCGCACGGGGAAAAAGCTAAAGGGGGAGATCGAAGGAAAAATAGGAGCGCTGGCCAGCCGGGGATCTCAGGCTGGCATATTCTTGTTTGTCTTTCTAATGGTGCTGCGTGAAGGTGCCGAAACGGTGCTGATCCTATCCGCCGTCTCCCTCAATTCCAGCGCCCTCACGAGTTTTCTGGGCACGCTGTTCGGAGTGCTGGCGGCGGTTATTTTCGGAGTGATGTTTGTGAAGGGCAGCGTGCGCATCAACTTGCAAAAGTTTTTCCGGGTGACCACGGTGATTCTATTTTTCGTGGCTGCGCAATTGCTGGTTTCAGGACTTCACGAACTTTCCGAGAACGGGGTTCTACCCTCTTCCAAGAAAGAAATGGCTTTGATCGGGCCGATTGTGCGTAATGACTTCTTCTTTTTTGTGACCATCCTGGCGCTGGCTGGGCTGATGGTGCTGTTCGAGGCCCGGCGACGGCAGCCGGTTGCAGTGCCGGATTCGGGGGCGGAAAAGCGGAGAGCATTGTGGAACGCGAACCGTGAGCGGCTTTGGATGGTGTCGGTCTATGCGACGTCGTTTCTGTTTATTCTTCTCATAACGGCGGAGTTTATTTATGCGAAGGGCGCGAGCACATTGTCAGCCGCGACCCCGGTCAGCTTTAGCAACGGTGCGGTTACCATTCCCCTGAACCAAGTTGCGGATGGCGATATGCATCGGTACGCGGCTAGTGAAGGTGGCACGCAGATTCGGTTCTTGCTTTATCAAAGGCCGGACGGCAAGGTCGCTGTGGTTTTCGATGCCTGCGAAATCTGCGGGTCGGTGGGCTTTTTTAAGACCCAGAACGGGTTGGTTTGCAAGAACTGCGCTTCTCCTATTAATTCGCAATCAGTGGGAACGCCGGGCGGGTGCAATCCAGTTCCCTTGCGTTCGACGATCAGTGGCGGCGCGATCGTGATTCAGGAAGCTGATCTGGGGGCGGGGGCGCGGCTGTTCCAGCGGTAGCGCTGGCTGCACACAAGACCGGGCCTGCGGCCCGGGACGGGCGAGGACGCCCGTCCCTCCACGAGCTCTTTCGATTGAATCTATGTTCGTACGACTGGTTTACGAATCTTTCCGGAGGCAGAAGCGGCGCAAGCTGCTGGTGGCTGCGGCTATGACTCTGGGCGCGGCGGTTTCGACCGCGATGATCGGGATCGCCACCGGCATCGGCGACAAGATCAGCCGTGAGCTGCGCACTTACGGGGCGAATCTTGTCGTCACGCCGGAGGAAGATGATCTGGATGTGCAGATTGGGAGCGTGAATCTGAAGCCGGCGGGAAGCGGGGCGTATCTGGACGAGGCGGCGCTGCCGAAGATCAAGGGGATTTTCGGGCAGGTCCGCGTCACACGAAGTGACCCTGGTTGGAACCTACTTCTCGAAGACGCTGAAGTTTGGGACGCAGGAGTTTACTACCGGAGCCCGAAAGGCATTTCCCTGGTGGAAGGTAAACGGTGCGTGGCCAGCCGATGATTCCGACGACGTTCTGGTTGGGGAGAAGCTGGCGGCGCAATCGGCTATTCAGTCGGGCCAGCAAGTGGACATCAACGGTAAGCCGCATCAAGTCTCGGGAATCCTCTCTACTGGCGGTGCGGAAGATGATCAGATTGTCGCTCCGTTGAGCTTGGCGCAGGCGCTCGCCGGAAAGCCGGGCGCGGTGCGCAAGATTTTTGTCAGCGCGGTGACCAAGCCGGAAGACGCGTTCGCGCGGCGGAATCCGGATTCGCTCAGTCCGGCGGACCGGGACCGCTGGTATTGCTCTTCGTATCCGCAGTCGATTGCTTACCAACTCGCGGAAGCGATTCCACATTCTCATGCGGAGCAGATTCGGCA
>WNFG01005830.1_pt1 | contig 10357 bp, 8 predicted proteins | sample 5400431 | NCBI WGS metagenome assembly WNFG01 (sample SAMN13153346, study PRJNA577476) | soil metagenome | isolation source: 120 cm saprolite under Douglas fir tree site 2 hole 3 replicate 2 | place: USA:California | collected 2015-04-18
CATTCTCGGTAGGCCTCATGTTCCTCGTGGTTGGGGTCTCCGATTGCGGTGAGAAATTCGGCATAGCGGAAGGCACCGCCAACATCTTCGGGTGGGCAGGCATTCTCCCCGTTGATGCAGCGGATCGACGCCGGCGGTTTCGCATCGATGTGTTGGTCCTCGACCACCACGACGTGATGCCAGTCATCTCCGAAGTCATAAACATAGTCGAAGCAACGCGCGTCTATGCCGAGAGCCTTATTCAACAAGACGCCTCGCTCATCGACGTGATCGAGTTCCTCGTCAAAATCCGGATCCGGTTCACTGTATCGAACACCGCCGAAGACGAATTCGTGCAGATGGCTGTTCGTCCAACCGAGCGCGGCTTGAAAGGCTTGATGCAGTTTAGACAGCTTGATGGTTTCCGGCACCACGAGGCGACGCCAGACTGTTGGGGTCACATCGAGGAGTTCGATTTTGAGCCGCCAGGACCAGGAGATCTTGCGGTTGGTTGACGCGGCGCGTTTGGCCATTATTCAGAACTCCGAAGTTGATCGCGTTACGCCGCTAGATTCCAGGGCAGCATATGACGCGACGGCAGTCGCGGCAATGCAGAGGCTCCACTGTAACTGTGGCGCGCGCAGCGGTTGATACTCCTTTCAACCCCAGTATTTCGCGACATGATAAGGGCTGCGCTGCGGCCCAATTCCACTTGCGCTCTAAGCCAAGACGTTCGTTGACGATATCCCATATCGTTACTTCCTCGATGAAAAGGCTGCCGGTGCATAGCGATTTAATTAACCGGTTTCTGAGGCGCTCAGCGGCCTGGTCGATATTGGGATGAATCAGATCATAACTTGAAAATATTGGGGTATGGCCGATGGAATTTCCTATGGGCGGAGACGCTCGATTCAGTCGGTGGATAGTGCTCATGGCTACTCTGGCCTCGGTTGTCCCTTTGCGAGGTGCATATGCGGGCAATTCGGACGGATCTGCTGCCGATGACGACAATCGGCTGCCGGAAATCATGGTCACGGCGCAAAAGCGAGAACAATCGATTCAGGACGTGGGCATCGCCATCACGGCCTATTCAGGTGAGCAGCTGCATGAACTCGGATTTCAGGACAGCTTTGATATTGCGCGCATGACGCCCGGTGTCCACATCAGTGGAAATAACGGCGGTCAGAAGACCCTGTTCTCCATTCGCGGCGTTACGCAAAATGATTTCAACGATCAGACCGAGTCTCCGGTGGCCGTCTACGTCGACGAGGGTTATGTTGCCTTTGGGCAGGGGCAAACCTTCGGAATGTTCGATCTGGATCGGGTCGAGGTTTTGAAAGGCCCCCAAGGAACCCTTTTTGGCCGCAACGCGACGGGCGGGCTGGTCCAGTTCATTACCAAGAAGCCCTCCCGCGAAGCAAATGGCTTCGCCGACGTAACTTACGGATCCTATAACCAGGTCCGCTTCGAGGGAGCGCTCAACGAGCCTTTGACGGATACGATTGCCGCTCGCATCGCTGTGATGTATGACCGATTCGATCCGATCATCAAAAATGATTACCCGAATCGCTTCGTCACGCTGACGGGCGTTCCCTCTCCGATCGGGGGACAAGATACTTTCAACGACGACACCTTGAGTGTCAGAACACATTTTTTGTACGAGCCTAGAGACGACGTCAGCGTTTTGGTGAGCGGCAATTATTCACGTTCGCGGCTCTCGACCGCTCCGCTCCTGGAGCTTCCCACGATTCCGGTGTACGACGCGGCGGGAAATCACGTGAACACGATTGTTGCGGGCCCCAATGATACTCGAGAAGCCATAGGGCCCGGCGGCGTTACCATCAATCACACACTGTCGTTCGATGCCGATACGTTGCGGCCTCCCGGCGGCAATTTGTTCGGACCCAGCTGTACGCCGCAGAATTACAAGGATCTGACGTGCAGTATGGATTTCGCGTTCACTCACTTGGACACGACGGACAGCTGGGGAACATCGGCAAAATTGGAATGGAAGTTTCCCGCTTTCACGTTGACCGCCGTTTCCGACTACAAGGACTTCGACAAGTTTCAGGCGCTGCCAGCGCATGGCGGAGCGGCAACGACTGTCAATGTGCTGTTCAAGGCGGCCGCACAGCAATTTAGCCAGGAAGTTCGTCTGAACGGCGAATCAGATCGGATGCGCTGGGTGACGGGTTTGTACTATCTGCATGTCAATGTGAATTCCAAAGTGTCGCTGGACGCGGAGGCAGACAGTCTTTTCCTGCCCTTGGTCGGCGTTCCGTGGGAGGACACGGCCATTTCTCATCTGGATACGAACTCGACGTCGGCGTTCGGGCAGATCGAATATGACCTCAACCACTCCTTTACGGTGATCGCCGGGCTGCGGGCGATCAAGGAAAAGAAGGACTTTACGGGAGAAGAGAGTTTCTTTCGCAACACCAACCCGTTCACGATCGACACAGCCACGAAGCTGTTCTCGGTGCAACCGACGAGCTCTCACCAACAAGACAACACCTTGTGGAGTGGGAAATTGCAGCTGGATTGGCATGCGTCCTCTGATTTTTTGCTGTACACGGGCGTCAATCGTGGGGTGAAGGCTGGGGGGTTCAACGCCACCACGACATTTGGCGCGGGATTCCCGGCATCGGAGATACCGTATGGCGAGGAGGTATTGCTGGCGTACGAGACCGGATTCAAGTGGGACAATCTGCTCGGCGGAACTACCCGCCTGAATGGCACCGTGTATTACTACGATTATAAGAATTATCAAGGGTTTTTCTTCACGCAGATCACCGGTTACGTTCGAAATGTCGACGCCAAATACAAGGGTCTGGAAATCGAAGCTTTGTCCTCGCCCGTCAAGGGTCTAACCTTGGGTCTGACCGGGGCATATCTGGACGCACATATTTACGGCGTGCAACTCGGCCCGGGAATCTTCGTCGATACGCGACCCGCTTTTTCGCCCGACAGAAAAGTTACCGCATTGATTCGGTATACGTGGCCACGTTCGGTTTTCGGCGGATCCGTTACCACGCAGCTGGACTACAGCTACACATCCTACTTCTGGGACAACATTCGCAATTTCGACGCATCGCGCCTGCCGGCGTATGGGCTGGCGGATGCACGAGTCGAGTGGCGCTCGCCGAGCGAGCGCTGGCAGGCATCGACATTCGTGAACAACATCGCCGATCGACGCTATTTCACGATCGGCTACGACCTGTCCAACGCGACGGGCTCCAATTCCCTCGTGCCCGGAAAGCCGCGCTGGTTCGGCGTGTCATTGAATTACAGGTTCGGGAAGTAGTGATTTAAGGTATAGGCGAGACCGTCCATGTTTTTGAAATCCTTCTGGTACGCCGCGGCGTGGTCGAATGAAATAGAGCACAGCTTGTTTGCCAGAACCATCTGCAACGAGCCGATGATCTTGTATCGAACCCAAGCGGGCATTGTGATCTGCATGGAAGACCGCTGTTGCCATCGGCGGCTCCCTTTACACATGGGACGCCTGATCGGTGACAGCGTCCAATGTCATTACCACGGACTCACCTTTGAGCCGCAGGGTCGATGCATCAAAGTTCCCGGCCAAGAACTCATACCGCCGAGCGCGCAGGTTAGAACGTTTGCGGCCGCGGAAAGACATGGCCTGGTGTGGGTGTTCCTGGGACCCAAGGATCTCGCGGATGAGGCGAAAATCCCGGACTATCACTGGATAACGGACTCCAACTGGGGTGCCAAAGGCACCCACTTCAACGTCAAAGCAAACTACATGCTCATCGTTGAAAATTTGATGGATTTGACACATCTCGCCTTCGTTCACGCCTCGACCATCGGCAACGCAGCCGTGGTGGAAAGTGCGGCGGTTCAGTTCAAGCGTGGCCCCAACAGCGTGGACGTTGTGCGCCGAATGACCAATTGCGCGCCGCCGCCGACCTACGTCAAAGCCGGCGGCTTTACCGGAAACATCGACCGGTGGCAGTACATCAATTTCATGCCGCCCGGTTTCGTGCGCTTGGAGACCGGGGGCCGCGATGCCGGAAAGGAAGCAGACCCCAGCGCGAAAAATATCACGTTGCGAAATCTCAATATCATCACGCCGGAGTCCGAGACCAGTTCGCATTACTTCTGGGCGCAATGTCACGACTTCGATGTCAAGAATCAGGCTCTCACGGACATGTTGTTCGATGACGTGAACGCGGCGTTCCGGCAGGACGTCGACGTATTCGAGGCTCAGCAGGAAAGCATAGCGGGAAGGCCTGACGCCCCGGAGGTTGACGTTCACGGCGATATCGGCGGTCTACACGCACGCCGCATCATCCGGGAACTGATTGAACGGCAGTTGGCCGGAGGGTAAGGCGAATCTCATGGCGTGGATTGACGTGGCAAGCGCCGAAGAGGTAACCGAAGGCGAAGTTCGCGGCGTAAAGGCAGGGGACCATTTGCTGGCTTTGTATCGTATCGACGGGCGTATCTACGCCACCTCGAACGTATGCACGCACGAGCATGCGCTTTTGTCGGAGGGTGCCGTCGAAAACGGGGAAGTCGAGTGTCCGCTGCATCTTACGCGCTTCAGGATCTCCGACGGAACCTGTCTTGGACCGCTCGGTACTGACCTTGCATGCTATCGGGCGCGCGAAGTGGGGGCGCGAGTACAGGTGCAGATCGCGGACGAGGAGTCGCGGTGAGCGCGCAATCTTCCGAGCGCTCGATGCGCAGATCCGATATTAAGTTGCCGAGTTTCAAGGCCGCCGCGGTGCAGGCATCACCTGTGTATCTGGATCCGAAGGCCACGACGCAAAAGGCGTGTTCGCTGATTCGCGAAGCGGCGCGAAACGGTGCTCAGCTTGTTGCGTTTCCGGAAGCGTTCGTGCCAGGTTATCCGTATTGGAACTGGATGACCGATCCGGTGACCGGAAGTGCATGGTTCGAACGCTTGGCGAGAGCGTCCGTACTCGTTCCGGGGCCTGAAATCGCATTGTTGAGTCAGGCAGCCCGCCGGGCGGGTACCTGGGTGGTGATTGGCGTCAACGAGCGTGTCCCGCATTCGCTGGGTGCTCTTTACAACACATTGGTATTTATTGGAGCGGACGGTGCGTATCTCGGGAAGCATCGGAAGCTGGTGCCAACCTGGGCGGAGAAGCTCACGTGGACGGGCGGGGACGGCTCCAGTTTACGTGTCTATCAGACAGAGGTCGGTCCCCTGGGCGGCCTTGCCTGCGGGGAGAATACCAATACGCTGGCTCGATTCGCGTTGCTCGCGCAAGGGGAGTTGGTGCACGTCGCGGCCTACATCTCGCTGCCGGTGGCGCCCCCGGACTACGATATGGCGGAAGCAATCAAGCTTCGCTCGATGGCGCATTCGTTCGAAGGGAAGGTCTTTTCTGTCGTCGCCTGCTCAACGATCTCCAAGGAGATCATCAAGGAAATGGAAAAGGTCGCACCGGATGCTCGGGCTCGACTGGAGAGAACCTCGAGCGCATTTTCAGGCGTCATCGGACCCGACGGACGGGTCGTGGGTAAACCGTTGATCGACGATGAGGGAATTGTCTACGCGCAGATCGACCTTGCGAGGTGTATTGCGCCGAAGCAAATGCACGACATCGTTGGTCACTACAATCGGTTTGATATCTTTCAGCTGACGGTGAATCGCGCAGAAATAACGCCGCTGAAGTTCCGCGGAGGCGCTGAGGAGTGGGCGGGCGTCCCAAAACTACACGCTTCCCGGAGGACCGCGAAGGCGCCGTCCCGGCGGGCGCGCCGGGGAGGCCGCCGTGCGTGAGGACGTCATCGGTCGGGCCAACGTCGAAGATACGCCGGAGTTGACCGCGTATTACCAAGAGTTGGCTGGGCTGGAGGCGGGCGCCTTGTGGACCGTGGCTAACGACATCGAGCCTTGGCAACCGAACTCATCCTCGATCCCTGTTCTATGGCGTTATGCCGACATGCGCGAACCGGTGATGCGTTCGCTTGAATTGGTGACGCCGGAAAAGGCGGGTCGGCGGGTGGTCTACTTGAACAATCCGGGGCGGCGCCAGGTGTCCGCCGCGGTGGGCTGGCTGTATTCCGGCTTGCAGGTCATGAGGCCTGGAGAACGCGCGTCGGCGCATGCGCATTCGGCATCCGCGCTGCGATTCATCATCGAGGGAGAAGGCGCCTACACGATCGTCGATGGACACAAAGTCAACCTCGCGGCTCGCGATCTGGTGCTGACTCCCAATGGGACCTGGCACGAGCACGGCGTCGAAGCCGGCGGGACACCGTGCATTTGGCAGGACGGACTCGACATACCGTTCGTCAACGCCTTGGAAGCGAATTTTTACCGCGTTCATCCAAATTTGCGACAGGAGATCACGCACCCGGTGGAGGATACCTCCAAGACCTGGGGTAATCCGGCATTGCGGCCCGCGGCGGCGCATTGGGCGAAAGGATATTCGCCGCTCTTCAAGTATGAATGGTCCGCGACGTACGAATCGCTGCGTCGTTTCGCCGAAGTCGATCCTGGGTCGGCGTTCGATGGAAACCTGATGAACTATGTCAATCCGACGACGGGCGGACCGGTCATGCAAACCCTGGGTGCATCGATGCAGCTGATCCGTCCGGGTCAGCACACGCGTGCGCACCGACATACCGGCAGCGTCATTTACCAGGTCGCGCTCGGCACGGGCTATTCGATCATCAACGGTCAGCGATTCGACTGGCAGGAGCGGGACATCTTTTGCGTCCCGTCATGGTCCTGGCATGAGCACGGCAATGCCTCGCTCAGCGATGAGGTGTGCCTATTTTCATTTCACGATCTTCCCGTGATTTCGAATCTGGGTTTGTATCGTGAGGAAGCTTACGAGGATAACGGTGGGTTTCAACGATGCGGTTAGTCACCTATCGAAACGAAATCCTGGGTCCGGCGCGGCTGGGTGCAGTGGCGGGGGATTTGATTCTCGACGTCGAGCGCCTTGGGCAAGCACGCGGGACGGTTTTGCCGAATTCCATGCTGGAATTTATTGCGTCCGCCGCGACGGCCTTGCCGGACCTGCGGGATATCATCGCGGATTGCGCAGCGCGCTTCCCCGCGGGGGCTGCGTTCCCTCGGCAAAATGTACGCCTGCTGGCGCCGATTCCTCGGCCGCGAAAAAATATTTTCGGAATTGGACTCAACTACCGCGCACATGTCGAAGAATCGGCGCGAAGTCTGGATACCGATCCGGAGGAGCCGAAGCAGCCAGTGGTGTTTTCGAAACCACCGACCGCCGTCATTGGTCCTGGTGATGCCATTCAACACGACGCCAGGATCACCCAGCAGCTCGATTGGGAGGTCGAACTGGCGGTCATCATGGGTACGACTGCAACCCACATCGCTTCCCCGGAGGCGATGCGGCACGTATTTGGCTTTTCGGTCATGATCGACATCTCCGCTCGCGACAATCGGCGCGGGGGCCAGTGGATCATGGCCAAGGGGATGGACACCTACGCCCCGTTTGGTCCCTGCATCGTCACGGCCGATGAACTCGAAGATCCCCACAATTTGCGCCTGTGGCTCAAGAAGAATGGCGAAACGAAACAGGACGCCAATACGCGCCTGATGATTTTCCGCATCCCGGAACTCATCGCGGATTTGTCGGCTGGAATCACGCTGGAACCGGGTGACATCATTGCGACCGGCACGCCGGCAGGGGTCGGCGCAGGTCGTACGCCGCCCGAGTGGCTGTGGCCGGGCGACGTCATCGAGGCGGGGGTCGAGGGAATCGGTCAACTGCGGCACCCGATCGTGGCAATCTAGGTAGAGGCGCGTGCCGCAAGTCAACTATCGCCTCGGCCAAATCGTGCCCTCTTCCAACACAACCATGGAAACAGAGATCCCGGCGCTATTTCGCGCGCGGGAGCAATTGCACCCGCAGCGCTTTACGTTTCATTCGAGCCGTATGCGCATGAAGCAGGTTACGAAAAGCGAGTTGGAGGCCATGGATCGCGACAGCGACCGATGTGCGCTGGAACTCTCCGACGCACGCGTCGATATCATCGCGTACGCCTGTCTGGTCGCGATCATGAGCATGGGGAAGGGCTATCATCGGGTGGCGGAATCTCGTCTGCATGAGCGCACGGTTGAAAACGACGCCGCCGCGCCGGTGGTCACGAGCGCCGGCGCGTTGATCGATGGGTTGAAGGCGTTGAACGCCAACAAGGTGTCGATCATCTGCCCCTATGTGATGGCGCTGACGCGCACGGTTGTCGCGTATATCGAGGCGGAGGGCATCGCCGTTCACGATTTCATTGCACTGGAAATCCCGGACAACGTGACCGTCGGCCGTCAAAATCCGGAAAATCTGCTGGCCATCTACCGCCGATTGGATCTTACCGGCATTGACGCCTTGGTAATCTCAGCGTGCGTACAAATGCCGTCACTGGCGGCCATCGACCGCGTGGAGCGGCAGGCCGGCGTACCGGTGATTTCAGCAGCGGTGTGTACCGGCTACCAGATGATGAGGCGGCTGGAGCTGCAGCCCTTCAGTCCGCAAGCCGGCGAATTGCTCTCCGGCCGCTATTGAGACAGCGCTAGGAGAGATTTTGCGGGGTGGTGGACCGCATTTCCGACGGAGTCATGCCGACGCGGGCTTTGAAAACGCTGTTGAAATGCGATACATCGCTGAAGCCGCAGGACCATGCGATCTCGGAAATTCGTCGGTGCTTCTGCGAGGGGTTTTGAATGGCGCGGATGCATTGGCCAATGCGCTCGTCCAACAGCCATGCACACAACGAACGTCCGGTTTCCCGCATCAGCGTATGCACGCTTCTGACCGAGATCTTCAAGTGAGCCGCGGCGTGCTGCGGCGTCAATTCCGGGTCGCACGCATGGCGTCGCAAATAGGCGAGCAGCGCCTCGAGGCGCAATTGACGCTGGGTGGCGGCGGCGCACTCGATGCCCGCCTGGTTGGCTGCCACAACGCCCAACAGGGAACACAGGTTTTCGCTCAAGACTTCGGCGGTCGACTCGCTGACCTCGAATTGCGGATTGGCCAGCCGCCGTATGTATTCGCGCAATAAATCCGCGCAAGGTTCGTGTTCGGCGATCGATATGGCGCTGCGATTGTTCGTCAGCAGGGGCGCATATCGCTGCACCAGCTCGCGCGGCAGCACGGCGACCATGCGACGGACATGTCCCAAGAGCGTCACCGAAAATGGCCTCGCCCCATCCACCAGTCCCATTTGACCCGGTTGAATCGAAACTTCCCGATCCCCCTGTCGCAGACACGCGGTACCGCCCAGCTGCAGGCTCAACAGGAACGAGCCCCCATTGTCGCGAACGATGTCGCGGCGCTCGCGCACGATCGCGTGGGCCGACGAGTCGAATGAGGCGAACGCCAGGTCACGCAGTTTGCGTGCGGTGATCGAGCCGACAAAGCCCGTGCCGGGCACGTCATTGATGGATCCACCCAGAACGGCTTGGCTAATGACGTCTCGCCAATAGGTCGCGCAATGCCGGGGATCCACATCTTTCGTTGACCATGATGATATCTGCATAGCGGTCTGGCTACGAACGATCGCTGCGAGACTACAGCCCTTTTGGTATAGCAATTTTCCACGGCTTTGCCAATAGCCGCGGCGGATGTAACTGAAGGAAAACCCCGGTTGCGCTCCCACCCTAGCCGAGGTGCGCTGCGGCCCAAGATTACCGGCCGAAACCACTGGCAAGATGGAGAACGACCATGGCCATGAGTTCCGTTAACGCGCACGCTTCCAAGCAGGGTCTCGCGGAGGCTCGATCGATCATTGCGAGCTGCAGTCATTTTGGATTCTGCACCGCGACCTGTCCCACGTATGCGTTAACGCACGATGAAAATGAATCGCCGCGGGGCCGTATCGAACTGATTCGCATTATGTTGGATTCCGCGCAGCCGCCGACGTCCCGAACCGTCGCGCATCTGGATAGCTGTCTATCGTGTCTGGCATGTGTATCGACGTGTGCCGTTAAAGTCGATTATATGCATCTGATTGATCACTCACGCGCGCACATCGAGCGCACATATCGCCGAGTGTGGACCGATCGTCTGTTTCGCCGCCTTGTGGCGGAGACTGTGTCGAATCGTCACTATCTACGGGTCATGCTTGCGTGCGGTCTATTCATCTCGCGATTCTCACGCGTAATGCCGGGACGTCTGCGCGACCTGCTGCGTACGATCCCGCGATCCGTCAGCCGCAATCAGGGCGACGTAAAAGTCGGCAGGTATCCGGCCGTCGGCGAGAAGCGGTATCGAGTGGCCCTTTTGGCGGGATGCGCGCAACGAGTGCTGGCGCCGGAAATCAATGCCGCCGCCGTCAGGCTTATGAATCGACTGGGATGCGAGGTCGTCATTGCGAGGAACGCGGAATGCTGCGGCGCCTTGAATTT
>WNFG01005831.1_pt1 | contig 10356 bp, 7 predicted proteins | sample 5400431 | NCBI WGS metagenome assembly WNFG01 (sample SAMN13153346, study PRJNA577476) | soil metagenome | isolation source: 120 cm saprolite under Douglas fir tree site 2 hole 3 replicate 2 | place: USA:California | collected 2015-04-18
CGACGCCGGCCAGTTTCGCTCAGATCTCTACTACCGGTTGGCGGTGCTGGAGATCCAGCTTCCCTCCCTGCGGGAACGCCGGGAGGACCTGCTCCCGCTGGTGGAGCGGTTCCTCGAAGAGTTGGGCGCCACCGCCGCGAACGGCGCGCCAATGCGCAGCGAACAATTCCGGGACAAGCTCGCTCGCCACTCCTGGCCGGGCAATGTGCGCGAGCTGCGAAACTACGTGGAGCGATGCCTCGCGCTGAATGCCCAGCCGCCAATTTCTCAGAGGTCACCCAAAGATGCGACCGGCGCATCGACCGAAGTCTTGCAGCCGCTGAAGGCGGCGCGCGAGGCCTTCGACCGGCGTTACCTCGAAGCTCTCTTGCGGCGGCACGGTCGCAACATGAGCGCGGCCGCTCGCGCCGCGGGAATCGATCGGGCGAACCTGTATCGAATGGCCTGGCGGCATGGGCTCACTGGCCACTCTCGAGCGGGTGATGGCGATTATGTTCCACCGATGGTACAAATGCGCGACGCAGCGTCGTCGTGAGAGGGAAATACGCGATGTTAAGAAAGAGCGTGGTTTTGTTGTCACTGGCCTTGGCGATACCAGGAGTCTCGATTGCCCAAGGGGAAAAGGCCAAATCTTCGACGAACGGGATCATCAACGTATTTCCGGATTGCGACCACCTCCCCACCCTTCTGGTCAATCTGGTCGCGAATTGCGGCTTCGAAACAGGCGATTTCGCCGGATGGGTACAGTCCGGAGATACGAGCTTTACCAATGTGTCCCCCGACGCCGCTCACTCCGGCACTTTTGGGGCGCGTTTTGGTCCGGTGAATGACCTCGGTTTCATCGCCCAGAGGATCTCGACCATTCCCGGCCAGCTTTACAACCTCAGTTTCTGGCTGGTCAGCTCCGGGCGACCCAATCGCTTCCAGGTGTATTGGGGTGGGGTTCTCGTTTCGGACTCCATGCATTTCCCGGACACCGTGGCCCCCTCGGCAATTCCGAACGCACCGGCCTACGACCAATTATCCATTCCCGGTCTCCCGGGGGGCTCGGGGTCGTTTACCGAGTTAAAGTTCGGTTTTTTCAACATGCCGTACTATTTCTTTCTCGACGACATCGTGGTGGTGCCCGCGTCTGCGGCGGCGGTCTCGAACTAGCAGGGGCCCGCGTACAAAGCAGGTGGGCTGCGCAGCAGTTTTTCAACGCTCAAGCTTCAGCCGTTTTAACAACGCGCTGAAGCGGGGCTCGGATCGCAGCGGATCGAACTCCGGCTCGACCTTGAGAAAGTTGAGCCAGACGTCGCGGCCCTCGTGGGCCTTCTCCAGCCAGTCGAGCGCCGGCTCCTTTTCCCCCAGCCCAACGTGGAGGAGCGCGATGATCGCCGGAATATCCCGCTGATGAGACAACTTTCTGAGCATCTCGAGGGATGAGATGGCCTCGCTTTTCTCGCCGGAGAGCGCGGCGGCATAGGCGCGGCGGGCGATCCAGGTGGGGCCGTCATCATTTTGCCACTCGGCGATGGCTTCTCGATACATTTCGCTCTTGGCGTAGGCGCTGCCGAGATTGTAGTGGGCCGGGGGGAAGCCGGGCTCCAGCTCGAGCGCCTTCTGGAACTGCTTGATCGCCTCCGGATAGCGCCGCGCATAGTAGAGCGTCCGACCCAGACTGTTATTGATGATCGGAGAGAGCGGGTCGACCTTGAGCGCGCGGCCGATTTCCGAAATCGCCTCGTCGAAACGCCCGAGAGCGGAAAGGTAGAACGCATGCCACTGGTGAGCGGTGGCATCACTGGGGTTCAGCTCCAGGGCGTGGGCGAATTGTTTTCCCGACCCGGACAAATCCATGTCGCGGGAAAATTTGATCCAGCCCAAAGCTCTCCACGCATCGGAGAGCGTCGGGTCGATTTTCAGAGCCGTTTCGGCCGCTGCCTCGGCCCGAGCGTAACCGATGTCGCTGGCGAGCCGATCGTAGATCGGGAGGACGGCGTATGCGTTGGCCAGGCCGGCATGGGCCGACGCGTAGGTTGGATCGATCTCGATTGCCGTCTGAAATTGTTCAATTGCAGTCTTGATGCCCTCCTTGGTTCGCTTGTTCCAGGAAGACAGGGCTCGCAGGTGTGCCCGGTAGGCATCCTCATTTCCCGTCTCGCGCCTGCTAACCCGACGCTGCTGCTCATCGGTCAGCTTGAAGCGCAGCTTGTCGGCGATCGCCCTCGCGATGTCCTCTTGCATCGCGAAGACCTCGGCCAATGGGCCGTTGTAATGGTCGCCCCACAACTGCGTTCCATCCGCGGCTCTGACCAGCTCCACTTGAATCACCAGAGCGTCGCCTCGTTGGAAAGCGCTGCCGCTCAGCACCGCATCCACTCCCAACTTGCGCCCGATTGCCTGCGGATCGATCTCGCGGCCTTTGAAGCGGAAAGAGGTCCAGCGCGCCATGACCCTAAGCTGCGGCAGCCGGGAGAGACTGTTGATCACGCTCTCGGTGATTCCATCCGAGAGGTAATCCGTATTGGGATCGGCGGTCGAGTTGATGAACGGCAACACCACCAGCGACTGGACGGCCTGGTCTGACGCTTTCAGGAAACGCCCGCGCGCCTGCCAAAGCATCGCCGTCGCCGCCGTCAGCGCGAGCAGCATCAAGCCGGCGGCGAGGGTGCTGATTTTCTGCTTCCGGAGGACCCTGCCGAGGCGGGAGGAGAGCGGCTGCTTGCGGGCGCGGACGGGCCGACCCTCGAGGTGGCAGCGGATGTCCTCCGAGAGCTCGCCCACCGATGGGTAGCGCTGGCGCGGGACCTTGTGCATCGCCTTGAGCACGATGTTGTCCAGGTCACCGCGAAGTCGCCGGCGAAGCTGCTCGGGGGTCGCGGCGCGGACCCTGCTCACCGATTCGGGCGTGATCGGCGTCGGATTGTCGTCCCAATCCGCCGCTGGCTCGACCAAGGCGATCGCCGCGCTCGGCGCGACGGGCTCCTCTTCGCAGATCACCTTGCTGATCTGGTCCGGGAAGCCGCTCTTCAAGGTGTAGGGGCGGTGGCCGGTGAGCAACCCGTAGAGCAATACGCCGAGCGAGTAGATGTCGCTGGCGGGAGTGATCGGCTCGCCGCGCACCTGTTCCGGGCTGGCGTACTCCGGCGTCATCAGCCGAACGGCCGGCGCCGTGGGCTCGACGGTTTGCGAGGAAAGCTCCGGTTTGAGGAATTTCGCGATTCCGAAATCCAGAAGCTTGGGTACTTCCTCGGCGGTGACGAGGATGTTCTTCGGTTTCAAGTCGCGGTGCACGACCAGGTTCTGGTGGGCGTACTGGACGGCGGAACAAATGGCGCGGAACGACTTCAACCGGCCGTCGATCGATAGCTGGTGGGTGTCGCAGTAATGGTAGAGCGGCTGGCCGTCGATGTACTCCATCACGAAATAGGGAAGGCCGTCGTCGGTGGTGCCGCCGTCGAGAAGTCGGGCGATGTTCGGGTGGTCGAGAGCGGCGAGAATCCGCCGCTCGTTCTCGAAGCGGCGAAGAATGCTATCGGTGTCCATCCCCCGCTTGATCAGCTTGATCGCCACCCGCTTGTGGAAAATCTCGTCGGCGCGGTCGGCCAGGTACACGGTGCCCATCCCGCCCTGACCGATCTCCCGCACCAGCTTGTAGGAGCCGATCCGCCGGCCGATGAATGCCTCGCTCCCGTTGCCGCCGGAGCCCTTGAGCGCCGTCGCGGAGAGGAAGTCGCCCACCTCCTCGTTCGACTGGAGAAGCGACTCGACCTCGCGTTGCAGGGCGGGATCTCCAGCGCAGGCCTCGGCGAGAAACGCCGCTCGCGAGCCGGGTTCACGCGCCAGGGCGGCGTCGTACAGCTCCTTGATTTGCCGCCAGCGCTCGGGCGCCATCGGCTTCATGGCTCTTTCAATTCCCGATGCAGCCACGCCCGCGCCATTCCCCAGTCGCGCTTGACCGTCGCCGCGGAGATACCGAGCACTTCGGCGCACTCTTCGATCGTCAGGCCACTGAAGTATCGCAGCTCGACGATTCGGCTTTGCTGCGGGTCCATCGCGGCAAGCTGGGTGAGGGCGTCATCCAGCGCGATCAAGTCGAGATCTCGCGGTTCGGCTCCAGCCAACGCCTCGCTGACGGTGACCTTTATCTCCGGTCCGCCTCGTTTCGCCGTCGCGCGCTTGCGGGCGTAGTCCAGCAGGACTCGACGCATCGAGCGGGCGGCGATCCCGTAGAAATGGGCGCGGTTTTTCCAGCTCACCTCTTTCTGGTCGATCAGCCGGAAGTACGCCTCGTGAATCAGACCGGCGGTCTGGAGGGTGTGCTCGGAGGACTCTCGGCGAAGGTAGCTGGCGGCGAGCTTGCGCAGCTCGTCGTAGACGAGCGGCATCAGGGCGGCCAAGGCCTGCCGATTGCCCCCGCTCCAGTCGCGGAGTAGCTCCGTTATCCCTTTCGACGCAGCGGTCGACAACAATGGTCCCCACGGCTCCAGATGACGCCAGTGCCCTGCGGAATTAGCGCCTCTATCGATGCCGTTGTCCAGCCGACGACGCTCCTTGACGGTGCGGCCGGATCAGAGGTTAGTTGCGCCCATTCGCTGGAACCCGTCGCTGACGGGCGAAAATGCCGGTAACCGAAACCGTCTGAGGCCGTCAGACACGGAGCGTTCGACCCATGGACTTGAATTTCTCTCCGACGGAGCAGGCGTTTCGCGAAGAGGTGCGCGCCTTCGTCGCGGCGAGCCTGCCGGGAACCATTCGTACCAAGGTGTTGAACGGCATTCGCACGTCGAAAGAGGACCAGATCCGCTGGCACCGCATCTTGCACCAGCACGGCTGGGGGGCACCGAACTGGCCGAAGGAATTCGGCGGCACCGGCTGGGGACCGGTCGAGCAGTTCATCTTCGAGGAAGAGTCCGCGGCCGCCGGCGCACCGGCCTTGCTCCCGTTCGGGCTGAAAATGGTCGGACCGGTGATCATCGCCTTCGCCAATGCGGCTCAGAAAAAGCGCTTTCTCCCCCGCATCGCTGCCGCGGAGGACTGGTGGTGCCAGGGGTACTCCGAACCGGGCTCCGGCTCGGATCTCGCATCCTTGAAGACGCGCGCGGTGCGCCAGGGCGATCACTACCTGGTCAACGGACAGAAAACGTGGATCACCTTGGCCCAGCATGCGAACTGGATCTTCTGTCTGGTCCGAACCGATCCCGCGGCCAAGCAGCAGTCCGGCATCTCTTTTCTGCTGATCGACATGAAGTCTCCGGGCATCTCCGTACGGCCGATCGCGATCATGGGCGGCAACCATGAGGTGAACGAGGTCTGGTTCGAGGACGTGCGCGTTCCTGTCGAGAATCTGGTGGGCGAGGAGAACAAGGGCTGGACCTACGCCAAATTTCTGCTCGGCCACGAGCGCACCAATATCGCCGGCGTCGGCGCCTCGAAGCGTGAGCTGCGGCGTCTCAAGCGCATCGCGTCGACGGAACGCAAGCATGGCAAGCCGCTGATCGAAGACCCCTACTTCGCCGCGAGGGTGGCGCAGGTGGAGATCGATCTGATGGCACTGGAGATCACCAACCTGCGCGTGGTGTCCGCCGAAAGCGAGCGCCGGGCGCCGGGCTCGGAGGCCTCGCTGCTCAAGATCAAGGGGACCGAGATCCAGCAGGCGCTCACCGAGCTTTTGATGCAGACGCTGGGGCCCGAGGCCATCTCCCTGGAGCACGGGGCGATCCCGACGGACGGCGCGCTCGAGCAGTTGGAACCGCCCTACCCTGCCCCGTTTGCCACCACCTACTGCAACATGCGCAAGACGTCGATCTTCGGCGGCTCGAATGAGATCCAGAAGAACATCATCTCCCGCGCAATTCTCAGCCGCTAGGTGCCCATGGACTTCAACTTGAGCAGGGAACAGCAGATGCTGAGCGAAGTCGTTCAGAACTTCGTGGCCAAGGAGTACACCTTCGCGACCCGCCGCGGGATCCTCGAATCCACCGACGGCTGGAGCCGAAAGGTCTGGTCCAGCCTGGCGGAGATGGGTTTGCTCGCGCTTCAAGTACCCGAGGAGTACGGCGGGATGGGGTCCGCCAGCATCGAGACGATGTTGACGATGACCGCGGTGGGTCGGGGGCTGCTGCTCGAACCCTACCTTCCCGGCGCCATCCTCGCGACCGCGCTGATCCGCGAGCTTGGATCACACGACCAGAAGCAAAAACTCTTGCCGGCCCTGGCCAGCGGGGAGCGGATCTCCGTTCCAGCCCACGCCGAGCGCGGTTCCCGTTACGACCTGAGCCGGATCGCAACCTCGGCAGTCCGGAAAGGAGATGGCTTCGTCTTGAGCGGCACCAAGACGGTCGTCCTCCACGCCGCTGCCGCCGATCTCCTGCTCGTATCGGCGCGCACCGCCGGAAACGCCGATGCCGAGGCGGGCATCTCGCTGTTCGCGGTCGATCGCAACGCGACCGGAGTGTCGCTGCAGAGCTACCCCACCCTCGATGGGCAGCGCGCCGCCGACCTCACCCTGCGCGACGTGCACGTGCCCCGCGAAGCCCTGCTCGGTCCCGAGGGCGGAGCCTTCCCCGCGATCTCGGCGGCCTGGGACGTGGGGATTGCCGCCCTCTGTGCAGAGGCGGTCGGCGCCCTGGAGGCGATCTTCCAGGCGACGGTCGACTACACCCGGACCCGCAAGCAATTCGACGTGCCGATCGCCCATTTCCAGGCGCTGCAGCATCGAATGGCGGAGATGATGATCCACGTCGAGCAGGCCAAATCGATGAGTTACCTCGCGGCGATGCGCTGCACCGAGCCCGACGCGGCGGTGCGAGGACGGGCCATCTCCGCCGCCAAGGTGCTCGTTGGCCAGGCTTGTCGCCGGGTCGGGCAGGAGGCAGTCCAACTCCACGGCGGAATGGGGGTAACGGACGAGCTGAGCGTGAGCCATTACTTCAAGCGGCTTACCGCGATCGAGCTCTCCCTCGGGGATACCGAGCACCACCTCGAGCGGTTCGCTCGATTCCCGGTCGCGGAATTGACCTGAAGCGTGCTATTTCGCGTTGACCAGCGCATCTGATTTCGAGGGAGACCTATGAGCGCAGCAAACTACTCGACGCAAGGCGCGGTGGCGGTCGTCACTCTGGACAATCCACCGGTCAATGGACTTGGCCACGAGCTTCGAAACGGCATCATGGCCGGTCTCGACCGTGCCCTGGCGGATGCGGCGATCAAGGCCGTCGTCCTCATCGGCGCGGGAAAGTCTTTTTCGGGCGGGGCCGACATCCGCGAGTTCAACACCCCGAAGGCGAGCGCCGAACCAACGCTTCATTCCCTTATCCGCGCGATCGAGGCCAGCCCCAAGCCGGTGATCGCGGCAATCCACGGCGTCGCCATGGGCGGCGGACTGGAGCTGGCGCTTGCCTGCCACTGCCGAGTCGCCGCGCCGGGCGCGCAGATCGCCCTGCCCGAAGTGAAGCTCGGGCTGTTGCCTGGGGCCGGCGGAACTCAGCGCCTTCCGCGCGTGGTGGGCGTGGAGACCGCGCTCAACATGATCGTCTCCGGCGCGTCGGTGCCTTCCGAGCGGCTCAAGAGCTCGGCGCTGTTCGACGCGCTCCTCGACGGCGACCTGCTCGCGGGCGCGGTGGCCTTCGCCGGAAAGCTGAGCCCGGGAAAGCCGCCCAGGCTCGTCCGCGACATTCCGATCGACTACCCGAACGCGGAGGGTTTCTTCCAGTTCGCGCGCAACATGGTGGCCACTGTTTCGAAGGGCTACCCTGCCCCGCTCAAGTGTATCGAGGCGGTCGCCGCGGCGGTCTCCAAGCCTTTCGAGGAAGGGCTGGCAATCGAGCGCGAGCTCTTCTTGCAACTGATGCAGACGACCGAGTCGAAGGCGCTCCGGCACGCATTTTTCGCGGAGAGGGCGGCGTCGAAGATCCCAGGCGTGTCGGAGGATACGCCGATCCGGAACATCCGGACCGCGGCGGTGATCGGGGCCGGCACGATGGGCGGCGGAATCACGATGAACTTCGCCAACGCCGGGATTCCAGTGACCGTGCTTGAAGTGAAGCAGGAGGCGCTCGACAAGGGCATCGCCACGATCCGCAAGAGCTACGAGGCAAGCGCTCAGAAAGGGAAGCTGACCGCGGCTCAAGTCGAGGAGCGGATGGGCCTCATCCGGCCGGCGCTGAGCTACGCCGACATCGCCCAGGCGGACATCGTCATCGAGGCGGTGTTCGAGGAGATGAGCGTCAAGGAGGGCGTGTTCCGCAAGCTCGACGAGACGATGAAACCGGGGGCGATCCTGGCCACCAACACCTCCACGCTCGACGTGAACGCGATCGCACGCTTCACCCGCCGCCCCCAGGATGTGCTCGGCACCCACTTCTTCAGCCCTGCCCATGTAATGAAGCTTCTCGAGCTGGTACGCGGCTCGGCGACCGCACCGGACGTGCTCGCCACGGTGATGGCGCTGTCGAAGAAGCTCAAGAAGACGGGGGTCGTTTCCGGAGTTTGCGACGGCTTCATCGGAAATCGGATGATCGATCCGTACGCGCGCCAGGCGATGTTCATGCTCGAGGAGGGCGCGCTTCCGCAGCAGATCGACGCTGCGATGGAGAAGTGGGGCATGGCGATGGGCCCCTTCCGGATGGCGGATCTCGCGGGCAACGATGTGAGCTGGTACATCCGCAAGCGCCGCTACCTCGAGAATCCGCAGCTGAAGATTTCGCGCATCGCCGACCGCATCTGCGAGATCGGCCGGTTCGGGCAGAAGACCGGCGCCGGCTGGTACCGTTACCAGGCGGGAAAACGCGACGCCATTCCCGATCCTGCCATCGAGGAGCTGATCGTGGCCTACCGCAAGGAAATCGGGGTGACGCCACGGCGGATCTCGTCGGAGGAGATCGTCGATCGCTGCATCTACGCCCTGGTGAACGAGGGGGCGAAGATCCTCGAGGAAGGCGTCGCCCTTCGGGCCTCGGACATCGACCTTGTCTACCTGACCGGGTACGGCTTCCCCCCCTTCCGCGGCGGGCCGCTGTTCTACGCCGATACGGTGGGGCTCTATAACGTGGCGCGCACCATGAACCGCTTCGCCACCAACCCGCATGGCGATCCCGAGTTCTGGAAGCCCGCGCCGCTGGTTGCCAGATTCGCCGCCGAGGGGAAGTCCTTCAATGAAGCCGGGAGAGTCCCATGACCGACGCAGTCATCGTATCCACCGCCCGAACCGGGCTCGCTAAATCCTGGCGCGGCGCCCTCAACATGACCCACGGCGCTACGCTGGGCGCGCACGCGGTCAAGGCAGCGGTGGAGCGCGCCAAGCTCGATCCCGCCGAAGTGGAAGACGTGCTGATGGGCTGCGCGTTGCCCGAGGGGACGACGGGTGGCAACATCGCTCGCCAGATTGCAATTCGCGCCGGGCTCCCAGTAAGCACGGCCGGAACGACGATCAACCGCTTCTGCTCGTCCGGTCTGCAGGCCATCGCCATGGCGGCACACCGGGTCATCGTCGATCGCGCGCCGGTGATCGTGGCGGGCGGGCTGGAGTCGATCTCCTGCGTGCAGAACGAGGGAAATAGACACATGGCGAGAGATCCCTGGCTGCTCGAGCACAAGCCGGCGATCTTCGACTCCATGATCCAGACCGCCGAGACGGTGGCGAAGCGGTACGGCATCGACCGGAAAAAGCAGGATGAGTATGGCGCTCGCAGCCAGCAACGCGCTGCCGCCGCCCAGGCCGCCGGGAGGTTCAAGGACGAGATCGTTCCTTTCACCACGGTGATGGCCGAAGCCGACCGCGAGTCGGGGCGCCTCTCGACCCGGCAGGTCACGCTTTCCACCGACGAAGGGATCCGGCCCGATACGACGTACGAGGCGGTTGCCAAGATCAAGCCGGTCATGCCCGGGGGCGTGGTCGCGGCCGGCAATGCCAGCCAGTTTTCCGATGGCGCATCGGCCTGCGTGGTGATGGACGGCACGCTGGCGCAGAAGCGGGGGTTGAAGCCGCTCGGCATCTTCCGCGGTTTCGCGGTCGCCGGGTGCGAGCCGGACGAGATGGGCATCGGCCCGGTGTTCGCGGTGCCCCGCCTCCTGGAGCGGGCGGGCGTGAAGGTGCAGGACGTGGGGCTCTGGGAGCTGAACGAGGCCTTCGCCGTGCAGGTGATCTATTGCCGCGACCGGTTGGGCATCCCCGATGACCTGCTCAACGTCGACGGCGGCGCGATTGCCATCGGCCACCCCTACGGCATGTCGGGCGCGCGGCTCGTCGGCCACGCCCTCATCGAGGGCAAGCGCCGCGGCGCCAAGTACGTGGTCGCCACCATGTGCATCGGCGGCGGCATGGGCGCGGCGGGGCTGTTCGAGGTGGCGTGATCCCTGTTCCGGACAGTG
>WNFG01005834.1_pt1 | contig 10355 bp, 8 predicted proteins | sample 5400431 | NCBI WGS metagenome assembly WNFG01 (sample SAMN13153346, study PRJNA577476) | soil metagenome | isolation source: 120 cm saprolite under Douglas fir tree site 2 hole 3 replicate 2 | place: USA:California | collected 2015-04-18
CGGTCGCCGGCAGGAAGCCCATCAACGCCTTGAGCAGCGTGGTCTTGCCCATGCCGTTATGGCCGAGAATTCCGATGAACTCGCCTTCGTTGACGGCGAAGCTGACCCCGTTGAGGATCGGAATGCGGCCGTAGCCTGTACGCAGTCCCGTCACACTGAGCATCATGCGGCCGCCTGTTTGCCGAGATAGATGTCACGCACCAGCGGATTGCGCAGGATGTTCTCCACGGCATCCTCCACCAGTACACTGCCTTGATTGAACACCGTCACCTGCTTGGCGATCATGCGGATGAACTGCATGTCATGCTCAACGACGATGAGCGCCTTGCTGCGGTTGATCTCGCGCACGAGTTCGGCGGTCTTGTACACCTCATCATGCGTCATGCCGGCCGCAGGCTCATCGAGCAGAATGAGCTCGGGATCCGTCGACAACACAATGCCGAGTTCAACCCATTGCCGCTGGCCATGTGCGAGCTGGCCCACCAGACGCTTTGCCGCGCCGGTGAGGCCCATCCGCTCCAGCATCTCGTCGACCACACCGCCGACATGGTCGCCGGAATGGATACGGCTCGCCGCCAGCCAGATATTTTCGCGCACGCTCAAACCATCGAACACACTCGGCACCTGGGTCTTGATGCCAATGCCGAGACGCGCGATCTGGTGGGCGTGGGCGCGGGAAATATCGTTACCGCGGAACAGCACCTGGCCCTGACTCGGCTGCAGCTGTCCGGTGAGCATCTTGAAGAACGTGCTTTTCCCGGCGCCGTTCGGGCCGATCAGACAACGCAGCTCACCTTCGGCCAGCGTGAAGTTGACGTTCCGTACCGCCTGGACGCCACCGAAACGCATGCTGAGACCGCGGGTTTCCAGAAGTGGCGCTGCCATCACCCCTCCTCCGCCTGCTTGGGCTTGAGTCCCGCACCCATGCGACGGGTGCGCGAGCGCAGCAACAATTGGCCCCAGTCGCCGAGCGTCGGCACCAACCCCTTCGGCACAAGCAGCACGAACGCGACCAGGATTATTCCAAGGATCAATGGCGCATTGGCCAACAGCTTCGTCCACAGATCCGAACCGCTGGGTTGGTTCGCCCCAAGCGCCGTGTTGAGCCATTGGATGCCAATGCAACCGACGATTGGACCGATCAGCGTGCCGCGCCCGCCGACGATGACCCAAATGATGATCTGCGCGGACTGAGCCAGTCCGAAGATGGTCGGGCTGACAAAATTTCCCCAATTGGCGAAAAGGCATCCCGCAAAACCGGCCAGCGCGCCGCCGATCGTGAAGGTCACGAGCTTGTAGGCCCGCGGATCGTAGCCTAACAGTTCGGCGCGCCGTTCATTCTCCCGGATACCGACAATGATGCGACCGAAGCGGCTGGCCAGCAGCAGGCGCAGTCCGAAATATGTCGCGAGCAATGCGGCGGTCGCAAGATAGAACATGCCTTCAAGATCGATCACCGCGGCCTTGTTGCCGGGGAAATTGAGCGGCGGGATTCCGGGAATGCCGTTGAAACCGCCGAGCCGTGCCACGCCGATATGGAATTCCGGGCCGGCGGTCGAATTCACGGAATTGAACAGGATCAGCGTCACCGTCAGCGTGATGACGCCGAGATAGACGTCGCTGATGCGCCCGTAGAACATGAAATAACCAAGTAACGCGGCGAAAGCGGCCGGCAGCGCGATGGCCAACAACAGCGGGAGCGTGCTCTCCCCGGTATTGAACATGGCGATCGCATAGCTATAGGCGCCCAACCCGAAGAAGGCCGATTGGCCGAAGCACAGGATGCCGCCGTAACCCCAGATCAGCGCCAGGCTGAGCGCCAGGATCGCCATGATCATGTAGACCGTGAGTTCGAGAACGGTATCGAGTTCGGCCAAGCGTGGCGTCAGGACCAGGAAGGCGACACCGATGATGCCGACCAGTCCGAGGCCGATAAAATTGAGGGCGCGGGCGTTCACAGACCTCTCCGAAAGAAACGACCCGTGATGCCCTGCGGCAGCAGGCGGATCAGGACGATGGCGGTGGCCAGCAGCGCCACCTCGCCGAACACCGGGGTCGTGGCAAACGTCGCGATCTGGTTGATGGTGCCGAACAGGGCGGATGCAGAAACCGTGCCGCTGAGAATGGCGGCGCCGCCACCGATCACCGTGATGAAGGATTTGGCGACATAGGCGACGCCGATGGTGGGAAAGACGCCGGAAACCGGCGCCAGCACCGCGCCGGCAAGACCGGACAAGGCGGCACCGATGCCGAAGGTGACGGCATAGACGCGCGGTGGATTCACCCCCAGCGCTGCCGCCATGTTGGCATTCTGCATCGTGCCGCGGGCAATCAGGCCGAGGCGGGTCCAGCGCAGCACACCGAAGATACCGGCCATCACGACGACCGCCACGGCGATGACGAACAACGTGTATCCGCTGGTGCGATAGGCGCCGATCTGAAAACTGCCGAGCGGCGCCGAGATGCCGACCGTGGTGTTGCCGAAGACGGCCGTCGTCAGCCCCACGAGAAACAGGCTGAGGCCCCAGGTCGCGAGCATGGTGTCGACCATGCGGCCATACAGGAAGCGAATGATCGTCAATTCGACGATGACACCGATGATGCCGACCACGATGGGTGCCACCACCAGCATCGCGATCCAGATGCTGACGCCATGGCTGGTAGCGACGATCGCCGCATAGCCGCCGAGCATCAGAAATTCCCCATGGGCGAGATTGATGACTCGCATCATGCCGAAAATGATCGCCAGCCCGACGCTGATCAGCGCCAGGCTGGCAATCGCGTAAAGAACCTGGATCGCCAGGAGAGCAATGAGATCCACGTTCACCATTCCCAAACAGAGTTGACGGTCAACCGACTTCAGATCTTGATCACGTATTGCTGGTTGTCGGTCGGGTTCTTGATAAGATCGCAGACCGCGGCGGTGTCCGCCGGCTTCTGCTGGGCGAAGTCTTCCAGCACGTTGAGCTTCTTGTCCTTGACTTCGGCGATGTGAACATCGAGCACGCAGTGGTGGGTCGGGGGGTCGATCGTGACCTTGCCCGAGGGGGCGTCGATGCTGATTCCAGTTTCCAGCGCTTCGATGACCTTGATGCGGTCAACACTGCCGGCTTTCTTGACCGCCTCCGTCCAGATACGGAAGCCTTGATAGGTTCCCATCGCGAGTTCGGTGACGTTGGGATAGTCGGCGCCAAAACGTTTGTGGAAAGCTGCAACAAAAGTTTCGTTGGCTTTGTTCTTCAAATCCTGGAAGTAGTTGTAGCAGACCAGCATGCCGTTGCATTCGTCGGGCGACAGCACGATGTGCTCGTTACCGACTGCAAAGGTGGTCGACGCCATCGGAATGCTCTTGCGCATGCCGGCCGCGGCCCACTGGCGGTAAAAGGATATATGCGCGCCGCCAACCAGCGCTGACCATACGAAATCCGGCTTTGCCGCCTGGATCTTGGAGATGGTCGAGCCGAAATTCGTAACATCGAGCGGGAAGAAGTCGATCGACGAAACTTCACCGCCGTTTTCGGTGACATATTTCTTCACCCATTGCGAGGTGATCTGGCCGTAATTGTAGTCGGCCGCGATGACATAGACCTTCTTGCCCCACTTCTTCATGGCATAAGGCACGAGCTTCTCGACCGTTTGCGCCGGCGTCACCCCGGTGTCGAACTGGTTGCGGTCGCAGACGCCACCCTCGTATTGCGTATTGTAGAAATACAGCGTCTTGAAGCGATCGAGCACCGGCCGGATCACCTCGCGCGAGGCGGAGGTGATGCCGCCATGCACGACGGCGACCTTGTCCTTCAACGCCGCCTGCTGCGCAAACTGCGTATAGAGCTGCATGTTCGACTGCGTATCGTAGTTGATCAGTTTGATCTGCCGGCCGAGAAGACCGCCGGCCGCGTTGGCTTCCTCGACGGCGAGCGTCATCGCATCGACCATCGGCTTGCCGTAGATGTCGAGACCACCCGAGAGATCGTGAATGCTGGCCACGTTGATCGGGTCTTCCGCCCAAGCGCTGGACCCGAACGCGCCCGTGGCAGCGGCAGCGGCCGTGCCCTGTAAGAACCTTCTGCGATTGACATTCATTGCCGTACTCCTCCTCCATGTTGCCGATACGTCATGAGACCAGATATTTTTTCAGGATCGACGCGCCCATAGTGTATTTTGGGTCGACCATGTTTCCGAGCCGGATGCGTCCGGCCTGGCTGAGAAGCATATACGCGTCGATCTCGTCGAAGCCGTAATCCGCGCTCATCCAGCGCACCAGTTCGCGATAGGCGATGCGGGCCGCATCTTCCAGCGGCCGGGCGCTGCCGATCGTCATAAGAAAGTTTTCCGTCTCGAGCCGCGGCCATGCAAAGCTCCAACCTTTAATGACGTCGACCTGCAAGGTCACGGTGGCGCGCTGTTCGATCGCAACTCCCGACAACTCGCCATCGCCCTGCGTGGCATGGCAATCGCCGACATAGAGCAGGCCGCCTTTGGTATGCACCGGAAAGTAGAGGATCGCGCCTGGAGCGACGTCCGGCAGATCCATGTTGCCGCCATGGTAGTCCGGCTGCAGCGAGGAGATCGCCTCGATCTCGGGCGAAACCCCAATCGTGCCGATGAACGGCTCATAGGGGAGGATGATCTTGTCGCTCCAGCGCACGCCGTCCTTGTCGACGTGCATCACCCTCACCCGCTCCGGCAACGGCGGATTGAGCATGGCGGTCGAAGCCGTTCCGACCAGACCGCCGAATTCCGGAATGATGCAGGTCTTACCGGCAGGCTGCGCGCCGCGGGTCTCGACGGCGTGAATATGCACGGCGAGGCAATCGCCCTTCTCCACGCCGCTGACGGCAACCGGGCCACACTGCGGATTGAGGAACGGAAACTGCAATTTCGCGGTCGGACTGTCCTGCTCGCTGGTGATGACGCCGCCGAAGGCATCTTCCGTCTCGACCACGACGACGTCGCCGGGATTGACCGTGAGTACGGGCTTGGCATAGGGCCCGTAGACATAATGAAAATCGCCTTGTGCCGTGATGGACAGTTCGTGGCGTTGCCCGGCCTGACCTTTGGCAAGTCCGCGCTTCGCCATGATCGAGTTCTTGAGCCAGGGGCCATTGATCATGGGGCTCTCCTCAAATCGTCAAAGTGAGGGATGGCGGCGGTGCCAGTCGGTAACGCGCTGGAATGCGTCACCGGCGGCGACCAGACGGGCTTCATCGAAATGGCGGCCAACAAACTGGAATGCGACCGGACCGCCGCTTTCCGTAAAGCCGCCCGGAAGGGTAATGGTTGGACTTCCTGTCATGTCAAAGGGGCAGCTGAAGCGCAGCAGGCCCGTGATCAACTCCGGATTCTCGCCCAGCGTTGCCATTTTGCCGAGGGTCGGTGCCGCGAACGTCTGGGCTGGCACGGCAAGAAGATCGACCTTTTCGAACAGCGCCCTCACCATTCCCTTGAAGGCCTCGCGGCGCAGAACGATCTTCTGGTAGTCTTTGCCGGATTGCTGCAGACCCAGTTCGATCAATCCGGCGAGCCCCGGACCGTATTCCGACTTCCGCGAGGGATAAGTCGCTTCGTGTGCCACCGCGGTCTCGACGGCGCACAGCGGAAACCAGTCGTCGATCATGGCTGTCGGATCGGGAACGACAATCTCAAGAATTTCGGCGCCAAGATCGGCGGCCACACGCAGTGCGTCCTGGAAAATCCTGGTCGCTGCGGCATCGACGCCCTCGCTGGTCCAGCGCGGATCGACCCCGATCCGCGTTCCTCGCAAGCTGCCGCTCAAATTCGCCAGATAATTCGGCACCGGCTCCAGCACGGCGGTCGGATCGTTCGGATCCGAGCCGGCGATGGCGCCCAGAATCGCGCCGCAATCCACCGCGCTTCGCGCCATGGGTCCGATGTGGTCCAGCGTCGCGGCGAGTTCGAAAACGCCGTAGCGGCTGACCCGCCCCCAGGTTGGCTTCAGGCCGGTCACACCGTTGGCGGCCGACGGAAAGCGGATCGAGCCGCCAGTGTCGGATCCCAGCGAGCCGTAACAAAGTCCCGCGGCAGTCGCGACGCCGGACCCGCTCGAAGATGCGCCCGACCAGAGCGCCGCATCCCACGGGTTGCGCGGCGGATCGATCTCCGGATGATGGTCGGCGTAAGCGCCTTCGGTCAATTGCAGCTTGCCGAGGATGACCGCGCCGGCCTCCTTGAGTCTGGAGACGACGGTCGCATCCTCGCTCGGGCGGTAGTCGCGATAAATCGTCATGCCCGCCGCGGTCGGCGCGTCCTTGGTCCAGCACAGATCCTTGACGGCAATCGGCACTCCGTGGAGCGGCCCCCTCACCTTGCCCGCCGCGATCTCCTTCTCGGCCGCGTGCGCCTGCTCCAGCGCCGACGAAGCCATCACATATGCGTAGCTTTTCAATTGGCCATCGAGGTGCGCGATGCGATCGAGTTGGGCTTGCGTCGCCTCCACAGGAGACAGCTCGCGCTTCTGAATACGTTGTCCAATTTCGACCAATTCGCAGTAGTGCAGATCGCGCGTCGGCATCAGATAGTGCCTCGTACCGTTCTAGTTCAGCTTCCAGTCGCCGCTCGCTTCGATCGCCGAAGCAAGCTGTATCAAGGTTGTCTCTTCGAAATGGCGGCCAACCATCATCAGGCCGACCGGCAAGCCGTTGACGCGACCGCATGGCACCGTGAAGGCAGGATGCCCGGAGACGTCAAACGAGCACGTATTCGCCTGCATGTTGAGCGCCACGTCGATCGCGGTGCCGAGCGGCGCATCGGCCGGCGGAATTGGCGTTGCCGTGAACGGAATCGTCGGCATTGCCAGCACGTCGAACTTTTCGAGCGCCTCGTCGTAGCCGCGACGCAGCAGCCCCCGCAGATTTTGCGCCTTTGAATGATAGCGCCCGTGATAATTGCGATGCATGTATTCGCCGAGCATCAGCACCAGCTTGACGGTTGGCGAGACGTCGTTGATGCGGGTCCCCATGCCGCGGGCAAAGGCTTCCTGCATCGAGAGCGGATAGTAACCGTGGATGTTGTTGCCGACGCCATATCCCTTCAGCATCATCTCGGCCGCCCCTTCCAGGATGATCCCGCTCCAGACATGCGGTCCGTCGAGATGCCAGGGCACCGAGATTTCCTCGGCTTCAACACCGATCTTTGCCAAGGCCTCGATGGTCGCGCGCACTTTGGCGTCCACTGCCGGATCGCTTTCGGGATGCCCGAAGCCTTCACGCAGGATTCCGACGCGCAATCCTCTTGCCGGCTTGCCGAGTGCCGACATGTAATCGCCGGTGCGCGCCGAAATCGTTCTTGTGTCCCAACCGTCGTGGCCGGCGATGACGGTCAGTAGCCGGGCGACGTCTTCGACGCTCGCGCCCATCGGACCGCAGTGATCGACGGAATAGCTGATCGGCATCGAGCCCGTGGTGGGCACAAGTCCCCAGGTCGGCTTCAGGCCATAAATGCCGCACCAGCTTGACGGCGTGCGGATCGATCCGCCCTGGTCTCCGCCGAGGGCCATCGGCACCTCGCCTGCCGCCACCAGCGCGGCGCTTCCGCCAGAAGAACCGCCGGCACTGTGGGCGGGGTTATGCGGATTGCGGATCACGCCGGTGGCACAGGTGTGGCTTGCACCCGAAAAGCAAAGATCCTCACAAGCCGCCTTGCCCGCGATGGTACCGCCCGCTTCCAGAATCCGCGTCACCACGGTGGCATCGAGCTCCGGCACGTAACCTTCCAGCAGCACCGAGCCGTTCATCATCGGGACACCCGAAACGCAGATGTTATCCTTGATCGCCACCTTCTTGCCGCTCAGCAGCCCTTCCGCGCCGGTCTGGATATTCGTCTTCCAGTACCAGGCGCCGTACGGATTTTCGGATGCCGAAGGCCGGTATCCGGGCGAGCGCGGCGCAATCGGCGCCAAGGTGGGCGGGACCAATTCGTCGAGCCGGCCGTACGAGGCCAAAGGTCCTTTGAAGGCCTGCTGAAAGGCCGCAACTTCGTCAGCGTTAAGAACCAGACCGAAATCGGATCCTAGGTTGTCAATCTGCTCCAATGTCGGAAGGCGCACTACCATGCTTCACCCAATTCTTGTCTTTTGGAAGACAAACGAAAAAAGCCACCCGCGACCCGAACAGGCCCCGATTGGCATCAATGCCGCTGCTATCATTGGTCGCGTAGCTTTGCGTTGCAGAACGAAACTTAAGCGCTCACCCAGACGTCATCGGCTGCGCGAGAACTCTTTCGCCATGCACGCATTCACGTACAAATTGATTGTGTCTTAGCGTCACCAGACTTGTCAATGTAAGGCCGGCACCTTTTTTACGCATGAACCAGCACAAATGACGCGCAGGGCAGATTGATGATACAAGGTGACAGATCGACATTCTTGCGGTGTGATAATCTACGACGCAACCTTCGAGCTATTTTATGAAGAAGCCATCCGTGCCTCTCGGCCTGGTATTTTCCCAATCGGGACCCTACGCCATGATGGCGGGCGAGATGCGCAAGAGCGCGTTGATGGCCATCGATGAGGTCAACCGCAGCGACGAGTTCGATTTCACATTCGCACCGCATCTGCGCGATCCCGGTGGGGTTGTCGCGGCTTATCACACCGCATGCGATGATTTAATTCGCGAGGAACAGGTCGACCATATCGTCGGCTGTTATACATCGGCGTCGCGCAAGCAGGTCATTCCCATTGTCGAACGCACCGAGCGGCTGCTCTGGCATCCGGCGCGATACGAAGGCTTCGAAAGCAGCGATAACGTTATCTATGTCGGCGCCGCGCCGAACCATACCGTGGTGCCGCTGGTGCGCCATATGCTCGACCACATCTCCAGCGACGTGTTCTGCGCCGGCTCCAATTATGTCTGGACCTGGGAAACCAATCGGGTGCTGCGTGAAATCGTGACCAGCGCCGGCGGCCACATCCTTGCCGAACGCCTGCTGGAGCTCGGCGAAACCGCGGTGGACCATATCGTCAAGGAAATCGTCGACAGAAAACCGCCCGTCGTGTTCAACACACTGGTCGGAGAATCCAGTTACGTCTTCATGCGATTGCTTCATGCCGCGACGCTGCGCTCGGGACTGACGATTCCCGTTCTGAGCTGCAGCCTGTGCGAACCCGAGCTCAAGCTGATCGGATCGGCGGCCACGGTCGGATGCATCACCTCATCTGCTTATTTCGAGAGCATCGCGCGGCCCGAAAATAGCGCTTTTGTAGCGCGGTGGAAGGCCCGTCACGGCGACGACAGCCAGCCCTGCGTCGATGGGCTGTCGACATATGTCTGCGTCATGCTGCTCGCCCGCGCCATCCGCCGCGCCGGTTCGGTGGAGGTCGGCGCCGTCCGCCGCGCTGCGGCAAATCATCGCTATGATTCCCCGCAAGGCCCGGTTTGGGTCGATCCCGACAATAATCACTGCTTCCTGACCCCCCGTTTGGCACGCGCTGAGCCCGGATGGCAGTTCAAGATCTTCTGGGAAGCGGATGCCCCTGAGCGCCCCGACCCCTATCTTTCGAACCTCGATCTGGCAGCGGTTGGCACGAGGCTTGAAAGGAGCAATGATGCAATGACGAAGCGGTCAAACCATCTGCGTATCGTGAAATGACAAGGCCATCGCCCTTCTCCGTCCGCGGCCGGCGCGCTCTCATGGTGATGAGAGACGAGCGGGACATTTCAATCCTGCGCCGCCAGCTCGACCGCCTGGGCATGACAGTTGCGGAACATGATCCCGACCAAGCGCCGCCACCGAATCAATCCGTTGATGTCGTCGTCCTGGATGCAGACAGCATTCCGATCAAGTCTGATCCTGCCCGTGCGTGGAAGATCCAAGCCCCGATCATCGCACTGATCGGAACGGAGACGCCCAGCCGGCTGAAGTGGCTGCTTGACCTGCAGCCGGCATCTTTCCTCATCAAGCCGCTGCGCTCGGCCGGGCTTTACACCGCGCTGGTGGTTGCGTTCGATTCCGCCCAGCGAAGAATCGATGAAGCCGCACATCTCGAAAAACTGGAGGATCGTATTCGGTCCCGGCGCATCGTCTTCGCCGCGGTTCTGCAAATCATGCGCGCTCACGATCTTTCCGAAGCCGACGCGTTTACGCTGGTCCGGCAGACGGCCATGCGGCATCGCACCACGATCGAGCAGTTGAGCGCGGAAATTATTGCAGCCGGTGGGATGCCTAACCGGACAACCACGCGGACCGCATAATTACAGATCGTTGACGCGCTGCACGCCGGCCGCGGCCATCGCTGCCCAGGCGGCGCCGAGCGAGCCCGCCAGATCGATCGCCCTGCAGCCGGCCTCGATCAGCACGGTTTCGCAGCCGAGCCGGCGCGCGTCCATGGCGGAGTAGTA
>WNFG01005835.1_pt1 | contig 10355 bp, 10 predicted proteins | sample 5400431 | NCBI WGS metagenome assembly WNFG01 (sample SAMN13153346, study PRJNA577476) | soil metagenome | isolation source: 120 cm saprolite under Douglas fir tree site 2 hole 3 replicate 2 | place: USA:California | collected 2015-04-18
CCGCCCAAGGGCAGCCGGTCGGGGCCGGGCAACGACGGGCCGAGCGCGCTGGCGCAGCGGCGCTCCAGCACGTCGCCCGTCTGATCCTGCATTTCCTTGGTGATCGCCGCGAGCGTGCCGCCTTCCATCTGACGCAGCTTGATCCACAACAGCTGCAGGAAGTGGCGGTAGGAGTAGGTGGCGGCGGTGCCGCGACCCTCGGGCGGGCTCACCAGGCCGCGCGTGACGTAGAATCGCACGGTGCGCTGGCTGGGCTGGGCGCGGGCGGCGGCGTTGATCGGCGTCACCGCGGAGGCGTCGAGTACGGCGCCGACGAGCCCGGCCAGATCGCGGAGATTCCAGGGCGCCAGATTCCGGTATTCGCGCAGAACCTGCAAAGAATCCTGGTGGGCGGCGCTGGTCATGCAATCAACCGTTGCTCGTACGACGGTCGCGGAAACGGATCACGTCCGCGACCCAGCGGGTCACGTCTGTCACGTCGAACGGCTTGCGCAGCACGATGCAGTGGTGATGCTCGATCCAGGCTGCCACGTCCTCGGTGTCCGCATCGCCCGACATCAGGGCGATCCGGCCGTCCAACACCGGCCAGCGGTTGATGATCGCGAGATACAACGCCAGGCCGGACATGGCAGGCAAGTTGATGTCGAGCAAGATCGCGTCGGCCTGCTCGGACGCGAGCATCTGGTAAGCCGTCTCGCCGTCGCCGGCGCTGATCACGCGGTAGCCAGCGCGCACCAGCAACCGCTCCAGGATGCGGCGCAGCGGCGCCTCGTCGTCGACCACGAGGACGGTGACGGGCCGCTCGAGGGGCGTTTCCGTCATGACGCTGCCCGGTGGACGCCCGCCGCGGGGTGACGGAAGCGCTGCGACACCTGCTGCAACGCTTCCTCGGGCGTGAGTGACAACCGCATCTCCCCCGCCGTCAGCCCGAGGTAGGCCCGCGCGTGCTGCTGCAGGATCTTCGCCTGTCCGTAACTCATGCGCGCCACGACGTCTTCGATCGTGAAGCCGGGGTCCTGCAGCAGGCGGTGCGCGTACAACACGCGTGCTGCGGCCAGGAAATGGCGCGGACTGGGCAGGCCTGCGCGGGTGATCCAGCGGTAGAACGTGCGGCGATCCACCCGCGCGCGCTCGGCCACCTGGCGCACGCGCTGCACCTCGGTGGGTGAGCGCAACGCCTCTTCGATCACCGCCCGGAGATTGGCCGGAAGAGGCGTGAGGCCGGCGGCGATTTCCGCGACCAGGCGCTGTGAAGTGGTGCGCGCGGCTTCGTCAGCCAGGACGCGTCGCAGCAATGCGGGATGATCGTCGTGGTGCGCGAATACGACGTGCTGGATGCCGTGCCGGCCCAACGCCAGCAGCACGCCCGCGGTCTGGGGCATCAGGGTCGTATAGACGAAAATGGGCAGGGACGGGAACAGCACACGCAGCCGCTCGATTTCCTGGCGCCGCGCTTCGCCCGACAGCAGCGGGTCCACGACGGCCAGCTCAACGGGGCGCGTGCGGATCAGATCCAGCGCCTCTTCCCAACCGCGGGCGCGGACGAACTCGAACCGCCCTTCCGCGGCGCGGCGCAGGCGATGGAGCTGAAAATCGGGGAGCGCGGCTAGTACGAGCATAAATGTCCCAAAACTGCCCTAAGTTGCCTCAAAAGTGCCCTAAAACTCCGATGCGCCGCTCCTCATGTTGGATTGTCCCTGCAGTGCACCCAACGTGAAGGAGGCTCTATGTCCCGCCGGATTCGATCGCTCTTGCCCCTATTGCTCGTGACGTTCGCTTTGACCGCCGCCGCCTGCGCTGATTCGACCGGACCGCATCCGGGCACGACGCCGTGCGATCATCAGAACAACAACACCTGCACCTGACGACTCACCCCACGAGCTGAGCGAGCGAGGCCGCAACCTCGCGCACCGGCTCGAAGTCGTACTGGGGCTCCTGGCTCGGCGGCGAGCACACGTCCAAGATCTGCTCGCACTCCGGGAGCCCCGCTTGTATCCGCTCTATGCGGAACTCGAACTCATGAAGGCCGTGCTCCGCAGCCAATGAGCGAGCACCGGTGAGCAAGTCCTTGGCCCGTGTAATATTACCGAAACGGGCGAGTCCAATCCCGCACTTGAGATAGTAGTCCACGCGCGAGTTCGGAGTCATCTTTGGCTCGAGTGTCGCTGCCCGATCACGCCACCGCTCGAACCCGACGCGATCACCCTGCGCAGACGCTAAGTACATCAACTCGATCATCGGGTTCGACAGTCCGTCCGGCGTCTCTCCCTCGAGGACGCGCCGGAACGCGCGCTGCGCTGCGTCATACTCGCCCAGAGCTCTAAGAGTGAGGCCGAGGTCGTGGAGCGCGCGCAGTTTCGACGGCTCGTCATCGTACAGCTGGTACGCGTTCCAGAAATGCGACACGGCCGTGTCGCGACGGCCCCGAATTTCGTGAGTCACGCCGAGGCCGTGCTCCGCGCGCGCCTGAGCATCCTGCTCGCCGGCCAACTCGGCATCCGCCAGGATCGCCTCATAGCTGGTCTGGGCGGCCGCCAAGTTGCCCCGGGTGACCGCGATGTTGGTGCGACCGATGCGGCTCAACAGCTGCGAGTAGCGGTCGCCCGCCGTGTCCGCCCGCGCGCCGGCCGCGCCGTATGTGGCCTCGGCCTCGTCGAAGCGCCCCAGCTTGCGCAGCACGCGCGCGGTGCGCAGCAAGCCCGCGATCAGGTCCCGCTCGCCCAACTTGCCGGCACCGACCAACAGCATCGTCTCCAAGACGTCGAGGGCTTCTTCGTACTGACCCTCGTCTTCCAGGAAATGGGCGTAGGCAAACAGCGCCGGCCCGACCAGCGCCACGCGGCCTGCTCGGTGAGCGTCCATGGCCGAATGGACGAGGCCCACCAAATGCGCCGCTTCCGGCGCGCCGGCGTCCAACTCCTGGCAGTACCGTTCGGTGGCGGCGTGCTGGTACCGGAACACGTCCGGCGTGACGGGCGCGGCGTCGGATCGCAGCAAGTCGACCAATCGCAAGGCGAGGAAGGCTCCCTGGCCCAGCCGCGCAGCCGGCGACACCGCAGGCTGGTCGGCCACACGGGCGAGGAACACGCCATGCGCCAAACCGCCGAACGGGGCGGGTGCGAGATCGTTGATTGCAGCGATGGTTAGCTCACTGGAGCGGTCGTCGTTCACTAATGCACGCTTCGTGCCTCCGCTGCAACGCGGTCGCACGCCTCAACATACCCCATTCATCGGTCGTCCGTTAGAGCGCCAACTCCCGCATTCTTCCGATTTGCGGCGCGCTGCTTGGGTAGCAGTCCAAAGGATCCTTCATCTTTGCTTGGCTCGTGCGCCGGGGTTCACGCTCGTCGAGCTCGGGGTGGTCCTGATCGTGACCGGGGTCACATGTACGGTCGCGCTGCCGGGGCTCAGGGATACCCTGGGATCGCATCGCCGCCGATTCGGTGCGCAGCGATCGTTGGGCCGACAGCGGCTGAGTCCGGCGCCGCTTCTGGGACGCGTCCAGCGGCGCTGAGACAGCGCAACCATTTGGGGCCCCCCTGCATCTAACGGGGTGAGCGCAGGGGGACGGTGCCGGAAACCAAAGGCCCCTCTTCGGCGTACTAAGCCAGGCGCCAAGACATCTAGCAGTGTTTGGTCGCGGTCGAAGTGTGACGGCCACTTCGCCCGACCACCAGCCCGGGGAGCTTTCGGCCCCGGGTTTGGTTTTTCTTGTGTCCTCAGGACGACGCTATGTCTTCGTCCAGGAAGACCAGCGTGTGACGCCGCCCCACGATCGCGGCGAGGGCCTGGTGCACCCTGGGATCCACAACCGTTCCCGACAACGCCGCCATCCGTTCCGTCGCATCCTCCGGCGTCATTTTTTCCTGGTAGGGGCGGGACGTGGTGAGCGCATCGAAGACTTCGGCGGCGCCGATGACGCGCGCGCCGACGGGGATCGCCTCGCCACGCAGACCATCGGGGTACCCACTGCCGTCCCACCGTTCGTGATGATGCCGCACGAACGCGATCACGTCGCCGAGGTGCGACAAGGGCGCCAGGATCTGCGAGCCAATCACCACGTGCTGTTTCACGTGCTCGAATTCCTCTGGGGTGAGCGGCCCTTCCTTATTCACCACATCGTCTCGGGTACCGATCTTGCCGAGGTCGTGCAGGCGGCCGGCGACACGGACCTGCTCCACGAGGTCGTCGGACAGCCCCAACTCGGCGGCGATCGTCGCTGAGAGATCGGCGACCCGCGCTGAGTGCCCGCGCAGGTAGGGATCCTTGGCCTCCAGCGCGTTGACGAGGGCCTCGAGCGTCGCGGTGGAAATACGCTCCATGCGCATGCGCTCGCGCTGCAGCTCGGCGGTGCGAGTGGTGACCTCTTCCTTGAGCCACTGATTGAGGTGGCGATTTTCCGACAACATCTCACGGCGCTTGAGGGCGCGCTGGACGGCGCGCCCCAGGTCGGCGAGCTCGATGGGCTTGGTGAGGTAATCCATGGCACCGCGCTGCATGCACAGTGCGGCGCTGGTGGCGTCGTTCACGGCCGTCAACATCAGGATGGCGAGGTCCGGCTCGGCTTCGATGGCCTGGGGAACCAAGTCGACGCCGCTCATGCCCGGCATGCGGATGTCGCACAGCATGAGGGACAGGCGGTGGCGCTTGATTTGTTGCAGCGCTTCTTCACCCGAGGAAGCGGTATAGACCTCGAACTGCTGTTGGGTGAGGAATTTCTTCAGGGCGTTGCGAATCGGCTCTTCGTCGTCGACGACGAGGACGGCCTGAATCCCCTGACTGTCAGCCACTCGCGGCTCCTCGCTCGGCACCCGCCCCAAGATGGGGGCGGGCGCTCGATTCGGATAGGCGCCGCTCGCCGGCGCTCAACCGGGTGCGCTCACGAAGGTTACCTCCACCGGCCGTGGCAGGAGCCCGGCGCGGTGCGCCCGACCGAGCAGCTCGGTGACGCCGCGTCGGCCGCGCTCGCCGTAGTCCACCGTGAACTCGTTCACGTACATCCCGACGAAGCGGTCAACGCGGGCCGCATCGACGCCCCGAGCAAAGGTCTGCGCGTGGCGCAGGCCCTCGGCGCGGTGGGACAGACCGTATTCGATGCTCGATTTGAGATCGCGGGCAATCTCGAGCATCAGGGATTCCCCGAGGTCGCGCCGCACGACGTTGCCGCCCAATGGCAACGGGAGGCCGGTCTCGGCGTGCCACCACTCTCCCAAATCGGCCCAGAGATGCAGGCCGTGATCGCTGAAGGTGAGCTGCCCTTCGTGGATCAGGAGGCCCGCATCAGCCTTGCCCGCGGCCACGTACTCCTCGATCTCATTGAACGGCACGACTACATGCCGGGCGCCGGGCTGAAAGAGCCGTAGCGTGAGGAACGCCGTCGTGAGCTCGCCAGGCACCGCGATGCGCGCCGCCGCCAGTGCGGCCCGCGGGTCCGACGGCGCCGGCGTCCGCGCAACGATGCGGGGCCCATAACGGTCTCCGATGCTGGCGCCGTGGGCGAGTAGGGCGTAGCGATCGGCAAGGTAGGCGTAGGCGTGAAGCGACACCGCCGTGACCTCGAGCTCCCCCTTCAAGGCACGGCGGTTCAGCGTCTCGATGTCCGACAGCTCGTGGACGTAGCGGCGCTCGCCGGTGTCGATGTGCCCGGCGGCCAACGCCCAGAACATGAAGGCGTCGTCGGCGTCGGGGCTGTGGGCGAGGTGGATCGTGCGCATGCCGCTAGCGGCCGGCGGTCGCCTTGAGCGCGTCGGCATGGAACGCGTCGAGCGCGTCCCTATGGTCGGTGTACTCGGGGCGGCTGCGGCCGCGCTCGGCCGCTTCATTCCTGAGGAAATCCCGGAACGCTTTTTTTGCCTTGACGCCGTTGCCGTTCGTCTGATAGGTGCGGGCTCGCAGCATGAAGGCGAACAGGTGTGTCGGGGTGTTGCGCACGATCGTGTCGGCCTCCGCCAGCGCGCCGGCGGCGTCAGCGCCTGCGAGGTCGAGCACGCCGATGTGATAGCGGGCGTCGTTGTCGAGCGCCGGCAGCTGGCCGTAGGTCTGGAGCGCCATCGGGAGGAAGAACTGGACTGAGTCGTTCTTGCCCTCTTCAGCGAGGCGCATTACCCGGTTGTACAGCCGCGTGGCCCGCTCCTCCGGCGACATTTGACTGATGTCGACCGCCGACGCGTTGCCGGCCTGGACCGCGACGGGCGGTCCCTCCGTCGTGCCGCCACCCGAGCGGCCTGGCCGCATGAGGAGCACGGTGATCAGCGCACCCACGGCCGCCCCGGCGACGCCCCAGGGTAGACCGGCTCGCCAGCCGCCCGCGGCGGCCGGTGGGGCCGCGACGCTGGCGCCGCACTTGTGGCAAAACCGCGCGCTGTCGGAGAGTTGGGCCCCACAGGCATGGCAGGTCATGAGATGGGGGAATCTAACTGGCAGGATTCCTGCCGGGAGCGTAAAGTTGACCGTTATGGGTCTCTCGTTTCCCGGTCAGGAGCGCGCGCGGCAGATGGGTGAGTTGCGGCGCGGCAACCAGCACTGGAACGTGCTCCTGGAAACGGAGCCGGATGGCACGCTGGGGACGGTCCGCGGACGGATCCACTTCGTGAGCATCGACCGGCACCGCGTCACCAGCTGGATCTTCATGGAGTGGCAGGAGCGCGAGGTGCAGGAGCGCTTCGGCGAGTTCTCGGCGGCTGAGCTGTGGCAGTTCCTGGAGGCGCTCCCCGACTGAGCTAGTGTACCACAGTTTCCGCACATGTTGCATGTTTTCCACATCAATTCTCTCAGACTCCGCACATCAGACACGGCATGTAAATTGAATCGTGCAGTTCGTGCACGATTTGCTTGACACCAATACCGGGTCGCGCTACGTTCCGCCATGCCTGCCGCACGCCGCAAGCACGACGAGAGCCCGACGCCCCCGAGCCCGGTGTCGGGCTCTCGTCTTTGGCAGGCTACCCGCGCGCCGCTGTCCGACCCCGATTGCTGGAGGAACCCGAGGCCATGACCGCCACACTGGAACCCACCGCAAAAACCGGCGCCGCGCAAGGCACTAGGCCGTCGCCCGCCGACGTGATCCGGCGCGCCCGCGAGGCGGGAGTGCAGGTCGTCGACGTGAAGTTCTGCGATCTGCCCGGCACGTGGCAGCATTTCTCGCTGCCGCTGAAGGAGCTGTCGGAGAGCGTATTCACCGAAGGGCTCGGGTTCGACGGCTCGTCGATCCGCGGGTTCCAGGCGATCAACGAGAGCGACATGCTGCTGCTGCCGGACCCGGCCAGCGCGTTCGTCGATCCGTGCCTGCAGGTGCCCACGCTGTCGCTGACGTGCGACATCATCGACCCGATCACGCGCGAATCGTATTCGCGTGATCCGCGCTACGTGGCGCGCAAAGCCGAGCAATACCTGGTGCACAGCGGTGTCGCGACGACGGCGTACTTCGGGCCGGAAGCGGAGTTCTACATCTTCAACTCGGTCCGCTTCGACCAGAACGCGCATGAGGGCTACTACTACATCGACTCCGAAGAAGGCATCTGGAACTCGGGGACCAACGGCTCGCCCAACCTGGGGCACCGGCCGCGGCACAAGGAAGGCTATTTCCCGGTGCCGCCGGTGGATCGCCTGCAGGACCTGCGCTCCAAGATCATGCTAGCGCTGATGGCGGCCGGCATCGACGTCGAAGTGCACCACCACGAGGTGGGCACCGCGGGGCAGACCGAAATCGACATGCGATTCAATTCACTGACGCGCATGGCCGATCAGGTGATGATGTACAAGTACATCGTGAAGAACGTGTGCCACCAGCACGGCTACACGGCCACGTTCATGCCGAAGCCGATGTTCGGCGACAACGGCTCGGGCATGCACGTGCATATGAGCCTGTGGAACGAGGACAAGAATCTCTTCTTCGACGCGAACGGCTACGCGCTGCTGTCGGATGCAGCGCGCTGGTACATCGGCGGCCTGATCAAGCATGCGCCCGCGATTCTCGCGTTCGCGGCGCCGACGACCAACAGCTACCGCCGTCTGGTGCCGGGCTATGAGGCGCCGATCAACCTGATCTACTCGCAGCGCAACCGCTCGGCGATCTGCCGCATTCCGATGTATTCCAAGTCGCCCAAGGCCAAGCGCGTCGAGTTCCGGGCGCCCGACCCATCGAGCAATCCGTATCTCACCTTCGCGGCGCTATTGATGGCGGGCCTCGACGGTATCAAGCACAAGATCGAGCCGCCCAAACCGATGGACGTCGATCTGTATGAGTTGGAGCCGGCGGAGCGGGCCCACGTGAAGAACACACCAGGCAGCTTGCAGGAGTCGCTGGCGGCGCTCGAGGCCGATCACGCCTTCCTGCTCGAGGGCGGAGTGTTCACGCCCGACTTGATCGACACGTGGCTCGCCTACAAGCGCGCCAAGGATGTCGATCCCGTGGCGCTGCGGCCGCATCCGTACGAGTTCTTCCTGTATTACGACGTATAACTGAAAGGCAGGCGGTTAGACGGCTAGACGGTTAGGGATCGCGGTACCCTGACCGTCTAACCGTCTAAGCGTCTATCCCTCATGCCAACGACCAGCGGCGCCTCCAAACGCGACATCCTCGAGCTCGCCAAGAAGAGCGGCGTGCACTTCCTGCGGCTGCAGTTCACCGACATCCTCGGCATCAACAAGAACGTCGAGGTGCCCGAGAGCCAATTCGAGAAGGCCCTCGAAGGCGACATCATGTTCGACGGCAGCTCGATCGAAGGGTTCGTACGGATCGAGGAATCGGACATGGTGCTGCGGCCCGATCTCGCCACGTTCCGCGTGCTGCCCTACGACGACGAAGGCGGCAAGGTGGCGCGGGTGATCTGCGACATCTACAACCCCGACGGCTCGACGTTCGCGGGATGCACGCGCCAGGCGCTCAAGCGTCAGATCACCAAGGCGCAAAGCTCGGGCTTCGAGATGATGGCCGGCGTCGAGGCCGAGTTCTTCATCTTCCAGCTCGACGCCAGCGGCGATCCCACCACCGACACGCACGATCACGGCGGCTACTTCGATCAGACGCCCGTGGACAAAGCGGAGGAGATCCGGCGGCTCATCATCAAAGACCTCGTCTCGATGGGTTTCGAGGTGGAGGCGGGGCATCACGAGGTGGCGCCGGGCCAGCACGAGATCGACTTCCGCTACACCGAAGCGCTCGAGACCGCCGATAATCTGGCGACGTTCCGCTTCATCGTGCGCAACGTGGCGTACCGGCACGGCTTCCTCGCGACGTTCATGCCGAAGCCGATCTTCGGGCAGAACGGCTCGGGCATGCACACGCACCAGTCGCTCTTCAAGAAGGGGCAGAACGCCTTCCACGACCCCAAGGGCAAGTGGGAGCTGTCGGACACGGCGCTGCACTACATCGCGGGGTTGCTGGAGCACGCCCGCGGCTTCTGCGCGGTGACCAACCCGCTGGTGAACAGCTACAAGCGGCTGGTGCCGGGCTACGAAGCGCCCGTGAACGTCGCGTGGTCGATGCGCAATCGCTCGCCCTTGATCCGCATTCCCGACCGGCGCGGCACGGGTACGCGCTGCGAGTTGCGCATGCCCGATCCTTCGGCCAACCCCTATCTCGCGCTCGCCGTGCAGCTCGCGGCAGGGCTCGACGGCATCGAGCGCAAGCTCACGCCGCCCGACCCCGTGAACAAGAACATCTTCGAAATGAGCTTCCGCGAGCGTCGCAAGTTCCGCATCGACGAGTTGCCGCGCGACCTGCACGAGGCGCTCGAGTTCCTCGAGAAGGACGAGGTGATTCGCGCCGCCCTGGGCGGGCACATCTACGAGCGCTTCGTCGAGGCAAAAGAGGGGGAGTGGCACGAGTACATCGGCCAGGTAAGCGAGTGGGAGCGGGAGCGATACTTAGGGCAGTACTAGTCCGCTAGATTCACCACGTGTCATTTCTCCGCCAGGCGCCGCTCGCGCTGCTGGTCGTGTTGAGCGGCTGCGATGTCTTGCCCCGCCCGGGCGACACGACGGGCCTCCAATCCGACGCGCGCTGGGTGCGCCACGCGCGCCTCGTCACAGTGCGCGATTCCGACGTCACGCTGGTGCGGTTGCGAATCGACACCGGCATAGCGGGCGGCCAGGATGTGCTGCTGACGCGCTTCGACTTCAACCCGACTCCCGGCTATGGCGACGAATACGCCATCACCCTGGGGATCCCGCTCGACCCGGCCGCCGTCCGCTCCAGCACGACGATCAAGCTGGGGCCGCGGCCGCCGGCGGTGACCGCAGTGGGAACCGTCGCCTGTCTGTGCCGGCCGCTCCGGCCCGACTCGGTGGTCGGCGCGCTGAGCATCGCCCATCGCGGGCTCGCCCAGATCACCGGCCGCATCGACGTGACGCTG
>WNFG01008605.1_pt1 | contig 10355 bp, 8 predicted proteins | sample 5400431 | NCBI WGS metagenome assembly WNFG01 (sample SAMN13153346, study PRJNA577476) | soil metagenome | isolation source: 120 cm saprolite under Douglas fir tree site 2 hole 3 replicate 2 | place: USA:California | collected 2015-04-18
GAGTTTCACCATCGATGCCGGAAAGCACGCGACGGCTTACGCGAGTTACACGCGGGGACTCGAGGATTCGGCCAACGCGCCGACATCCGCGGTCAACCGCGGAGAGCCGGTACCGGCTACGCCGACGTGGCAGGTCGACGGTGGTCTACGGGTCGCGCCGCGCAATGACCTGGAATTGCTACTGGGCGTCTTTAAGGTGCACAAGACTTACTTCAATCTGGATGCCGCAGGACGATACGGGCCCCTCGGTGACATCAGCAGCCGGGGAGTCGAAGGATCCGCAATCCTGTCCGCTCTGGACGGGCTTAAGGTCGTAGCCGGACTTGTGTTGCTCAAGCCCGAGGTGGATCGGCAGGCTCGCGCGTCGGCCGGGAGCGGCACGGTACCGGTGGGACCAGTGCCGCGGACGATCAATGTCAACGTCGACTATGCGCCGGCCCGCTGGGGTCACTGGGCCGCTGCCCTTCAGTGGACGTCACTCTCGTCGCGCGTCGTCACCAACGATGATCGATTTGAGCTGCCGCCGCTGTCGACGCTCAATGTCGGCGTGCGCTACAAGCTCAGGCTGTTCAATCGGCCGTGCTCTGCGCGCCTCGACGTCGCAAACGTGACCGACGAATCCGGGCTCACGATTTCCTCGTTCTATGTCGTGTTTCCCGTGCTGCGGCGTAATTACACGTTGACGCTCGCGACCGATATCTGAGCGAACGGGGTGCGTGCCGGGCGTCCCCGACCCCGAGGTGGGCGAGATACCCAGCCGGGAGATTGCCGATGGCGTTCCGCGTTATGCTTCCCACATCACTGGATCTAGGCGAACAGCATGATAGATGAATCGGGGACATCGATTTCGCGGCGCCGCTTGCTGAGCACGATCGGCAGGGCCGCCGGCAGTACTGCCATGTACCAGGCGATGCACAGTCTCGGCTTCGCGGCCGAAACCAGCTTCCGGGGTCCGGTGCAGTTGAGTGCCGCCCCAAAGGGCGCGTCGGTGCTGGTGCTGGGAGCGGGTATTGCCGGACTCGTGGCTGCCTACGAATTGCGCAACGCGGGCTACCGCGTCCAGGTCCTGGAGTACAACGCCCGGGCCGGCGGGCGCAACTGGACGCTGCGCGGGGGCGATCGCTATACGGAGTTGGGCGGAGAGACCCAGGAGTGCCGTTTTGATCCGGGTCTGTACATCAATCCCGGTCCGTGGCGTCTGCCGTATCACCATCGCGGGATGCTGAGCTACTGCAAGCGGCTTGGCGTCGCGCTCGAGCCATTCGTGCAAATCAACCACAACGCTTATTTGCACAGCCACAAGGCGTTCGGCGGTAAGCCGCAGCGGTTGCGCACGGTCAAGGCCGACTACCAGGGTCATGTTGCCGAGCTGCTGTCGAAGGCGACGCGCAGCCAGGCGCTCGACGCGGACGTCACGGCGGAAGACCGGGAGATCCTGCTCGACTCGCTGCGCATGTGGGGCGCACTCGACCAGAATTACCGATTCGCCAAAGGCTCGGACAGCAGCGAACGGCGCGGTTACGATCGTGATCCCGGCGGCGGCTTGAGCGCCCGGCCGGCGTTTTCGGAGCCGGTGGCCTTGAGCGATCTGCTGCATTCCGGTCTCTGGGCCGCGCTGCAGTTTGGCGACGCTTACGATTTCCAGACGACGATGTTTCAGCCGGTCGGCGGCATGGGCCAAGTCGGACAGGCGTTTGCGCGCGAGATGGGTTCCTTGATCCGCTTCAACGCCAAAATCGTCGAGATCCATCAGGATGACAAGGGTGTTGTCGTGACTTTCGAGGATCTGGCCGCAGGGCCCAGCCGGCAAACCCTGCACGCGGATTGGTGCGTGTGCACGATTCCGCTGTCCATCTTGGGCCAGATTCCCATGAACGTCGGCGGTCCCATGGCCCAGGCCATCACGGCGGTTCCCTACTGCACGGGACTTAAAGTGGGATTGCAATTCAAGCGCCGCTTCTGGGAAGAAGACGAACAGATCTATGGCGGTGTCACCTACACCGACCTGCCGATCGGGCAGATCAGCTATCCGAGCAGCCGTTACTTTGACAGCGGCAAGGGCGTGCTGCTGGGGGCTTACATTTGGGACATGATCAATTCCATGGATTTCTCATCCATGTCGCCCGCGGAACGCGTATCAAAGGCCGTCGAATATGGCAGTCAAATTCATCCGCAGTATCGGCAGGAATTTGACAACGGGGTCGCGGTTGCCTGGCATCGCGCACCGTTCGCCATGGGCTGCTTCGGCCTTTGGACGGACGCCACGCGCGCCCAACACTACGACAATTTATGCGCCTTCGACGGCCGGATTGTCCTCGCGGGAGAACATGCCTCCTATCTGCCGGCCTGGCAGGAAGGCGCCGTAACCTCGGCATTGGATGCAATAGGACGATTGCATCAGCGCGCGCTGGCGGCGGGAGCGGCGGCATGAACGAACAACCCCGGTATGCGAGATTGCTGTGCGCCGCTTTCGGCGCTTGCCTGGCATTGATGAGTGCGATGCTCATCGAGGCACCGGCGCTTGCCAATACCGCCGGTATTCTGAACGCGACGCCGCTTGATACCACGGATGGCCAGCAGATATACGAGCATGTCTGCCGCGGTTGCCACATGCCCGATGCAGGCGGCGCGGTCGGCGCGGGCCGCTATCCGGCACTTGCCCAGGACCCCACATTGGTGTCGCGCCAGTACATGGCGCTGACGATTCTAATGGGCAGGCGCAACATGCCGGCTTTTGGCGCCAGACATGCCATCGCATTCGGCGGCCCGCCGGCGGTGCTCAGCGAGGCGCAGATCGCGGCGGTGATCAATTACGTGCGCTCGCATTTCGGCAACCATTACCAAGACCAGATCACGGCAGCCGAGGTCAACGCGCTCGACCAGAGTGCGCACTGAGTGGTGCGTAACGCCTTGCGTCACCGCCCCAGGTGCCGATCGCCGAGTAACACCGTGTCAGAACGAGCGTGGGTGATGGCCGCCTGACGACGATAGTTGCGTGTCATAAAATCTTCACTATGCTGTTAGCGCATGGATGTCCCAGCTCGCTACCGATGGATTGCTGCGAATATTCTGCCGCACGAGCCGGAACTTCGGGGATGGCTGCGGCGCCGTCTGCGCGCATTGGGCGATAACGACATCGATGATTTAGTTCAGGAAGCGTTTGCGCGCATCTGGGCGGCCGATTTCGCGACTATTCGCAGTGGGCGCGCGTACCTGTACGCGACGGTCCGGCACCTATTGGCGGAATATGCCCGTCGTAGTCGCATCGTGCCGATCGAGCTTTTGGGGGAAATCGACTCCTTGAACCTCATCAGTGAGGAGCCAGGGCCGGAACGACGGGTCGCGGCGCGGCAGGAACTCGACCGCTTGCGGGTGATTGTTGCGGCGCTTCCCGTCCAGTGCCGGACGGTGTTCGAGTTGCGTAAGTTCGAGGGCTTGTAACATCGGGACGTCGCGACACGCATGGGGATAAGCGAAAAGACGGTTGAGAATCATCTGACCCGGGCACTGGCGCGCATCGGGGCAGCGCTCGCGACACTGCCGCCGACCGGGGAGTTGACACATTCGGAGCCATCGGCGAAGCGAGCCGATGACACAGACCATGGAAACGATTAGCGAACTCGCGGCTCGCTGGGCAGTGCGCGCGGATGCCGGCGCGTTAAGTCCGGACGAACAGCGAGAACTCGATACCTGGCTTGCCGCAGATTCGCGGCATCGTGGCGCGTACGTGCGCGCGCGGGCGCAATGGGTCGATCTCGATCGCTTGGCGGCCTTGCAGGGTCCCGCGGGCGGCACTGACGGACGGTTCCCTGCCGCGGGCTTATCCCGGCGGCAGTTGCTCGCCGCGGGAATTGCCGCCATAGGGTTCCTTGGCGGCGGTTTGTCGTGGTTGATTGTGCGTGAAGGGCAGGAGCGCTACACGAGCGGAATCGGCGAGGTGCGCCGAATTGCGCTCGAGGATGGCTCGACCCTATTGCTCAACACGGCCAGCGAAGTGACGGTGCGGTTGACCAAGCAGCAACGCGGCATTCGCCTGGTTCGTGGCGAAGCACTCTTCGAGGTTGCGCACGATAAATCCAGGCCGTTTATTGTGCAGGCGAACGACACCGCGGTGCGCGCGGTCGGCACAGCGTTCGCAGTGCGGCTTGACGCCGCGCAAGTGGATGTCACCGTGACCGAAGGCGTCGTTGAGGTTGTCGATTTGAAGACGATGTCCGGGCTCGGCCCGGCCACGACGCCGGTGTCAAGGTTTGAGGTGAAGCGCGTGGCGGCACACGAACACGCGGTCATCGCGCGCTCCCGCGCTCCGGAAGTCGAACCTATTGCGCCGGCTAAAGCGGACCGACAACTAGCTTGGCGCGAGGGCATGGTGTCCTTCGACGGAGAGACCCTGCAGACAGCGGTGGCCGAGATCAATCGGCACAACCGGCGCCAGATCGTGGTCGATGACCCGGCGCTGGCAGCGATGCCGATCGTCGGTGTCTTTCGGGCGACCGATCTCGAGGGCTTTTCAGCGGCCGCCGCGGCCGCGCTGAAGGCACGGGCGATTCCCGATGGCGACGTCATCAGGCTTCAACTGGAGCCGTCCAAACATTGAATTAAGACTTGATTAGGGGGAAATTCCAAGTCGTTCATCTTCTCCGTACGGCGCTCTCCGACAGGCGAATCGGCGCCACAACAATAGCGCAATGCAGCGCAAGACGGGGGGACTATGACGACACCGAGATGCCGCAGAAATGGTTCGATGAGCGCATTCATCTTAGCATCGGTTCTTGCTGTCGCCGCGCCCTTACCTGCCGCCGCGCAGGAGGTGCATGCGTTCAACGTGTCTGCGCAAGATCCTGCGGGGGCCATCCGCGCCTTCGGCGTCCAAGCTGGAGTTCAAATTCTGGCGTCGGCCGATGATTTGAAGGGGAAGACGTTCAATCCCGTCAGCGGAGACATCTCAACTGAGGACGCGTTGACAGTCCTCCTTGCTGGCACGGGCCTCGATCATCGTTACGTAGGCGAGCGAGCGGTCGCTCTGGTGAGTAACAATCAGGCCAACGCTGTTGCCGTGAAACCATCTGAGCTCAGCACACCGCTGGGGGCCGGTTCTCAGAGCGATCCAACCGAACACGTGGATCTCGCGCGGGTCGACGCGAAGCCATTCTCAAAGGCATCCAACAGCGAGCTACAGACTGACAAGAACGCTGAGAAGTCCGGGCAGAAACTTGCGCAGCTCGAAGAAATCGTTGTCACCGCAAGGCGACGCGAGGAGAACATGAACTCGGTGCCCGTTGCGATCACCGCCCTGAGCGGCGATGAATTGAGACGCAAGAACATCGAAACGGCGGGCGACCTACAAAACTATGTACCCTCGCTCAGCGTATCAAGCAGTGTGACCCGCGACGACTACACCTTTGCTATCCGCGGTATGGGCCCGACGGGCGGTTCCGGGCCGGGCGCGGTATTGGCTGGCGGCGGCAGCGGCGTCGTCGCCTATTTTGCCGAGGTTCCCACCAATGCCGCGGGCCCCGGATTATTCTACGACCTCGAAAATGTTCAGGTTGCGAAGGGACCTCAAGGGACACTCTTCGGTAAGAATACGACGGGCGGCGTCATTCTATTTGTTCCGCGAAAACCGACCAATGACTTCGAAGGCTTCATCGAGGCGAGCGGCGGCAACTACAACATGAAGAGTGCTGCCGCTGCAATCAACGTACCGCTGGTTGACGACCGGCTCCTGGTCCGCTTTGCGGCTCAAGCGCAGAAAAGAGATGGATTTACGGTCGACCGAGGTCCGATTTTTCCGGGCAAGGATTACGACAATAGAGACTATTGGTCCGCCCGTTTGAGCGTCGTATGGCGCCCAATTGAGAGTGTGGAGAACTATACAATTGTCAGTGCGTTCCATAGCAATGAGCACGGAGATGGTTTTGTTCTATTGGCTGTCAATCCAGCAGGACCGTTTGCCGCGAGTTTGCTGCCGATCTTCGCACGGCAGCAGGCCGCGGGCATCCGATCAACCGCTTTGTCCGACGATGAAATCGACAAGCGTTACAACTATGGAATCATTAACACGACGCGATGGTCTATGAGCGATGCGGCTCAGTTCAAGAATATTTTCAGCTACCAAGTGCAGAAATGGCGTAACGCGGAAGATGTCGACGGAACAACTTTGATCCTGGATGATCTCGTTGCTCCTCGCACCGGTGGTTGGCATACGCAAGTCGGGACATACACAGAGGAGCCGCAGCTGCAAGGCACTGCATTGCGTGGCAACCTCAAGTGGACGGCCGGAGTGTACTACGAAGACGGCCACAATATCGCGGCTCAGCCCTACGAGGTCGATGTCGCCGGGGGCAATTTTGTTATTTTGCAGTCCAATCAGACAAATTCGGAACGGAGTCGCGGCGCGTACGTTCAGACTACCTATGACCTTGGCGCCGTATCCAATGGACTAGACGGCCTGAAGCTGACAGCGGGATACCGCTATACCAGAGACAATTTTGCCTACGGCATCGGGGCTCACAGTCCAAGCATTGGTAACGCGTGCCTCACGTCGTCGGGAACATATCCGCAGACGGATTGCTTCTTCGCCAGCTCGGGCACGAGCACCGGCAATTCCTGGACAGTCGGTCTGGATTACCAATTCACCACAGGTACGCTTCTCTATGCTAGGTCGAGTAAAGGCTATGTTCCCGGGGGGTTCAACCCATCCTTCGGCTTCACTCCAGGCGGTGTGTCTACTCCGCAATTTCGCTTCGCGCCGGAATCCGCGGTCGACGTCGAGCTTGGATTGAAATCGGAGTTTATGGTTTGGAGCACACCTGCCCAAATTGATGCTGACGTCTTCCATTCTGATTTCAAGGACATCCAACGCCTCGTGTCCGAGACGTTGCCCGGTGGAGTGCAGTCAAACTTCACCGCGAATGCGTCGAAAGCAGAAATCGACGGCATCGAGTTTCAGGGTAGCATTCTCCTGCGAAAGAATCTGAAACTGGCGGCATCCTATTCTTATAACCATGGCAAATACACCAAGATCGACCCAGCCGCCGCGCCCTCACTGGTCGGGATACCCTTCGGCTATTTGCCCGCGAGCAAAGCGAGTGTCACGACAACCTATACCTTGCCGCTCGATGCCGCGATTGGCGAAGTTGGTATGAGTGCGTCATATTCATATCAATCGAAGTTCTTTGACGCTCCGGGAGTTCAACCGCTGGAGTACATCGCCGGTTACGGTTTGGTGAATCTAAACCTGAGTTGGAACGGGATCATGCGCTCGGCGTTTGATGCGTCGATCTTCATCTCCAACGCCACAGATAGAACGTACCGCGTCGGGCAATATAGCAACTATATATCGGATGGGAGGATCACGTCGTTTTACGGTGAGCCTCGCATGTTCGGCGTCGATCTCCGCTATCGGTTTGGCATCCAGAAGTAGACGAGGAGGCGGCGAGTGGAGGCTTAGGCGTTACTTGCGGAGGAGGGTGCCGGATGAGTTGTCGTTGCAAGGACCAGGGGCGCGGCGACGTGCCGATGCTTTCTCGAGTCAAGCATGTCGGGAGGAGACTTCTAATCGGAGCGGCAGCAATCACTGCCTCCGTGACTCTTACTGCGTTCGTTTCAATTGACCTTGCGAGCGCGGACTCGAGCATTCCGCCAACCTCCCAAGTCGATATGAGCGGTACCGTCCATCTGCAGCCCTTGGACGTACCGTTCTCGAGCTTCGCTAGCGTCGAGGCTCAAAAAGCGTTTGTTAGCCGAACGACGGGTACCCGACAGACGCCGCCGGCGGGAGCCGATATCAAGACGCTGCGGGAATTTTACGATAAATACAACCGCGCACTGGCAGCCCGGGCGAAGGACCTTTACCCGGTCGATGTAAAGCCGCAGGTAATTGGTGGCGTCAGAACGGAAGTCATCACGCCGAAGGGCGGGGTTGCAAAGAAGAATCAGAATCGCGTTTTAATCAATCTGCATGGCGGGGCGTTCCTCTGGGGCGAAGGCGCTGGCGGAGAGGAAGAATCGGTTCCGATCGCCGGCATCGGCCAGATCACCGTAGTCACGGTGGCTTACAGGCAGGGGCCTGAATTTAAATTTCCCGCCGCAAGCGAGGACGTAGCGGCGGTATACCAGGAGCTGCTGCGAACGCATGATGCCGCAAATATCGGTATATATGGGTGCTCGGCGGGCGGAATATTGACGGCTGAGTCGATCGCTTGGTTTCAGAAACTTAAATTGCCCCGACCTGGAGCAATTGGGACATTTTGCGGTTCCGCGAGTGGCTTTGGGGGTGACTCCGTGTATGTGGCCTTCCCTTTGGCAGCGCAAATCCCCCTCGTCGGGGCCAGGACCGGCGAGCTGAGTTTCTCGGCCTATTTCAGTGAGGCCTCGATTTCCGACCCGCTGGTACTGCCCATCAACTCGACCGACATTCTCGCCAAATTTCCGCCGACACTACTTATCGCAGGATCTCGCGACTTCGCGGTTAGTTCGGTGTTTCACACTCAAGCAGCCCTTACGAATCTTGGAGTCGAAACTGAACTGCACATTTGGGACGGCATGTGGCATGCCTTCTTCATCGATCCGGATATTCCCGAATCAAAAGAGGCTTACCGTGTAATCGTAAACTTCTTCGAAGCGGGTTAGGCGTTCCTGCCGTGTCAATTCGGCAGCTTCTCGGTCAATTTTCTCGACATTGGTGGCCATGCCCCTCATCCTACGAAACCTCAGGTCTCCGGGCTAGCAACATTTGCGCGCATCGGCCAATATTGTCGTTCGGACGACGACGGACCCGGATGTTGGCGCGAGGAATCGGATCTTGAGCTACTCCAAATTGGCGTGAGTGTATGGGTGTTAGGAGTGTCAAGGCGAGCGAAGGTACGTGACAAGCCGAGAAGGCGGCTATTTGGGAGCCGGTACATGCTTCCACACTCGGTAGCCGCGGCACTCGAACAACTGTTCGAGGAAGCGGTGGATGGCGTGATAGTGATCGAGCACTCGCGCTACGCGAAGCTTCACCGGGGCTTGTTTGCGACTACTCGCCCCAACCGCATCTTCCTGGCGATGAGCGGTGCCGAATTCGTTGCCAGTCCGGAGCTGCTCCTGCATGAGTATTATCATGTACTATGCCAGTGGCGCACGGGATACCTGACACGTTGGCGGTATGTGGTGGAATCCGTACGGCGCGGCTATTGGCGGAATCGATACGAGCAGGAAGCGCGTGAGTTTGCCGCCGCGGCCGTGGAGCAATATCGGGGATATCTGTGAGCCCGGGAAAGACCGCCCGCACCGCATCCTCAAAGACGCAGTACGGGCGGCCGATCATCAATTGTTCAAGGCTCCTTGAGAGACCCAGGTCTTCACCAGGTCGATGGTTGCCTGGTCGAGACAAGGATTGGATACGGCGCCGCAACCCAGCGGCATGCGGGATCCGGTGATGGTGGCTGCACCTTCGATTTTCTGGATCAAGTAGCTGTTGGCGGGATCGTTGGGCTTGATGCGGTCCAAGGTAGCTTGCTCAATGCTTGGTACGTTGACGATGCTCGCGAACGTATGGCCGGCAGTCAGATTTTGTACGCCCGGCAAACTGGTGCCGATGCCGGTGTGACAGCCGGAGCAGATCGGCGTGAAAATCTGCGTCTGCAATTGGGTCAGCGTCACTTGGACCGGCCCGGCGTTGGCCACCGTCACCGTCGTCGCCGGCGAGCTGCCGACATTGCCGTCGGCATCGGTCGCTCTTGCGGTGACCGTCGACTGTCCATCCGCAACCGCGGTCGTATCCCACATCACCGAGAAGGGCGACGTGGTGTCCGTGCCGATGAGCGTCGCGCCGACGAAGAAATCGACCTTGGCAATATTGAGCGAGTCCGTCACCGCTGCACTGAGCGCCACTGTGCCTTTCAGGCTGCCGGCCGGCGTGGTCAGCGTAACGACCGGCGGCGCATTGAGCACCGGAGCCGTGGAGCCGACATCGATACGGCCAAAGCTGCCGTTGCCTTCGTTGTTCGGGCCGGCTGCGAAGAACAGGGTATTGTGCGGCTGATTATCGGCGTCGTTGCCGAAGGCGATACCCCATAGGCCCGGTGTCGCAATGGCAGCGCCTTTGGAATCCTTGACCGCGCCGATCAAGCTGCCGGTAGCCGGATCGTAGGCGTTGATCACGCCGTCACCGAAATTGCCGACCAGCAAGGCGTTGCTCAAGGTACCGAAATCGCTCGGCGCCAGCGCCAAGCCCCAGGGCGCATTGAGCGCGCCGCCGGCTACTAGTTGCTTGATCAAGTGGCCGTTGGTGTCATAGATAGCGACGTAACCGAGGCCCGCGCCGTTGACATTGACCTTCTTGGCAGAGTCCTGCTTGGCATAGGTCA
>WNFG01006041.1_pt1 | contig 10353 bp, 6 predicted proteins | sample 5400431 | NCBI WGS metagenome assembly WNFG01 (sample SAMN13153346, study PRJNA577476) | soil metagenome | isolation source: 120 cm saprolite under Douglas fir tree site 2 hole 3 replicate 2 | place: USA:California | collected 2015-04-18
GCGTGGCCAGCGCCTGCAGGCAGCCGCACCAGGTAATTCCGGTAGCAGACGAATTCCTCTCGCGCTTTGCGAACTATGCGGAGCGCACTGTATACCTTACCGACGGAACTTCCGACGTAAGTCACGCCGCCGACCTCTACGCAAACGAGCGGGCCGCCAAAATTGCGCCCGTCAGGATCACGGGAAACTATGGGGGCGAGGTCCTACGTCGCATCCGGGCGTTTAAGCCGGGAATGCCCTCCGTCAAGCTATATCGCCCTGAGATTCTCTCGAGTATCGACGCTGCCAGAGACACCTACAATCGGATCATTCAAGTGCATCCCCTTTCCTTTTCCGTATTTCGGCAGGCCCCGTGGCACCATTACGGTCTCCAGATGCTGGAACAGACGCAGGTATCCCTGCGGTCCCCGTACCTCGACAATGACCTCGTCCGGACAGTTTTCCGGGCGCCGATGTCGGCTCTTTCGAGCAACGATGTTTCCTTGCGGTTGATCGCGGATGGGAATCCGGCGCTGAGCAGGATTCGCACCGACCGGGGTTTGGCCGGAGCCGCCAACAATCTGTCGTCTGCGATCACCCGCGGCGCTCTCGAGTTCTTGTTCAAGGCGGAATACGCTTACGACTACGGTATGCCGCAATGGGTCGCTCAAGTCGACCATTTCTTCGCGCCACTCCACCTCGAACGGCTCTTTCTCGGCAGACACAAGTTTTATCATTTCAGGGTGTGGTACCGGGATGCCCTCTCCAACTACGTTAAAGAGATGCTGCTCGATCCTCAATCACTCTCCCGGCCGTATCTTGAACGGGACGGACTGGAAACCATGGTGCGTGGCCACCTCAAAGGGGATCGGAATTTTACGAGCGAGATCCACAAGGTGCTCACGTTGGAAATCCTCCACCGGCTTTTCATCGACGCGAAAGCGCCTTCGACAGAAATCAACTTAGTACCTGCCATGGAAGTTCACAGTGTGGTTCCGTAGGCGGTAAATGTCCCCGAATCTAGCCACTCTCGCGTTCACCCTCGGGATTCTGACCCTTTTCTTTCTGAATCGGGACAAAGAGGCGCGGACCTCCAAGGCCCTTTGGCTTCCCGTGGTGTGGTTGTGTATCGCCGGCTCACGCATGGTGTCTGAGTGGATGGCGCCAACGGCGGTGTCCACATCAGTCACTGGCAGCCGGTACCTTGACGGAAGCCTCTTTGACCGGAACCTTCTAACCATCCTGTTGCTGATCGGCGTCGTCGTGCTCCTGCTCAGGGGGGCGCGTGTTTGGTCGATTCTCCGTGCGAATTGGCCAATCCTTTTATTTTTCTTCTACTGCCTCTTGAGTATCGCCTGGTCTGACTTTCCTGATGTGGCGTTCAAGCGATGGGTCAAAGCCCTGGGCGATGTCGTGATGGTCCTCGTGGTGCTGACCGATGTGAATCCGTCGGCCGCCATAAGGCGTTTCCTCGCGCGCGTGGGGTTTGTGCTCATACCCGTGTCGATTCTATTCATCAAGTATTACCCTGACTTTGGGCGAGCCTACGAACCTGGCTTTGGGTTCTGGAAGCCGATGTATACCGGCGTCACGACCACAAAGAATCTGTTAGGTATGATCACCCTGGTAACCGGACTTGGAGCTCTGTGGCGTTTTATTCATATGAAACGAGCCGAGGACGGCGCCCGCAAGAAGGGGCAGCTCCTGGCCGAGGGCGCTCTTTTCGCGATGGTGTTTTGGCTCCTGTATATGGCCAACTCCGCTACAGCCTTGTCTTGCTTCCTCATGGCTGGGACATTAATTTTGGTTACCAGCTGGGCCTGGGTCCGTCGAATGCCAGCGTTGGTGCATGCACTTGTATTCGCCATGGTGGCCGTTTCCTCATTTGCTCTGTTCTCTGGTTCTGGAGGGGGCCTTCTCGGAACTCTGGGAAGGAACTCGACTCTCACCGGCCGCACGGATATCTGGAACCAGGTTCTAAGCATGGCCGAGAGCCCGTTCTTGGGGACTGGTTTTGAGAGCTTCTGGCTAGGGCCACGCCTCCAGAAAATATGGAACATATGGTGGTGGCACCCGAACGAGGCCCACAACGGCTACATTGAGACCTACTTGAACCTGGGATGGGTGGGACTCACACTGCTCGGAGTGGTCCTGGTTGCCGGCTACAGAAGCATCTTCGCGACGTTTCGCACGAAACCTGACCTGGCCGAAATTAAACTCGCGTATTTCTTCGTTGCGATCATCTATAACTTTACGGAATCCGCCATCAGGACCATGAACCCCGTTTGGATCGTTTTCCTTCTATCAGTTATGGCGGTTCCGGACGCACCTGCGCCGGAGGAGCCACCCCCGCTCCTCATCCAGCGCGCCACTAAGCCGGTCGAGCGTGAACCACAACTTGAGCCTGTGGCTCGAGCCGGATTGCGTCCGCAACGGGAATCCAATTGAAACCCTTCGATTCGAGCGGTGCATTTCGTCCTGCCACTAACCAATTGCTCGGCCTCGCCGTGCGTGGCGCCGGGGTGACCGTGCTGTCCTCAGGGTTAGGGTTAGCCATTCAGATCGTCTCTACCGTATCCCTGGCGCGACTTCTCACACCCAGGGATTTCGGCGTGGTAACCATGGTCACCACCTTCAGTTTGCTTCTTGTGAACTTTGGGCTGAACGGATTCACGGAGGCCGTCCTTCAGTCCGAAGAAATCAACGATGCGCTGGTTAGTAATCTTTTTTGGATTAATCTGGCCTTTGGCGCTCTACTAACCGTCGCGTTCGCTGCCGCAGGTTCTCTATTGGCGAGGTTTTACCGGGATCCCTTGGTGTCACGGGTCACCGTCGGCATTTCCCTGACGATCTTCCTCACCAGTACATCGGTTCAGCATCTCGCTCTGCTGAAACGGGCCATGCGATTCTCCGTGGTGTCCGCCAACGATATTTGTGCTCGTACTATTTCGATCGGCCTAATGATCCTCCTGGCTTGGGCCGGGTGGGGATATTGGGCGCTGGTCGCCGGCGCCATTGCTCAGCCGCTAATCCAATCCGTGGGCGCGTGGTTCCAGTGCCGGTGGGTTCCCAGCCGGCCCCGGAAGGTGCCCGGAACGGCCGCGATGGTGCGCTTCGCGATAAATGTTTATGGCCGCTTTAGCGTCAACTACTTCGCCCGCAACATGGACAACCTGCTTGTGGGATGGCGTTTCGACGCTCCAACACTCGGTTTTTACAAGAAGGCGTATGACTTGTTCGCGCTCTCAGCCAGCCAGCTCGTTTCGCCTCTCACAGTCGTCGCTGTGTCGGCACTCAGCCGGTTGAACCGCTACTCTGCCGAATACAGACGATATCTTGTCAGGGCGCTGGCAGTCACGGCGTTCGTGGGCATGGGCGTGGGCGCGGGCCTTACGCTGGTGGGCGGCGATGTGATTCGCCTGGTGCTGGGACCGGGATGGGAGGAGTCCGGCCGGATCTTCACGTTTTTTGGAGCTGGAATCGGCGTCATGTTGCTCTATGGCACCCACGGCTGGATCCATCTCTCCATTGGCAGGGCGGACCGTTGGTTCCGTTGGGGCATCTTGGAGTTTGCGTTCACGGGCCTTTTGTTTCTGCTGGCCTTGCGATGGGGTCCCGTGGGGATTGCGGTTGCCTGGACTGCTTCGTTTTGGATTCTCACGATCCCGGCATTCTGGTACGCGGGGAAACCTATAAATCTTGGAGTCGGGATCATTATCGATGCGGTATGGAGGTACCTGCTGGCCTCCTTGCTGGCTGGAGGCGCAGCCGCCCTGATCCTCCGGGGTTTTCCGCCCCTCCTCGCTGCCCCAGGGGCCATGGGGGCAGCTCTGCGGATCGGAGTGACCTCTGTATTGTTTGGAATTTTGTATCTTGGTTCGGTGATTTTGTTGTATTGGGGGTGCACGCCCATCCATGAGCTTGCTGGCCTGTTGCGAGAGATGGTCCCGTGGCGTAAGTTCTCCAAGCGGTTCAAGCCTGCTGCGGGGGCAGCCGGCGAGACGGAAGCGTCTCCTGCCGTAGACCCGGAGAAGGCGAAAGAGCTGGTTTCGTAACCTGTTTCTACGAAGAGCGTCACCTGGAATCCCCGATTCTCTCGCCCCGGAGTAAACCGAGGATCCCATGCGCTGTTGCTACCGGCCTCTGTGAGAAACTAATTCACAATGATCTTCAGGTTCGTCGGTGGTGCGGGCGCTTGGCCTGAGTAGCATGAATTGGCGTTGAAGAGTAAGATGCCGCTGCCGTCTTTTGAAGTGAGGTTGTAGCAGACCTGGGTGGGGGGCATGAATGCGTGTCCCGACGTATCTTGCCCCCCGGTAACATCCGGCCCGAATGCCGGCCACGGCATTGCTCCCCAGAAGCTGGGTTTCGAATTTAAATAAAGCGAGCTCGGCAGGATATGGCTCGATGGCACGGGGTTGCCATTGATGAAAGGCACTCCCGTGGTAGGGACCTCCGAGGAATTCCAAAGCGCGGTGGCACTCACAGTGTCGTAGTTTCCCCAACGCAGCAATGTGTTTCGGACCAGGGCGTCATTGGGGGGAGCGCTTCCGCTCCGGCACTCTGAATCCGGGAATCCAAGAATGTAAATGGAAGTATCGCAATTGATCGAGGTGGTTTGGGGGGAGGCCTCATAATTGTTGTGGTACGCCGTCGTGCCGAGCACGTTTCCGACAATGTTGTAACCTCTGCAATAGGAATATAGATTCATGGCATGCGTGTTTAGGGACTTTCCCGGCTGAGCGCCGAGCAACTGATTGCGGAAATATGTCGCCAATCCACCGGTCCCGTGAATGTCGTCGCAGTCCAGAGCGTTGAAACTGTTGCCTTCGTACAAGTTCATGAGGTTTCCCGCATCGTGGTTCGCGTAGCTGTTCTGCATCCAGTTCACTGAGACATTGTAAAGGTTGTTAATCGAAAAATTATATCCGTAGACGTTTCCAGAGCTTCCCGACGACATGATGGGCGAGGCAATCTGTTCAAAAATGTTATTTTCGATCAGATTGTCGGATGCAATGAACGACTCGACTCCGTAGCTTTCCTGGGCGCCGTTCTGGGTGCCGAAGAAGTAGCTGTCGCGGATCACGTTGTGGGAGGATTGATAGAGCCAAACGTGGTTCCGGTTTCCCCGGAGTGACTTGACGTTTTTTACCCAGCTTTGGGAGGCATCGTAGAAGTAGATGCCGGCATGAACGCTGCTGCCGCTGCCACTGTTATCGACGGTAAGGTTTTCGATGCCGACCCCTGTAATCTGGGACGTCCACCAAACTCCCGGCGACTGGCTCGATCGCCAGTTATTCATGTAAAGACCCGGGGAGATAGTTACCACGTTTCCGCTGATTCCAGTGACGGTAACCATCTGCGTCTCGTTACGGTCCACTCCCCCAATCGTCCGGCCATTCGAAGAGCTTGTCTCGCCGCTTTGATGGCAAGGGCTAGTGTCACAGACGAACATCCCCCCAGTATCGGAGGTGTCGTTGGCTTGATCCAGGATGATAACGCTCCCGACCGAGAGACCACTGGCGCTGTCGAGCGTGATCTGGGTGGCTCCCTTGGCATAACCGGCCGTCCAACTGTGAGCGTTGCTACTACCAGGCTGAACCTGGGAGCTGCCCACATAAGCCGGATGCGAATCAATCACGCATATGTCTCCACCTTGGCCACCGCAGTTGTCACCACTCGAGAATTGTAAAATGGTCAGAGTTGGACCAGCGCCACGAAGGGTGACGTTACCATGGCCGTTGAAAGTGATTCCCCCCGAAAGGTTGTAGGTTCCTGGATTTAGGAAGACAACTTGATTCGCCGGGCAGCTGGAAATCGCTGAATTGATTTGCGAAGAGGTCGCTCCGGGGCTGAGCGTGGTACAGTTTGTGGTGCGATTTGGAATGCTTGTGCCTGCGCGCGACCAGTCGACTGCGCGGCTCGGGTCGATAATTCCAGACCAGGCCTGGGCGTAGGAAGAGCTGGAATGGCAAAGAAGCAACAATAAAAACACAAGCGGCCGCTTACGGATCATTGATTAACTCCTTGACGCGCCTCCTGCCCAAGCGGACTTTGACAGGCCTCACTGCCGATCCCGGATTTGGTCCAAATCATATCTATATTCCACGATTCAGATTAGCTTTGCATTTGAGGGGTTTCCTACTGGTACAGGGAACAGTTTCCGTGCAGGGAGTAGCTGTACTTGGGGTCAGGACACATTCACCCTTTGCGCCAACAAGTCGCAAGGAAACACGACGTTACATGGCCACGAGGTTGCAACGTGGGCGTATCGGCTTGTGCAGGCGCGATGGAGGACATGAGACGGATTGAGGCGAATTTTCCTCCGGGAAGCGATTGCCATTCGGAAAAGAGTCTGAGACCCGTTACCACCTGTCCCCGCTACGTTGACACTTACCGAAACAGACTGTACGTTGATTGCAGCCAACCATTTCTGGCTTCTTGGACAGGAAAACCGTGATTGGAATTAATAGAATTGATCCACTTAAGGATCCCCGATGGCCGGAATTTCTGCAGAGGCATCCAGACGCCTCGATATTTCATACCCCAGGCTGGCTGGAGGCATTGCGCCGCACCTACCGGTACGAACCCGTTGTGTTCACCACCTCCTCTCCCACGGAGGGACTAGCGAATGGATTGCTATTCTGTTGCATCAATAGCCGGTTCACCGGGCGGCGCCTGGTGTCGTTGCCCTTCTCCGACCACTGTGAGCCGCTCACCGATAACCAGGAAAATCTAACGGAGTTACTCCGTTTTCTCGAGCAAAACTTGAAGAAGGAAAAATGGGGCTATGTCGAACTCAGGCCATTGAACTCACGTGGGAACAGCCTCTCTGGTTTTGAGCAGAACCAGACGGCCTGTATGCACAAGCTGAATCTATCTGCTTCGCAAGACGAGATCTTCCGCGGTTTTCATAAAGACTCGATTCAGCGAAAGATTCGCCGCGCGGAGCGGGAGGGCTTGACCTACGAAGAGGGCCGCTCGGAGCAGTTGTTGGATCAGTTCTACCGTTTGCTACTACACACACGCCGGCGACATCAACTGCCACCGCAACCCCGCGAATGGTTCCGCAACTTGATCGACTGCCTGGCGGATCAACTGAAGATTCGCGTCGCCTCTAGGGATGGCCAGGCCATGGCCAGTATCCTAACCCTAAGGTTCAAGGACGTGATGGTCTACAAGTACGGCTGCTCTGATGCCAAGTATCACAATCTAGGTCCCATGCAACACTTGTTTTGGAAATCGATCCAGGAGGCCAAGAATAATGGACTTAAGGAATTTGACATGGGCCGTTCGGATTCAGACAACGCCGGACTTGTGGAGTTCAAGGACCGTTGGGGCGCGACTCGTTCGAAACTGACTTATCTGCGTTATCCCGCGAGTGTGGCTACGAAGGCCACGGGCGAGGGCTGGGGAGTGCGAATTGCAAAGCAGCTTTTTCTGCATATGCCAGACGGCTTCCTGGAGGCCGCTGGGAAGCTGTTGTACAGGCACGTTGGCTAGAACAGGACAAAGCACCTAAATCCTAAAGCCCTTAAAATGAAATAGATGCTATTTTACTTGGAGAGGGGGATAGAACTGGACGTACGACGTCCGGACGCTCAAAATCGAGGATTTTCAATCCATGGTTTGCATTTAATTTCAGTGACCCCCTCCTCTTAATCCTCACGAAATTGAATATGAGTTCGGTGTTCGGGAAAGGGAGGAACGTGCCCAGAGGAAAGCGTTGTGAAGCGGAGATGACTGAGGCGCTCAAGCAGTCGGGAGCAGAATGACTGAATGTTAAAAACAATGGAAATTCCAACTGCCGAGGGGCAGGTTAAAGAAGCCGATAGCGAGCCGAGATTGGACACCCCCCGACGAATCTGGATCGATATCGACAATTCCCCCCATGTTCCCTTCTTTGTGCCCATCATTGAGGAGCTGCGAAAGAGGGGCCACGAAATCATTTTGACTGCGCGGGATGCCTATCAGGTATGTGAACTCCTGGAGCTCTACCATCTCAATTGCAAGGTCGTGGGAAGGCACTATGGGAAGAATCGGGCCGCCAAAATATTGGGAACGTGTATACGCGCGGCTCAACTGATCCCCACGATGATCCATGAAAAGGTTGATTTGGCCGTTTCCCACGGATCTCGTGCCCAAATGATGTGTGGGTTTACACTCGGAATTCCAACTCTTTTGATTCTCGATTATGAATTTATTGCGATGATGGGATTCATCCGGCCGGATTGGATCTTAGTCCCCGGCATGATCCCGGATTCAAAAGAGCTTGCGCCGAAGCGCCAGGTACTCAGGTATCCCGGGCTGAAAGAGGACGTATATGTTCCCCGTCTTCAACTGAATCCTTCCGTCAGGAACCAGTTAGGTTTTGACGAGGAAAATATTGTTGTCACCGTGCGTCCACCTGCAATAGAGGCCCATTACCACAATCCCGAAGCGGACGTGCTCCTGGATGCCGCGTTGAATTTTCTCACACACGCACCAGATGTCCGCGTGATATTGCTTCCTCGCAATGAGGACCAGGCTAGAACTTTGCGGGAGACCTGGGGGGAATGGATCACCAACCACAAGATCGTGATCCCCGAACATGCCGTCGACGGTATAAACCTGATTTGGTTCTCCGACTTGGTGGTTAGCGGCGGCGGCACGATGAACCGGGAGGCCGCGGCGCTTGGAGTTCCTGTTTACAGCATCTTTCGGGGCAAGATTGGAGCGGTGGATCGGCATTTGCAGCAAGAAGGAAGGCTCATACTCATCGAATCTGTGGAAGACATCCAGAAAAAAATCGTCCTCAAGCGGCGGCAAAACAAGGAACAAAAGATAGACAATGAACGCCCAGCCTTACGGGCGATCGTAGACGGCATCAGAGACATCACAAACGCACGGCCTATTTGATCGCGGCATCCTGTCAATGCCGCCTTATAAGAGGACTCGCATTTGGCAAAAGGAAGCTTTGCCCTTACCTGGTTGTCCTCATCCCAACACTTTATTTGGGTCTGCTGCATCTCTATGAGTTCAAGTTCCTGTCTTTGAGTCACATCGGAGCGGTGAATTTACAGACACAGCGATGGAAGCTGTCGATTGAGAACTCTGTGGCTTCCCATATAGTATCTCCACAGAGCCAGTTCAATCATTTGGGGACGTGCTGACATCATGCAAACCGTACTGACCAGCCTAAGAAACCAGGCGCTCGCCGACTACTACCGATGTCCCGACGGCGTAGGGGATTTTGTTCTGACCGGGAAATTAGCGGACGTCTCTGGCTTTTTCAAATTTGGTCCTGAAGTGATTTGTTACGGGCAATCTTCCTCGCCTGTCAGTGCCCAGGCCGCGGGCGCTGGACTTCATGATTCATTGCAGGACGTTTCGACGGAAGATTCGGTGCTCCGGCTGCCGTTTGAACCCACGCAAATCATCGATAACTTGCGGTGCGAACGGTATGTCATGAACACTCCACGCGCTGCTCAGAAACCCGTCCTAAAATCCCTCACTCGAAGTTGCTACTATGCGGTCCGGCCGTTGCTGCCGGTACCTATCCGCCGGCACATCCAGAGATTTTACTTCAGGGGTTGGAGTGAAATTCCTTTTCCGAATTGGCCCGTGGACCGGACGGTAGAAAATCTCATGGAAACGTTGCTGCTTGTTTCTCTCAAAGCCAACGGAGTCCAGGAAGTTCCTTTTATCTGGTTTTGGCCGCAGGGTTCCCCAAGCTGCACCATTGTCACGCATGATGTCGAGGCGCTGCCGGGCCGTGACTTTTGCACAAAACTGATGGATATCGACGACTCGGCGGGAATCAAGTCTTCCTTCCAAATTGTGCCTGAAGAAAGATATCCAGCCCCGGAAAGTTTTCTGAACGAGATACGGCAAAGGGGATTTGAAGTCAACGTGCACGACCTGAAGCATGACGGTCTTCTATTTAGCGAGCGGGAAATATTCTTACAACACGTTCAGCAAATCAATCAGTATGGAAAGGAATTCCGCGCGGTTGGTTTCCGTTCCGGAGCATTGTATAGGAACTTGGATTGGTATGACGCCTTGGACTTCTCCTACGATCTATCTGTTCCCAACGTCGGGCACTTGGAAGCCCAGCAAGGAGGCTGCTGCACGGTCATGCCCTTTTTTGTGGGCAAAATTCTTGAGCTGCCTCTGACCACGACCCAGGATTATTCCCTCTTTCAAATCTTGCGAAAAAAGAGCTCGGAATACCTACCAATGCCTGCTGGAGTATATTGCTCAAATACGCTCCGATGGAAAGACCTGGGTCGCTTTGCCCCGGGAAGTAAGTGACTGGTGGAGACAGAGAAGCCAGATGAAACTTGTACGGGATAATGGGGCATGGCGTATTGAAGGCCCGGGGAAAGAGCGAGC
>WNFG01006323.1_pt1 | contig 10353 bp, 8 predicted proteins | sample 5400431 | NCBI WGS metagenome assembly WNFG01 (sample SAMN13153346, study PRJNA577476) | soil metagenome | isolation source: 120 cm saprolite under Douglas fir tree site 2 hole 3 replicate 2 | place: USA:California | collected 2015-04-18
AGCATTTCCTGCGCACGCTCTATCCTCTGGCTGACAACGAATTGATGAGGGCTCTGGCCCGTCGATTGGCGAAACATCTGCGAGAAATGAGCCGGGCTCAACCCCGCTGATTCCGCCATTTCGTCCAGAGTCAGCTCATCCTCCAGCTTCGTGCGTACCAACTCGGTAACTCTTCGTAGCCTTGCGGGGGCTAGTCCGCCTTGGTAGGTCCGCGCAGAATGGTGCGGCACTGTGTCAACATCGACCAGGTCCAAATCCTGGTGAGGACCTCGCTGAGATCGCGAATCCCATTCGCCTCGAATGAGATACTTTAGGGACGTCTCTACATGACTGCGCAACAACAACCCAGCTTGTCTCCCGTGCCCCTTCTCGAGAACGTCGACGATGAGCTCGTGAGATTCAACGATTTCGTGCAAGTCTTTCGAGATCTTTCCCCGAAGAAGCACGTCGTTCTGCGCGGCCTTTACGATGTCTCTATGAAACTCCACGTCGTGTTCTGCGCAGGCGTCGAGGTCGCCATCAGCAACCGCTGTACGCATGGCTGCTAATTGATACTGGAGTTCGGCTGTGTAGCCTTTCAGCACCGTCGCTGCCGTTCGTCCGGCGATTTCTTCGATCTCGGCCCGTATCTGATAGGCCTCTTCCATCTCTGCCAGATTTGGAGACCGGACGATCACAGAAAGGTCCTCGGAAAGCGTAACCATTCCAAGGGTTTGAAATTCAGCAAAAGCTTTCCACACGGTTTTCTCGTCCAATCCATACTCAGCTGCGATCTCACGCAATTGCAGCGTTTGGGTAGGCCGAAAGCGGCCGCTAAACAGCTCTCTCACCAATCGGGCTTCACCCGACCCGGGTAGATGGCCCCTACCGGGCACGTCGACCACGACTTCCCTGACTCCGTCCTTGACCAACATCATTCCCTCTTTCTTAAGCGGTTTCGGGGAAAGGCTCCCTGCCGCTCACCCGGAATTGTGCATCCCCTGAATCCCGGAATGGCGAATTGTGACCTAGGGTCCCGACCGTCCTGGACCTACACTAGGAAACTTTTGGGAAATCGTGGTGAACTTCTCGTCGGGATTGTGTGGATTCTCTGTTCTGATGCTATGTCGCTGAAAATAAGTAATTTACGCGAGCATGCGCGTGGAATTGTCGCGCCGCTGGACACTTGTACCCATGTGGTCCTAGAACCACTCTAACTTATCTCTGAGGCGGAATACCCTCCGCCATGGCAACCAGTCAGGTTCGGCAAAATGAAATCTTTCCAGGCATTCCGCCTTGATACAGCAGACCAGTGCCTTTGGCGCGGGCAAGAGCGCGTGGCCATTCCCCCGAAACCTTACGACATGCTGCGGTACTTGGTCGAGAATCCAGGCCGACTGGTCACCCAGGACGAATTCCTCGAGAAGTTATGGCCCGACACCTATGTCAACCCGGAACTGATCCGGAAATACATTCTGGATATCCGAAAAGTCCTAGGTGACCGGCCTGACAAACCTGAATTCATCGAAACGGTGACGAAGCGAGGATACCGGTTCATTGCGCCAGTTGTGGATGAGAGCGCCGCCGGGCCGGGAGAATTGAATCCCTTACCGACAAAACCAGGGCACGAAATAATAGAAGACGGGGATCACGAGGCGGCCCGCTCCGGGCAGGAACGCTCGCCTGTAAAACGCGGTCTTTGGAAATTCATAGTCTTGTCATTGTTGGCTCTCGCTGCCGCAGCAGGAATAGGTCGGGAGCTTCGCCTCACCCGAAATGGGCCGATCATTCCATCGTCGAACAATACATCGATAGCCGTGCTGCCCTTCGCCGACATGAGTCCAGGCAAAGATCAGGAGTATTTTTCGGACGGACTCGCCGAACAACTGATCGACGACCTCGCGAAGGTACCGCGCCTGAAAGTAGTAGGCCGGTCCTCAGCATTTCAGTTTAAGGGCAAGAATGAGGACCCACGCGAGGTCGGACGGAAGCTCGGTGTAACCACCGTTCTTGAGGGAAGTGTGCGCCGAGACGGCAACCATGTGCGCATCACAGCGGAACTGATCAAGGCAGACGATGGCTTTCAGCTCTGGTCGCAAACTTACGATCGAGAAATCAGTGATATTTTCGCGGTTCAAGATGAGATTGCTCGGGCAGCGACCGAAGCCTTGCAACTGAAGTTGCTCGGAACAAATAGCGAGCCTCTTGCCTCAGCATTGCGCAGCACGAATGCGGAGGCGTATCAGGCGTATCTGCAAGGGCAATACTTCAGTGAGCGAGGACCGAACAAGGAAGACCTCGGCAAGGCGGTCGCCTATTCCGAACAAGCCATTAAACTCGATGAGAAATATGCACCAGCCTGGGCTTTGCGAGCGTCGGCGCAGATCGCGATGGCGGAGGGCGGGCTGACCGACGTTACAGAAGGGTTTCAAAAGGCCCGCGACGACGCGGAGCGGGCGATTGCGCTCGATCCTACCCTGACCTCAGCCTATTTGGCGCTAGCGAAGACGCAGATCAACTGCGACTGGAATTGGGATGCTGCCAACGCTTCCATTACCAAAGCAGGGGCCTTAGAACCAGGTAGCATCGAAGTACTCCGAATCCGTTCGTATCAATCCAGGATATTGGGCAATCTCGACCAGGCCATCAAGCTTTATGAACAAGTGGTCGCGCTAGACCCCCTCAGTGCCAACTCTTATGCACGCCTGGGATACTTGCTGTACTTAGCGGCCCGGTATGATGAAGCCCGGGTCACGCTGCAAAAAGCTCGAGACTTGAACCCGCAGTCCACCGGTGTCCATCTCACCACGGGCAAAATTCTCGTCGCGGAGGGAAATCCTCAGCAGGCGCTCGTGGAAATTGAGAAGGAACCAAGCGCCTGGGGCAAACTGACAGGCGAGGTACTGGCTTATCACGCGCTCGGGCGGGAACAGGATTCGAATGCGGCTTTAGCTGACCTTATCGCCAAGTATCGCACTACCGCGGCCTACCAGGTCGCTCAGGTGTATTCCTTCCGTGGGGAAGCCGACAAATCATTTGAATGGCTCGAGTATGCCTATAAACAGCGCGACCCCGGACTCCCTGAGATCAAAAGCAATCCACTGTTCAAAAAGCTGTACCGCGACCCCAGATACACCGAATTTCTCAAGAAAATGCGCCTGCCCACATAGAATACCTGGCTCTTTCGCCACGCCCGACCTCTGACGGACCGGACATCGACTGCGACCCTCATCCTTGTATGGTGGATGCCCGTTCGATGCATTTCTCCCCGGTTTCTTAGATCTTCGTCCGGAAGAATTCCGAAAGATGCGGCACAGAACGACATATTCTGACACAACTCAATCTCCCAAACATGGTTTCCTACGCTGGCAACAAATCTATCTTTGCTTAGGGAAATATCCAATGACTACTGCATCTCAAAAAAGAGAGTTATTCCGGCCGAATCCTGAAGCCCTCGACCACAGAGTTCTGTCGATCAAACATAAGCCGAGACCCACCCAACTGTAGCTCGCCTCAGTCAAGCCCTTCCTCGAACTTCGGGGCAAAGACGATTGCCAACACAAAACCGCTCATTGCCGCCTGAATCGACAGGTGGCGCGGACGCCCTTGCGGCGAGAAAAGCATTTCCAGCTTCTCACAGCCGGCTTCCCAGCCTCCGGCCAGGGACGATCAGAACAGAGAACAGGAGGAATGGTTTTGCCAAAAGATGGACACAGAAAGAAGATTGTGGAGGTGGACCGCAGCATACAGCTCATTGCGTCAGGGCGCTCACGGCTAGCAAGAGAAATCTTCAGCGGCCGTTATCAGCCAGGGCAGTCTGTGCAGCTGCGCGAAATCGCAGACCACTACGAATTGGATGACGAATCGGTCTTGAAGACCTTTGCTGAACTTCAAGCGCTCGGAATGGTTAATCTTATCGGAAACTCTTCGGCCATCATTCACTCCCCGAATCCGAAAGAGATGCAAGAGGCTTACCAAGTCCGGGCTGCTCTCGAAGAGATTGCCGGACGAACGGCAGCTCCGACCCTCAAAGGCAAGACCACCGTTCTCCAGAATGAGCTAGACGCTATGCGCGCGGCAGTCCGCGACGGCAATCTCGACGCCTGTGCGGAACACGACTCGAAGTTCCACAGAGGGATCCTCGGGGCCTCGGGGAATGACTTGCTGCTTCGGGTATGGGAAACACTAGGGTTTGATCTACGAATTCGCGCAGCGATCGGCAAAATCTCGAAGGCCATGCCTGAAGTCGTTGAATCGCACCAGTCCATCGTCGATGCTCTCGAGAAAGGTCGCGGAACAGAAGCTGGACTGCTGTTGCGCAATCATGTCGAAACTTTCCTGGAGTATCTCAGAAAATCCGAATCGGACTCGGGAGTTCACAAAGCGTTTCGCCAGGATTTGGAAGGAGCAAAGGACGTTCAACAGGCGTTTTTCCCTCGGGAGAGTTTGTCGATTCCGTGTCTATCGTGCGCTACCTTTTATCAACCTGCTCACGAGGTCGGTGGCGATTACTACGACTTTCTTCCGTTGCTGGAGGGGCGATGGGGCATCGCGATCGGAGATGTCTCGGGTAAGGGAATCGGTGCGGCGCTGATCATGGCGAGTCTGCAGGCTTCACTTCGGGCGCAAGCTCTGCATCCGCATCTGGACCTTTCGGCGCTCGTTGGAGACGTCAATCGGCTGGTTTTCGAGTCCTCACCCGCACACTTTTTCGCCTCGCTTTTCTACGCGGAATATGAACCTGCCACGCGAGTATTGAAATATGTGAACGCGGGCCATAATCCTCCCATCGTCGTGCGTACGTCGAACGGATCTTCCAAATTGTTCTACCTGAAGTCTGTGGGCATGCCGATAGGCATCGCTGCAGACTCCCGGTTTCCGTCCAGGACATTTCAGCTTGAGACCGATGACGTCCTCGTCGCCTACACGGATGGAATCACCGAAGCCCAGAGCCGCGAAGGGAGATTTTGGGGAGAAAAAGGGCTCGAGTCCGTGCTCAAATCCTCCATCCACAAGACCGCTGAGGAAATCATGCAAGCCATTCTCGACGAGGTGTCAGTTTTTGTGAATGGCCAAGGGCAGCATGACGACATGACGCTCGTCGTCTTGCGCGTTCAGGCAGGCTGTGATGTCGGGTCCTCCGCCTCGGACTGAGCAGTTTGCAGGAAGGCGAAGGAACCTCGAACTACGTCACTGCTCTGAAGTGCAGGCGGCCTCCATGGCACGACCAAGCGCTATCGCTTAAAGTGGATCGAATCCGTTCTTCCGGGTGGTCGGCAAACCGATAGTTATTCTGGAAGGAGGTCTGGGAAATTCGGTAACTCAGCCAAATCTGGGTACAATAAGGGGACGATAAGAAATGACATCCGGTACCTTGTGGTATCAAAAGATGTCCGCCGACACCGTTTAATATCAATCAGTTACATCACAAAGCTGCCCCGTCACGGCAGAGGTCGCGAGTTCGAGTCTCGTCGTCCCCGCCATTCTAAATAAACCACTTACTGATTTCTCGGACAGACCCTTATGGGTGCAAAACGGTGCAACTTTGATTTGCGTTCGACGGTCTCTCGGTCAAAATCATTGAAACCACAGCTGCTTGGGCTGCCCGCTTGGCGGGCATGATCGCTTGCGTGTATGTATCCAACGTGCACCGCACGGAAGCATGCCTGAGCAGCTCTTGCATCACTTTGATATCAGCTCCAACGGACTTGAGCATCGTCGAATAGGTATTCCGGAATGTGTGCCATCCAAGGCGCTTCTGTAATTCGGTTTTCCGTGCGGCGGGAGTGATGTGGTATCGCATGATTGCTTGGGCCCACAGCGGGTGCCTACCTTGGGAATGCGGGCTAGCAAAGACCCAGTCTTCTCGTTTGCGATACGAGGTCTGTCGGCGCCACACATGCAACGCGTGGGCCAGAGCGCTGTGAAGAGGCACGGGCTTTTGTGAGGCCTCCGTCTTGCAGGTGCCGACAACCTGGTTGACGATCGAGCGAGTTATGCTTATATGCTCTGCGGCGAAGTCGATGTCCTTCCACTTCAAAGCGAATAGTTCGCTGCGCCTCAAACCGGTACCCAGGGCCATCAGCACCATCGTGCGTTCTTTGACGGCAAGTGCGGATAACAGTCGTTGCGCCTCCTCGACTGTGAGGACCTCAGGAATGCTACGGCGTTTAGCACTGTGGCGGACGAGCGTGATCGGGTTGCGGTCAAATAGATCGTACCGGCAAGCGTGGTTAAACAGAACGCTGAAGATATTGCGAATCTTTGCGGAGCTCGATTTCGCTAGCGACAGACCCCTCAGCCACATTTCCACTTCAATCGTTTTGATCTCGTGGAGCTTGCATTCTCCCCAGTGTGGCACGATCCAATTTTTCAAATAACTTTCATACCCACATTTGGTTGAATAGCTTTTCCAAGTATTGTCTTGTATGAGCTCGCGCTGCCTATAGTGCTCAACCAACTCAGCCACCGTCATCATTGTCGTTCTGAATCGAATTTCTCCAAAGTTGATCTCTCTGACTAGGCTAGCAATGCCCTTCCGGGCCGAAGCCTCAGTCTTGAACTGCGTCACCGTGCCGATTTTGATCCGTCGATATGTGCGTCGTCCGTTATGTCGCCGGTCTCGATACCTAAATTCCCAAATATCTGGACCGCGGCGCCTGCCGCTTCGAAGTAAGCTCCCGAGTTGCATGAATCCCTCCCTGCACGCGAAGTGCTCAATTGATTCCCCATTCGAAACTACTGTTAGTCAAGGGATGAATCTTCAGCGAATACTCGTCGTAGTGTGAAAAGCAGGTTGCTGCTTTTCAGCGAAAGGAACGCATACAAACAAGCATGTCCAAAGTGGCGCCTCTACGAATAGCGCGCTTTCCAGGCAACTGGGATTACTACCGGATTGCCCGTTATCTGGGCATGCTACGATGGAATAACGACGCAAATGCTCTGCCTGCCTGTTAGCCGCAAAGGCGCTCTGAGCCTACCCACAGTTGAGCCAGATCTCTGAGGTTGGCCTTGTATGTACGCGTTACCAAGTATTCTTCCCCGCCTTTTACACGCAGCCTGTACTCTCCCGTCGGTAAAGGTTGGATCTCCTCCACGGCCGAAATATTAACGACGACCGAGCGGTGGATGCGAATAAAACCGTAGGGCTTGAGCTTCTCCGCCATGGACGAGAGGGACTCGTGCAGCAAATAGGGATTGGGTAGGTGTCGCAACGAAACGTAATTACCTTCGGCTTGCACTGCCACGACCTCGGCTAAATCCAAAAATAGGATTCTACCCTTTGCCTTAAACGCGATTCGTGGCGCCCGGGTGCTCATGATGGAACCCCTCGCATCGCTCTCTCGTTTCGGCTTCCTGCTACACGAAGCAAGACTGACGATTGCACTGCTTCCAAATGAAATGGTCCTACATAACCGGAGCAGCCGATCCGTCTGATTTATTCATCAAAAAACCCACCACCTGGATCAGCCGGCCCATAGGTTACTTCTGCCCAGTGCTTACTGCTGACGGAAAGGTGGACTGTGCGCCGAAATAACACTCAATAGATTCCAACCGTCCGTTCTTGATGCGGAGATACTCCACGTTCCGGAACGATTTACCGTTCTTGGTGTGGCAAAGATACTTCACAAAAGCATCCCCCGCGCCAGTGGTGATTCGCTCGAGGTCAAAGTGTCCAATGAAATCAACCTGTGTGTCCCAGCATTGCGTTTTGAAAGTGCTCTTGCTGATGTGGTCGTCGCCGGCCGCGCTCGTAAACGTGAAGTTGTCGGCGAGCAGCATATTGAACGTGCCCAAATCCTTCTTTTCCCACGCCGCGTACCACTTACGGATGATCTCCTCGTTCGTTAAGTCATCCCCTCCCAATGCGCTGGCCCTTGCCAGTCCGGGTAGGGTCACCGCACCGACCAGCGCGCAGGCTCCCGTTGCGAGCAGATTCCTGCGCGGCATTGTGATCCTTGTCATTGTTCGTTCTCCTTTTCATGATGTAGTTTGAGACGCTTAGCCCGATCGCGATACGGTCAGGCCCGCTTGTAGTTGTCCGGCGGCCGAAGAGACCTCAGCCATCCCACGATATTTCTGATTCCCGCTTTCCACACCTTCGCATCTTGAGCATTCTTTGCTAACGTGGCGTAGCCCTCGACCGTTGCGATCAAAAAGCTGGCAGCCTCGGCTGGATTCAGGTCGCGGCGAACTGTTCCTTGGGACTTCCCTTTCCGCAAAAGCGTTGCAACACCTTCTTGCCAGTCAAGGAATATCTTCTTCAGTCGCTTGCGGAATTGCTCGTCCAGCGGAGACATCTCCTGTGACAAAAGGAGCAGCGGACAACCGGAGCGGACATCTTGGGGCCGATCTGGTATGTGCCGGACAACGCCGATCAAAATGTCGATGGCTTCCCCCTCGCTCTGCATAGGACGCAACCACCTGTCGTGCGTAAGTTTTGCGATTTTCTCTTCGACGACGGCATAGCCTAGGGCTTCTTTGCTCTCGAAGTGGTAATAGAGCGCTCCCTTGGTGACGTTGGTGGCGGCGAGAATTGTATCGATGCTGGCACTCTGAAAGCCTGATCTGTGAATCTCTCGAAAGGCGGCTTGCAGCAAGCGTTCCCGCGTACGCTCCGGATCACGGGTCCTTCGCTTCTTCTCGTGAGCAACTAGCATACCAACTAGTATGTATGTTAGACCATTGGAAAATCAATCGAAATGATCTGTCTGACTTTTGGCTGCTCGGTGTTCTTGAATTTCGTAACCTCTCGCCAGTTTGTATGAGAAGTTGGAGAAACAGTCGCTCTGGTCGTTTGTGGGTCGCCCCAGGAAATTGTTAATCCGCCACTCGTCTTCGAGCTCTGAGCTATTGGGCCTGTTGTGTCACGTAATCGTCGTGAACGTGGAACACCAACTGCTTCCTCAGTTGTCACTCAGCCGGAATCTGTGGAGTTGTGAGCCAATGCAACTCTGAACTGCTAGAGCGCCGAGTGGTACGTGACGTGAATCGGCAGTCATCTCTGCACGGCGACTTTCATCGGAGGAAAAGAGGATACATGAACACGCTAAGACGGTTGCGGAATCTCTGGATACCGTGCGTTACGACGATTGTTCTGGGTTGCTTCAGCGATGCGGTCGCCCAAGTCAGGTATCACGTTGAAGATTTGGGTACTCTGCAGGATGGGTTTTTCGGATGTACGATGGGCGTCAATAATCATGGGTGGACCGAGACCCAGTACGGGCTCTTGGAGTCAGGGAAGCTTCTAAAAGGACGGGTGGCGATAAACGTCGACGGATTCACGTTCCCCCTCCCCACTCTCGGAGGACCGAATAATTGGGACAACCCCTTTGGCGGTGAGATCAACGATCGAGGGGAGGCGGTAGGTTATTCCGAAACGGATGTCCTGGACCCGAACGGCGAAGACGTTTGCGGCTTCGGCACACACCTTACGTGTAGTGCGTTTCTTTGGCGAAACGGCCACATGAGCGCTCTCCCGACGCTCGGCGGAAATAACGGGCAGGCCACCGCCATCAATAACCGCGGACAAATCACAGGGTTTGCGGAAACGGCTGTTTCTGACTCCTCATGCTCAGCTTCCTCGCCTTCTAAGATTCATTCGCCGGTGATATGGGAAGATGGCAAAGTCCGAGCTCTTCGTACAGTGGGTCGCGATCCAGACGGCATAGCAAACGCCATCAACGATCAAGGTCAAGCCGTAGGCTCCTCGGGAAACTGCGCCGGAGGGCTGCACGCCGTACTGTGGGAAAAAAACGGCACTGCTCGTGACCTCGGACCTGCGGGCGCCGCCGCCTTCGGGGTTAACAACCAGGGCCAAATTGTTGGGTTAGTCCCCAGCCTTGACGGCTCAACCTTCTCTGCTGCTCTTTGGCAGAACGGCGCAATCAAAAACCTCGGCACTCTGGGAGATCATGCCGCCATAGCCAGCGGCATCAACAACAAGGGCCAAGTGGTAGGAAGCACCCTGGACTCCAACTTCAACTTCGACGCCCATGCCTTCATCTGGCAGGACGACGTGATGACCGACCTTAGCACGCTGTTTCCTGCAGAATCCAACCTCTTCCCCACCATGGCTAACCAGATCAACGAGGGCGGACAAATCGTGGGAATGGCGACGGTTCTCAGCGGGCCGCATGAGGGCGAGACCCACGCCTTTCTGGCAACCCCCGTAGACGAAAGAATAGACAAGTCGATTGCGGATGTCGCACCTACACACCCGAAATCCAATTCGCCCGCAAATGCTGGCAAAAAGTTTTTGCAGAGATTCGCACGCGGCCGATTCGAGCAATAAAGACATCGTTCCCCTGGGTATGTGACTGTGATCTCTGCTGGGGTTTCATTCCCAGACGCGACGGCACCCACGATTAGGAA
>WNFG01009769.1_pt1 | contig 10348 bp, 10 predicted proteins | sample 5400431 | NCBI WGS metagenome assembly WNFG01 (sample SAMN13153346, study PRJNA577476) | soil metagenome | isolation source: 120 cm saprolite under Douglas fir tree site 2 hole 3 replicate 2 | place: USA:California | collected 2015-04-18
ATCTCTATGCCGACATCAGATCCGTCATCGAAACCGCCAGACGACGGACCATCGGTGCCCTCCAAGCCATTCGCCTAACCTTGAATGGCTTGCACTTGCCAGCTGCTCTTCCACCGCGCCCATCGGGGTGAGCAATTACAAGGGCCCCACCAACGGCAAAGTCGTCGCAAAGACGAAAACAAAGCTTGTGATGGTGGCGACCTGGGCAAGCATGTAGTAGGCAACATCGTGCCCAGCCGCGAGGCGCGCCGTCTCGAGCAGCCACCAGGGTAGCGGCGGCAACTTGTCATAACCGGGCTGCCACTCTCGGCCGTATGCCAGGCCCTCGATGACATCGAGCGGAAGATTTGGATAGAGGAGCGCAGGCAGAATAGTCCAGACCGAGAAATGCAGTATCGCAAAGGCGCCGAAACCATATAACGGATGTGTTTCAATCCATCGGGCGGCGTTGGTCGGAGATGTTCGGGTCTGCATGGGATCAATGGCCGCAACACAGAAATGGTATGTCCATGAAGGCCGAGCTAGCGCGAGATGCTCGGCGCCGAATGCTGCCGGGCATCGTGCGCTGATGGAGGCGGATCTGTTGCTCGCGCGCTGACATTGCTCGTTGTCCGCTCAACTGGCGGCGGGCAAGTCAACCAACTCGTGAATCGAACCGACGACCAGCGACGCGGGAGGGAGGGCCGCCTTTTCGCGCAATACGATCGGCACGCCCGGACATGGAGTGAGTGTGATCGCCGCGCGGTGGTCGATGCGCGCGTGCGGCACGAGTTCGACTCGATGGCACGAAAGGATCGCGGCGAGCGCGATCTTGACCATCTGGTTCCCGAACAGCGCGCCCGGGCACATGCGGCCGCCGGCGCCGAACACCGGATATTCAACGGGCGAGCGATCCAGGCTGCGCCAGCGCTCCGGAATGAACTTTTGCGGCTCGCTGTAGAGTTCGGGATTGCGGTTGATCAGATAGGCGCTGGTGAGCACGCGCGTGCCGGCCGGAATGCGCGTGCCGCCGAGCTCGGTCTCGATCAGCGACCGCCGGAATTGCAGTGGCACCGGCGGAAACAGCCGCATGCCTTCCCTGGTCACGCCGTCGAGCAATGGCAGCGTACTGATCTTGTCCATCGAGGGCAGGCCGCCGCCGATCGCGAGATCGATTTCCTCCGCGAGGGCAGCAGTGATCTGGGGATGCTGGGCAAGCAGAACCAGCGTCCAAGCCAAGGCGTTTTGGCAGGTTTCATAGGCGGCGCCGAAGGTGAAGGTGAGAATGCCGCCGATGATCTCCTTGCTCGGAGGCTGTCCTTTCTCATCGGGATTGTTGACGAGCACGGAAAAAATATCGTTCGGGTCGGGATCGCCACGCTTCTCGTCGGCCCATTCGTTGATCGCACGCTCCAGCTTGGGGGCGGTGCGGAGCCATTTGAAATAGGCGCGGCCGGGAAACGGCCAGGCGGCGGCAGCCGCGTCGCCGATCATTTTAGCAATCGGGAGCGCGCGGGCGTGGTCGTCGCCGAGCAACAGGCTGATCGCGAGATCCTGCATCAGGCCGCCGGCCAGAGGCGCGAGATCGATAGCCCGATTGCGCGGCCAGGTTTCGACTTTGCGCGCAGCAATCGCCGCCATCTTCAGGCTCATGGCGGCGACCGCGGGCTTGCTCAGGCGCAGCGCGAGCAGCCGGCGGTAATGGGCATGCTGGGGGCCGCGCAGGCGCGTGACGCTGAGCCTAAGCCTGTCAGCGGCTCGGTTCTTGAACGCGCTCATGACGACATTGACCGATCGCCAGGCTTCGGAATTGGAGGTCACCATGCGGTAAAGCGCTGGGTCCGCAATACAGGCCAGGATTTTCGGGCGCGAGCGGCGCGAATGCGGAAATTGGAGAATGACGTAGCGCCCGTTGCTGGCGTGCAGGCGACGCGTGGTTGAAATCGGATTGCTCGCAATTCCGATCAGAACCCGGAGCGAACGCAATCGTCCAAGGCAAGTTGCAACAATTGCACCGTCACTCATCCGCCCCCCCTATGCGTCGATACCCACTTGCTGTCATCGTGCGGCTTCAGGCCGGGCGATGACATTCACTCTGCGGCTAGGGAGCGCCTTTCGCGTCACATGATTGGGTGATGCGGTGAGGATTGAGGCTCTCACGCCTCGTACGGCGGCTTCGCCGAAGCGTTTGCGTCGGCGGCTTGCCTAGCACTGCGACCGTTTGCGGCCAGTACCGCCGCGGCGCCCATCAGCACCCGCACGAGAGCGGGCTGATCGTTCACGGCGCGGGGCAAGGCGCCTTCGGCGAGCGGGCGCGGTCAACAACAGATGACCCGCTTGCCCATCCCGTCCATTGTGGGGATCGGCCCCGACCACATCTCTTCAAATTTGGACCAGGCGATAAATGGCGGGAGGCTGTAATTCGTGACGTAGACCCCGTTGGTGTCACACCCGATCCCGCTCAAGGCTTGTTCCAATCCCTCCCGCCCGTCCGCGTGGCGGTGCCCCAGATGGTAGGCGGTCAGGGCGCGTGCGACCCGGCCGGCGCTTGTCCCCCAGGCGCCCGAGAGCACATCCGCCGGGTAAGCCTTTTCGATTTGCCGGAGTCCGGCGATGCTCTTGGGGATTCTGTGACGATTGGCCAGGACGGTGGCGATCGCGGCCTGTCCGCATGTTGTGGCGGGATCGACCCCGTCGGCATTCACGAACTGGAAAATAGAAGAATGGCCGACGAACTCCGGACCCGGACTAGGACTAGCAAATAACATTCCGGCCATATGATTCTCCGCGGGTGCGAGTGGATTGCCTTCCTTTGTCTCAACGAAAGATGTGCGACGCGTCACTCTGCAGTTATCGGGCGCGTTTCGCGTCACATGATTAGGTGATGCGATGAGGAATGGCATTGAGGTCCTCACGCCTCGTCCGAACGCTTCCCGGGAGCGTTTACGTCCCCGGCTTGCCTGGCATCGCGACCGTTTGAACCAAGTACCGCTACGGCGCGCATCAGCACTCGCACAAGAGCGGCTTGATCGTTCACGCCGAGCTTGCGAAAGATGCGCCGTAGATGCGTGTGCACGGTATTGGGGCTGATCCGCAACGCACGCGCGGTCGCCGGCACGCCGCCGCCTGCCGCAATACTGACCGCGATCTTTGCTTCCGTGGCGGTCAGCTCGAATGCCGGTGCCAGCAGCCGCAGGTCAGGCGCGACCGCCTGATCGAGCGCTGTGATGAAGATCACGGCCGCCGGCGTTGGATCGATGGATCTGTGCCAGTTTCCGTGCGCCGGAGCGACAAGCAGCAGGAACGGCTCCGCCAGCGAGGGGCGCGTCACCCGCATCGTTCCGCCGGCCGAGCCTCGGAGCGTCTCGGCGATCAAGGTTTGGAGGTGCGCGGTATCGGCCGGCAGCGCCGCCCGGAGCCCCCCCTCCCTAGCTACTGTCAGGCCGTCACGCAACGCGATGATCGCTTCCGCGGCACGGTTGGCAAACAGCACATGCCCGCCGGCGCCGATGAGAAGCACGCCGTGATCGAGCCCGTCCAGGGCGGCCGTCTTTGCTGCATCGACCACAGCGAGGGTGCCGAGCCGCCAGGCGATCTGCGCGGCGCGCTTGAAATGCGGCGCCACCAGCGACAGCAGGCGCAAATCTTCGGACTCCACCGGTCCGATTTTCGGCGTGCGAAATACCGACAGGCCCACCACCCTCTCGCCATCGCGCGCAAGGGGCGCGCAGCCGCAATGAAGAATTTGCTGCGGGCGAAGTATCTCGCCGTAAAACTGCGTCTTGATCAGCTCTCGCGCAGGCACCACTGTGTCTATCGAAAAGGTCGTGCCCGGGGGCGTCCTTATCCCGGCTTGCGTCCATGGGGCGTCAGCGTGATGGGTTAGAAAGACTTGCATCAGATCGTGATCGAGGCGGCCGAGTGCATACCGACTCTGCATCGGATGCACGCGATCCATAAATATGAGCATCGCGCCCATCGAGCGCGTGGCATCGCTCAATTGCACGAGCGCCTGCTGCCATAATGCAGGATCGGCCACTCCGTCGTAGATCGCCCCGACTAGGTCGTGAATGGATGTCTCGTCGGGGCGCATTCGCCGTCCCCCTCGATTTCCCTCGTACCTTGGGAAAGGCCTGGCAATGAGCTTGAAAATGGCATTTGCGATAATTCTCCGCGGGTGCGAGTGGACTTTAACTTCGCGCGACGGGCTGCGGCACGATGCGCAGGTAAGGCCGCGGCGCCTTCCAGCCCTGCGGGTAGGTCTTCTTGGCGTCGTCATCGCTCACCGAGCCGGCGATGATGACGTCCTCGCCCTGCTTCCAGTTGGCGGGAGTCGCCACCTTGTGGTTCGCGGTCAACTGCAGGGAATCGACGACGCGCAGCACCTCGTCGAAATTTCGTCCCGTGGTCATCGGATAGACCAGGATCAGCTTGATCTTCTTGTCCGGCCCAATGATGAAGACGTTGCGCACGGTCTGATTATCGGCTGCGGTGCGCTGAGAGGCGTCGCCCGAGGCGGCTGCAGGCAGCATGTTCCAGGCTTTGGCAATGTTGAGATCGGTGTCACCGATCATCGGATAGTTCGGGGTAAAGCCAGTTGTATCCTTGATGTCGACCGCCCATTTGGTGTGGTTGGCGACCGGATCGACCGAGAGGCCTATGACCTTGACATTGCGCTTGTCGAATTCCGGTTTGAGGCGGGCCATGGTGCCGAGCTCGGTGGTGCAGACCGGCGTGAAGTCCTTCGGATGGGAGAACAGGATGGCCCACGAATCGCCGATCCAGTCATGAAAGCGGATGTGGCCTTCGGTCGTGTCAGCTGCGAAATCCGGGGCGGTATCGCCAATCTGAAGAGTCATCATCATCTCCTTCCGCACAATGAATTCGTACGCAGACCTCAGCATGGAGCGTGCGCGCCGTCTTAGCCCTGGGCAAACCGCACTTGGGCTGCGCGCCGGATCGCGTATGCGCGCGCTTTGTAGAATTCCACGTCGATCGCACCATCGCCGCTGCGACGAACATCATTCGAACCTGCCGCATCCGGGAGGACCTGGCGCGGTCCGCGCTCGCTCGGCGCGGTCGCACGCGGCCCGCGGGTCGACGCCAGTGCGGGAATTCTGCTGTATGCCCAAAAAATTGACATGGCGGCCGCAAAGCTAACGGGCGCGCTGTTTACTCGATATCCGCTGGTTGCCTGTGCTGTCCGGATAGCGCCAAAATCCGCCGCGGCGACGAAAACCGCTATCCGAAAATTGCAAGAAAATTTCACCTCTCTCCGTCGCGATTGTAGCGCCGGAAGAATTCGGCATAATGGCCGTTGAATTTCTTGAGCTGACCTGACGCAATTTCCCTCTCGCCTGTTCCTTTCCGCTTCTCCTCGCGATTGCACAGGCCGCAGAGATTGCTGCAGATAAATCGTTTCGATACGGCGATTATTGGGGAATGTGGGCATGCATTTGCATGGAAAACCTATGCTCGACGACTTTGCCGTGTTCCACAGTCGGGATCGTGATGAGACCCAGGCTTGGCTGCGGAAAGTGGACTTTTGCGTCGACTATCCGGCCCGACCGGAAGGACGGCTCGACGTGCGGTTGAACGGCATTTATCTGCCCGGCATGTATCTTGGTTACGCGCAATACGGCTCGACGGTCCTGGTGCGGGCAAGCCCAGCGCGCGACGACTATTGGGTCCAGCTTCCGCTCAGCGGGCATCTGGAGGCGACCGTCGGTCGCGATCTGATCGACTGCAATCCGGATTGCGCCTGGATCGCCTCGCCGACCCGCCAGGACTATTATACGATGCGATCGGACGGCAGCAGCGCCCGCATCCATCTGTGCCTGAACAAGTCGGCGATTTGCCATCAACTCGAAGCACTGCTTGATGAACCGCTGTGTGCGCCTCTTGAGTTCGCTCCGGCAATGGATCTTACGACCGGCTTTGGCAACAGCCTGGCACGACTCATCCTGATGGTGGCGACTGATCTGGATCGGGCAGGTTCGATTTATCTCGCTCCGGCTGCGATGGTCGCGTTGGAGCAATTTGTCTTTACATCCCTTCTGATGTCCCATCCGCATAATTACAGCACAGCACTGCGGCGCGGCGAAAAGCCGATCGCTCCCCGCGACGTCAAGCGCGCGATCGACTATATGCAGGGTCATCTCGACGTGCCCATCAGGCTTGCCGACATCGTGCGGGCGTCCGGCGTTCCGGGACGGACCCTTTTTAAGCATTTCAGTGACTGCCGCGGCATCTCGCCGATGCGGTACCTGCGCAATGCTCGCCTCGACAAGGTTCGCGAAACGCTTCGCCGTGTCGCGCCGGAGGCGCGCATCACCGATATCGCGATGCAATGGGGTTTCACCCATATGGGACGTTTTTCTGTCGAATACCGTCGGCGATATGGCGAAAGTCCCTCTGCAACGCTGTCCGTCGGTGCCTGTTCGCCATTGTGTTCGCCGAACCGTGCGTCGCCGTCGTTTTCAGATTTTCGTACGGAATGGTGGAAGGCACGGCGCTCCAGCTGAGTCTTGTCTTAAGATTTGGAGCGGCGGGTGGCGCTCGCTTGAGCGGCGCTCTTAATGTAGCACGTTCACCGCTCTGGTGTTTTGCGGTATAGCGGGTAGGATGGGTTGAGCAACGCGAAACCCATCATGGGCCTGCCCCGCGCGGCGTGGTCGATGATGGTTTCGCCGAGTTTATCATTGGGCCGGCCAACGGCCGGACTCGGTGGCTCAACCCATCCTACGCGTGTCCCACCCTGGGACATCGCGCCCATGAGTTTCAACAGGGAGGACTGTCATGCGTAATACAGATCGCGTGAAATTGTTGTGCGGGATCGCCGTCGCGGCGGTTGCGCTGTCGGCTGTGCCGACCTATGCCCAGGATGCCAACTCCGCCCCCAATCCTTACCGCCTCGAGGAAGGCTGGGCCAAACAGCCCATGGGGCGCGGCAACGGCTCCACCATCGGGCTCAACGTCGATCGCGACGGCAAGAGCATGTGGATCTACGATCGCTGCGGCGGCAACAGCTGCGAGGGCTCCAAGATCGCCCCGCTCAACAAGTACGATGCCTCCGGACGCGTGGTGGCGAGTCTTGGCGCCGGAATGACCAACTTCCCGCATGGCCTGTTCGTCGATAAGGACGGCAACATCTGGATCACCGACGGGCGCGCCGACAAGGACAAGAAGACGGGCCACACCGTCCTGAAGCTCTCGCCTGAGGGCAAGGTGCTGATGACGCTCGGCACGCCAGGGCAGGCCGGCGACGACGCCACCCATTTCAACGCGCCCTCCGACGTGGTTGTCGCCCCGAACGGCGATATTTTCGTCGCCGACGGGCACGGCGACAAGACCAACGCCCGCATCGTCAAGTTCTCCAGCGACGGCAAGTTCATCAAGGCGTGGGGCAAGGAAGGCAAGGGACCGGGCGAATTCGACGTGCCGCACGGGCTCGCGCTGGATTCCGCCGGACGCCTGTTCGTCGCCGACCGCGCCAACAACCGCCTCCAGATCTTCGACCAGGACGGCAAGTTCCTCGCCGAGTGGAAGCAGTTCGGCCGGCCGAGCGGGGTGTGGATCGACAAGAACGACGGCATCTACGTCGCCGACTCGCAGTCGAGCGACAAGACCAACCCGGGCTTCAAGCAGGGCATCCGGGTCGGCAGCGCCAAGGACGGCAAGGTCACCGGGTTCATCGAGGAAACCAAATACCCCGGCGCTCTCGAAGGCGTCGGCGTGGACGACGACGGCAACATCTATGCCGGCTATACGAACGCTCAGCGGCTGGAGAAATTCGGCAAGAAACTGACGCAATAACGCCAACGCGTGTTTGCCAGGTCCATCTTCGCCGAGTGCTATCAACGTCGTCATGGCCGGGCTTGTCCCGGCCATCCATGCCTTGCTTGTCAAAACCCAGCGAGAAAGACGTGGATGCCCGCGACAAGCGCGGGCATGACGCCGGCGAAGTGATTCGATCTCATCGGAACAAGCCCAAATTCAATTGGGCGCAATACCTGCAGCCTTGACCAAGGCGGCATTCACCTCGATTTCGGCACGCACGAATGCATCGAATTGCGCCGGGGTCATCTCCATCGCCTCGGCGCCGAGCTTTGCCAGTGCATCCTTGATGGCGGGCTCGTTCAAGGCCTTGGTGGTTTCGGCGTGGAGCCGGTCGATGATGCCGCGTGGCGTCGCGGCGGGCGCGAACAGGCCGATCCAGAAGACGTAATCGGAATCCGGATATCCGGCTTCGAGCGAGGTCGGAATGTCCGGGAGGCTTGCACTGCGTTTGAGGCTGGACACCGCAAGCCCGCGAATCGCGTGGCTCTGGATCAGCGGCACCGCCGCCGCCATCGGCGAGAAATAGAAATCGATGCGATCGCCAAGAATTTCCCGCAGCGCGTCTGGTGCACCCTTGAAGGGCACATGCACGGCCGTAAAGCCGGCGCTCAGCCGAAAGCGCTCCGCGTTGAGGTGGGTGGCGGCGCCGACGCCGCCCGATCCGTAGGTGATCGAGCCGGGCTTTGCCTTGGCGGCGGCGACCAGTTCCTGCGCGGTCTTGAAGCGCGAGAGCGGCGTCACCAGGACGTCGGGAAACTGGCTGAGCGGAATGACGGCAGCAAAATCCCGCACGGTATCGTAGGGCAGCCGCGAATAGGTCGACGGTGTGATCGTATGCACCGAGGAGTTGACCAGCAGCGTATATCCATCACCTTCGGCTTTAGCGACGGCAGCCATGCCGAGCGTGCCGCCGGCGCCGACCCGGCTCTCCAACACCATGGATTGGCCGATCTGATGCGACACCGCGTCGAAGACCGGCCGCGCGACCGCGTCGATTGCGCTACCGGGCTGGAACGGCGTTACGAGCTTGATCGGCTGCCGCGTAGGCCACGCCTGCCCGTGCGCCCCCCCGCTCGACAGCAGCCCCAGAAGGACAAGCGCCAGGAAAGAGTTGCTGCGCATCGCGTTCTCCGTGGTGAGAGGGCCGTATGCCGCAAGGATTATGCGGGCGAAGAGGGCAATGCGCAAATCGGCCGCCTTTTGCGGTGTTGGGCTCTTGGACTGAGTGACCAAGTCGACTAGATTGGCGCGACCCAGGACACCGCGGCGCAAATTTTCGCAGGCGCGATTTCTGCTCGCCGCACGGGGCCGATCGGTGCTAACAGAGAGGCAACCCCCGGAGCTTTCAGTGAGCCACACCATTCGCGAAAAAACCAAACTGGTCAATCGTGTGCGACGTATCCGCGGCCAAATCGAAGCCGTCGAACGGGCGCTCGATCAGGAAATCGGTTGTGCCGACGTGCTGCAGCTGATTGCGGGCGCCCGTGGCGCCATCAATGGGTTGATGGCCGAGGTCATGGAGGATCACGTTCGCGCCCACCTCATCGATCCGACGCATGAGTCCGATCCGCAACGCGCTCATGCGGCCGAAGAATTGATCGACGTGGTGCGTTCGTACCTGAAGTAGCCGAGGTGCTAGACCGTAGCCCGGATGGAGCCACCGGGTCCGGCCTTCGGCCGGCCCGATGATAAACTCCGCGAAATCCGGGACGGCCTAACCCGGATTTCGCTGCGCTCCATCCGGGCTACTAAGCTGCCACACGCTGCAGCCGTCATTTCTTGCGAAAGCGATCAAGGCGTACGACCTCCGCGGTTGAATCCTCCTTGCCGGACACGGGGAGAGGAGGGGGCGTAGGTGCGGGGGTCGCCTGCGGCGCGGATTCCTTCTTCGGCTGCGGCTTGGGCGCCTTGGCCGGGGCCAGTTTCGCGGGCATAGGTTTTCCGACCGGCGCCGGTTTCGTCGTGGCGGCACGCGTTTCCGCCGTCGCGTCTCCACTCGTCCCTCTGGTGGCCTCCCCATCGACGGTAAATTCCAGTCCGAATGGCACCGAGGGGTCCATAAACGCTTTTACCGCCTTGAACGGGACGTGGAGACGCTCCGGGATGCCATTAAAAGCAAGCCCGACATCGAAATGATCCTCCCCAACCGTGAGATCCCAGAACTGATGTTGGAGCACGATCGTCATGTCGCCGGGGTAGCTCGCCCGCAGACGCGCCGATATGCGCACGCCGTCAACACGGGTATCGAAGGTGATGAAAAAATGGTGCTCCCCTTGAAGGCCCTTGACGGCCACACCGGTGAGCACAGTGCGAATGACGCCACGAAGTGCGTCCTGGGTCAGAAGGTCGTAACGGATGTGGTCGACCGACATGGCAGGCTCTCATCGCGTGTTCCGGCGCCTCCGCTCTACCGTCCCCCTTTGTGGGGGAGGGTAGGGTGGAGGTGGGGTCAAGATCCGCTGGTGAGGATTATATGTTGATGCGCCTCAGGTTACACTATTCGGTCGGCACCCGCATGGCCGGCGCCACT
>WNFG01005847.1_pt1 | contig 10345 bp, 9 predicted proteins | sample 5400431 | NCBI WGS metagenome assembly WNFG01 (sample SAMN13153346, study PRJNA577476) | soil metagenome | isolation source: 120 cm saprolite under Douglas fir tree site 2 hole 3 replicate 2 | place: USA:California | collected 2015-04-18
GAACATCAGCCGCAGATACCACTCCGCCGGCGTCGACGGCCGCCCCAGCACCGGATGAAAATACGGCGCGAACGGCGCGAAGAACACCGGATCATCCAGCAGCGCATCCACCCGGGCCACGGTGGTTGATCACTGTCTGTTGGCGGGAGGATGACCTCGACCCCTTGGGCTAGAAGGGATCGAGGTCACCATGTTCCGCACGATAGGTGATGGGCCGTCTGGGTGGGAGTTGTTACTTCCGGCGGAGGTGCTGCGGCTGCCGCCGGAGCTGGCCCGGGTGGATGCGCTGCTGGATGATCCGGTGTTCTTCGCGCCGTTCGCGCCGTATTTTCATCCGGTGCTGGGGCGGCCGTCGACGCCGGCGGAGTGGTATCTGCGGCTGATGTTCTTGAAGTTCCGCTACCGGCTGGGGTTTGAGAGCCTGTGCGCGGAGGTGGCGGACTCGATCAGCTGGCGGCGGTTTTGCCGGATACCGCTGGATGGACGGGTGCCGCATCCCACGACGCTGATGAAGCTGACCGCCCGGTGCGGGAGCGCCGCGGTAGACGGGCTGAACGAGGCGCTGCTGGCCAAGGCGGCGGGGGCGAAGCTGCTACGCACCGCGCGGCTGCGCGCCGACACCACCGTAGTGCCAGCGAATGTGTCCTACCCAACCGACTCGGGGCTGCTGGCCAGGGCCATCCGCGGCATCGCCGCGGCCGGGCGGCGGATCCAGGCCGCCGGTGGCGCGAGGCGGACCCGGGTGCGCGACCGCAGCCGCGCGGCCGGGCGGCGGGCGCATGCGATCGCCGCGAAGCTGCGGTCACGGGCCGCGCAGGCCCGGGACGAGAAGCAGGCCGTGGTAAGCCGGGTGACCGGAGAGCTGGCTGTGCTCGCCGGGCGGGCCGCTGCTGACAGCCAGCGGCTGCTGGCCAATGCGCACCGGGCGCTGCACCACGCCGAAGCGACAGCGGCGGCGCTGGCCGCGGCCGGGCTCAAGGACGCCGCGGCGGGACGGCGGCGGGGCCGGCTGCGCCGGGCGGTCGGCGACCTGGCCGAGCTGGTGACGGCGACCCGCCAGATCGCGGCGCAGGCCCGGCAGCGGCTGGCCGGGACGATGCCAGACGGAGCGACCCGGCGGGTCAGCCTGCACGACAGTGACGCCCGGCCGATCGCCAAGGGCCGCCTCGGCAAGCCGGTCGAGTTCGGCTACAAGGCCCAGGTCGCCGACAACGACGACGGGATCATCCTCGACCACACCCTGGAACAGGGCAATCCCGCCGATGCCCCGCAGCTGGCACCGGCCGTCGCGCGGGCCAGCAAGCGCGCCCGCCGCACGCCGCGCACCGTCGCCGCCGACCGCAGCTACGGCGAGAAGGCCGTCGAAGACGACCTGCTGGCACTGGGCGTCCGCCAGGTCGTCATCCCCCGCAAGGGCAAACCCGGCAAGGCCCGCCAGGCTATCGAGCACCGGCCCGCCTTCCGCCGCGCCGTCAAATGGCGAACCGGCAGCGAGGGCCGGATCAGCGCCCTCAAACGCCAATACGGATGGGACCGCACCCGCCTGGATGGCACCGAAGGAGCCCGCACCTGGACCGGGTACGGGGTCCTAGCCCACAACCTGGTCAAGATCGGTGCCCTGACCACCTGAACCAGCCAGCAACCAAAGATCAGCAAGGACTGCCAGGCAAGCCCGAACCCGCTCACCCGCCCGGCGACTTTTTCAGGTCGAAGTAGCTAAGCTGAGCCGTCCAGGCGTACGCCACGGCCCCCCCTCACGGACATATGCCGGCCCGGGCCTTCCGAAGGAGCCAGCGCAGTGGGAAACGCAGTCGTGCATTTCGAGGTCGGTGCCGCGGATGACGGGCCGCTCGTGGCGTTCTACGGAGCGCTATTCGGCTGGGGGCGGCAGGGCCTCTCCGGCGGCGGTTACACGATGATCGATACTCGCGGTGCCGGCGGGATCAATGGCGGTATCGGCAGGAGCCAGACCGGCGAGCCGTGGTCGACGTTCTACGTCGAGACCGGCGACCTGCAGGCGGCGCTCGACAACGCCAATGCGCTCGGCGGCACGACCGTCATGCCGGTCACCGACTTCGGCGGGGCGGTGACCATAGCGATGTTCAACGACCCAGATGGCCTGCTGGTTGGCCTGGTGCGGGCACCAGCCGAGCCTTCCGGAGGGGACCAGCCGGCTCCGTCGGCGGGTTCGGGTGCGCCGGTTACCTGGTTTGAGGTCATGGGGTCGGACGCGGCGCGGACGCAGCAGTTCTACGCGGACCTGTTCGGCTGGACGGTCGACACCTCAGGTATCCCGGAGTATGCGACGGTGGACACCGGCGCCGGCCGGGGCATCCAGGGCGGTCTCGGCGGGGGCGAGCAATCCCGCTGGGCGACCGTCTACGCGAAGGTGCCCGACGTGGACCAGGCGCTCAGCCACGCCGAGAAGCTCGGCGGCTCGCGCATCTCCGATCCGGGCGTGCCCGCGCTGAAAAGCGCCGCGCGCGCCGCGCTCTACGGGCCCGCCGACGACGGCATGAAGACCGCCGCGTTCCGCGACCCGGCCGGAAACGTCTTCGGTATCTTCCACCGCACTGACCGGTAAGCGGTTCATCGCCGCACCGCCCGGGCCGGACGACCGGGAGACGCCCCGGATCTTCCATGCACGGCCAGGATGCCAGCCCTGATCTGTCTGGCCCTGGCCCGCCGCCAGGCCCACCCCCAGTACCAATCGATGACCCCGGCCGTCATGCTCCGCGCGCGCGCCCGGTTGTACTCGGGGAAGGTGTGCGCGGCGATGGCCTCGCCAAGGGCGGTCGGGTCGAGGATGTGCGCGGCCCACGACGCCCCGGCGGACGGGTCGGCGCGCAGTTCGTCGTAGGACAAGAACGCGACCCGGTCGAGCGGAAGCTTCGAGGCGCTGCGCGCCAGCCGCACGGCGCGCCTGCGCATCCTGCGCCTCTCGTCGCGAATCACGCGTTGCCGGGCCCCGGGGTCCAGGATCCCCCCGAGAAACTCGGCCCTGCGGTGGGGGTCGCCGATCAGCGCGCGCGCGTACCGGTTGGACGTGGCCATCCGGTTCCAGGCCCGGCGCTGGCTGTCCTCGATCGCGCGGAGGTCACGCCGGACCAGCAGGACCCGCGAGCCGTCGAAATGGTCGAGCAGCAGCCGCTCCCGGCCGGTGTCTCTGGGGTTCTTGAGAACGACCGTCGTGTCCCCGGCGCCCGCAAGCTCGTCGACCAGCGAGTCCAGGACGCCAGCCTGCGCCGCCTGCGAGCCGAAGGTCATGTCGCCGGTGACCGCGTTCAGCAGCCAGCCGTACTCCTCTGGGGTCGACTCGCTGACCGGCAGCCGGTCCACCCCGCGGTCGGTGACCGTCCCGTGCCTGCTGGCTGCCACCAGGAAGCGCTGCACGCTGGGCATGTGCCGGGCCAGGTCGCCGACGGTCAGGGTCCTGGCCCGCGCGGCCTGCGTCACGGCCGAGGTGACCAGCGTCGTCCCGCTGCGGTTGAACCCCGTGATGAACAGCACGCGTGCCATGATGACCTCCCGCTGGCGACCTCGCCCATCGCCCCGGCCGGCACCGGCATCAGGCGCTCGTCCAGATGGCCGCCGCGGCGCACGCCATTCGTCTCGAGAGCGCTGGCCCGATCCGCGCTATCGGCTCGGGCAGCAGCATGTACCGGTGGTCGCAGTCCAGTTCGACCGCCTCGATCGGGCCATCGACGAACGGCCGCCAGCTCTCCAGCTTCTCGGCCAGCGCCGGCGGGTTGCGGGTGGCGGAGAAGAACAGCACGGGGCAGTGCACCCGGCCTGGCTGGTGGGCGCGCGCCAGCGCGACGTTGTTCTTGATCACGCGCTGCAGCGCGCGAACCCGCTGGTCCGGCCACCCGTCAAGCCCCAGACCCGGCCGGCGGCGGACCACCTCCAGCATCCTGCCCTCGGGATCCGCCTCGGTTGACGTCAAAGCGGGCGCGTACCCGAACTGCGCGAGCACGAGGTTGTAGATCGCCCAGGGCTCGATCTCGATCACATCGAGGTCGACCAGAGTCGAGTCCAGAATGACGAGCAACCCGATCCGCTCACCGCGGCGCTCGAGTTCCTCCGCGATCGCGAAGGCGACGTTCCCGCCCAGGGACATGCCGAGCAGGTGGTAGGGACCGGATGGCTGTGTCTCGCGGATGTGGTCGGCGTAGTCCCGCGCCATCTCCTCGATGCTGGTCGGGAGTGGCTCGGGCCGTCGCAGGCCACGGGCCTGCAGGCCGTACAGCGGGTACCTGGCGTCAACGTGCGGGAGCAGGGCCAGGTAGCACCAGCTCAGGCCCACCACCGGATGCGCGCAGAAAAGGGGAGGGCCGTCGCCGCCGACTCGCATCGGCATGACCAGATCGAGGATGCCGCCCGCGGCCCTGGCCATCGCGCGGCGCAGCCTCAGGTTCTTCAGGTCCTCGGCGGCCAGCAACCCCCTTGACGCGCGCGCGTGCGCCGGGGCCGGACCAGGCACGTCATCGTTCATCCGCGCCCTCCGGCCGACCGTGGGGATGACCCGATGCTAGCCCAGGCCGGCCGGCCCGCCTAGCTCCCGCCATGGCCTGCCGGAGCCGTCCACGCCCGCGGGCGGGGGAGAACCTTGGCCGGCGCGGCGGGGTCAAAAGCCGCCTCGACGGCGACCTCCTCGAGAATGAACGCTTTGATAGAGCCGGCCACGTGACGCACCCCACCGGGCGGTGCGGGCAGCATGGCCCGGAGCTATCGGCGAAGGAGCCAGCCAGATGACCATGGATCCGTTGTTCGCGTACTGGGACTGGGAAGACCCAGACGCGCTCGCCGCCACGTTTGAAAAGCTCACCGCGGACCTGGCCCGCTGCGAGACTCTGGACCTGGTCGCCCGCCGGCTGCCGGTCACCAGGCAGGACTTCCTGGACATCGGCTTGACTGGCATCGAATTCGCGGCATTCAAGACGAGGCACCCCGCGGGCCTTGGTACCGACCTGGTCGGATTGCACACCCCCACCATGACCACCGAGCCAGGCCTGCTATACCGGGCGGACGGCACTAGTTACTTCACCCAGCTGGACATAGCTGAGAAGCTGCCATTCGGCGATGGCTGCGTGGATTGGGTCTATGCCGAGCACCTTATTGAGCACGTGCCGCCACTTGTCGCCATCAGCTGGCTCACCGAGGTACGGCGCATACTGACCCCGGGCGGCCTGCTCCGGATAACAACTCCAGACCTCAGCAAGTATGCGCAGGGCTACGTTACCGGCGACAGCTTCTTCGCCAAGCAACGGAGGCGCTTGCGCATCATGCGGTTCGGGCCGCCGATGCCCGAACGCCGGGCGTTCATGCTTAACCAGATCTTTTACCCCTACGGCCATCGCTGGCTCTACGACCTGGACGAACTGCGCTACGTACTGGCCCGCGCCGGATTCGCATCGCCGGCCTGGGCCCGTGCTTACCAGGCGGGCGCCCGCGCGGACGTTGCGGCCCTCGACACGGTTTTGCGCAGGCACGAGACGATCTACGTCGAGGTCACCGCGTAGCGCGCGGGCTGCGCGTGACGCCGGAGTACGCGTGTGGTCACGAGCGGGGGAGAACCTTGGTCGGCGCGGCCGGGTCGAAGGCCGCCTCGACGGCGACCTCCTCCACGCCGCGCAGCAGCGCCTCGACCTGCGCGTCGGTGAGGGACCACCGGTCCCACATCATGTGCAGCGATGCGACGTCGGGCCGGTTCTCGACGAGGATGTTGGCTTGCTCGTGCATGTTGTCCCTGGGTCCGAGCCAGGTCAGTGTGGTTTCTGCCAGCCTTTGCCTGACCTGTTCCCGGGTCACCTCGCCGGGGGAGCCCTCCTTGTCACCGCGCATGACCATCGCGCGCTGGTCGTTGACCCGGCAGGTGACCCTGGCCGGATAACCGCGTTCGGCGTCCAACCGCGCGGTGACCTCCCTGAGGTCATCGGGATCGTAGTAGGCGCGCATGCTGGCGGTCATGGACGCGGCGCGTGCCCGCGCGACCACCTCGTCGATCGTGGTGTCCGTGACGTCGATGGTGACCACCGAGTTCTGCGCGATCGGGGCGATGACGTCGGCCAGGCCCGGCCTGAACCGGTTGTTCGCCATGACCTTGATCGTCAGTGGATGCGTACCGGTGGCGCGCCCGATGGCCGTCGCGATCACGGCGAGCGTCACCCGCGAAGCGTCGGTCCCGGTGCGCTTGGCGATGGCCAGCATGGCCAGGTGCGCCGCGGGCGAGCTGAACCGGGCCTGCCGGTACCGCGGCCCCGCCTCGCCCTGCGGACGGGCGGGCTCGCCGAACGTCTGCGCCGGGATGTGCCTGAGCTGAGCTTCCCAGTACCGCACCGCGCGGCTGCTGAGGTGCCGAAGTTGCGGCGTCTGCTCGCTCCGGGCAACGTCGAGGATCTGCGGGCGCCGCGGCTCGCTGGCCGCGCGGCCGGCCGTCCCGGCCGCGATCAAGTCGGCGAGGAGCAACAGGTGCGCCCCGCCGTCGGCAACCAGGTGGGAGAGTACCCAGACCAGGCGCAGGCAGGCGCCGCGATGCCTGAGCACCGCCATCCGCAGCGGCCAATCGCGATGGAAGTCGAACCGCGCGAGCGGCCAGGTGGCCCAAAGATGGTCTGCGTATCGCGCTACGTCGGCCCGATCGGCGTCATCGGGGATCGTCAGGATGTCCAGGCCGATCTCCCCCGACCCCGCCACCTCCTGGCCCAGGCGGCCGGCCCGGCCGGTCCCCAGCCGCATCCGCAGCGCGGCATGCCGGTGCATCAGGCCGCTCAGGCGGGCGGCCGCATCTTCGACGGTGCTGCCGTCGGGCAGGCTGAACATTCCGGGCATACTGAACTGGCTGCCGCTGTCCTGCATATCTTGCCAGATCGCCTTCTGGCCCCAGGTCAACGGCTCAGTGCCAGCCTCTGCTCCGGTGAACTGGACGACCATCCGGTCCTGGCTGGCCGGCTCGAACATAGCTGATTCTGGGCAGCTTCCGGCGGCGCGTGTCAATCCCCAGCAGGCGCCAGCACGCCGGCCCGCAACGGCGTGGAGTGGCTGCTGACCCTTGTCAAACGAGCCCGAACGAGTAAGGTCAATCTTAGCCAGAACCGCCGTTATCAGGTCTTTTTGTACCGTTCCGGCAGATTTATTGCCTCATAAGCTGCCACAACTGCTACCGGTCTTCGGGGACTGGTTAGCACGCTGACCATGGCCCGGTGAGGGGAGGGAGGTCGGGTGACCGGAGGCGCGTTCCCGCAGGTGGCCGGAGGCGCGTACCCACAGTTAGAACCGGAGTGGGTTGACGAGGTGCTGCTGGCGGGCGCCGCAGACCATGTGTGCCTGCACCTGGGCGAGCCGGTCAGCCGGGCTGAGTTGCGCCGGCTGGTGGCGGAGCGGCATCGCGTCCTGGCCGGCGCGGGGCTACGCCGCGGCGGCTCTGTCGCGCTGTGCCTTGCGCCGTCGCTCGCGTTCATCACGAACCTGCTCGCCTCGTGGAGAATTGGTGCGCAGGCGTCACTCCTTGACCACCGGCTCACCCCGTACGAGGTGGACGTCGCGCTCCAGCGGCTGCTGCCGCAGCTCGTCGTGACGGCCGAGCGCTCCACCGGTGGCCCATTGCGGGGGTTCGCTGAGATCACCGAGCGCGTGCGCGCGTATCCCGGCCGGCCCGCCGCCACCACCCACGCCGTCATCCAGCTCAGCTCCGGGTCCACGGGACCATCCAAGATCATTGGCCGCGACGCCGCGAACCTCGTCGCCGAGGTGAAGCGCTACACGATGATCGACGGCGTTCCTGGCCGCGATGAGCGCATCGTGTCGCTCGCTTCGATGGTGCACGTGCTCGGGCTCGTCGGCGGCCTGCTCTACGGCCTGCACGCGGGCGTGAACCTGACGATCCCGGCCCGGATGACGGCGGACGGCATCCTGTCCACCGTCGCCGCGGGCTCACAGCCGACCACGCTGCTGGGCGTCCCCTTCCATATCGAACTGCTGGCGTCGGTGCGCCAGCCGCCGAAGCTGCCGCAGCTCACCGGCATGACCACGGGCGGCGAGCTGGTCCGCGCGGACGTCTACGACGCGTTCACCGGCCGCTACGGCGTGCGTCTCGGCAACATGTACGGGATGACCGAGGTCGGAGTCATCGCGACCGATCTGTTCGGTGCGCACCGGCCCGCGGTGGAGCCGGCGCCCGGCCTCACCGTCCGGGAAGAGGCCGGGGAACTGCACGTCTCTGTGCCCGAATCGCCGTACCTCGGCGACCAGGACCCGAATCGCTGGTCGGACGGCTGGCTGCACACGAGGGACGCCGGCGGCGTCGATCGCCAGACCGGACTGGTGCGGGTCCTCGGCCGCCGGGACTCCCAGGTCTCCGTCGGCGGCCTCAAGGTGGACCTGACCGAGGTGGAGCACATGCTCGCCGCCCTGCCCGAGGTCGCCGGGGCCGTCGTGGTGCACGACCACGCGATCGAGGCGTACCTGGTGCTCGCGGAGGGAGCTGAGACGTCCGCCGTGGAGCGCGAGATTACGACCCGGCTCGCCGCGTACAAGCGCCCGCGGCGGCTGCACATAGTCGAGCAGCTACCGCGCACCGCCACCGGAAAGCTCGTCCGAGACCACGCCGTTCTCCGCGACGTCGGGCCGAGCGGGCCAGCACTCCGCGACGAGCCGGGCAAGCCGGCGATGGCACCCGCCCCCGCAGCCCGGGCCGACGCCGACCGCCAGGCTGTCGTGTCAAGCCACCCTCTCCCGGAAGGAAGGGCCGACCATGATCGATGAGATCCGCCAGTTCGTGCTCGACTCGCTGACGGACATGAACTACAGCATCGACGGCATCGACGACGACACCGTGCTCGGCCCGGCCGGCGCTGATCTGGAGTCGCTCGCCCTCGCCGAACTGGCCGTGCGGGTGGAGGACCGTTTCGGAGTGAAGTTCGACGACGACGAGGGCGAGATGCTCGCCGGCATGACCGTCGGCGAGTTCTGCCGCACCGTCCTGCCGCGGATCCAGCCCGCGTCGGCGCGCTGACACATGCCCGGCGTACTGCAGCGGTCCGACGTCGTAGCGCTGCTCGCCACTTACGGTGACCGGCAGCCCGAGCAGGTACCGGAAGCGATCGACTCCCTGGAACTGGTCTGGCTGATCCACCAGATCGAGCAGCGTCACGGCGCGCTCGACCTCGACGATGACATGCTCGCGCGCATGACGACGGTCACCGGCGTGGTTGACCTGCTGAAGGATCTGAGGGTCGGGTCATCGCATGACTAACTTAGCCGCCATGGCCTCGGCGCCGACCGCCCGCCGGGGGACAGGCTCGGTGGCCGTGACCGGCGCCGGCGTCCTCAGCGCGTACGGCCGGGGGACCGAAGCGCTGCTGTCCGGGGCGCTGTCTGGCCGGCCCGCCTTCGCGCCCGTCCAGCGGTTCGACGTCGGGGCCCGGCGGGTTCGCTTCGCGGCGACCATGCCAGGTTCCCCCGAGCTGCGCTCGGAGGTGACCCGCGCCGCCGCCGAGGCGTGCGACGACGCTGGCCTGTCGCCGTCCGACCGCGCGCGCAGCCCCCTGTTCCTCGCCATCCACGGCGATCCGGCGATCGCCCGTGCCCCCGAGGCTGACCAGCCCGGGCTCGGGCCTGAGGCGTTCACCGCCGCGGTCGCGGGCGACTGCGGTCTCGCGGAGCAGGGAATCCGCTGCTACATGTCGGCGTGTGTGGCCGCGAGCACCGCGATCGCCGACGCGGCCGCGATCATCGCGCGCGGCCACGCCGACCGCGTCGTCGTGGCCGGCGGGTACCTCGTCGACTCCGATCAGTTCGCGCTGTTCGACGCCGGCCGCGTGCTCGCCGACGACGGCCAGGTGCGCCCGTTCAGCGCTGGGCGGCGCGGACTGCTCCTCGGGGACGGCGTCGGTGCCGTCGTCATCGAGTCGTGGGAGTCCGCGCGGGCGCGGCGGGCGCCGCCGCTGGCGCGGCTGGCAGGCTGGGGTCGCAGCGGCGACGCGCACCACCCGTGCCAGCCGGACCCGGAAGGCCATGGCATGGCGCGAGCGGTCACCGCCGCGCTGCAGCGGGCCGGTATCGCGGCGGAGAATCTCGGCTACATCAACGCCCACGGGTCGGGCACCGGCCAGAGCGACCCGGCCGAGACGAATGCGCTGCGGCTCGCGCTCGGCGACGCCGTGGCGACCGTGCCGGTCAGCTCCACCAAGTCGCTGCACGGTCAGACCCTGGAGGCGTCCGGCGTGCTGGAGCTGATCATGACGCTGCTGGCGGCGCGCAAGGGCATGCTCCCGGTCAACGCCGGATTCCTCGGCACCGACGACAGGTGCCGCCTCAATCTCGTGCTGGGCGAGGCGCTGGCCAC
>WNFG01005851.1_pt1 | contig 10340 bp, 12 predicted proteins | sample 5400431 | NCBI WGS metagenome assembly WNFG01 (sample SAMN13153346, study PRJNA577476) | soil metagenome | isolation source: 120 cm saprolite under Douglas fir tree site 2 hole 3 replicate 2 | place: USA:California | collected 2015-04-18
AACATCCCCGCCCATGACTGAGGAACCTTTGCACGATGAGCGGACGCAGACCTCTCAGGCGTGGTTACGACGCTTCTGGACGATCTGAAGAACGGAGCCGGTGACAAGGATCGCCGCCGCCAGGTCGAGGAGTGGATGCGCACGCTGGCGGAGAAGTATCCGGAGTTCAAGATCGAGAGCGGCCTGCGCGACTATTACCTTGCCGAAGCCGAGCGCCTGCGCATCGATTTCGAGAAGGCCACCGAGCTCAACGAGAAGCTGGCGCTGGGAAGATCGATCGAGGGGTTTCTGGATCGGGCGGCGGATTACGCGCGAAGAATCGCGGAGAAGTAGGTCTGGCTGCAAGGTTTGCTGAAGCACTGCGCACTCCAGCCACCTTGTACATTCATCCCTCGTCAGCCCTGGCTCGGGTGGGGAAATGCCGTGCCCAGACACTCCTATAGGTAGAAAGTCGTGGAGGAAGCGATGTCTCCTTCTCTCGATAGCGCCACCCGGCTGGCAAGCCAATACGGTCCATTCTTCTTTGCAGTCCTCTTCGCGCTTGTGATTCTGCCGCGCGCCGTGAAGCAGTTCGTGGAGGTGACCCGGCGCCGCGATTTGCGAACCGTGGACCACTGGATCTTCGGCGCTTACTTCCTGCTCACATTCGCCGTTCTGGTCGGGCTGGTCTACTTCGCCTCATGGTGGTGGGCACGGCACCAGCCCATCTACGTCGTCAATGGCGCGATCCACAAACTGAACGCCGTCGAGGTCTGGTCGCCCAACCCGATGTTTTTCAAGAAGGAGTACGACCCAACGATCCCGGGAAAGGCGCAGACATTCGACGTGAACTTCCTCGCCTATCAGGAACAAAGGCCGTTCGGCAAGGAACCCTTCGAGATCCGCTACCGAAAGCCTTACGACTCGGCTCTTGGCGTTCCGGACTACATCAGTGTCTCGGTTCCCAGCGATGGCGCCCACTATGACTTCGATGCAACGTTCAACGACAGGACCGGAATGAATGAGCTCGTGCCGCGCGGGACCGCCCCTTCGCAAGCGCAGCCCAAGACCGCGGAGTGGTCTCTCATTTCTGCCGCCTATGCCGCGCCGTTTCCTCAGATGCCCAATCAGGCCCAGCAGAAGCAGATTTCGACCGGGGCCATCCCAACGCCATCCATGGAAACAGTCCGCAAGGCTATGGTCAGCGCGCTGCAGAGCACAAAGGTCTATACAGGCAGCGAAATCCAGGCTCTCGACAATCTCCGCCGCGCTCCCGCAGCCGAACGTGCTCAATTCCTGGAATCAGAAGCTGCTGAGCCAATGATCATGACGCTACTCGATCTGGCGCGCCACGACGATCACGAATTGCGCTCGAAGGCGCGAATGCTGCTGAACGGCGTGGACGTCCGTGCGATTTTCTCGCGGAAACTGGCTGATGCCCGAACACACGACCTCTACTTTGCGGCGCTGACGCGACTCGACGTGGCCACAGCGATCGCGATTCTCAAAGGTCTTCCCCACGATCCGAACCCGACTGCGACAAGGAATCTGCGCCGTCGCATCGAGGCGGCGGGATGGTCACCGCGTTTTTTGTCCGCCAGCACATCACCCCTTGGGGATCGTTACTGGCTCGCCGAGGGGTGGCGCCTAACGGACGTAGCCACGGCGAACTGCGTGGCAAGAACGTTTTCGAGTGCAAGAGGGGCCGATATGGGTCCGGACAGCATGCGCGGGCCGACGTCGCGACAGATCTTCTCGTATTCGAAAAAGCGCGTCCTGGACCTGGCGGATCAGATCGAGACGCAATGCCCGGCAACCTCGGCGAACTTCTCTCACGGCTAACGTCCTCATTCCGGCGGTGCCTGCGAAATCGCCTTTAACGCTCTCAGCAGCGATTCGGTGAGCGGGTCGTAGATGTTCGCCATCTCGAATAGCTCGAAGAAGAGTCGCAACTCGGTCGTGGCAATCACGCCGATGGCGCCCAGGAGCAGCCACGGACGCCGCGGGAGCGAGGCCAGGACGGACGCCGCGAGCAGCCGCGCCACCGGATCGACCGGAATCACATAGCGCACGTTCTTCAACGCCAGCAGACCGAACACGATCAACGTCGCCGCGGCGAAAAGGGAGAGTGCGTCAAGAGCCCGGTCACGCCGGCTTCGCGCCGCGCCGGCGATGGCAAGCACCATGACCAGTGGGGAGAGGATCAGCAGATCGAACAGAGGACGGTGGAACGGGCCGCTGGAGTACTGCTGCGCGAATGGAGTGCTGCTGGAGCTCGCCGCGGTCATCACGATGTTGACGAGGCCGAGATACGTGCTCAATCCGCCGCACAACGCCATGGTCACCGCCGCATGCAGCAGTGGAGGCAGGACGAGCAGCGACACGATCCCTGGCAAGGCCCGGCTCCGCGGCGACGGAGCCAGTACAACGAGGAAGAGGAGGAACGCGGGGTAAAGCAGGATGGACGATTCCTTGATGCCGAGGGTCAGGGTCATCGCGGCGATGGAGGAGGCCCACAGCAGCAGGCGCCGCGGAGTGGCCTCGGTGGCGCGGACCGCGCGTGCACAGAGCCAGAGTGTGAGAAGAACGGAGGCGCAGAAGACTTCGTCCTGCAACGCCCGCCGGCCCATGGCCAGTTGCAGTGGCGACGTGACCGTCAGCGCGGCGGCGATGAGCGCCACCTCGGCTCCGAGCAATTCGCGGCCGAGGAGAAAGATCAGCAGGATCGACAGGATCCCGGCGGCAGTGGAGAGATCGGCGAGCGTCCGGGCATCGCATTTCGTCGAGAGCTTGCAGGCCAGCGTCGTCAGCGCGAAGTGACCCCAGCGCATCGGATGGGGATAGAGCCACGCTTCGCGATTGGCGAGGTAGTCGTGAACCAGGGTCGGATAACTCGTCCAGCCGTGCTGACAGAGGAATGCCGTGGTCCTGACGTAGACCGCCTCGTCATCGGCTGCGTACTCCACGACATCGTTGACCGCGATGCGAAGTGCAGCGCCCGCGATGAAGACGAGAATCAGCAGAGCGGTCGTGCGCCGGTTCATCTCAGAGTTTTACTGATGCTGGGCACTTGAATCCTTTCCAACGTCCGGCCTGATCGCTTCGGGCTCGTACTTCCCTTCCGTCTGCCAGAGCATCCAGTCGCGCACCTTCCACGCGACGGCGGCTTCGATCTGCGCCTGTGTCTCCTTGCGGCCGTAAGGGAGCTCCGGCCAGTCTCCGGTCTGAAACCACGGGCGCACGCGTGGCGGGCTGGGCGTGTACCGCATCCACTCATCGAGCGCCTTCAGAGACTGGAAGATCGTCTGGTAGGGGGCGGCCACGGGCTGCGGGATATCGAACGAGTCAGGAGTCCAGAGGCTCGGATAGAGCATCGGGCTCAGGTAGTCGACATACGGGGCAAGCAGCCGGACATCCTGGCCGATGATCGGATCACTCTCTTGAACGGTGCGGCCGAACACGTCAACGGAGAGCACTGCCTCCTGCGGGAGCTCCGCGCGGACGCGCGCGACGCCGAGCGTGATCGCATCGATGCGGCTCGTTTTGTCCCCCTCCTCCCTGGGTGGCACAAGAGCTCGGAGCGGCTGATCGGGAAAGCGGACGTAATCGAGCTGAATCTCGTCGAAGCCGGCTTCGAAGGCCTTTTTTGCGATGGAGACGTTGTACTCCCACACCTCCTCCAGGAACGGCGATGTGAAGGAGTCGCGCCCGCAGGCACCGGCGCCGCCCTCGTCGTAGAGCGTTCCATCCGAGCGCTTGATCGCGAAATCATGGCGCTTGTTCGCCAGGCATGGGTCGAGAAACATCGTCACCCTGGCCACGAGCCAGCCGCGGGTCTCCTTCCTGAACGCCTGCAGCCCCTGCATGTCGATCAGATCCGCCTTTTCGTACATCGTCACGAGCGGGACGGTTGCGGCTTCCGTCAGCGACACCCTGCCGGCCGCATCCTTGACGTCGACGACGAGCGTGTTGACGCCGGAGTGCAGCGCGAGATCCACCATCCGAGGCAGCTCTCTCGGCGATGAAAGCGGAACCGGAAGATAAAGGCCATGGGTCTCCCGCGGGAGCTCGCGGCTGCTCCTGCATGCCGCCTCGCTCCGCGGCGAGGCGAACGCGAAGAAAGCAAAAGTGAGGATCGCGAGAAACGTAGGCATGCCCCAAGGATACAACGGGGTGTGCAGCGAACGGGAGATGGCGTCCGCGTGAAGATGCCGGTGACTGGCGCGGTTATGTTGGATGTTCTGAAGCCGGAGTTCCAGAGCCGAGCGACCAGTGCCTGCCGTCGCGAGCCAGTGACCAATGTGGTTGAACGTTCAGTCACCCATAAACACGCAAGAATGGAAAGGTACCTCAAAAGTTCCATTGACATGGCTGACACGCTGGATTAGCCTCGCTGCTTAATTACATCGAACCACCGCGCGCTGTTTTCCGAAACAGGGTGTATCGCCTGACAAAGACGCGAGAGGAGGATGCTGCTTGCTCTCCATTAATCGTTCTTACGTAGTCGTCAGACGGGTTGACTCGTTGAACATCTTGCTCCAGTGCTGTTCCATCTGAATCGCCACCGAGGTTGTTGCGAAAAGATATGCCTAATATGGTTGGAATCACGGCGGCATCAAGCAAGCCAAATCCTCTCAGGCTTAGACCAGCAGTTACCTTGCTGGCCGCAATCTCATTATTGGCGCTCGGTATTTGGAAGCAACGCGACGCTTTCCTGTCCCCCTCAATCGTTCCTCTGCGTTACGGTCAGCAGATCGAGCCGACTACACTGCGCGACGGCAACGCTTCCGTGACGCTCGGGAGCGGCCGGTGGGATGTAATACTCATCGACGTTTCGGGAAATGGCCTTCAGCTCTCGTCGTATCTACAATTTCTCCTTGATAGCGGGCGCTACGTCCGTTCTGCCATCAATCCGGTCGTGCTGGTGCAGAATGACACCGCCGGACCGGTCCGCGACGAGCGCCGCCGCCGGGTTAATCTTCCGATCGTGCCGATCGAAGCGCATGAGTCCGAGCTCATTCGGCACGGATTTCTCTTCGATGACGAGCGCGTCGTCTTTATCAACCCGAAGCGGCGAGTCGCTTTCGTGGCGTCGTTCGCCCGGCCAAATGACCTTCGCCAGCTTTTCGAAAAATTCATTCCTCGCACACAATCGGCCGTTGAGGTGCGCGCGGCACCACTCGCGGTGGGCTACGAGATGCCGAAGATCTCCCTGACGCCACTCACTGCGCCCACCGCAGCGCACGCGGGCGGGCCAGCGACATGGGTCGTTTTCGGCGGCAAGTGCAGCGCGTGCGTCCTGAGTTCGTACACGCAGCTATTCGCTTCTCGCGAGGACACGTTCCTCCAACACGCGAACGACTCGGGCACGCCGGTCTATCTCGTGTTCAGCTCCCTCCTTCCATCGCTCGATCTGAAGAGCCGTCTGAAAGAACTGCACGTGCGATCACCGGCGTTCATCGCCAGCGGGCCGGTGAGAGGTGTCGAGAGTGACTACTCGCGAGCACCGCTTTCCGACTCCGATGTCGTCGTGATCTCGACGGACGCACAAAACCGCGTCGTTCACATCGATTCGTTCGAGGCCTACTTGGGTGCCACGGGGAGACGGCGGTGAGAGCCCGATCGCTGCTGCCTGTGTTGTCGTTTGTATCCGTCACCGTCTTTGGCGCCGAGGTTCCCGAATACCGCGCCACCTTGTTGCCAGTCGCACCAATCGATGGTGTCAGCGTGGTCCGCAAGATCGTATTTTCGCACAGCCAGCGCTCGACCTATTTCCTGCTCGACCGCGAGACGCACGCTGTTCGTCTTGTGCAGTCAGGCGGCACGCGACTCATCGGCGACATTGGCAATGCTCCGGGTGAGCTCTACTACCCCTTCGACCTCGCAGTTGCGGATGACGACCGTCTCTACATAAAAGACGGCGGCAATCGCCGGATACAGATCCTCGGCGCGAACGGCCATTTCCTCGCCGAGTTTCCCGATCTGCCGAAGAGCGAAGGCATCGGTGTCGACAAGCGCGGCGACGTCTTCATCGGCCAGCCGGCAACCGGCCATCTGATCTCCGTTTACGACCGCACGGGAAAGAAGCTTGCCGCGTTCGGAGAACTTCTGTCGCCCGCCGCTCTCTACCCGCAGCTCAAAGCGCATGAGACAGCGTATCGAACGTCTATCAATCGTGTTCGCATCGCCATCGACGACGAGGACAACGTCTGGGTGGCCTTCATCCACGCTCCCATCGTACGCAAATACGACCGCAGCGGCCGTCTCCTGGCGCAACAGACGCTTCGGTTGCCGGGAATCTCGCAGCTCACCGCGGCGGTACTGCAAGCGCCGCCACCGCCGCGGTACATCTCGCAGAACTTCGACGGAATCCAGATCACGATGGTCATCCGAGAGATCGTCTTCGATCGGAAGGCCCGTCAGCCGCTGCTGCTGCTCGGAGACGACCGCATCGTGTATCTCAGCCGCGACAGCGCGCCCGAGAGGATCATCCGCCCCGAGTTCCAGGGCGGATTGCTCGAAACCCTCTCCGCGGACAATGAGGGCACGATCTTCACGTCGAAATTCTTATCCGCTCAACTGTTTCGCGTGGTCCTGTCAAATCCAGGAAAGGAGGTGAGAAGATGAGAAAGCTCTTCAAAACTGTTGTTGCGTCCGTCGCGCTCGCTGGTGCAATTCTGCTCAGCGTGCCGTCCATAGCTAAAGCCGTGTGCTGCTATAGCGGAGACTCGACCTGCTGCGGCTGCCGTTGTTCTGCTGATGCCAACGGCTGCTCGGCCGGACCATGTAAGCCACCTGTTTAACGCTTCACAGGTGCAGCTACTCTCCCCCAGCGACTACATCGGCGGTTCTCAGGGATCCCGCGAGTTGGGCATATGTTCGGGCGCAATTGCCTCGCGTGGTTCTGTCGAAACGAAAAGGAGGTAAAGAGATGACAAAGCTCTTCAAGACCCTGGTTGCATCACTTGCGCTCGCCGGCGCAATTCTGCTTACCGTGCCGTCCGTCGCCCGCGCCGTCTGCTGCGACAGCGGAACCTCGCGCTGCTGCGGCTGCCAATGTTCTGCTGATCCCAGCGGCTGCACCGCCGGAGCATGTAAACCACCAGCTGTTTAGCGTTTCCTGGTGCCTGTCGAATCCAGGAAAGGAGGTAAGAGAGATGACAAAGCTTTTCAAAACTCTTGTTGCGTCCATTGCACTAGCTGGGGCAATTCTGCTCAGCGTGCCTACCATCGCGCGCGCGGCGTGTTGCAAGAGCGGCGACGGCTGGGTCTGCTGCGGCTGTCGTTGCTCTGCTGATGCTACTAGCTGCGAGTCCGGACCCTGTGCGCAGTAAGTCTAACGTTTAGACGTTTGGTTACTTTACTCTTGACGTCGACCGGAGGGTCGCCAGGACCACGCGAGCTAAGGCCAATGGCATGACAGTTCTTGCATTGCTGCTCGTACTTCTCGCCGTGCCGGCGGGAGATGCGCCGACTGAAAAAGGGACTCTCTGCGTTCTTCGTAAGAACGACCAGCAGTGCACCGCCGCCGAGGGAATGACGCTGCCCGTCGTTGCGGCGGAAACCTCACGCGCATTCGTCTGGGCAAGCGCGGACGGATCGCGCCTGCTCCTCGGGACGATTGCAGCGAAAGCATCGACCGTTTCGATCGATGAGAAATCGCGCTCCAACATCGCCCTCGCGATCGCCGGAGACCGGAGACGTGGCTGGCCGCTCGATGCGCGCCTGACATTTTCGACGAAAGAACAGGATTGGGTGTTCCCTCTCAGCACGAAGGTCGTGGCAAAGCTCCGGAGCGTCCGGCTTCCGCCCGCCTCCTATCTCATGACCATCGCCGCGGAGCATCACCTGATCGCCAAGCGGACGCTGAACGCGAAGAAGGACGTCGCCCTCGGCGAGATTGCCCTGAAACCACTGCCACTGATCTCCGGCCGCGTGGTCAACATGAAAGACGAGCCGATCGCCGGTGCGCAGCTCGTCCTGACCGACGGCAAAATCCAGACCACGACTAATGAACAGGGACAATTTCGGACCGAACTGGCGGAGCCAATCCCTGGCGAAGTCCTCGTCACGCAAGCGCATTTCGCTTCGGCGCTCCTCCCGCTCGTCAATGTGAGCGGTGAAATCGACCTCGGCACGATTCACCTCGGCACGGGATTCAAGCTCACCCTGCGGCTCGTCCGGCCTGATGTCGAAAACCTGCCGCTGCACGTACGCTTGTTGCGCGAAACGCCGCAAAGGAACGAGCCCTCTCCGATTGCCCAACGCGATCTGCCCGGGAAAGACGACCAGATCTCCTTCCCGGATCTGAGTGCAGGCAAGTACGTCGTGGTGATCGAAGGGAACGAGCCGTTGCAACGGTTGTCGAAAGAATTCGAGATCAAGGATGCCGATCGCGAGGAGGAAATACACATCGCTCCCTTCCGCCTCGACGGCAGCGTGCACATCGGCGACGAGCCTCTGCGCGGCGGCGGCAACCTTGACCTGTTCGACCCCACTCAGTCCTGGCGCATCAACCTGTCCATCGATGACGCAGGACGCTTCGGCGGCAGCATGTGGCAGGGCGGCACCGTTGCCGGCTTTGTCACTGCGGCGGGCATTCACGAGCTCGTCGATTCGCCGACGCTCGGCGCGGATCCCTCTCCATGGGATATCCAATTCCATCGGCGCTACATACGAGGACGAATCTTCGACGAGGAGACGAACCAACCCGTTCAACAGCCATCGCTCCGGCTGCAGATTACGTCGGGCGATAGTCCATCGAATTCCACTCTGCCCATTGATCCGGATGGGCGATACTCGATTCTGGCCGTCAGAGCCGGAACGTACGAGCTGCGGGCCGAGGCACCCGATCATGTGCCGGCGAATGCAACGGTGAGCGTCGCCACCGAGGACTCCACGGATCGGCAGGCCGACTTCGCACTGGCGCGCGGCTTTCAGCAGGTCGTCGAGTTCGTGTGGCCGTCGGGGCAAGCCGTTGCAGACGCGCCGGTGCTCGACGGTATCGCCAGCGATGGTTACAACGCCGAACGGACGTACACCACCGACGGCACGGGACGTTTGACGTTGAAGCTCCGCCGCGGCGAGGTCAAGACGATCTACATCCTGCCGCGCGACGGCTCGTTCGCCATCGCGCATGTCGTGGCACCGGAGAGCTCCGATGCCAGTCCGCTTCGCGTCATCGTTCCCGTGCCGGGAGGTGCGCTTCGCTCGGAGATGCGCGACGCTGACGATAAGCCTCTCCCCGCGATGCTGATTTTTCGGTTCAATGGAGAGCTGATTCCCCAGCCCGTCATCCTGCACCTGACCGGCCAATACGAAAACGCCTCGATGTTGCGCGTGCCGAATCTTCCGGCCGGAGCGTACGAGATCTGGGCGGTTCCAGTGGTTAATTATGCATTCGCTCCGCTGGCCGGGAGAGTTCCGAGCCGTGCGCCGCTTCGCGTGGGCCTCACGGTGGGCGAGCAGTCGATTACCGTCGTCGCCGGTCCGCTCAATTGAACACGACGATTTCGCGGCACGGGTTACGACGCAGCTAATGACAGATGGAGAGAGCTTCTCGGACGCGCGCCCGCCGGGCACTCCAGCCCTTTGAGGGAGGGCGTCACCTTCCCTTAGCGTTTCCACGTCCGCTCGATGCCTTTCCGCGTCCGCCAGCAGATCGAAGAGGTACCGCCCGCGCTGGACGATTCACCACCCGCGCAGCCTGATTCACTCCGGCGGCGATTCGATGAGGCCGTGCAGCTTCGTGCGCGCTTCGGCGGTCATGCGCTCGTTCTTTGGTGCCCAAGGCCGGACTCGAACCGGCACGGATTTCTCCACACGCCCCTCAAACGTGCGCGTCTACCAATTCCGCCACTTGGGCTTGAAAAGAACGGCTGCGATTACTTCTTGGCCGGGGTGGCAGGCGCCGAGGGAGCGCTGCCGCTCATGACCGAAGAGCGCGGGCGAGCCTGAAGGATCGCCAGCGACAATGAGGTAATGACAAAGAGGACGAAGAACGCCGTCGTCAGTTTGTGAAGGAGCGTCGTCGCGCCGCGCGCGCCGAATGCGGTCTGGGATCCGCCGCCACCGAACGCACCCGCGAGATCCGCACCCTTCCCCTGCTGCAGAAGGACGACCAGGATCAGGAAGAGGCTGATGATGACGTGAAGTACGACAAGAAGTACGGTCATGGATTCTCCGAAGCGATGCTGCTAACGGGGCAAGGGGGCGAATTCTTCCCGGAATGGGACCGGGTGTCAAGGCTCCGCCGGCAACCTCTTCATGGCCTCGGCGAGGGCCAGAAACCTCTTCGAATCGAGGCTGGCGCCGCCGACGAGAAAGCCGTCGATCCGGCCATGCGCGATGAGGTCATCGAC
>WNFG01005856.1_pt1 | contig 10338 bp, 15 predicted proteins | sample 5400431 | NCBI WGS metagenome assembly WNFG01 (sample SAMN13153346, study PRJNA577476) | soil metagenome | isolation source: 120 cm saprolite under Douglas fir tree site 2 hole 3 replicate 2 | place: USA:California | collected 2015-04-18
CTCTTTGCCAGGCTGGTGCTCGGCCTGATCTTCTTCATGGCCGGCACATGGAAGGTCTTCGTCCTCGGTCCCGCCGGACATGTGCAGCGCTACTTCCTTCCTTTCCAGCACACCTTCCTGCCGGTGTGGTCGTTGTGGGCCGTCGGATACGCCATCCCCTTCATCGAGCTCGTCGCCGGGGCCATGGTCATCGTCGGATGGAAGACGCGCTACGCGCTCGTGGGACTCGGCGCCGTCCTGGTCATCGTCACCTTCGGACATCTGCTCGAGCTGCCTCTCTATGCCTTGCACGAGCACGTCATTCCGCGCCTGGCGCTGCTGCTGTTCGTGCTGCTCATCCCGCGGGAGCTCGATCGATTTTCGATTGACGGGCTCCTAAGAAGGCAGAAGGCAGAAGGCAGAAAGCAGAAGTGACGATGAGCGGAGCACTTCTGCCTTCTGCCTTCTGCTTTCTCTTTTGGCCTAGAATCCATCCATGCACATCCTTGCGGACGTAGCCCTCGTCGTCGTGGCCGTGCTCCATCTCGCCTTCCTGGTCCTGGAGATGTTTCTCTGGACCAAGCCCTTCGGCATGCGCACCTTCCGGCTCTCCCCCGAATTGGCCCAGGCATCGGCGGGGCTGGCCGCCAATCAGGGGCTCTACAACGGCTTCCTCGCGGCAGGCCTCATCTGGGGCGTCATCGGCGGCGACGGCGCCTACGCCATCCGGCTCTTCTTTCTCGGATGCGTGATCGTGGCCGGGATCTTCGGCGGCCTCACCGCCAAGCGCTCCATCATCTATATGCAGGCCCTCCCCGGACTCCTGGCCCTTCTCGCCGTGCTCCTCGCGCACAAGTCGTGATGCAAACCGACAACCGACAACCGCTCTGATGGTATCTTCCCAACCGGAGGCCAACATGACCGATGTGATCGCGATTCTCGACCGCGAAGTGAACGGGCGCCATATGCTCAACCATCCCTTTTACCAGCGCTGGAGCGCGGGTGAGCTGACGCGCGGCGAGCTCGAAGAGTACTCGCGGCAGTACTACCCCTACACCCTGGCCTTCCCCACATTCGTCAGCGCCATGCACGCCCACACCGGCGACATGGCCATCCGGCAGTACCTGCTGGAGAACCTGATCGAGGAGGAGCGTGGCCCCGAGAACCATCCCGAGCTCTGGCTGCGCTTCTGCGAAGCCCTCGGCGTCGGTCGCGGCGACGTCACCGCCACAGCTCCCAATCAAGCAACCACCGGCCTGATCGCCTCCATGCGCAACCTCGCGCGCAGCGAGAAGCTGCACGAAGGGCTGGCCGCCCTCTACGCATACGAATCGCAGATCCCCGCCGTGGCCAAGGCGAAGATCGACGGCCTGGCCGCCTGGTACGGCATCACCGCCCCCCGCGACATCGCCTTCTTCTCTGTCCACATGACCGCCGACGTCCAGCACTCGCAGACGGCGCGCGAGCTCCTGGAAACGATCTGCGACACGCCGGAGAAGTGCGAAGAAGCGCGCCAGGCCGCCGCGCAGACCGTCAACGCGCTCTACCGCTTCCTCGATGCCGTGAATTAGCAACGAAAATCCATTCAACCACAGAGGCACAGAGGACACAGAGCCTCTGTGATCTCTGTGTCTCCCTGGTGAAACGCCTTCCAATCGCTTTACCTCATCTGATCGTCAATTGATAGTCCTATTTTGTGACGGATGAGGTACCATGCGGGAAGGGCATTATTCTTCCCCTTGGCGATACAATGACGCGCGTGCGTGACCAACGGCGCCTCGCCGTCGCACCGCGCCTCATCTTCGAATCGATTACGAGGGTGCCATCATGAGTCATCTGGACGAAGACGTTCTCGCCGAATATGCCCTCCTTCCCGACGGACCTCGGGAGGATCCGGAGACGGCCGCGCACCTCGCGCAGTGCGCGGAGTGCACCGTCCGGCTGAACGGGATCCGTGTCTTCCTCGATGCCCTCGCCTCTCCGGCGTCGTGGGAGATATCCGGCGCCCTGGACACGGGGCGCGGCAGCGACGAAGACCTCTTCGACTTCGCCGATCAGGCACAGCAGGAGTATGTCGACGCCTGCGAAGCGCTTGCGCCGCTGCTCATGAATGCCGTCGCCTTCGTGCGGGAGCGCGTCGACCAGAAGGCTGAGTACCGCACCCTCGGGGCGGTGCGCGTGCTCGCGGAAGCCGCCAACGCCGCCTGTGAACGGGAGCCGATCCATGCCCGGAACCTCGCCGATGCCGCCGTGGTCATCGCCGAAGCACTCTCCGCCGGTCACTATTCCCTCGACTCGATCCGTGCCCTGCGCGGGCTGGCGTGGAAAGAGCGCGCCAACGCCCTGCGCTACCTCGCCGAATACGACGCCGCGCTCGAGGCACTCGACCATGCCGAAAAGGAATTCGCGCACTTCGGTTCCCGCACCTTCGAGTCCGCCAATCTCTCCTACATCCGTTCGGTGATTCTGACCTACACCGACCGCCTCGGCGAGGCGGCGCAGCAAGCCGCCTTGAGCGCCGCCATCTTCACCGAATACGGCGACGCCGACCGTGCCATGCGCGCCCGCAGCGTCCAGGCCGGCGTGCTCTACTACTGCCGCGACTACCGCGGAGCCGTGGCGATTTTCGAAGAGCTGCTGGCCTACGCGGAAGGGAAGGGAGACAGGGTGGAGACGGCACGGCAGGCGAGTAATGCCGCGGCTTGCTGGATCGAGCTGGGAGATGGCGTCCGTGCCGAGTCGTTGTTGATTGGAGCGAGAGAGACGTATCAGTTACTCGGAAGGCGGACGGAAGTCGCAGTCGCTGATTGGAAGCTCGGTGTAATACCTCGACTCGCAGGGGACTTGAAGGAATCGGTAGACAGGTTACGCGCGGCGAAGGCTGCATGCGAGCAATTGGGCATGGCCGACGAGGCGGCAAACGCTTCGCTCGATCTCATGGAATCGCTCATTCTCATGGGACGGACTTCTGAGATCAGCCCCCTCTGCTCCGAGGTCATGCGCTACTACAAACGCGCTGGCAAGGTACATCAAGCCCTCACCGCGGCGGCGTTCCTCAAAGAGGCGGCGAGCGCTGGAACGATCCGAACGGAGACGGTGAATCATGTGCGCCGATTTGTCGAGGAGCTCGACCGGCGGCCGGAACTGGTCTTCGTGCCGCTGATCTTCGTACCGCCACGCGATTAGTTCCATCCCAAACGTTTCAGGTCTCTCACCCTCTTTGTCAATGAGGGCGCCCTCCATCATCGCCGGCAAGCGGAGGGCTTATGAAAAGCGTGTCGAAGAGTGTGGCGAAGCTGTGTGCGCTTCTCACGGTCGTCTTGCTGCTCGGTGCGCAACCGGCACTCGCCTCTCCGCAGCGATCATCCGGAGGTCGTGCATCCCACAGCTTCCTCCGCACACTAATCAAGCGGATCCTCGATCTTACCGATATCCGCTTCCCTCCCGGCTGAGCCCCTTCCTCTTCGCGCCTTCGCGTGGGATCGCTTTCTCCGACGAAATAGCCCAGCGGAGAGCGGGCGTCTTCGCCTGCTCCCGACGGGCGTCTCGCCCGGCGGTGGGTCCACGGGAAAAGCAAGGTTGAACCTAAACGCGGATCCCGGCGCCGGCGTCTTTGGCCCTTGCATTTTCGTGATGATTTCGTCCCCGCGAGAGGCCCGCTCTCCTTTGGATGGTGACCTCCTGACTCCTTAATGTGTCTAAGCGAACAGGGGGACGACCATGCGCCAGCAAAGACACACAATGGACGACGAGCGTAACTGGTACCACCGCGGCGTGGAAGCCTATCTCGACGCCAGCTACCGCACCGGTACGCGAGCCACGGCTTCCGAATTCGCCATGCAGTTCGGTACAGACAGTACCAGACTGGCCCGCGTGTTCCGGCGCCTGTTCGGGAAGACGCCGCTACAGTACTTCCGCTCCCAGCAACTGCTCTACGCCGCCAAGCTTCTGCGTCGTTCTCAGCTCACGGTGGAACAGATCTCAGTGACCGCGGGACTGGGCACACGCTCGACTCTCTTCCGCCTCTTCTCAGAGCATTTCGGGATGACCCCCGACCAATACCGGCGGAATCCTCCCCAGTCACGGCCCGCCGGTCCGCCGTGTTGACGGTCAAAACCGTCGCAAAATAGGACTGTTTTTCCGGCGCGGGCGCGCGTACTTTTGTCGCGAGCCCGAAAAATGTCCGCCCCTGCCGATCGACAGAAGCCCGATATCGCCATCCCTCTGGACCGCCTGGCCGGCGCCTCCCTCCGCGAAACGCTCGTCGAAACCCTCGCCCAGATCCTCCTGGAAACGGACGAAGCGCTGTCGATGCTCAGCGAGGCCGAGGCAAACGACGTCCGCTGGATCGAGCCCCATCTCAAAACTGTCTTTGACGAAGTGAACGCCGTCCTGTTGCGGCTGAGCGACTGAGAGCGAATCGAACGAGGAGCCGATGCCCATGGCCGATCAGACGACCCGAACGACGAGGCGAAGCAGAGAAGGGCTGGCGGCCTTTCCGGACAGCGCCAGCCAGAACATCCGACTGACCTTGCTCGGCGGCGAGCTCGCGCTCATCGATAGGCTGGCAGCCGACATCCGTCTGATCCATGGAGCCTGGATTACTCGTTCCGGCATTGTGGCCGCGCTCATCGAAGCGGCGATGCGTGCCGATGGTGCGGCGTGAAAGCGAATTGACTATATGACGCGACCGCCGCTCATTTTCTCGATCAACGTGTCATTGGGACTACCCCATGTGCCGCTGGAGCTACCCCATGTGTCGCTGGAGCTACCCCATGTGTCGCTGGGACTACCCCATGTGTCGCTGGAGCTACCCCATGTGTCGCTGGGACTACCCCATGTGTCGCTGGAGCTACCCCATGTGTCGCTGGAGCTACCCCATGTGTCGCTGGGACTACCCCATGTGTCGCTGGAGCTACCCCATGTGTCCCAGGGACTACCCCATGAGGCTTTAAGCCTATTCCAGAGGAGATGACGCGACCGCGAAGGGAGGGTTTAGTTGTTTGTACGAGAAAAAGGCAGAAGTAATGATAGGCGTGGCTGTAGCAACTGCGTTACGGCTCGGTAACATTGAAAGTGCGGCGTGTGTCATAACGCGAACGTAGACTGTGGCATCGACTCGATCACAAGGCATGTGCGCACCGTGCCGATTGCCCGCGACGTCAAGGCCAGGCGTCGAGGTGCCACAACCGCCGTGAGCGCGCGTCGCGCTTACGAACGGGTAACACGTCCATAGGAGGACAACATCATGTCTGACATCAATGCCACAGGTGTGCCCGCGCAGGCGGCGGCCGATTTGCCGCCCACGCCGACCACCACTCATTACCAGGAATTGGCGACGGTGCTGAGCACCACCCTCACCGCCGCCATGTCTCAGATCCCCTCGTTCGAGGAGTCGCATCCGGCGACGGCGAAGTTCGTTCGGTCCCACCAGGGCTTTCCGAACGACTTCATCGCCACGGTGCTCGCCGCGGTCGAGGCGGATCCCCAACTGCAGAACGTCAAGAAGTTTGACGTCGTCGAAGCGCGCGACACCCTTCAGTTCCTCGAAGCCTTCCGTCCGGTCGTCGACCAGGCCGAGGCGCTTCTGGCGACTCTGAGGTTCACGTGCGCGTCCCGCAAGGCGCGGGTCGTCGCGGACGGGCTGCAGTTGTACGAGATCGCCAAGGGGATCGCCCGCGATCCCGGCAGCGCCGCCGTCGCGTCGCATGCCAAAAACATGAAGCGCGATCTGAAGCGCAGTGGGCGCAAGGCCAAACCGGCCGACCCCCAGGCGCCGCAGACCGCCACGCAGTAGCAGTACCTGTGCAGTAGAAACCCGCACGGCCGCGTTGACGCGCGGCCGTGCGCAACAACGGACCCCCTAACCGACTAAGAAAGGAGTTTCGTGTCATGCGAAACATACATCACCCAATCTGTACCGTCATCCCGCCGCACATGCTGCGGCACGTGGCGGAGCATGGGGACGACGATGTGAGAAAGAGGGTGGAGGCCACAATGCGCCATACCACCCGCTTCGCGCAGGAGCGCTCCCAGGCAACCATCGACACACCGGACGGCCCGACGGCTCTCACGCCCAAACGCCGCCAGGTGTATGACGCGCAACACAAGCGCAACCTCCCCGGAAAGCTGGTCATGTCCGACCACGGCGGCCTCACCAGCCGCGACATCGAGGCGGTGGAAGCGTTCGAGGGCTCTGGCGTAACCTCTGATTTCTACGCCAAGGTCCTCTTCCGCAACTCCATCGACGGCAAGGGCATGCCCATCATTTCAACCGTCCACTATGGCCAGAAGTTCGACAACGCCATGTGGGACGGCAGGCAGATGATCTATGGCGACGGCGACGGGAAGTTTTTCAACCGCTTCACCATCGATCCCGCCGTCCAGGCTCATGAGTTGACGCACGGGGTGACGCAGCACACCGCGGCGCTGGTGTATCACGATCAGTCAGGTGCTCTCAATGAGCATCTCTCCGACGCCGTCGGCAGCATGGTCAAGCAATGGAGTCTCGGCCAGACGGCGTCGCAGGCTGACTGGAAGATCGGCGCCGGCCTCTTCACTCCGAACGTCCGAGGAGAGGCCATCCGCTCGATGAAAGCGCCTGGCACCGCCTACGACGATCCGGTCCTCGGCCGCGACCCGCAGCCGGCGCACATGCGCGATTACGTCGTCACAACCGACGACAACGGAGGCGTACACATCAACTCGGGAATCCCGAATTACGCCCTCTTTCTCTTTGCCACGGGCGTCGGCGGACATTCGTGGGAGGTGCCCTGCAGCATCTGGTACCCCGTGCAGAAAACGAAGCTGTTTCCGCACGCCGGCTTCCAGGATTTCGCCGCGGCCACGGTCAGTATGGCCGGTCAGCTCTACGGCACAGGCAGCTCGGTGCAGAGCACCCTCATCGATGCCTGGTCGGAGGTTGGCCTGCCGGTGACGCCGGCGCCGAAAAAAACGGCGCTGCCGTCCAATCGCACCAAATGGCGCAACCGCCCTCTTTCACGCGCAAAGGCATAAGTCGTTTCTCGTCCACCCAACACCAACCCGCGCGGGCGTGGCCACACGCCCGCGCATTAACCGAAATGAAAGGAAACATCATGAGCACTGGACAACAACACCAGTACGACCTCTCCTTCGAGAGGATCAACGCCCACATCCGCCGGATCGACCTCCCGGCGCTGATCACGGCCACCGCCGTTGAGTCGCAGCCCGATCGCGGGAAACGTCTCATCGCCGCCTACGCCGCGATACGCCCGATCCTGGTGGCCCTGGGCGCGGTCCCGATGATCCCGTCCATCTGGCGCACGGCGCTGCGCATTTTCACCACCACCCTCGACGAGGTGACCCTGAGCTTCAAGGCCGGCAAGGACCTGGCCGTCGGCGACGGCGGAACCTGCGTCGAGATGGAACCGAAGCTCCCGACGGACTGAGAAAGGACGACGCCATGACCATGGAAATCTTAGTTGCCCGATCCATCCGCACCGGCCGTGCCGTATCGATCCGATACGCCTGCCACCACCCGAAGGCGATCGTCTGGAGCGTGTACCGCGTCCGCCAGACGATCAAGCAGCAACGCAGTCGGAAGTAAGCCCCAAGCAGTAACGCCGGGGCCCGCGCACGCGGGCCCCGGCAATTGGGGAAAGGATCAGCACTGTCGTCCACGAGCATAGACGCCCGCTTCTACACTTTCCCTTGGGCGGACATCCTCGCACTGAACATCATCGACAACCCCGAAGACAGCCTCCCGTTCCTCGCCGCTATCTTCGGCCTGACCCGCCCGATGCTGGTGGTCATGGCCAGAAACCCGATGATCCCAGCGATTCAGATGAGTTAGGGTCCCGCGTTAAGTTGAGTTTCGAGATACGACCCCAGGCTCATGCAGAAGACATATTTTGGTGTAACCTAGATATGTGGAAGGGACAGACGACAATAACACGAGCGGCCTGCCAGAGGGCGATCACCGCGAGATCCTCGAAAAAAGGAAGCTTGAGCTTGAAATCAAGCAGTTGACGTCGCCTTGGTGGCGAACGCCATCTATTTTGGCTCCAATGACGACCATTTGCGTTACGTTGTTCGGTTTGTTTTGGGCTACTGCGACGGGGTTTTTTGAGGTGTCCCGCAGAGAACTAGACGTCCGAAAACGTGAGGTGGAAAGCGACATCCGGGAGCTGACCGAGCGTCGCGACCATCAGACGAAGCGATTCGCCTTGGAGACTGCACAGCAAGGAAGTGAGATCGAGCGTCTAAGACGTGAGTCAGCATCTCTCGTAGCAACAAATGGGAAGCTCCAAGACGATGCGAATGTACTGGTTAAAGAACGTGACGAACAGGCAACGCGCTTTAGAACAGAAGCTGATAGGCAACGCCGCGATTTCCAAAATGAAACGTTGATACTCAAAACTCGATTAATGGAATTAGATCAGCCTGTTCTATCGCGAGTCGAGATTCAAGATATTGCGAGCGGAATCGCGTCTGGCACAGCAAAGGTTTCCCTCCGAGGAATTAACTTTGGCACGGGGCGTGGTAAAATTAGGTGCCTGCCCAAAATAGCCAATCCCGACTGCCATCCAGACCCGGGGCCGCCGCTTGCCGTGTTTTGCGAGGACGAGGTCATTATCATAAATGAACTCTGCACAATAGACTATTGGTCCCCCGTTGAATTGAAGTTTAGCGTTAATGTCGCTCGCCTCAACAGTGCCAATAAGCGTCCACAAATAATTGAACTAATGGTTACACGCAGTGATAACAAAACCTCGAACCTGCGGGAGATGCCCGTACCCAATAGCTGGGTTCAACCATCCAAGACCAAGTAGGTCAATTCAAAGCGTTTTCGATTTATGCTCGCTGCTCGTTGGAGAAAGGACTTGGGGTTAGCGAAGGGTGAATCGGAGTGGTCAAGCCTTCAGTAGGAATCGGGGGTGTCAGACCTTCGTTCTTTGGCGGCTTGTAGCGAGTCCGGAATCCGTGGTGTCAGCCTTCGTTTTTTGCCCGTGTAACTCATTGATACACAGACACTTTCGAGTGGCTGTCTGAGCGGCTGGCAAGAATCGCTAGTTATTCGTATCCGTGAAGCAGAGGCCGGTGAACGAAATAGGGGTCGAATCAGAGGTGCCAGGCCTTCGTTTTTCGAGACGCGGCAACTTATTGAAACGGTAGCCTTCAGTCCCCGATTCTAACAGCCGACGGCGATCAACAATTATTCGTACCTGTGAGGCTAATCCGGGGGATGGCATCGGCGAGGTTCCCGCCGAGGGCTTCTCGATCGCTTAACGTGACAGAAGCCCGCGAGGACGGTCCGCGACCCCTGCCGGGGTCGGATGTTGATGACGATCGTGGTCCGGTGGCTGCGCGCCTTTCGGCGCTTGCCACCGGCTGATGTCCGTCACGCCTCCGGCGTGGGCTTCGCATCAGAATTGAGCGCGGGTGAGGACGTTCCGGATCAATGGTCGGAAGGACAGTTGTCACATGACTACTTTCGGCAGCAGAATGCCCAGTGAAAGTTGAAATGGCCTGGGACGATCCGATCGTAGCGGAGACGCGCGCGCTGAGGCAGCAATTGATGGACGACGTTGGGAATGATCTGGATGCTCTGGTGAAGTACCTGCAGGAACGGCAGCTCGATCATCCGGAGCGGCTGGTATCCCTGCCTCCACGCCGGTCGGTAACCGCGGCGACTGCGTCGGATAAGAAACCGGACGAGTAGTTTCCGTGCGCCCTACTGCGGCCAACGAAGCGCCGCGGTGAAGCCGGGGATCGCGGTGGCGAGGTAGTCGGAGTGGGCGGAGACGACATCGAGCAGCTCGCGGGCGAGGACGGCATCGACGGACTTGCCGTCGCGCTCGGCGAGAATTTCCAGGGCCAGGATCTCGAGGCGGGGGATGCGGACTTCGAGATCGGCGAGGCGGAGGAGGTCGGGGAAGGCGTCGGCGAGGTCGGCGCCGAGGGCTGCTTTGATCGATTCCTGGGACCAGAAGTCCATTCCGAAGGAGGCCAGCTCTCCCCACGACAGTTTGACGCCTTCGATCGTGTCGACACCTTCCAGCTCGCCGACTTCCATTCAGCCGCGGACGTCATCGAGGGGCATGGCCAGGATCTCGGCGGCTTCAGGGACAGTGTAGGTATCCTTCGGCTCGAGGAAGAGGCGGCTGTCTTCACACTGCTCGGGCGCGTGAACATCGTGTCGCTGCCTCTCGCGGAGCGACGAGCGTCGCGGACGCGCTGATGACAAAGACGCAGCAGGGAAAAATCATAGGTGCCAGGCCTTCGTTTTTCGAGACGCGGCAACTCATTGAAACGGCTGGTCTTCCAGTCACCGATTCTAACAGCCGGCGGCTATCGACAATTATTCGCATCCTGGCG
>WNFG01005861.1_pt1 | contig 10336 bp, 7 predicted proteins | sample 5400431 | NCBI WGS metagenome assembly WNFG01 (sample SAMN13153346, study PRJNA577476) | soil metagenome | isolation source: 120 cm saprolite under Douglas fir tree site 2 hole 3 replicate 2 | place: USA:California | collected 2015-04-18
AATAGTTGGACGCTCGATCCCACGTTTCGCCATTCTCTCAGCGGCGATATTTTGCCTTGCGGTGCGATTGCGTTCGCAGGAACCGCCTGGTGCGCACCCGACATTTACCAAGGATGTCGCGCCGATTCTGCAGAAGCATTGCCAGACCTGCCATCGGCCAGGCGAAGCGGCTCCCTTCTCGATGCTCACCTACGAAGATACGCTGCCTTGGGCCGCCGTGATGAAGATGGTGGTGACAAGGAAGATCATGCCGCCCTGGTTTGCCGATCCGCGGTACGGGCATTTCGCAAACGAACGATCGTTGTCTGCGGATGAAATTCGAACTCTGGCGACGTGGGTCAATGGAGGAGCGCAGAAAGGCGCCCCGCAGGACATGCCGCCTCCCGTGAAGAATTTTGTACAGGGTTGGGGCATCCCAACGCCAGACGTCATATTTCAGCTTCCCAAACCTTTCCCGGTCCCCGCCGCTGGAGTCATGGACTATCAGTACGTGATCGTTCCAACTGGTTTTACGGAAGACAAATGGGTGCAGGCACTCGAGGTACGCCCAACCGATCGCGCGGTGGTCCATCACATCATCGCGTATCTTCGCGAGCCAGGCTCCGATTATTTCAAGGACCAGAAGCCCGGCGTATTCTTCATCGCGCCTCCGAAAACCGAAGGCAATACGGATACCAGCGCGTTGCCGAGCGATTTCCTCGTGGGATACGCGCCGGGACAGCCTGCCGAAATTCTGCATGCCGGTGAAGGCAAGCTCATCAGGGCAGGTTCTGACATCGTCTTTGAGGTTCACTACACGCCAAACGGAAAGCCCACGACGGATCAGACCAAGCTCGGGCTCGTCCTTTCGAAATCTCCGCCCAAAGATCGCATCTTGACTCTCTCCGCCGCAAACGGAACATTCAAGATTCCGCCGGGCGATCCGGATTACAAGGTAGACGCGTCGTTCGAGGTACAAAAGTCCGTAAAGCTAGTCGGACTGCACCCACACATGCACTCGCGCGGCAAATCGTTTGAATATCGGCTGACATTTCCGGATGGCAAAACGGAAACCATTCTGAGCGTTCCTGCCTATAACTGGCATTGGCAGCTTTGGTACAACCTTGCCGATCCGATTGATCTGCCGCAGGGCACAAGAATTGAGTGCACCGCGCATTTCGACAATTCGCCAAACAATCCGGAAAACCCGGATCCGACCAAGGCAGTAATTTGGGGACAGCAAAGCTGGGATGAAATGATGGTCGGCTTTTTCAATTTAAGATTTGACGCGGCGATGCCTGCGAAGGAAATCTCTTCGCCAGGAGCGGTGCACGTTCACTGATATGGCCCGACTCGGCGGAAACTCGCATGCCAGGATGCTTTGGCAATTCCTCGCGCTCGCTCTGGCGTCCTGCTTCGTGGGGAGCCCGACGGCCGCGCAGGATAAGACCGTCCGATTCCATGTGGTCGCACTTGCCGAACACGTAGGTATCCACAAACCGTTCGTGGATGCGGCAAAGGCCTGGCTCGATAAGCTGTCGAGCGAAAACCATTTCACCGTGGACTACATCGAAGATACTCAAAAAATCGACGACACTTTTCTCGCAAAATATAACCTGTTCATCCAGTTGAATTATCCTCCGTACAATTGGACCGATAAGGCGCAAACCGCCTTCATCAAATACATCGAACAAGGCAAAGGTGGTTGGATCGGATTTCATCACGCCACTCTGCTGGGAGAGTTTGACGGTTTCCAGATGTGGCCCTGGTTTCACCAGTTCATGGGAGGCATCCGCTTCAAGGATTACATCGCAAGCTTCGTCACGGGCGCGGTCACTGTCGAGGACAGAAATCATCCCGTGATGAAGGGCGTTGCATCGCCTTTCGTGATCGAAAACGAAGAGTGGTACACCTACGACACCACGCCGCGGCCGAATGTTCACGTTCTCGCCAGCGTCGATGAAAAGACTTATACGCCGGCCACCGATAAGAAGATGGGCGACCACCCGGTGATCTGGACAAACGGACACATGAAAGCAAGGAACGTTTACATTTTCATGGGTCATCGCCCTGAACACTTCAACAATCCATCGTTCACGCGGATTTTCAGCAATGCCATTTTTTGGGCTGCCGGCGAGCAGGAGACTCGCGAGAAATGAGCCAGGTTCGTGTCCAAACGAAAGTTCGTCGTAGAAGATTTCTATCTTCCGTAATTCAGGCGGTGATGGCGACCTGTCTTGCCCTGATTTTCTCGAGCGGGTTCGCCCGCGCAGGGGGGCCAGCCTTCAAAGTCCTGGCGTTCTATTCAACCGACGTCGAGCCGGATCACGTCAAGACCGCCAAAGACGCCCTCGCTTTTTACAGCGACCTGGCGGCAAAACATAACTTTATATTGGATACCACCACCGACTGGAACAAGCTCAACGAATACGATTTGAAACCGTATCGTCTGATCCTGTGGCTCAACAACTTCCCCCAGACTCCCGAGCAGCGAGCCGCATTCGAAAAGTACATGGAACACGGCGGCGGATGGATTGGCTTCCACGTCGCTGCATACAATGACAAAGACACGCATTGGCCGTGGTTCGTACAGTTTCTCGGCGGCGCCGTGTTTTATTCGAACAATTGGCCCGTCTTGCCGGCGAAACTGGCCATCGATGATCGAACGCATCCTGTGACCAAGGGATTGCCCGCAACTTATGAGTCCCCGGCAAATGAATGGTATCTCTGGAACCCCAGTCCCCGGCTTAATAAAGACGTCCGCGTTCTCTTGACGCTCGATCCTTCGAACTATCCGATTGGGAAAAAGGACATCATCACCGAAGGCGATCTTCCGGTCGTGTGGACCAATACAAAATACCGGATGCTTTACATCAACATGGGACACGGACCCGCGGTTTATGCCGACCCTATCCAAAACGAACTTTTCGAAAATGCGATTCTCTGGCTTGGAAATGGAAAGTAGATGCGTTGGCGGCCGGCATTGTGGAGGCTCCGGGTGACGAGAATTCGAATGTTTGCGATCGTTCTTTGCTTGGCGTTTAGCGGGCGATGCCAGGCTCAAGCACAGGCCGGCGCTCAACCGATGAAGCATCTCCTTGTGCTCGGCGAAGAAAAAGGCTACCGGCATGAAGCTGTGTCACACGCCATGGCTACGATTGAACGCTTGGGCCGTGAGTCCGGTCTATGGACGACGACGATTCGAACCGACACTGAGGTACTCACAAAGAAAAAGCTCGAATACAACGCCAAGAATTTGAATGATTTTGATGCGGTACTCTTCTACACCGGCGGCGAGCTCGAGATGAATCCAGAACAGAAGGCGGCGTTGCTCTCCTTTGTGCACGACGACGGAAAGGGCTTTATCGGAGTGCACAGCGCGACCATCACGTTCACCTCCTGGCCCGAATATGGAGAAATGATCGGCGGATATTTCGACGAGCATCCTTGGGTCACTTTTGATGCACCCATTATTGTCGAGGATCCAGACTTCCCTGGCATGCAGCCGTGGCCGAAGTCGTTTGTCCTCAAGGACGAGATTTATCAGATGAAAGACTTCTCGCGAGACAAGGTTCGCGTCTTGATGCGGCTCGACGCGAGTAAACTCGATTTGAATAATCCACGCGTTCACCGGAAAGACCGCGATTTCGCCGTTACCTGGGCCAAGATATATGGAAAAGGGCGCGTCTACTACTCCACGCTTGGTCACGTCGAGGAAAATTGGGACGATCCTCGGCTCCAGAAAATGTACTTGGAAGCCATCAAGTGGGCGGTGGGTCTCGCGAATGCAGATGTAACGCCACGACCGCTCCCAATTCAATCCGGAAGGGCCGGGAATGAGCGGCCCGATTTTCGATCCGGCGCGGTCGAACCCGCATCGGATTCGCGAAAATAAGAAAGCGACGCGATCCACGAGAGATTGAATTCAGGATTGTCGAAACGGAGGCTGAGGCTTTATGTGGCGACTGCTCTTCGCGCTTTTGTTGGCGCTTCCCAACGCACGCGCCGCTCAAGACATTTTCACGGCGCCGTCAGCGACTCCGACCGGTCATCCCATTCTGGCACTGGGCTCCTCGGCTCCTGACTTTTCTCTGCCCGGCGTAGATGGAAGGACTCACACGCTCGAGGACTACGCGGCCGCTCCGATTTTGGTCATCGTCTTCACGTGCAATCACTGCCCGATAGCTCAAATGTATGAGCAGCGGATTCAGCAGCTAGAGACCGACTACCGTGATCGCGGCGTCGCCGTGGTAGCGATTGAACCGAATGACCCAAAAGCGCTTCGAATCGATGAGTTGGACTCGTCCGACATCAGCGACAGCCTCGACGAGATGAAAATTCGATTCGAATATAAACATCTCCATTACCCGTATCTCTATGATGGCGAAACGCAGGCGCTTACCCGTGCGTATGGTCCGCAGGCCACTCCTCATGTCTTCGTTTTTGATAAAGACCGCAAGCTGCGCTACGAAGGTCGTATGGATAACAGCTATCGCAAGGAACTGGTGAAGACTCAGGATGCGCGCAACGCCATCGATGCTCTGCTGGCGAACCTCGAAGTAGCGGTCAAGCACACCGGAGTTTTCGGGTGCTCGACCAAATGGAAGGAGAAATCCGCCTCCAGCGAAGCGGCCCTGCGAAAGATCGCGGCGGAGCCGGTAAGGCTGGAAATGGCTACGGCGGAAGATTTGAAGCATCTACGTGAAAATCCATCTAAACATATGACCTTAATTAGTTTCTGGGCGACCTGGTGTGGTTCGTGTATCGACGAGTTTGCCGATTTTCAGGAAACGTTTCAGATGTATAAGGTTCGCGATTTCGATTTGATCACGGTTTCCGCCAACATGCCCGACGAAAAGGACGGCGTCATGAGGATGCTCGAGAAAAAACATGCCACCAGCCGCAACCTCTTGTTTGCTTCGAATGATACTGCGGCCATGCAGGCGGCGTTCGATCCGGCGTGGGAGTCGGCGGTTCCTTACACCGTCCTCCTCAGTCCTGACGGTAAAATTCTCTACAAAAATCTGGGAAGCGTAGACATTCTCGAATTGCGGCGAACGATTCTAGCGAACCTTCCTTCGGATTATATTGGCTTCAACCAGTACTGGAAGACCGATTCCGCAAAAGAGGCTTCGGAGACGACTGGCGGCCAGTAAAATCTTGGCCGCCCGATGCAACCGTGCCGTTTTCTCCTTTGCGGCACTGCTCCACTCCTTGGTTTTGGTAATCCGTGACTTGCAAGACCGGGATGCCATCAAAAGGGCTCCCATCTCTCTGTGTCCACGATTTCGGAGGCCTGATGAAGAAACATTTGCTCCTGCTACTGGCTGCGACGTCCACGTTTTGTACAGCGCTGCCTCGGACCCGCGCGGACGACGAAATTCCGAAAATCGCGTGGCGGCGGCCCATCGGGCAACCTCTTGAAGATCCAGGAGTCCGGAAAAACAAAACAGACATCGATGATGGCTACTGGCAGGGCGCACCGGTTGGAGGATTCGGCGCTGGAACTTTTTCGAGAACATATCGTGGCGATTTTGCGCGATGGCATATAAAAACCGCCGTCCACAAATACGCTCCGGTATCCGCAAACCAATTTGCCATGTTCCAACAAGTCGCCGGAGAAAACGCGGGAATAGCCCGCGTACTCACGGCCGATCACCCAAAGAACGGTGAACTATCCGCTTGGGAGTGGGATTATCCCGTGGGTGCCGGCGAGTATGCAGCACTTTTCCCGAAGTCCTGGTATAGCTACAAGTGGGACAAATTCCCAGCCAACGTCGTCTTGGAGCAGTTCTCACCGATCCTTCCCGAGAACTACAAGGAGAGCAGCTATCCGGTAGCGGTTTACCGATGGCACGCAGAAAACCCGACAAACAAACCAGTCACCGTTTCGGTTATGTTGTCGTGGACGAATATGGGGGGATGGTTTCGAACGTACACGCACGATTTTAAAGCTGTCTTGAATCAGGGCAATCAAAACCATTTTCGTAAAGAGACGGTGCCGGCAAACGCAGCCATGAAAGGTGTTGTGTTTGGCCGGAGCCGTGCGGACGATGTCGTAAACGAATGGGATGGCGAATTTACCATCGCTGCTCTCGAGTCGTCAGGCGTAGAAGTTTTCCACCATACAGAATTTCTCGCCGACGGTGACGGCAAATCGATATGGACTCCCTTCTCCAAAGATGGAACGCTTGCGAACACCGATACTTCCTGGGTTAGTGCTAGCGAAAAGGTAGGTGGCGCAATCGCCATCAAATTCACGTTGCAACCCGGCGAAAAGAAAATCATTCCCATGGTGATCGCGTGGGATTTTCCTGTTGTGGAATTCGGGCAGGGTCGCAAGTGGAGTCGCCGTTACACTGATTTTTATGGCACCAGCGGCCGTAGTTCGTGGGCGATTGCTCGCGACGGCTTGCTTCACGCCTCGGAGTGGAGCAATGCCATTGATGCTTGGCAAAAACCTTACATCCAGGATGAAAGCAAGCCCGCATGGTATCGCGGCATGCTGTTCAACGAGCTGTATACGCTCACAGATGGCGGAACGTTTTGGGGGCGTCAGCTAAATTCTGACCGCAATGCTCCTGCCACGTTTGCTCTGCTTGAATGTTTTGACTATGCATACTACGGAACACTCGACGTCCGCTTTTACGCCTCCGTGGCGCTTCTGAAGTTTTGGCCAACCATCGATAAGCAGGTGCTACGCGAATTTGCGCAAACCGTGCCCCGCGAGTATCCGGAGTTGGGCTTATGGGTCGCAAAAACGCAAGAAACCGGCAGCCCAGTGTTGCACAAACGAAAGAAAGTCGGCGCCGTGCCGCATGATTTGGGCGTTCCGGAAGGCGATCCGTTCCTTTCCGTGAATGAACCAGGCTGGCAGGATACGAATGACTGGAAGGATCTGAATTCGAAATTCGTTCTGATGGTGTATCGCGATTATGTGCTGACCGGTAAAAACGATAAGGAATTTCTTCGTGAGATGTGGCCAGCGGTTCAGGCCGCAATGACCTATCTCAAGCAATTCGACCACGGTGGCGGCATACCAGAAAACAGTGGCTATCCCGATCAGACCTATGACTCGTGGATCGTGCGCGGAGTGAGCGCGTATTGCGGAGGACTGTGGCTAGCGGCACTGCGCGCGTCGGAAGAAACCGCGCGTGTTCTTGGCGAGAGCAAGTCGGCTGAGGATTATCACACATCGTTCCTGAAGGCGCAGAAAACCTATATCGACAAGCTTTGGAACGGCGAATACTTCCGCTACGACGCGCAGAGCGAATACCGCGATAGCATTCAGGCAGATCAGCTCGCCGGACAATGGTATGCAAATATGACGGGACTAGGCGATCTCGTGCCGAAAGAAATGCAAATTTCGGCGCTCAAGAAAATCTTTGCGAACAATGTCATGAAGTTCGGCAAAGGCGAAATGGGCGCCGCAAACGGTATGGCCTCCGATGGCAGCATCATTCGCGACAACGAACAGGCCCAAGAGGTTTGGGCGGGTACAAGCTTCGCGCTAGCAGCTCTTCTCCTTAGCGAAGGACTAAAAGAAGAGGCCTACCACACAGCGTGGGGCATTCATCACGTAATTTACGAGAGCAAAGGCTACTGGTTTCGCACGCCGGAAGCCTGGAACGACTCGGGGAATTTCCGTGCTTCGATGTATATGCGTCCCGCCGCGGTATGGGCAATGGAGACGATCAGTCCTCCTTCGCACTAGGCCACGGCGGAGTTCTCTCTCCTCGTCAAAGCGTAGTTGCCATCGAACGCAAATGCATGGGCTCCTGCGAACCGAGTTGAACATAATTGTTCAACTACACTAGGACTTGGCACGAAGGAGCCGGAGAAATACACGGAAGGTTAGTGGCTCGGCACGAGCGAAAACCCGCTGGCACCAGCCGAAGGCTGTTGACCTTGGGACGAAAAGGCGGTTAGCAGAGAAGTGGCCTCGTCGATTTGCTTGCGCGTCATCAGGTGCGAGATTTGTCTTCGGCGGTCAGCGCCAGAGGCATCGCCCCCGACGACCGCGCGGGAATACCAAGTGTAGGCAGCGACGTAATCGAGCGGCAGGCCAACGCCCTGCTCGTACAGGTAAGCTAGATTAGTTTCCGCGCTGGGCAGACCTTGTCGCGCGGCAAGTCTCACCCACCGCGCAGCTTCACCGTAATCCAGTTTGACGCCCAAACCTTTATAGTAAGAAACCCCCAGACTGTTTTGAGCCTCGGCAGATCCTGAATCGGCTGCCGCGCGAAACCACCTTGCGGCTTCCTTGTAGTCGCGGGGTATTCCGGCGCCCTGGTAGTAAAGCGTCGCCAGATTGCACTGGCCGACCGGATTCCCGTGTCGGGCGGAAGCGAGATACCATTCGAACGCTTTGTCCATGCTCTTCGGGACGCCTTGGCCATGCTGATAGAGAGAGGCCAGATTGTTTTCGGCGGTCGAGTGGCCCTGAAGTGCTGCGGCACCGTAGTTCTCCGCGGCCTTGGCATAATCCCGCGCTAGGCCTTGGCCATGTTCGTATAAGTAGCCGAGGAGGAATTCCGCATCAGCGTTACCCTGAGCCTTGGAAGCTCGAAGCCACTTGAGGGCGGATTGGTAGTCCTGATTGCTGGGATTGTTTCGTAAATACGACTGCGCGAGGTTGTATTGAGCAACAGCGTCGCCCTGCTCCGCCTGCGACTGTAGTGTGGAAAAGGACGTGCCAGCACTCTGCTGAGCAATCTGCTCAGCCCCCCTTTGTTGAGCCCTTTGCTGAAAGTGTGGCGCGGCGTAACCAGACTGAACCTTCACAAACACTGCGGCGAGAAGTAACAACCGTGTAACAAACGAGTATGACTGGCGCAGTTGCAAGCCCATAATGGTCTCCCTTGGTAACGCGGAACTTGATTTCGGTGCGCCAGACTACGGTCTGGTAAAAAAGGCTATAGAGCCAGCAAGCACCGCGAGCACACCACGGCAATGGCGCAAACGGGCCAGCAGCGCCGCGCCAGGAAAAAGGTGACGCGGCACGCGCATTCCCGGTCACGCCGAACGCGTGACGAGCTCTCAGAACCACTCGGCGGAACTGCATTGCTACCGTTATTGACGAGAGAACCTATGGAAAAGTTCGGTCTCGTTGCGAGATTCTCACATTCAATTTATCGCTACACCCGAACGTCTTTGCGAATGCTCGCGGCTACGACAATGACGGAAACTTGGATTTATTTATCGCCAACAGCCATCCCGACGACTCGATCGACAAGATTAAATCCGACGTGACCTATAGCGAGCCGCTTCTGCCCTTTCACAACACGGGGAAGGGACTCGAGGACGTAAGCCTGCGATAGGGGACTTCAACAATGATGGTGGCGTGGACGTACTGGTGGGCGTCAACGATGGCGCCCCGGTTCTGTTGAAGAACAACGTCGGATCACAAAACAATTGGCTTGGAATTAAACTTGTAGGGAAAAAGTCGAATCCTGATGCAATCGGCGCGCGAATCACCTATCAATCCGGATATCTTAAGCGCAGCCGCGTGAAAGTCGGCGGCGGCAGTTACCTTTCGTCACACCATCCGCGTATAATTCTGGGTTTCGGCACGAGAAGCAAAATGGATTGGCTCGAGGTGAAATGGCCTTTACCAGGTGGCACTACGCAGCGATTCGCGGATCTTCCCTCGAATCGTTACATCACGATTATTGAGGGCGAGAATAAGTGGAGCTGACAACTTTTGTCGAAGATTCGGGGACCGAGTCGTACTCTTGAAAATGAGATTGCGATTGGGAGCCGGTTCGCCGCGTCGTACACATAAGTGCTTTGTTGTTCGCGTCCTTGACCGAAGTTTGATTGCCTGCAGCATCGTAACCAAACGTCGTCACGTGGTTCAGCGCGTCGCTCGCCGAAGTGCGCCTCCCAGCATCGTCGCAAGCATACGTGGCCACGTTTTCTTGACTCCGTCCTGGACCTCTTTATTCTTGAGCCAGGTTGTGGCTTCTGGCTCACCTTGCCCTTCCGCAACGGCGCCAGACAACAGTCCGGTGATGGCGGCCGTTTCTCTCTGCGTCTTCGAGCCAGCAGCGAGCGAATTGGCTTTCGAAAAGTTCTCGATCGCTTGGTCCGGTTTATTTTCGTTTTTTAAGACGATCCAGCGCAAAATGTGCGTCGCCGGTTGTTTATCCAACGCCGGATTCTTCGCGGTTGCAGTATCAAGAGCGGCATGCGCCGCGTTCGTGTTGCCGGCCTGGGACAGCACGCCGGCCGCCAGGAAGTAACGCAGAGAGTCCGCATTCTGCACGGATTTCCAACTCGCGGAGGTGGCGAGGGAATCGTCAACCACTTTGAGCGCGTCTTCCACAGTAGGCGCACGATTCTGCCGAGCAGAAAA
>WNFG01006515.1_pt1 | contig 10336 bp, 9 predicted proteins | sample 5400431 | NCBI WGS metagenome assembly WNFG01 (sample SAMN13153346, study PRJNA577476) | soil metagenome | isolation source: 120 cm saprolite under Douglas fir tree site 2 hole 3 replicate 2 | place: USA:California | collected 2015-04-18
TTTTGGCTGCCGTGAGTATCGGCGCGAATTCAGCGGCTGCTCAAGGCAAACCTTTAACCGCGCGCGACGTGATTGCGCGCATTCAAGCACATGTCGGAGTTCCCTGGCAGCAGGAGACGGTGGACACGTTCAAGGCGGGCAATCCGGACACGGAGGTCAAAGGCATCGCGGTGACTATGATGGCCACGCTGGATGTGCTCCAGCGCGCCGCGGCGGCGGGACAAAATCTGATCATCACGCACGAGCCGACCTTCTACAAGCACCTCGACAAGCCGGACGATCTCGAGCAAAAAGAAAACGATCCCGTGCTGGCAGCAAAGCGCGCGTTTATTCAGGAGCACGGCTTGGTGATCTGGAGATTTCACGATCATTGGCACCTCCGGAAACCGGACGGAATCGAAGCGGGAATGGCCCACGCGCTGGGCTGGGAAAAGTTTCAGGATTCCAGCAACCAATACCTGTTTGCGGTCCCAGAAACGGATTTGGAACACTTAGCCGGTGATTTCAAGAGCCGCTTAAAGATTCGCGTGATGCGTGTTGTTGGTGATCCCAGGCTGAAAATACGAAAGGTGGCGCTGGTCCCCGGCGCTTCCGGCTTCGGCAAGGAAACACGCGCGCTGGAAATTACCGACGTCCAGGTGCTCGTCACCGGGGAGCCGCGCGAATGGGAAACCGTCGAATACGTGGCCGACGCCGTGACGGAAGGGAAGCCGAAGGCGCTGATCATTCTCGGGCATATTCCCTCGGAGCAGGCCGGCATGGAGGAGTTCAGCTTTTCGATCTCCGATTCCAGTTCCCACACGCGTCGTTGCAAGTCCGGCAGACGATTCAGCGCCGCCGTATTCTTGAGCCATTGGCGATTTTCGATCGCGGGATAGCCGGAATAGAGCGACCTAGGCGGAATATCACCGGGGATGCCGCTCTTCGCGGTGACCACCGCGCCGTCACCAACCGAAAGATGTCCGGCAGTGCCTACCTGGCCGGCGAGGATGCAGCCGTTGCCGATTTTTGATGAGCCGGCGAGACCCACTTGGCCACACAGCATAGTGTTCTCGCCGACGCGGGAGGCGTGGCCGACGAGTACGAGATCATCCAGCTTGCTGCCGCGGCCGATGCGCGTTTCACCGACAGTGGCGCGGTCGACGCAGGCGTTGGCTTGCACCTCGACGTCGTCCTCCAGCACGGCGGGGCCGGACTGCTGCATTTTGTACCAACTGCCGCCCTTCTGCTTGGCGAAGCCCAGGCCGTCGCCGCCGATAACCACGCCATTCTGGAGAATGACGCGGTCGCCGATGCGGCAGGATTCGCGGACGACGGCGTGAGCGTGAGCGAAGAAGTCGTCGCCGATTTTTGCTCCGCGATAAATGGTGACGAAGCTGTGCAACACCGCGTTGCGGCCGATCTCTGCCTGATCGTCGATGAAGCAGTAAGGGCCGATGTGCGCACCGTCGGCGATACGCGCGGTCCGCGCAATGATCGCGGTGGGATGGATGCCCGGCTCATAGCGCGGCGGCTGGTAAAAAAGTTCGATAGCGTGAGCGAAGGCCAGGTACGGATTGGGCGTGCGCAGCGCCGCGATGGGAGGCGAGCCGGCGCCACGATCCAGGCTGATGCCGTCTTCGATGAGCACGGCGGAGGCGCGCGTGGTTTTGAGAAGAGGGAAGTAGCGGCGGTTGGCGAGGAAGGTGATTTGACCGGGCTCGGCGTGTTCGATGCCAGCAATGCCGCGGATTTCCGTGTCCGGCGCGCCTTCCAGGCGGCAGGCAAGCTTCTGCGCAACTTCAGAGAGTTTCATGGACGAGGCTCCTGTTCTGAATGCGAGTCTCGCACATCCGGGAACAAGTGGCGAGTGAGAGCCGCCGAGAACGCCAGAGCCGCCGGAAGAGCTAACGCCGATGCTTCAGTTTCGCAGCTGTGTCGCTCGACCTGAGATGGGTGACCCTAGGAAGCTGGGTGCGGGGCTTCCAGATAAGCCCAGCGCTCCACAATTTTTCGCGCGGCGATGCGCCAGATTACGATGCCGCGGAACTCAAGCCGTTTGCCGGTTTGCGAATCGGTAGCGGTCCAGTGATTGCGCACCACGACTTTGTCATCTTCCGCAATCATGTCTTCGATCTGCACATGAAGATCCGGGGAACGCTTCAGCGCTCCAGCGACGTACTGGATTGCGCCTGCAGGTCCGGGTGGCATTCCCGATGGAACATCCGCGCCGTGATCCACGAAATCAGGGGCAAAGTTCACGTTTCCAATGTTTACGTTTTTGCGGTTCACGAACTCTTCGAAATGGTTGCGAATGAACTCCCGGCTTTCGGCGTGAGTCATTCCGGTCTTGGGATTGATCGATTCCATCGGCGACCTCAGGCGCTCGCCGCCTGGCTCTGAAACTCGCCGGCATACTCCGCCAGGAAACGATCCATGGTGATGGACGGGTGTCCGAGAAGATTTTGCAGCAATGAGTCGACAGCGCCGCCTTTGCCGGAGGTGTAGTATCCCTGGAGGTCGAGCAGGGCATCAACTTGCCAGGCCGGCATGCCCTGATCCAACATCGCCTTGCGCTGCGCTCCGGCAGCAATGTTCACATACTGCGCCGTGCGCCCAGCGTGCTTGGAGATTTTCTCCGCCACTTCCGTGTACGTCAGAGCCTCGGGTCCATTCAATTCGTACGTCTTCCCGCTGTACTCGCCGCCAGCGAGCACCCTTGCCGCTACGACGGCGATATCGCGGACATCGAGGAAACTAACCCGCGCGTTGCCCATGGAACTGTAGAAAGCGTCTTGCGCGCGTATGCTCGGCGCGAAATATGTCAGCACATTTTGATGGAAGCTATTTGGCCGGAGGATGGTGAACGAAATCCCCGTGCCCTTGAGCTGGTCCTCGACTTTGCGGTGCCAGGAAGGGAAGGACTTTGCGAAGTCGCCCGCGCCGAGCGCGGAGTTCAAGACGATGTGTCTTACGCCGGCGGCGAGGCTGGCCTCGATCATGTTGCCTTCCAGTTGCACCAGGTCGGGAACTGGGGAGCAAACCAGATAGACGCTCTCGACGTCCCGCAGCGCCGCGGCTAGCGTCTCTTTTTTGGCGAAGTCCGCAACCACGGTCGCCGTTCCTGTCGGAGCCTTGGCGGCTTCATCCGGTGACCGGTACATCGCCCGGTGTTTTGCCCCGCTTCGCGCCACTTCTTTCAACACTGCTTTGCCGACTGTTCCGCTTGCTCCTGTCACTAGAATCATGGCTCGTTCTCCAGACTCAGAGGGGCCGCTGGCCTCGCGAACGGCGTACTGTCGAGACCGACGGCCAACGCTTCTTCGTAAATGGTATAAAGATTGAGTGCTGCCAGGAAGTACGCACAATTTTGTAAGCCCGGAGTCGCAGATGAAAGACAATCATGGCTGTCCGGTGCAGGGCACGATTAACGTCCTAAGCGGGAAGTGGAAAGTCTTAGTTGTGTGGCACCTGGGATTCGGTTCCAGGCGATTTGCAGAGCTGCGAGACCTGGTACCCGGGATCAGCGAAAAAGTTCTGGCGTCGCAATTACGTGAGCTTGCGTCCGACGGTATAGTGCGCCGGATCAGCAAGCCGGTCGTGCCGCCGCAAGTGACCTATTCGCTGACCAAAGCCGGCGACGAGCTGATTCCGCTGATGAGTGAGCTCTGCCACTGGGGAACTCGCCATCTGGGCATTCCGCCAAATCTCCCGATGATCCGGAGAGCGAAATCCCTCACACCCTCGCACCGAGTCTCCGGAGCTTAGTCGTAGCGCAGCGCTTGCATGGGGTCGGTGGCAGCGGCACGCCGGGCCGGTACGAGACAGGCCAGCGTGGCGGCGGCGACTAGCAGCAGAGTCACGCCCGTCAGGATCAGCGGGTCGCGGGAGCTTTCGGTCACCCATTTGGTGGCGAGTTTGTCCAACACGATGCTCAACAAAAGGCCAGCCGCTAGCCCGGCACCCACATTCACCGCCGTTGAGGAAAGCACGATGCGGAACACGTCCGCGGCTCTGGCGCCGAGGGCCATGCGAATACCGAATTCGTTGGTGCGCGTCGCGACCCCATAGGACACCACGCTGTACAGGCCAACGGCAGCGAGCGCCAGGGCCAAAATCGAGAAGATGCCGAACAGCGTGGCAACCAGGCGCTGCTGCGCATACTCTTGCTGGCCGGTAATCCATGCGTCGAGGTCGCGCACGCGCATGGTTTGCTGTTCCGGATCGATCTGCACAAGCTGGGCGCGAACATCGTGCAAAAGCGAAAGCGGCGCGATGCGCGTGCGCACGAGGATTTGTGTAAACATCCACATCTGCGACGTATAAGGGACATAAACCTGAGGCTTGACAGGGTTTCGCAAGCCGTCATCGCGCGCGTCGGCCACAATGCCGATAATTTGAAACCAGCCATCGCTTCCGGCGGCAGCACGCTGGTAGGGCGGCTGATCCTTCAGCGAAGGTATCTTGACTTGCTGGCCGATGGCGTCGCCGTTCGGCCAGAACTGCCGTGCCATGGTCTGGTTGATGACCATTAGCTGTGCGCCACGCATCGTTTCGGCATGATCCCAGATGCGGCCCTGCGCAAGCGGGATGCGCAGAAGCGGGAAATACTCCGGGCTGATGAAGTTCACACGCGCTTCGGGCTTTTGGGTGATGCCCATCATTTCAATCGTCTGGGGCCAGCCATTCGAGGGCGGAGTCGCGTTGGTGGAGATGCCGGCGGCCACCACCTGGGGCATGGCCGCGAGTCTGGCGCGGATTTGCTCGAAGTATTCGCCGCGGTCCTTCCAGGCCACATGCGTGTTTTCATGTACGGGAATGGGCACGGACATGGTGTTGTGCGGGTCGTAGCCCAGATCGGTGTTCACCAGGCGGAGAAAGCCTTTGCCCGCGGCGCTGGCTGCGGTGAGCATCAACAGGGTAAGCGCGACCTGCGCGGCGACCATGGCGCCGTGACTGCGCCTGGCGTGAACGCTGCCCGATACGCGGCGCGTGCTGCTCTGCATCAGTCGGGCGATCTCCGGCCGCGAAAGCTGCAGCGCCGGCCAGAGTCCAAACACAATCGCGGTGGTGAACGCCAGCGCCACGCTGAACAGCAGCACCGGCACATTCATCTTGATTACGGATTCCGCGGGGAACGAAAACTCCGGCAGCCGTGCCGCGATGAACGCGAGTCCCTTCCACGCCAGCAGCACGCCCAGCGCAGCTCCGGCCGTGGCGATACCCAGCGATTCCGTAAGCAGTTGCCGAATCATCCGCAATCGGCTGGCGCCAATGGCCGCCCGCACGGCAAGTTCGTGCTGCCGCTCGGTGCCTCGCGCCAATAGCAGGATGGAAACATTGGCGCAACCGATTAGCAGCAGCGACGCCACCGCGCCCAGCAGCAGATAAAGCGTGGGTCCGAGCGGCCTGGCGTACACGTCAACGATGCTGGGCATCTTCACCTTGAAATCGTTCGGATATTGCGTGGGAGACTGCCTGGCGAACTCTTGCAGAATGGGCATCAGCTCCGCGCTGGCTTGCGTGGCAGTGACCCCAGGGCGGAGCTTGAAGCTCGCGGCGAGACGAATGTTCGGGTCTTGCGTGACCTTGAGCGGAAGATACATGTCCGCCGCGCCCCATTTGAAACGCGGCGGCATCACGCCAATGATCTGGTAGGGCTTGTGCACCAGCTGGATGGTCCGGCCGACGACGTTGGGGTCGCCGAGATAGTATCGCTGCCAAAACTGGTAGGTCAGCACGACTACGGGCTGCGGGGATTGTCCCGGCGGCGCATCGGAGGGAATCAACCAGCGCCCCTTCTGCGCGCGGATGCCCCAATGATTTGGAGCGTTCGGCGAAATATACATCGTCTGAACGTCTTCCGGGAGGTCGCCGTCCGTGGTCGTGAGATTCCACCAATCCATGGCGGTGACGTCTTCGAGCGACTTGGCTTGGCGAAGCTGATCGATTTGTGGGCCGCTGAAGCCGATGTAGTGGCGGTCGTTGCCGGTCTTGTCCACCAGTCGAACCTCCACAATGCGATCCGCGCCGGGATACGGAAACGGATCGATCAGCACGGCGTAAATCACGGAGAAGACGGCGCTCGTGGCGCCGATGCCGAGGGCAAGAGAGAGAACGGCGGTGAGGGTGAAACCCGGGCGTTTGCGGAGCTCACGGGCCGCATAACGCAAGTCAGATAAGAGCGATTGCATCGGCACCTCGCGCGGCCACTCATCCTTGTATACGTGTATGGACGACAAGAGTTCCCTCGCGGTTAGGTGCTGCGTGACAAATAGTGGTCGCAGCGAGCGCCGACAACCTTGCGCGCACCTGCTATTCCGTGAAGAGGCGAGGCTGGTTCGCGGCAGCGGCCGCGGGCTTGCGGCGCGCGATACCCACCACGCCAAGGACAGTTACTTCGGCGAGGGCGGTGCGGGGAATGAAGATACGATCGGTCGCAGAGTTCAGGTCTGGCGGAGTGATTTGCAAGCCGTTGTCGAGTATTGAGAGCAGGTCGTTGGTCACGACACCCTCGAGCGTGTCATTGTCCGTGAAACGGAGGCGGACCCATAGGCCGTCGAGTTTTGGCCGACTCAGGAAGGCCTTGCGTTCGGGCTCGAAGTCGTCAGAGAACTCGCGGACAAAATAAATGGCGCGCACCTTGGCAAGAGGAATCTGCTCATGCTCACCGTCGGGGGAGAGAACGTCGATGGGGTCGGATTGGCCAAGCCGCGTAGGACCGAGATAGCCGCGCAGGGCTGTCTTGTCCAGGAGCACGACGACGACTTTCTTGTGCGTGGAGGCTGGGGCTCGGTTCTTCAAAGAATGCGCGCGTGTGAAAATGGGTAAATTTGCGAAACGTCAAAATGTATGTTATGTTAAGCGCGTTTTCCCTGTCAACTCATTGTTTTCATTGGGTTTAGGCCACGGAGCGAGGTCCGTTGACCGAAAAAAAGCAGATTCTGAAGTCGGCCTCGATCATATCCCTGGTCACCATCGTTAGCCGCATTTTGGGCTACGTCCGCGACCAGCGCATCACCTTCCTGCTGGGAACCTCCCTGGCAGCCAATTCCTTTGTTTTGGCGTACCGCATTCCGAACCTTTTCCGGCGCCTGGTGGCGGAAGGTTCCATGACTGCGTCCTTTATACCTGTTTTTACGACGTACCTGCGGGAAAAGCCGAAGGAAGAGGTTTGGGATTTCGCGAACCGGCTTTTTTGGACGCTGGCGCTGATTGTAGCGCTGATCACCGTACTGGGAATGGTCTTTTCGCCGGCGGTGATCCATGCGTTCACCGCGAATGCAGGTAAAAACGTTTCGTGGGACCAGGCGATCTCGCTGAACCGCGTCATTTTCCCGTACTTGTTTTTTGTGGCGTTGGCGGCGCTGGCCTCCGGGATTCTCAATTGCTTTCACGTGTTTGGATTACCGGCGGCGACCTCCGTGTTTCTAAACCTGTCGATCATTATGTTTTCGACGGCGCTGGTGTGGCCGTACTTCAAGGATCCGGCGGTTTCCCTTTCGGTGGGGGTGTTAGTCGGGGGAGCATTGCAGTTTCTGATCCAGGTACCGACATTGGTGCGGAAAGGGATGAACTTCAATTTTGGGATTTCGTTCTCGCATCCCGGAATCCGCGACGTTGCGCGGCTCATCGTACCGCGGTTCTTCGGAATCGGCATCGGGCAGATCAACCTGTTTGTGGACACCTATTTTTCGACGGCGAGCAAGATGCCGGAGGGCAGTTTAGCAGCGCTTTACGTGGCCGATCGGGTGATGGAACTCGTGCTGGGTGGGTACGCCATCGCCGTGGCTACAGCCATCTTGCCGATGATGTCGCATCAGGCGGCGGCCAGGGATTTCGAGGCTTTGAAGAAAACGCTGACGTTTTCCGTGCGAATTGTGGCATTTATAACGGTACCGGCTGCGTTGGGACTGATGATTTTGCGGGAGCCGATCATCCGGGTGTTGTTCCAACACGGACAGTTCGTGGCCGAGTCTACCCGGCTGACGGCGCGGGCCTTACTGTATTACGCGATCGGACTGCCGGCGCTGGCTTCGGTGAAGCTGATCGTGCCGGCGTTCTATTCGACGCGAGACACCCGGACGCCGGTCATGGTGGGCGGGATTTCGCTGATGATCAATCTGGTGCTGAACATAGTCTTCTTGCAGTTTTTCTTCAAGCGCGTGCAGAATGGCGGCCCGGCGCTGGCTACGGCCATAGCCTGCTTCTTTGATTTCTTCGCGCTGTTCATCATCTTCCGGTTGCGGTACGGTGCGTTGGGAACGATGGAAATCCTGCGTTCTTTCTCAAAGATTTCCCTGTGCGCCGGGATAATGGGAGTAGCTTGCTGGTTTGGCAATCGTTACACGGAGTTTGCGATGCATTCGCGGTTCCTGGTGCAACTCTCGATATTCACCGGACTTATCGTTGGGGCCACCGCCCTGTATCTGGGCCTGGCGTGGATCTTCCGGTGCCATGAGATGGAAGAGGTTTATGGAATCGCTTTACGGCGAGGGCGTGACGGCGCGGAATACGTGGAAACCTGATGGACATTTCGGCGGTCATTTCGTCGTTCTTGATGCACGTGCGCGTGGAGAAGGGCCTTTCCGCGAACACCATTTCCGCGTACAAGCGCGACTTAGAAAAGTTTGAGCAGTTTGCGCGGAAACGCAAGCTGACTCTGGAGAGCGTGGGGCGGGATGACCTGGTGGATTTTTTGGCTGGGTTGTACCGGCAAAAGCTGGAGAGCCGGACGGTCGCGCGGCAATTGGTGACGCTGCGGAATTTTTTCAGGTTCGCGCAGGTCCAGGATTTGATCTCCGAAGACCCGTCGAGCAACCTGGAATCGCCGAAGATCCGGCGGCACTTGCCCGGATATTTGCGGTTGGAGGAAGTGGAGAAGTTGCTGGAGCAGCCGGACTCCAAGACGCCGACTGGCTTGCGCGATCGGGCGATGCTGGAGGTGCTGTATTCGACGGGGTTGCGCGTATCGGAGCTAATTGGCCTGGGTGTGAGCGATCTGGATGCCAAGGTGGGCTGCGTGCGTTGCATTGGCAAAGGCGATAAGGAACGTATCGTTCCCGTTGGCAAGAAGGCTTTGAGCATGGTGGACAAGTACCTTCGCGAGGGCCGCCCGCAGTTGCTGCGCAATGCGAGAGCGAGTTCGGGGCCGGCTCTTTTTGTGAACCGGCGCGGCGCGGCGCTCAGCCGCGTGGGTGTGTGGAAGATTTTGTCAGCTTACGGCCGCCGCGCAGGGCTGCGCGTGGCGCTGACCCCGCACATGCTGCGGCATAGTTTTGCGACCCATTTGCTGGAGCGCGGCGCGGATTTGCGCTCGGTGCAGCTTATGCTCGGTCACGCAGATATTTCCACGACGCAGATTTATACCCATGTAGTCGAGGAGCGGTTGAAGCAGATTTACAAGGCCCACCACCCGCGAGCGTAGCAGGGGCATGCGCGAGGGAGAAGGGCCGGCCAAAACCCCGGGGAAAATGCAGAGAGAACGTGCACTGAGAATGGCTTGCGCACGTCAAGGCTAAGGAGAGCGATGCCAGATTACATGTTCTTGCTGGAAAGCCGGTTGTCGCCGGAGCAGCGCGCGGTGATGATGCGCGTGCAGGAACTTTCCGCGGCGATGGGCTTCAACTTGTATTTGACGGGCGGAACGGTCCGCGACCTCATTACTGGAGCTTCTTTGCGCGACCTGGATTTCACGGTCGAGGGCAACCCCTCAAAAATTGCGCGCGAATTGGAAAAGGGCGGTGCGAAAATCCTCTCCGAGGACGAAAAGCTGCGGCACATCGAGGTGCTATTCGGGGGTGACGTGGAAGGCAGCATCTCGGCGGCACGCGATGACCACTACGTGCGGCCGGGCACGCGGCCGGAGATTCGATGGTCGACCATCATGGAAGATTTGCGGCGGCGCGACTTTTCGCTGAACGCCATCGCCATTTCTTTAAATCCCGCATCCCGCGGTTTGCTGCTCGATCCGACCAACGGCTTGTCGGACATTGAGCGCGGGGAAGTTCGCGCCCTGACGATTCACAGCTTTACCAACCAGCCGGTGCGCTTGCTACGCGTGTTGCGATTTTCTTCGCGCATGGGCTTCAAGCTTGAGGGTCGCACCCAGGAATGGTTTGACCTGGCCATCGAGCGCGAATTGCACAAGACCATTTCGTCGGAGGATGCCGGCGGCGAGCTGCGCGCAGTCGCGCGTGAAGAGCGCCCAACCGTGGTGCTGAAAGCTTGGGAGCAGCACGATTTGCTGGAGGCGGTCAATTCAAATCTTGCCAGGCGGCACCCGGACTACGACGCGATTACGGGATTGATGAAGGTTCGCGAGGATATGTTCACTGCGGGATTCCGGCCGCGCCTA
>WNFG01015789.1_pt1 | contig 10336 bp, 10 predicted proteins | sample 5400431 | NCBI WGS metagenome assembly WNFG01 (sample SAMN13153346, study PRJNA577476) | soil metagenome | isolation source: 120 cm saprolite under Douglas fir tree site 2 hole 3 replicate 2 | place: USA:California | collected 2015-04-18
CGCGCAGAAACCCGGCCGCGGCCGCTTCACCCCGCGCGCCCGGCACCAGTGACGGGTTCACGGAGTCAATCGCCACCAGTTCCCGCAGCAGTTGCCGCATCAAGTCGTTGTCGATCATCGATTGAATTGTGCGTCCGCTGCCGCTTCAATCGAGGACGCCGCCGCCCCAAAGCATTCCTGGTCCGACCGCGGCAAGGAAAATGGGCCCGCGCTTGTCTGCTGATTTGTTGCCGTGCTCGTCCAGGGCCTTGGCGAGGGCAACTCCACAAGTGGAAGATCCGAGATTCCCACAGGTCTTAGCCACTACAGGGAATTTCTCCAACGGCAATTTAGCTTGACGCGCAAGTAGCTCTACCAAACGAGGATTCGGCTGATGAGTCGCAAAACTGCTGGCAGCATCCAAGCTCAGACCTGTGCGCAGTTCGAGATCCCTTATGATCCGCCCGAGTCGTGCAACCGCCGAGCGAGCCAGCACCTCGCCTTCAAACTGTAGTGTGAGGTTTCCGTTCACGTCTGCGGCCAGGGCTAGGGCCGAGGAGAAAGTTCCAGCACAGCCAAACTGAAAATCCCCTAAGCGGAATGGCCGAACCGAATCGTCAGGTCCCGCCCGGGTGACCACAAAAGCGCTCGCACCATCGCCGAAGAGTCCGCCAAATTCACCCGCCACGCGCCCTGGAGCGAGATGCGGGCTGTGAACATCGGCCGTAACGACCAAGGCCCGGCTAGCGGTTCCCGTAGCCAACAAGGACTTGGCGACAGCCAGACTCTTAAGCAATCCGACACAGGCTCCGCCTACGTCCAACACGCCGCAAGTATCACGCGCCAAGAGCTGAGCATGTAGTACGGAGCCAAGCGACGGAAAGCGCCAGAACGTCTCGCTGCTACACACAATCCAATCGAGGTCCGCTGGGCTTGTCTGCGCTCGCTCCAAGGCCAACCGGCACGCTGCTCTTGCCAGCGTGATTTCGCTTTCCGTCTCCGAAACCTGAACAACGGTCTCGATCCCCGCGCGGTCGGCAATCGTGCCCGGGGAGAGGCCGAACGCCTCCTCGACAGCAGCGGCTGTAATGCGCCGTGAGCCGAGGCCGAAGCCCCATCCGGCGATTCCCACAGGTGCAACCAAGCCAGGCTGAGACGTCAGCGCTTGCGCCGGGGCAGCCAGCTCATGCTCGGAGACGAGTCTTCGGAGAGCGGCAAGTACCGATTGCGTGGTCCTAGGCGGGTCCCCCTCCAGCCGAGCGAACAGATCCGGCAGGCTGGAGGCCTTTTCGATGCACAAGAGCGCATCCACATGGCTCATCGAATCTAAGGCACCGCTGGCGACCCAATCCTCATCTTCAGCAGGAAGCGACGCGCCGGCCGACAACACCAGACGAAGACAGCGTTCCACAATTTCCCGGAAGCGGTCCTCAGCGAAATCCATAGATCCAGGCATTGGTTTCCTTGCGCCGATGAGTTAAACAACGAAGCTTCAAGGGCGCCGATCGAACAAACTTGGCCAGGGTTGGGGAAAAAGCGAATCCAGCATTAGCCAGTGCGTGCCTTTAAAGGGCCTGCTGAGCCCGATTCGCGCAAACACTCGATGGTTTGGGGGTCCGCGCGAAAGGCGCACAATTCTGCTTGCGCAACGTACGCATCTTCTAGCGCTGCTGCTCGGCCAGCGGTGAACAACGATTGACTGGCAACGTCGCCGAAATGGTGGGCTTCCAAGAGCCGGTCTTCGGCCGCTCGCTGTGTTTCGATGGCAGCGCCTTTGCGGATGTGCCGCGGCTCGACGCCCGCGGCAGTCAGTTCCGGACAGATCATTAGAAAACGATGGCAGGTGAGAGGATCCTCTTCAGCACACATCAGCACCAGCGTGTCTTGTCCCAACTCAGTCAAGACGCGATCAAGGCCAGCGTGAAACCCACGTGACTTGCGCCGCGCGCGGTAGTTTACGAGCCCGTCCTCGCGGTAAACTTTCGGGTCGTCCGGACGCCCACCCAGCTCTTCGCCAAGAAAAAGATAGCGAATGCCGGCGTTGCAGAGCGATTGCTCCAGCTCAGGCTGACTGAAGTGAGGAAAGCGGGAGCTCCGCGGCCTACTGCGAACGTCAATCAAGAGCGAGATCTCGAACTGCTGCAGGGCCGCAAGAAACGTCTGCCAGTCCGCGCTGGAATGACCAATGGTGAAAAGGTGGTGAGCTCTCTCCATGGGATCTAGCTACCGTGCTTGTTACCTCTTCTGATCAGCTTACAACAATAAATTACGGCAGCAAGCGAAAGCACGCTTATCGGCTCATGCCTGCGAGGCGCTGGAGCTCGGTGACCACGCGGTCGAGCTCCTCGACCAGCGCATTCGAGCCTGCGGCGCGAAACGCCTCCACCAAGGCGCGATAATACCAGAGCATTCCATCCTTGCCACCGGTGAACCGGCTCCACACCGCCTCGCCGACCTGGCGGCAATCGGCGAGGATTTCCCGCGCGTTGTGCAGCTTATCGGCGGCGGACACCAGCCGCACATCCGCCGGGGCGTTCGGCAGGTGCGCCAGATACTTTATCTTGCGTTCGCGCCAAGGCGGCTTGGGATCAGTGTACGAATCGGTGCAACCGTCCACGATGCGGGCAATGCGTGCGCCAAACTTGCGGCGGATCTCGCGCAGGCGCGGCAGGCCGCCCTGGTCTTCCACCGCATCGTGCAACAGCGCGGCAATGACCGCGCCTTCGTCGCCACCGTGTTCGATCACAATCGAGGCCACGCCGAGCAGGTGGCCGATGTACGGCCGCTCGGTGCCCTTGCGTTTCTGTTTGGCGTGCAGACGCGCGGCGTAGCCGACCGCTCGCGTAAATCGTGGGGTAAGCTGGCGTTCTTTGGGGCGTGCCGAGCGCATCGCGACCTACGTCGCGTCCTTATCTGCGGCTACGCAGCTTGCTGAGCAGCCGCAGAATCTCCAGATAGAGCCAGATCAGCGTGACCATCAACCCGAAGGCCGCGTACCACTCCATGTACTTGGGCGCGCCCTCGCGCGCTCCGGTCTCGACGAAATCGAAGTCCAGGACTAGGTTCAGCGCGGCGATGATCACCACAAAGCAGCTGAACGCGATGCCGATGCCGCCGCTCTGATGGATGTAGGGCATGTGCACGCCGAAGAATCCGAGCACTATCGTCACCAGGTAGACCAGCGCGATCCCGCCCGTTGCCGCCACCACTCCCAGCTTGAAGTTTTCGGTCGCTCGGATGACTCCTGAGCGATAGGCCAGCAGCAAAGCGACCAAGGTGCCGAACGTCAGCCCCACCGCCTGGATGGCGATTCCCGGGAAACGCATCTCGAGCGCCGCGGATACGCCGCCCAGTACGAGTCCCTCCAGCAGCGCGTAGATGGGCGCAGTAATTGGCGCCCAATTCTTCTTGAAGATGGTTGCCAGGGCGACGACGAAGCCGCCGACGGCGCCTACTCCGACCAGCAGCCCCACGCGATCGGAAAATCCGCCCTGAGGGAATTGGCTCCAGGTCCAGGCCGCGGTCGCCACCACGCAGAGCAAAAGCACGCCGGTCTTGTTCACCGTGCCCTGCACCGTCATCGCCTCGCCGCCAAGGGCGACCTGCCTTTCAAATGTCTTTGCATTCAGCGCCGGGTTCGATGTCCTCATCAGGCTGGCCATGTGCGATTTCCTCCCTCGGTACGATTGCAAGATGCTGTTAGCTGTATTGCGCGCAGAAAGAATGCTGCTGCGCTCAGCTTCCGAAGGTCTAGCTTACTCTCATTTTCCTCTATTGGCGGTGTATTGATAATGTGTTGACGCTTTTCCGCGAGGAATGGGCACGCGCCCTAGTGCGCCAAGAATCCAGCGGCCTAACCTAGAACAAAGTCAACGAGGGCACTAGGTCTGCGCGGAGGATGTGTCCAGGTACGTCCACGACGGGTCTGGCGGGGGCAGATAGGCTTGGTAGCGCTAACGGGAGTCGAACCCGTATTTCGGCCTTGAAAGGGCCGCGTGCTAACCATTGCACCATAGCGCCACAGTTTCACAGCTACGCCGGCTTGCCTGCACAATCTTAGCATACTGGCCGAGCTGAATTATGAGTCCCGATAGCGCCGCTCCTCATACACGCTCAATCCAAGCTTTGCACAAGTCTTGCGCCACGCCTGCCGCAAATTCCTCGTGCTGAAAACCGGCGCATCCTTGCGAAACATCTTCCGCAGCATCGCCGAAACTTCATCCAGTCCTGCGCCCGCGAGCGGGAGGATCAGTAACACTCCATGGACCGATTCATTTGCCTCCGGCCTTCTGGTATTCCACTAGCACGCAAGAAACGTCAGCCAGCATAGCGGGATGAATCTCTACCGCCATCCTTCCGCTCTGCACCATGGGGTCGCCGCTTACGATGTTCCTGGCTTCTTCAGCCGATGCAGCATTGATGATGACAATGCCACGGATGCGGTCGTTATCAAGGAAAGGCCCTGCCAACGCGTACTTGCCCGCTTCGGCTTGTGACCGGATGTAGGCGAGATGCTGCTGCATCAGCTGATGGAGTTCTTCGTGCGGCGGAGTCTGAGCCCACTTTTCCCCTTTCACCAAAAAGCCGAAAAAGTACTGCTTCATGCCTTCGGGAATGTGGAGGTTCTGTTGAGGCCGAGATGGCGTTTGCGCTGCGAGTGCGCCTGAGAGCAGCAATACCATTGCGAAGAGGGCAGCTTTCATCGATCGCTCCTTCCGATTGTCCATCACTTGAATCCTCCTTCGTTTCTGTTGAGGGTAGGACGAGCCACCAACAGATTGCCCGCCTGAGGGCATGATCCGGCATCTTGCTTGGTCGCCACGATGTAAAAACCGAGTGAGTCCAGCCGTCAGGGGAGTCAACCGCTGCCTGCCTGCCTTTAGCGAATCCAAGTCTAGCGGTCGTCCGCCAAGCAGGGGTGGCAAATTCATTTCTCTCAGGGTCAGCCCTTTGGGCAAGGACCCGAGGTGTCTCGGGAATCGAGATTCAACTCGAAGGCTTGGCCCCAATCGCAGCGCGTGATGCCAGCAAGGCGAGTTTATCACCATGAACCCGCAGTGCAGTATTCTGGTTCGACGCCTCGTGGAGTTCGGAAGTTGGGGAAAGAGTTCACTCGTGCGGTTAAACTGCACTCGTCTCGCTTGCGCACAGCGTGAATTGGGATATTCTGCCGCGCGTCTGTAACTCTAAAATTTACAGCGTGAATTCGATTTCGCCGGCAACCTCGCGGGCATCATCGCACCACTCGCAATCGGATTGTTGATCAAGTGGAGCGGGTCGTATGTTCCAGGTTTCGCGCTCGGCTCGATGGTTCTTCTTGTGGGGCTGCTTGCCTACTGGTTTATTGTCGGTGAGTTGAAACCGCGATCGTCCTAGGTCCACATTGAGGGTAGTATATGCCACCCAATCCGACGCCGTCACCTGATCCCACATTTCGCTCAGCAGGGGTGATCCATCGCCTTCTTGGAAGCCTATCGATCTTCACCATGCTGATGACGATTCCTCAGGCTCTCACGATATGGGTGAATCATCGGGCGGCGGGGATATCTGTCGTGTCATGGAGCGCATACCTCGTCTCTGCTGTGGTCTGGCTTTGGTACGGCTTGCAGAAACATGACAAGAACATCTATTTGCCGTGCATAGGCTGGATCCTGCTCGACAGTGCCGTAATCGTTGGAGCCCTTTTTTACAAGTAATGAATTTTATCCACGAGGTTTGCCGCTTAACGGCGCGCTGGCAGAGTCTTCTCGGAGCGAAGGGACGCGCGATTTGCGCGCGTGTACTTGGGTCCCTGATCTTCCATGTTTGTTCCGCGAGGGCCACCAGGTGCCTGGAGGTAAATGCGCCGCCCTCCCTTGCAAACGGATCTGGTGTCTGACCGCCCAGCGCGTTATTGGCAGCGTCAATCCAACCAGGCTGACGGGCTATAAGTGCTCATCCTCTTCGTTTTTCTTCAACCGGGTGATTCTCATTGTGATACGAATATTGCGGGAGCGCACGTCGGCGAGGATCGCTTGGCGCGTCTCTGGCACCAGGGCCTCGGGCGGATAAACGCCGGCCATCTCGCGGGGAAAATGCTTGATAAACAGCGCGGCCATCTGCGCGGTCGCATAGGCAATGGGTGAGGTGAACACCCCCCGCAAGCGGATCTGATAGAGAGTAGGGAATTCGCAGTCCCAGCGAATGAGGCGCGGTTCCTCGTTTTTTACGCCCCTCACCAGTACCGCCGCTGCGAACCGCGCGTTTTGCAGGACGCCCCGGCGAATGAGCTTGGCCACCATGCGCGGCGTCGGGGTCTTTGGGAAGCGTTTGCTCACCATCCCGCGCGACCGGCTGAGCTTGCCCTGGCGGTGCCACCGCCGCAGGCGGTCGATTTCGTTGCCCCCGATCTTTGCGTCCACCTCGCGCAGCTTAAGAAAATATGGCAGCGTACAAGCTTCGTCCTGCGCCGCCAGATAGACAGGTGTGTCCCCGATCGGTGCGGCAAACCGGAACCATTCCCGCTCTCCGAAGCGCTTGCCGCGGATGTGAATCGCCTCCACGGAGTCGAGCATTTCCGCACCACGCTTGGCCAGCAGGTTCATGAGCCCCGGCGAGACCCCGGCCGTGATGACAGCCGCGCGGTTCTTCTGCTCGAAGCGCTTGTGGAAATAAAGCTGCTCCGCCTTGAATGGCTGCTTTGTCAGCCGCGATGCCAGGTCTATATAATGCGCGCCCAGTCGCAGCGCCGCGCGCAGGATGATCTCGTTGAATATAGCCGGCCCGGCATTCACCAGCAGGTGGTTGCCCCGTGCCGCGCGGACAATGGCCCACAAATTCCGGGCGTTCACCTCTTGCACCGGGATGTGGCTCTTCTTCCCGAGGAAGCGCCGCGCGCGCTCCACGTCCCTGTCTCCACAAGTAACAATGTGACCCTGACGGGCAAGCAGATGGGCGAGCAGAGAGCCAGTAGCTCCGACCCCGAGGATGAAGATCCGCATCAGTGCGCTAATTTAGCATGTGGTTGTATCAGGCTGAATCACTTTGGGGATTTTAATTTCGCAACGAGCAACGCCCAGCGTGTTGCTGGCAACTTCCGCAGCCTAGCCGTTACAATAAACCGCCTCTGGCGCGCGTGTCCCGCCAGAAAAACAGCGGGAAGGAATTCGACTCTGAAAGCCTTGTACCTGGTGCGCCGTGGAATGCCATCAACCGGGAGGACCCGGAATGTCCGCCCGAACCGGAACACTATCTAACTGCCAGTGACATCGAAAAGACTCGCGCCGCTGCGGCGCGCTTTACATGAAATGACAGAACGGGAAATCCACCAGCGATTTTGGGCAAGCAGGAACGCCTGTCCCACTAGCCTGCCTGGCGCTCCTTGTATTCCTCGAGCCAGGCCATCTGGATGGTTTCGAGTTTGCCCTCATTGGACATCTTCGGGTCGCCCTCGAAGCCTTCCAGCTCGGTGACCCATTTGTGCAGATCGGTGAAGCGCACTGTCAGGGGGTCGGTGTCTGGAAACTTTTCCGCTAATTGAATGCCGATCTCTTCGAAATCGTCCCAATCCATTGTGCCAGGCATGGTTTCCCTTTGCCTCCTCTAGTGCCTCAGTATTCTCTACATCCTGCAAATCGTCTGGTCGCCCGGATAGGACGCCCCGACAATTGCCTCGACGCCCTTGGTGCCCACGGGCAAACCAGACCGCTTCTAGTGATCCGCTTCTTTGGCGTAGTTTTTGTTCCACTCGGGGATTTCGACCACCAGGTCCGCCGTGCCGTCGGGAACACACTGGCATCCCAGGCGCGATTTCGGCGTGAGCCCGGGCGCCTCGTCCAGTTGATCGAGTTCCGCGTCGGTGGGCTGGTTACACGATTCCAGGCCCTCGTGGATGATCACGTGACAGGTGGAGCAGGCGCAGACCCCGCCGCAGGCGTGATCGAGCCCCATGCTGAAGCCATTCGCGATATCCAGAATGCTGCCCGGCAGCCCGTCGTGGCCATAGGGAGTCTTCTCCGGATCTACCTCAACCGTTTTCCCCTCCCGGGCAAACGTGACTTTAAACTTCTTTGTGGCGGGCGTGTACTTCGTCTCTTCGATATAAGGATTCGTGCCGCCCATTGCTGCCACTCCTTTCCCGCGCGATTCAAACCTCGGCCACGCGCTTGCCTTGGAGCGCGGTGGCCAGCGCGCGGTTCATCATGCGCTCGGCCAGGGCCACGGTGGCCTGATTGAGGTCGTCGATGCGCGCGCGGATCAGCTTGTAATCGCCGCCAGCCATAGCCTGGCGCAGCGCGGCCACTGCGGCTTCGATCGCGCGGCGCTCCGCGGGGTCAAGCCCCACTGAGAGATCCTCGGCCGCTTGAGCCAGAGACTTCTCAGTGGCCCGCAGGATCGTTTCGCCCTCGTTGCGCGCCTCGATCAATTGGCGCTCGGTGAAGTCCTGCTCGGCGTATTCAATCGACTCTTCGAGCATGCCCTCAATCTCCGCATCGCTGAGGCCGTAGCTGGGTTGGACTTCGACCGAGCGCTCCTCACCGCTATGCAAATCCCGCGCCGCCACCTGCAGGATGCCGTTGGCATCGATCAGGAATTTCACCTCGATGCGCGCCAGCCCCGCGGGTCCCGGCGGCACCTTCAACTGGAAGCGCGCCAGCGACCGGCAATCCTTGGCCAGCTCGCGCTCGCCCTGGAGCACGTGGATGTCGATCCCGGTCTGGTTATCCACGCCGGTGGTGAACAACTCCTGGGCACTCGCCGGGATGGTCGAGTTGCGCGGAATAATCTTGGCTGCCACGCCGCCCATCGTCTCGATCCCGAGCGAGAGCGGAGTCACGTCGAGCAGCAACATGTCCTTCACGCCGGTTTCGAGGATGTTCGCCTGCACCGCGGCGCCCAGCGCGACCACTTCGTCCGGATTGAGCTCCACGTGCGGGCGCCGGCCGAAATACTCTTCCACGGTGCGCTGCACCAGCGGAATGCGCGTCGAGCCGCCAACGAGGACGACTTCGTCCATCTCGCCGGGCTTCAATTTCGCGTCCGCCAGGGCCATCTTCACCGGACCCATGGTGCGATCGACGATGGGGCGTATCCACGCCTCATATTCGGCGCGGGTGATTTTGCGGACGTACACACCTCCCGCCGGAGCGGAGCCAGCGCCGCCCGGCAGCGGGAACTTCACCGTGGTCGATTCGGCCGCGGAGAGCTCGTGCTTGGCGAGAATCAGCGCCTTGCGCAGCTCCTGGGTGGCTTCGGGGTAATGGCCGAGGTCGAGCCCGAACTGCTCGCGAATTTCGTTGCGCGCGAAGCTTTGCAGCAGGTTATCGATGTCATCGCCGCCCAGGTGCGTATCGCCGTTTGTCGAGAGCACCTGGTAAATGTCGCCTTCGTCGGTCGAGATCAGCTTGAGGATGGAAATATCGAACGTGCCGCCGCCCAGGTCATAGACCGCCACGTAGCCGCGCCGCTTTTCGTGCAGCCCGTAGGCCAGCGCTGCGGCAGTGGGCTCATTTACCAGGCGCAACACCACGAGCCCGGCTAGACGCCCGGCGTCCTTGGTGGCCTGGCGCTGCGCGTCGTTGAAGTAGGCCGGCACGGTGATCACCGCGCGGTCCACCTTGTCGCCGAAGAACTCTTCGGCCCAGCTCTTGAGCTCGCGCAGGATGAACGCGGAAATCTCCGGCGGCGTGAACAAGCGATCGCCCAGGCGCACCCGGATGACTTGCTGGCTTTCGGGGTCAATGCGAAACGGGAAAATTTTCAGCTCATCCTGCACGTCGGCCACTCCGCGACCCATCAGGCGCTTCACCGAATAGATGGTGCGATCCGGCTGGGTCAGCAGGCGCCGCCGCGCGGGCTCGCCCACGACGACACTGCCGCCCGCGTCCACGCTGACCACGGAGGGGCAAAGCGTCTCGCCATATGGTCCCGGAATGCACCGAGGTCGGCCCGTCTCCTTGTCCAGATAGGCGATCAGGCTGTAGGTGGTACCGAGGTCGATCCCAACCACGCGTCCCATCTTGTTCTCAGGCCTCCGCCAATTCCTTCTGCACGTTTGCGGCGAGGTTGCGGATGTAGGAGCGGCGATTCAGCAGCTCGTTCATGCGCGTCATCAGCTTTTTGCGCGCGGCGTCGTCCGCCCCTGCATCGAGCGCGGCGTCCCACTGGCCAAACACGCCATCGAGTTCCGCGTCCACCGCTCTGAGTTTCTCCTCAAAATTCTTCCGCGCGGCTTCGAGCTTGCCGCGCAACGCCGTCATCTCGCCATTGCTGCTTGTCTGCCGCGCGCCGCGCAGCTCATCGAGCCATTCGTTCAATTCAAATACCTCCTCGAGCAGCTCGGGCGGCGCTTGCTGCTTGTGCTCCCCTTCCTTGCGCA
>WNFG01005864.1_pt1 | contig 10334 bp, 11 predicted proteins | sample 5400431 | NCBI WGS metagenome assembly WNFG01 (sample SAMN13153346, study PRJNA577476) | soil metagenome | isolation source: 120 cm saprolite under Douglas fir tree site 2 hole 3 replicate 2 | place: USA:California | collected 2015-04-18
CACGTACCCCTGTCAACGCTTCGACGCCGCCCTTGCGGGCGACTCCGTATGACTCGGGGCCGTCGTGGGTCGCTATCCCTTCAACGTATGACTCTTTCATTCACAACACCTCGCCGGTTTGAAGCCGGCGCACAGGAGACAGAACCATGCTGCCCCTTCTCGCATATTTGGCGCACCGGCGTCTTGACAGCACCGAAATCAACGCTTTGCTCAAGGTTGCCCAAGTGATGTTCCGTTGAACTTCTAGAGCTCGAGCCGGCGCAGCCTGAGCGCGTTTCCGATCACCGACACCGAGCTGAAGCTCATCGCGGCGCTGGCAATCATCGGGCTAAGGAGCAACCCAACCAACGGGTACAGCACACCTGCGGCAATCGGAATACCCAAGCTGTTGTACAGGAAGGCGAAGAAGAGGTTCTGGCGGATGTTGCGCATCGTTCCGCGCGAGAGCCGGCGGGCCCTGACGATCCCGCGCAGGTCGCCTTTCACGAGGGTCACTCCCGCGGTCTGCATGGCGATGTCCGTGCCGGTGCCCATCGCGATGCCGACGTGCGCCTGGGCAAGCGCAGGCGCGTCGTTGATGCCGTCGCCTGCCATCGCCACAATTCGCCCTTCGGCTTGGAGTCGCTTCACCACCTGAGCCTTCGCTTCCGGGCGCACCTCTGCAAAGACGTCGTTGATCCCGAGCTTCTTCGCCACCGCGTCAGCCGTCGCGCGGCTGTCCCCCGTGAGCATCACGATGTGCACGCCCGCGGCCCGCAGGAGCCGGATTGCCTCGGGCGTTGATGGCTTGATCGGATCGGCGACGCCGAGCAGACCTCCCGGCTCGCCGTCGATGGCAACGAACACCACCGTCTGTCCATCCTGCCGCAGCGCATCGGCCTTCTCGGCCAACAGCTCGCGATCGATCCTGAGCTCCTCAAGAAGGCGGAAATTGCCGACGGCCACGGCGCGGCCATCGACCCTGCCGAGGACACCGCTGCCGGTGATAGAGCGGAAACCCTTGAGCTCGCCCAGCCGTAGGACGCGGTCCTTGGCTCCGGCCACAATCGCGGCGGCCAGCGGGTGTTCACTGCCGCGCTCGACCGTGGCTGCGAGTCGCAACAGCTCGACTTCGGACACACCCTTCGCAGGAACCACCGAGGTCAGCCGGGGCTTGCCTTCGGTGAGCGTGCCTGTCTTGTCCACCACGAGCGTGTCGACGCGCTCCAGCACCTCGAGGGCCTCGGCGTTCTTGATTAGGACGCCTGCCCTCGCGCCGCGACCGGTGCCGACCATGATCGACATTGGCGTTGCGAGTCCCAGCGCGCACGGGCAGGCGATGATCAGCACTGCGACGGCATTGACCAGCGCGTGCGCCAGCTTCGGCTCCGGACCCGCGATGGACCAGACGATGAACGTGACGACCGCCACCGCAACGACGCCGGGCACGAAGTAGCTGGCCACCACGTCCGCAAGCCGCTGGATGGGTGCCCGGCTGCGCTGGGCCTCGCTGACCATGCGGACGATCTGCGCGAGCAATGTTTCACTGCCGACGCGTTCGGCGCGCATCACGAAGCCGCCGCTTTGGTTCAAAGTGCCGCCGATGACCGGGCTCCCGGGCCCCTTCTCGACCGGCATCGGCTCGCCCGTCACCATCGACTCGTCCACGGCGCTCGTGCCGTCGATCACCACGCCATCCACCGGCACCTTCTCGCCGGGCCGGATTCGCAGGCGGTCGCCCGGCATTACCCGTTCGAGCGGCACATCCTCCTCGGAGCCGTCCTCGCGTACGAGCCGCGCGGATTTGGGCGCAAGGCCGAGCAGCGCTTGGATCGCGCCCGACGTCCGGCTGCGCGCCCGCAGCTCGAGCACCTGCCCGAGGAGAACGAGCACGGTGATTACCGCGGCCGCCTCGAAGTAGACGCCCACCTGGCCGCCGTGGCCGCGAAACTGTGGCGGGAAGATGCCCGGCGCGAGTGTGGCCACCACGCTGTAGGCATATGCCACGCCGATTCCGAGCGCGATCAGCGTGAACATGTTCAGCTTGCGGTTGACGATCGACGCCCAGCCTCGCGCGAAGAGCGGCCGGCCGCCCCAGACTACCGCCGGCGTGGAGAGCAAGAACTGGATCCAGATGATCGCCCGAGCGCCGAGAGCGTGCTGGATGGGCTCGCCGGGAATCATCTCCGACATCGCGAAGCCGAACACGGGCGCGGCAAACGCCAGGCTCACCCAGAACCGCCGCGTCATGTCCTCGAGCTCCGGGTTTCGATTTTCGAGCGTGACAATGCTCGGCTCGAGCGCCATTCCGCAGGCGGGGCAGCTGCCAGGCTCAGGCTGGCGCACCTCGGGATGCATCGGGCAGGTGTACTCCTCGCCCGCCTCCGCAAGTCGGCGACTCTCCGCTACCGGAAGGAGGAATTTACTCGGCGAGGCCGCGAATTTTTCCCGGCACCTTGAATTGCAGAAATGGAACTCGCTTCCTCCGAAAGCGTAGCTTCCGCCCATCGCGCGACCCGGGACCACCTCCATACCGCAGACCGGATCCCTCACAGCCGCCGTCGCACTCCCATGGTGCGCGCCGCTTTGGTGCTCGAGGTGACCCACGTCCGCAATCACTAACACCGGACGTCGAAGGAAGCGCGAACTAACCCGGCAACTAGGGCGTGAGGTCTTTCGCCTCGACAATGCGGGTGTAGGGGAGCTTGGCCGTTTCGTTGACCTGCTTCACCAGATCCGCATTGTCCGCCTCGAACAAGCACATGCAGCGAAACTCCCCTGGGACAAACGTGCTCCGGATGTATCGGACCTTCTTTCCCTGGCTCGAAAACTTCCGACTGGTATCGATGGCAGCCTTTTGCGCGGCTGCGAGTTGGTCCATGGTGATCCCCGGCAGACTTCGGTCGGCCATGTAGATTGGCATTTCGTCCTCCCTCGATGCAGCGTGGGTACCCTCATCTGATCGGGCATCCGGTGACCGTCTATCAGAGCTGGCAGCAATCCTCTATCCCGAGCTGATTCTCAGAGGTTGCTGGGTGACGTTAATCAGGCAGCCAGAAGGGTCTGATCTCAATCTTGCCGAAGCGTGCCATGGGATGTTTCGCTGCTACCTCTATCGCTTCATCAATGTTTGCGCAGTCAATCACGTCAAAGCCCGCTATCCACTCCTTGGTTTCGGCGAATGGTCCATCCGTTTTCAGGACCTTGCCATTTCGTTTGCGAACGGTGATTGCTTGATCCACCCCGGTCAGACGGTTGCCCGAAATTCTGATCCGCCTGCCGTCCATTTCAGAGACCCATGATTCAATATTGTCCTGCTTGGGATCGTATTGTTCCGCCGAAGGATCAGTGCATACGAACATCAGGTATCGCATCGTCGCTCCTTTGCCCGTACCTCTCAGGCTGGGTATCCATGCCCTCTCGTTCGGGCTTTGCTTGCTTTCATCAAGTAATCGAACGGTGGCCGGCAAAATCGACAACCTGGATCGAACTTCGCTGCAATTCTCCGTGGTCAGGGGTCGTAGACCTCGACGACCGACTGAAAGCCAACCTCGTTGTTGCCGCCGCACACGTAGAGCTTTCCGTTCGGCGTGCGGGCGACACCAGCCCCTGCGCGTGGCGTAGGCATCGGAGACTCCGTCGTCCACACGCCGGTCATCGAATCGTACGATTCAACGCCGTCGAAGAAGGTGCCGCCGGTCTGGCCGCCGATGACGTGCGCACGCGCGACCGCTCCTGCGAACACTCCCTGCCGCGCAGTCGGCATGGGAGTGATAGTCGACCAAGTATCCACCGCTGTGTCGTAAGCCTCGACGGTGTTTAGAGGGCCAACGCCCATCGCAGCACCGCCTGCCGCGTAGATGCGGCCGTCGCTGCTCAATGTCGCCGCCAGTCCACGCCGCGCCGTGGGCATCGGAGCACGCGTCAGCCACACATCATTCAAGGGGTCGTACGCTTCTACGGTCGACAGGTCAGAAATACCGTCAAAGCCGCCGATGACGTAGAAGAGACCGTCCAGCCCCACTGCGCCTGCTGTGGCGCGTCGCGCGGTCGGCATTGCTGGGCCGACTGACCATGCGTCGATCCCTGCGTCGTAGACAACAAACGAATCGTAGTTCGTCACGCCATCCCAGCCGCCCGCGACGAACACACGGCCGTCCGCGGAGAGTCCGGATGCCTGGCCAGCGCGTGGTATGGGCATCGACGCGACGGGGGACCAAGCATCGCTTGCAGGATCGTAGATCTCGGCGAGAGTGAAGAACGTCGACCCTCGATGCCCGCCGAATGCGACGACGCGACCATCCGGGAGCCCTACCGCTCCGAGTCCTTCGCGCGCCTCCGACAATGTAGCGGCCCCTGTCCAGTTATCTGCACGAGCCATTGCGGACGAAAGAAGAGTCACGGTCCAAGCGACGCTGCCAATAAGCGAGCGCATCTCTGACCTCCCTCTGCTTCTTGAAAAGGACCACCCCGCGACCACGACACCATTTTGGCACATCTACGGGCTGCCGATAGTGAACTGGTGAAGCGGCCTAGAAATCGCGCCTGTCCGAGTGCTACCGACCGAAGTTCCGTGCTGTGTTTGTTGCGGGCGCTGGTTTAGGCGGGGACAGAGACCTCTTCTCTCCGAGCCACGTCTGCCCCTTGGCCTTGATCGTCTTTTCAAGATCGCTGCCTTTGGTTGGGTAGACCCGATTCACGGGGAAACCGCTTTTCTCCAGAAGGTAGGCAAGGGGTGCGTACTCGCGCGGATATTTCTGAACGGCAAGTGTGTCGAGTTCAACGAACCCAGTTGGGAAGGTGAACGTGCACATGTCGTAGATGGCCTGGCGGTCTACGATCTTCCACACACCGTCGCGCTTCTCCACACGATCGTAAAACCGGGCATGTCCCTCGCAGCCGACCCCTAGCACGGCATTGTCGGCTACGACGATCGCATTCGTCTCTGCGATGGCTTTGTCACCATTGAAGATCACGACCGGCGAGGTAATGACGTGCTTGGCCTTGAAGTCGGACGCGCCCATCTTCATCGAACCATCCACGAAATCGCTGGCTGTTCCTGCGAACCATGTGATGTCGATGGTTGCGTCCGGGTGAAAGAGATTCCGGAGTTGATCCCACTCGCCAAGATCCCGATGTATCCATCCAGTCATGAGATCCGCGATGCTGAGCCGATCTTCTAGGTACGATTGCATGGCGATCTGTCCCATGTGTGGTTCCTCCGATTGCAATCATCATTTGCAGAAGTATTATGCGTGATTGTGGCGCACGACGACGGTTCGTTTCTGGTCAAGAGGCTCTTGCTTGACAGTGCCACCAGCGGCCGCGCAAAAAGCGACAGCCTCCTGGGCGATCAGGAGGCTGTTTGCATGCAGGTGGTTGCGGGGGTCGGAGCTGAACCGACGACCTTTGGGTTATCAGCCCTTCCCGACTCGACACGACAACCTATGTGCCACGAACAACACGTCGGAAGTTTGCGCGCTTCTCACGCGAGTGATATTCAGGCCTTGATGAACTCATGCAGGTCATTGTTGACCCGGTCCTTCTCCGTTGTGCACATACCGTGCGGAGCGCCTTTGTAGATCTTGAGTGTGGCGTTCTTGACCAGTTTCGCCGACAGCATGCCTGAATCGGCAATTGGCACGATCTGATCGTCGTCACCATGCAGAATGAGTGTCGGCACGTCAATCTTCTTCAGATCTTCCGTCATGTCGGTTTCGGAGAAGGCCTTGATGCAGAAGTATGCCGCCGGCATTCCCGCCATCATACCTTGCAGCCAGAAGGACTCCTGCACCCCCTCGGAGACCTTTGCCCCGGGGCGGTTGTAGCCGTAGAACGGGATGCTGAGGTCCTTCCAGAACTCCGACCGGTCGGCGAGGACGCTGGTTCTGATCTGATCGAACGCCTCGATCGGCGTGCCGCCAGGATTGCTTGCGCTCTTGACCATGACCGGCGGGACCGCGCCGATCAGAACGGCCTTCGCGACGCGCTCCGTACCGTGGCGCCCGATGTAGCGCGCGACCTCACCGCCGCCGGTCGAATGGCCGACGTGGATCGCATCCCGCAGATCGAGCGTTTCGACGAGCTGTGCCAGATCATCAGCGTAGGTGTCCATGTCGTTGCCCTGCCAAGGCTGGCTCGATCTCCCGTGGCCGCGGCGGTCATGGGCGATGGTGCGATAGCCGTGCGACGCGAGAAAGAACATTTGGTCTTCAAACGCGTCAGCGCTGAGCGGCCATCCGTGACTGAAGACAACCGGTTGTCCGCTGCCCCAGTCCTTATAGTAGATCTGGGCGCCGTCCTTGGTTGTAAAGGTCGTCATGACATTCCTCCCTTGGGTGTGAGTGTGGGTGCAGAAAACGCCGTCGGGTTATCCATTACCGCCAATAACCTGTGATGTATGTTCCTCTTCTGTGTGTGCGAGCTCTCAACATTCTTAAGACCGATCCGACTGGCCACGTGCTCTCCCCAACGTGCCTGCACAGCCGCGCGCGCTGGCGACCGGACTTATTCGGTGCCGATGACTCTGGCCGACATCACTACCTGGGCCGCGATGCCCAGAAGTCCCAGAATCGCCAAGACCAGAAGCGAAACGGGGCGTCACCATGGCTACCTCCTTCGTCCCCGCTCTCACCACACGTTGCAGGCGAACCGCTCGCGCGAGATGCCCTTCGCGTGTCGGCTCACTCGCCACGTCTGTTGTCCGGACACCCAGGTGGACTCGAGATCGCGCTTCGAAGTCTTGCGCAAGTTCCAAGGCATCGTCGACTTCCCTCAGGTTCCCGCTCCGTAGATTCATTAGCGAATGGTCAGCCGCCGACGGTACCGGTCTGGGCGTGCTGTTGATAGGTCGGGCCGCCCGGGATGCTCGCCGACCGGTCGGCCGCCATCCGCGCGGCAGTGTTCTCCCGGAGCGCCAGCGCGGCGGACTGGGAAGTGAAGGTCTGCCAGCGCCGAGCTTCGCTGTTGGCCAGCGCGATCATCACCAGGAACGGGGCAGCGGACGACACGGGAATGCCGAGCTGATCCGCGCGGTCGTCACCGACGGTCCGCCTGAGGATGCCGTGGATGAGGTCCAAGAATTCAGCACGCGGCATAAGCGGTTGTGGCGCCGAGGCCAGGAGGTCCGCCTGCGCGCCGACCATGGCCGCGGTCAGGGCGCGCGAATTCTCGTCCGGCGGACCAATGGTCAAGTCAAGCAGGTGCCTCAGCTCCTGGGCGCTATCGTGATCGGTGACGTCCCGGTAGAAGCTGTGGTCCTCCAGTCCCAGCAGATAGGCAAGGTAATGCCAGTAGTGGTACAGGCTGTTCTGCTCGGCCTGCGTCAGTTCGATGCCGAGTGCGGCCAGGGCCCGGAAGGGCGTCAGGGTGAAGTCCAACCATGTGCGGGCCACATCCACCTGGCTGATCGGAACGCCCCACTCGGCTGCGTCCCACCCATGGTTGAGGGCACTGGATCGCATGCGTGCGTGCAGCAGCCGTACCTGGACGGTCGCTTGGTATCCGGGTGCTCCGCGCAGCAGCCCACCGGGCATCGTGGCCTGCCTTGCCCACATGCCGGTTTCGGCCAGGCGCCGGGGCGCCATGGTGGTCAGCTGTCCGGTCTGGGTCAGCAACCTGGCGATGGCGGGCGAGGCGTAGGTGTGCACCAAGGCGCTGCTGATGGCGCATAGTCCATACCAAAACGGCGATATTGACAGCGCCGCGACCTCGCCGCGCCCGAGCATGTCGGGGTCCACCCACGCAGGCATGGTCTCCAGCTGCTGCAACAACGCGGTGATGGCCGGCGGTCGGTCGGTGAGGCTCTCCAGGCCGCCGGCAAGACCGGCGTTGAGGATCCGACGGCCTTCCTTGTCGAGCGCGTCCATTTCGACGATGACCGCGTCCGCCAGCGGGTCACCAACCGCCAGCATCCGCACCATGTGGTCGGCGTTGTCTCCATGCCGGACCCGCGCCTGGTCCAGATTGATCACGCGACCAGGAATGTTGAAGCGTTGATGTGTTTTACTATCCGTAATTACAGTACTCATGTTTTTCTCCTTAATTGAGAATGTTCTTATTCGCGCATCAGCACTTACTCACAGTCGCTCTTAACGCTTCATACCGTCCAATACATTTTCTGATACCATTTCATGCCGTCTAGGTATGAACGGAATGGAACTGCGCCACCTGCGGTATTTCGTAGCGGTTGCCGAGGAACTGAACGTCGGCCGGGCAGCGCAACGTCTTCATATCTCTCAACCTCCTCTCAGCCGACAGATCCAGCAACTCGAACTCAATCTCAACGTCCGACTATTTCGGCGAGAGAGAAAGCGAATGCATCTGACGCCGGTGGGTCGAGCATTTCTGGACGAAGCCAGATCCTTGTTGGAAGCGAGCGATCGGGCCGTGCGTGTCGCTCAAAGAGCCGAGCGCGGGGAAGTCGGAAGGCTGCGGATAGGATTCATCGAATCCGCCATAACAACCGGCTTTCTCGGTGATGTGTTGCTGCGTTTCCGCAAGGAACGCCCCGACGTCGAGATTGAACTGTCGGAGCTGGTTTCGTTGGAGCAAGCCGAAGCAGTGCGAAGCGGGCGAATGGACGTCGGTTTTGTTTATACGCGTCCAGTCGATGTGAGCGGGCTGACCTTCGACCTTCTTGTGCCGGGGAAGTTAGTAGCGGCCGTCGCGCGCTCCAATGCGCTGTCAAAACACGCGAGGATTCCTCTTCGAGTATTCTCCAAGCAGCCTCTGATCATCGGGCGCCGAGATTTGAGTCCCCGGCTCTATGACAGCGTCATGATGCGCGTAAGGTCGACGGGGTGTGAGCCGAAGGTGGCGCAGCACACGATTCAGTTTCAAACCACGGTAAGCCTGGTCGCCGCGGAGCTAGGCGTGGGTGTTGTTCCGAGTTCGTTTGCCGCGAGCCGGAGCCCCGGTGTGGTCTACAGAGCGGTGCAGGATCTCAATTTGGCTATGAACATGGAACTCATGTGGCGACAAAATGAGGACTCTCCCGTCGTACGAGCGTTCTTGGACGCGGTGCAGTCGTCGCGAAAGCACCTCGGCGGTCAGCGGTCAGCTTAACCGTCGGCCGCATCCCTTCATTGCGGTTGCTTACGAATAGAGGATTTCGGCGGCTCCATGAATCAATGCGCTGCGGAACGGTACGCTCAAAAATCGTGTATTCGGCACGTATCGGGCCCCCGCAACCAGGTGATGTCGCGAAATCACAGGGGCCGAGCGCTTCGGCCCCTGTGGTCCTCTTCCATGGACTATGAAGCGTTTCGACCGTCGCGCCGCACGTCAGTCACCCGACCGATCCTGAGCTTGAGAGCGGGCCGTCGAGGTGCTTGAGGATCTCCACGCGGAGGCAGAGTCGGGACACCACCCCCGGCACCCGCAAAGACCTCAGGCCTTGAGGAATGCCAGCAGGTCCGCGTTGATCTGGTCCTTGTTCGTCGAGCACATGCCGTGCGGCAGGCCCGGGTAGATCTTGAGCGTGGCGCCCTTGACGATCTTGGACGAAAGCAGGGCCGAGTCGGCGATCGGCACGATCTGGTCGTCATCGCCGTGCATGATGAGCGTTGGCACGTCGAACTTCTTGAGATCCTCCGTGAGGTCCGTCTCGGAGAACGCCTTGATGCAGAAGTAGGCGGCCGGGAAGCCGGCCATCATCCCCTGGAGCCAGAACGAGTCCCGCAGACCTTGCGAAACCTTGGCGCCGGGCCGGTTGAAGCCGTAGAACGGCATGCTGAGATCCCTGAAGAACTGCGAGCGGTCGGCGAGGACGCCGGCGCGGATCTGGTCGAACGCCTCGATCGGCGTGCCGCCGGGATTGGAGGCCGTCTTCAGCATCAGCGGCGGGACCGCTCCGATGAGCACCGCCTTGGCCACACGCTTCGTGCCGTGGCGGCCGATATAGCGGGCCACTTCGCCACCGCCCGTCGAGTGGCCGACATGGACGGCCTTCTTCAGGTCGAGCGTATCGACGAGCGCCGCGAGGTCATCGGCGTAGGTGTCCATGTCATTGCCGTTCCACGGCTGGCTCGAGCGGCCGTGGCCGCGGCGATCATGGGCGATGCAGCGATATCCGCGGGAAGCGAGAAAGAACATCTGGTCTTCAAAGGCATCCGCGGAGAGCGGCCAGCCATGGCTGAAAACCACGGGCTGTCCGCTGCCCCAGTCCTTGTAATAGATCTGCGTGCCGTCTTTGGTCGTGATCGTAGTCATGGGATTCGTCGCCGTTTTTCGGTTGGGGGACTTCGGAGTCGCGGCATGGGCAGTGGCGGGACCCGTCGCCGCCCGCAGCGCTGCGGCCGCCATTGCGGCAGCGCCGCCGATGAGCACGCTGCGCCGCAACGGGACGAGACTTG
>WNFG01010426.1_pt1 | contig 10333 bp, 7 predicted proteins | sample 5400431 | NCBI WGS metagenome assembly WNFG01 (sample SAMN13153346, study PRJNA577476) | soil metagenome | isolation source: 120 cm saprolite under Douglas fir tree site 2 hole 3 replicate 2 | place: USA:California | collected 2015-04-18
ATCCTTTCCACTGAACGGTATTTGGGCACCTTAGCTGCTGGTCTGGCATGTTTGCCTCTCGCGCGTGAAGCTTATCCCCCACGCACTGACTCCCGTGTTACGCCTCAAGGCATTCGGAGTTTGATTGAATTCGGTACCCTGGTATGGGCCCTAGTTCAGCCAGTGCTCTACCTCCTTGAGTTAGCACACGAGGCTAGCCCTCAAGCTATTTCGGGGAGAACCAGCTATCACGGGGTTTGATTAGTCTTTCGCTCCTACCCACAAGTCATCCCAGAAGTTTTCAACCTTCACGGGTTCGGACCTTCAGTTGCGGTTAAGCAACTTTCATCCTGCTCATGGGTAGATCACCTCCGCTTCGGGTCTACTACCAGCGACTAGGGTCGCCCATTTCGGACTCGCTTTCGCTTCGCCTCCAGCGCAGAACGCCTTAGGCTCGCCACTGATAGTAACTCGCAGACTCATTAAGCAAAAGGCACGCCATCACCGGGTCTGCTCTGCAGACCCGCAGTTAAGGGTTAGCGGTTATTAGTTAATGGTGGCGGCGCTGCGCGCCGTGTTTCTGATCACCTTTTAACTGATAACGATTAACTATTAACGCCGGTCAATTCTGCGATCCGCAGAATAGACCCGGCTTTGACACCTTGTAAGCACATAATTTCAGGTACTATTTCACTCCGCTCACAGCGGTTCTTTTCACCTTTCCCTCGCGGTACTTGTTCACTATCGGTCGCCAATTAGTATTTAGGCTTACGCGGTGGTCCGCGCAGATTCATACGAAGTTTCACGTGCATCGTATTACTCAGGAAATCCCTAGGCGTGCTCCAGTTTTCGGTTACGGGCCTTTCACCCTCTATGGCGCAGCTTTCCAGAAGCTTCACCTAACCTTTGCACTACCATGACGGGCTCCTACAACCCCCAGCCACTTCAAAACCTAAGACTATCAGACAGGATCTACAGGATTAACTGGATTACATTCGGAAAAGCATCCGCTGCTGTTCCAGATCCTTAAAATCCTGTTAATCCTGTCCCGCCTTTTCCTCTTAGATTCTGAAGTGGCTGGGTTTGGCCTCTTCCGCTTTCGCTCGCCACTACTGACGGAATCGCTTTCGCTTTCTTTTCCTCCGGTTACTGAGATGTTTCACTTCGCCGGGTGTCGCGATGCTTGTGCTATGAATTCACACAAGCTCGAGCAAGTATTACCTCACTCAGGTTATCCCATTCGGACATTCACGGGTCAAAGCGTGTTTGCCGCTCTCCGTGACTTATCGCAGCTTACCACGTCCTTCATCGCCTATTGGCACCAAGGCATCCATTATGCGCTCTTTGTAGCTTGATCAATCTGTTCCGGTCTTTCGACCAGAGATTTGTTTGATAACTGAAACTCTCGGCTCCGATCTAAATCGGAGCTTCTTGATTCAGACTCAGCTCTAAAAAGTTGTATTTACTACCCTGTATGTAGATATCAAAGAACCAGCCCCGAACTTCTTCGGGGTTCACGTTTCCGCACATTCAGGCCACAAAAAAACTCAATCTGGCACCGACGATGTTTCGTTTCCGAAAATCATGCCGGGACAAAATTGAGTTCCAATTTGCAGTCCCCAAATGTACAAGAACGACCCCGAACACTTTCGGGGCCCGCTTCCGGCGGGATCTGTAAAATAACGATCCTTAGGCGCTCGTCAACTGCGAAAATTCAACTTTTTTGCGCAGTTCCGAGAGCCGACGAGCAACTGGAAAGTGTGCGAGAACCGAATATTTTGACCATGCCCGAAGAAAAAAGATCCGTCCACCGCAGCGCCAAAAAGCAACAGCCCGGTCGTCAGCACAAGATGCGTCCGCAGCCCAGATCCGGCGTACGGGAGTACGTGGGCTGCAATAAGTTACAAGACAAAATCGCGTTGATCACCGGTGGTGATAGTGGAATCGGCCGTGCCGTCGCGGTGCTGTTTGCCAAGGAGGGAGCGGATGTGGCCGTCGTCTATTTTAACGCACACAAAGATGCGCGTGAAACAAAACGGCTGAGGGGCGTCAATGCTTGCTCATGGCGGGCGATATCGGTCGCGAAAAATTCTGCAAGCAAGTGGTCCTGCGAGCGGTCCGCGAATTGGGCAAGATCGACATTCTGGTGAACAACGCCGCGGAGCAGCATCCAAAAGATTCCATCTCGAAGATCACCGAAAAGCAGTTGGAGAAAACTTTTCGGACAAATATTTTCTCGATGTTCTTTCTTACAAAAGCTGTCATGCCGCGCTTCAAGAAAGGTGGAGTAATTATCAATACGGCCTCGGTTACCGCGTATCAGGGCAGTCCCGAACTTCTCGATTATTCTTCGACGAAAGGTGCAATCGTCGCCTTTACGCGATCGCTTTCCCAGGCGCTCGCCGAGAAAAACATTCGGGTTAATGCAGTTGCGCCCGGCCCAATCTGGACGCCTTTGATTCCTTCAACATTTCCTGCCAAAGAGGTCGCGACCTTCGGTTCCGATACGCCGCTTGACCGCGCCGGAGAACCAGAAGAAGTCGCAACCTGTTTCGTTTTTCTTGCCTCCATCGCTCGCGGGCGGTTCCAATGAACTGCCGCTACTGCGAAAATCTGTGTAATCTCTCGATTAATTGTTAGGTTCGCGGTATGCGACGAAGCGATGGCCGCGCGCCCGATCAAATTCGTTCGATTAGTTTTGACTTGAACATCGCACCGCATGCGAGTGGCTCGGTGCTCGTGTCGACGGGAAACACACGCGTTATCTGCGGAGTGATGATCGAAGAGACGGTTCCGCGTTGGATGAAAGAACAAGGCGTCACCGGCGGTTGGCTCACGGCGGAGTACTCGATGCTGCCCTACTCAACACAAAGCCGAAAGCCGCGGGACATCGCTAAAGGCAAACTCGACGGCCGGAGCACAGAGATCCAGCGCTTGGTGGGGCGATCGTTGCGTGCCGTAATTGATCTTGAAAAGCTCGGGCCGCGTACGATCTGGGTAGACTGCGATGTATTGCAAGCCGATGGCGGCACGCGCACCGCCGCAATCACAGGGGCGAGCTTGGCCGTCGCAATCGCGTGCCGAAATCTCGTTGAAGCGAAAAAGATCGAGGCGCCGCCGATCCGGAAACTACTCGCGGCCGTCAGCGCGGGCGTGGTCGATGGCGTGGCGATGCTCGATTTGAACTACGAAGAAGACAAAGCTGCGACGGTGGATTTTAATCTCGTTGCGACTGAAGACGGCGAACTGGTCGAACTGCAAGGCTCCGGCGAGGAAGCAACGTTCTCGACCGATCAATTAGGCGAGATGCTGGCGCTCGGACGCAAAGGCATCGCGGATTTGATCGAGGCACAGCGGGCGGTGCTGGCACGGTTAATGGTAAGTTCCAGCTAAATCGGTTGCTTCTTTTGCTTTCGGAAATGTAAACGGAAACGGTCTCATGAAAAAAGCGCTGATAACTGGCATTACCGGACAGGACGGCAGTTACCTTGCCGATCTTCTGCTCGAAAAGGGCTATGAAGTGCATGGCATTATCCGGCGCGCCAGCACCTTCAACACGGCGCGGATCGATCATCTCTACGCCGATCCCCACATCAATGGCGTTCGAATGTTTTTGCATTACGGCGATCTCAGCGACTCGGTCAATCTGGTGAAACTGCTCTACGATTTGAAACCGGACGAAATTTATCATCTCGCGGCGCAGAGCCACGTGCGAGTCAGCTTCGACATCCCCGAATACACATCGGACATCACGGGCGTAGGAACAATTCGTATTCTCGAAGCGATCCGCGAAACGGGGATTCGCTCGCGCTTTTATCAAGCTTCAAGCAGTGAGATGTTTGGCAAGGCGCAAGCCGTTCCGCAAACTGAGACCACACCGTTTTGGCCGCGCAGTCCGTATGGCGTTGCAAAAGTTTTCGCTTACTGGGCGACAGTCAACTATCGCGAAAGCTACGGGCTCTGCGCAAGCAACGGGATTCTTTTCAACCACGAAAGTCCACGCCGTGGCGAGACATTCGTGACCCGAAAAATTTCACGCGCGGTGGCAGCGATCAAATACGGCCTGCAGAAGGAACTTTTTCTCGGGAACCTGGACGCAAAACGCGACTGGGGTTATGCGCCAGAATATGTGGAAGGCATGTGGCGCGTTTTGCAGCACGGGGAAGGGGACGATTTTGTCCTGGCAACGAATGAGACTCACACGGTACGCGAATTTGCCGAAGCGGCTTTCGCGCACGTCGATTTGGATTGGAAAGATCACGTGAAACACGACGAGCGTTATGAGCGGCCGGCGGACGTGGATCTGCTTATTGGCGATGCTTCGAAAGCAAAAAAGGTTCTCGGCTGGGAGCCGAAAGTTCGATTTCACGAACTCGTTCGCATCATGGTAGACGCCGACTTGGAAGTGCTGTCACGCACAAGTGCGCAAAAACATCTGGGCAAGCTGCCGTGAACTTTTGTAGCCGCGGTTGCTGACCGCGGATAGCGGCACGAAAACACAACCGGGGTCAGCGACCCGGCTACAGCCTAACGAGCAAGAGCTCCAGCGAATGGCTCTTTCAATAGAGCAACGCGGCCCCCGGGCGGCAAAATCTTCGGAACGACTGCGTGCAGCGTGGTATTCACAATCGTAACCTCCGCGCCCAGGCCAACAGTGTCGTAGAGTTGAACGATATCGCGCGATCGCATGCGCACGCAGCCGTAGCTAACCGGTAATCCGATATTTCGCTCTTCGGGGGTGCCATGGATGTAAATGTAGCGAGCGTAGGCATTTTGGTTTTGCGGTTCCTGACCGCGCAGCCAGAGAATACGCGTGACAATAGGATCGCGCCCTGGCGCGTCCGGCGGAATAATCTCTCCGGTGAATCGGCGATCTTTAAAGACCGCGCCGAGTGGCGCGGCGTCACCGACCTTCGAGGCAACCTCAAGCTTGCCGAGCGGAGTTCCCCAACTGCCGCGATAATCGCCGATGCCAAATCTCGAAGTTGAAATCGGATAGGTTGCGATTGGCTCGCCCTTCTCCAGCACTGCCAATTTTTGTTCCGGAATGCTGATCACGACATGATGCGTCGTATCGGGCGAAACGCATGAGACAGCGAAAAGCAGAATGACGAACGCGCAGGCTGCGTGCATCAACGGACGAATCCCCAGCATCACGATCGATCGAATGAGAAAAACTTTTCCGCAGTTGCAGTAGTCGCTTCAGCTACTTCTTGCAACGTCAAACCGCGCGCATCGGCTATTGATTGCGCGACGAGTCGGGTATGCGCGGGTTCGCAGCGCTTACCCCGAAATGGAACGGGCGCAAGATATGGACAATCGGTTTCAACCATAAAGTCGCCTAACGACAATTGCGCGGCGACATCGCGCACGGCAGCGCCGTTTTTGAAAGTGACGATGCCGGTGAAAGAAACGAGATGATCGAGCGCTAGCACTTCATCGGCCTGTTCGCGCGTGCCGCCGAAGCAATGAAAAACCCCGCGCAACTTTCCTGAGTAGGGTCGCATCATTTCGAGCGTGTCGTCCCAGCTATCGCGTTGATGAATAACAATGTTTAACCCGAGCTCGAGCGCGAGATCGAGTTGTTGCTGAAACAAACTGGCTTGTTTCGATTTGTAAGCGCCGTCGCGAATGTTCGCGTCGATTTCCTCTTCGGTTTCGCCTTGCAGCGCGCGAGCGAAGACCTGCACATTTTTCCCCTGTGCCGCTTCGACGCTTGGAAGATGGTGATAATCGAGCCCCGCCTCGCCGATCGCGACCACGCGCCGATTTTTCGCCAGTTCACGCAAGGGCGTGATCACATCCTCTTCAGCATCGTCAACTGATGTCGGGTGAACGCCGATCGCTGCGTAAACATTCGCAAATGTTTCCGCCAGCTTGACTGCTCGCCGGCTGCTCTCGACCGATGTGCCGATCGTAATTATTCGCGTGACGCCTGCTTCTGTCGCTCGCTGCAGAACCGTATCGAAATCCGGCGCGAAATCCGGGTAATCGAGATGCGCGTGGGTTTCGATCAGCATATTTCGGATTTCGGATTGCGGATTGCGGAAAGCTAAAGGAACAGAGATTGTTCTTCTTTCCGGTTTCTGCAATCCCGTTTCCGAAATCGGCCTACCATTCGATCACGGTGCTCGCCCAGGTGAGACCGCCACCGAAGACAACCATCAGAACGTAATCGCCCGATTTGATTCGACCCGTGCGGTTCGCTTCATCGAGCGCGATCGCGACAGCCGCCGCGGAAGTGTTTCCGTAGCGATCCAGATTCACGTAAAATTTATCGAGCGGAATTTTCAGGCGATCCGCGATCGCTTCGATGATCCGCACGTTGGCTTGATGCGGAATCACGCACGAGATGTCGTCGATGCTGAGCCCCGCTTGATCGAGCACTTTCTTCGAAGCATTCAGCATCGCGGTGACCGCTTGCTTGTAAACTTCCTTGCCTGACATGTGGATGGTCTGCAATTGCCGATCCACATTTTCCCGCGTGATGGGAGTGCGGCAGCCGCCGCCGGGCATAAACAAAATATCTGCAAACTGGCCATCGCTACCGATGTGCGTGCTGATGACACCATGAGTGCCGCCGTCGCGATGCCGCAAAATCGCGGCGCCCGCGCCATCGCCGAAAAGCACACAAGTGTTGCGATCGGTCCAATTTGTGATCGAGGTCAATTTTTCCGCGCCGATCACGAGAACGGTTTCGTAAGTGTGGGAGGTGATAAATTGTTGCGCGATCTCGAGGGCGAAAAGAAATCCGGCGCAGGCAGCCGAGACATCTAGGCACGCTGCCTTGGTGGCTCCGATCTTCGTCTGCACAAAACATGCAGTGGCCGGAAACACCATGTCCGGGGTGGCGGTGGCGACGAGAATCAGATCGATCTCGATTGGCTTGACGTTGGCTTGTTCCATCGCCTTCAGCGCCGCTTTCGTCGCCATCTCGCTGGTGCATTCGTCCTTCGCCGCGATCCGCCGCTCTTTGATGCCGGTGCGCGTCGTGATCCATTCGTCACTCGTGTCCACCATGCGAGAGAGATCGGCGTTGGTGAGAATCTTTTCCGGCACGTAACTGCCGGTGCCGATGATCGAGACGGTGCGCTGCGGTTTACCGGATCGCGTGCTCGAGCGGGGCTGTCGTTTCATTGTAACGGCGAATCTCTTCGACGATATGCGGGTTCACCTGTTGTTCAATCGACTCCGCCGCCACGCGCAACGCGTTTTTGATCGCCAGCGGCGTACTCGCGCCATGTGCGATAATGCAGATCCCGTTCACGCCCAGCAGCGGGCTGCCGCCGTAATCTTCCCAGTTGGTCTTCTTGTGAATTGCTTTGAACGCGCCTTTCGCCAGGGACGCGCCGATTAATCGCTTGGGATTCTTTTTCAGTTCATGCTTGAGCCACGTGAAGATGGCGTGCGCGATCGCTTCGCAAGTTTTCAAAACCACGTTGCCGACAAAGCCGTCGCACAAAACTACTTCGACGGGATCTTCGAAAAGATCGTGCCCTTCAATATTACCACGGAAATTGAGCGAGCTTTCCCTGAGCACTCTGAATACTTCCTTGGTCAGGCCGGTTCCTTTCACATCCTCATCGCCAATCGACATTAATCCCACAGTGGGATTTTTATATCCGAGGACATGTCGCGAATAGACCGTCCCCATGATCCCGTATTGCACGAGATGCATGGGGCGTGCATCGACATTCGCGCCTGCATCAATCAACACGAACACGTTTCTTTCCGTCGGAACCAATGAGGCGATGCCAGGCCGTTCGACACCGGGCAACATGCGCAGCTTGATAGCTGTCGCTGCGACGGCTGCGCCGGTGTGACCCGCACTGACAATTGCGTCAGCCTTACCGTGCTTCACCAGATCGACGGCACGGCTGACGGACGAATCCTTTTTGCGCCGCACAGATTCGACCGCGCCATCGCTCATTGCCACAACTTGCGAGGCGTGCACAATCTCGACCCGACTATCACTGCAACCGTGCTTCTTTAGTTCCGTTTCGATCTTTGTGGCGTCACCGACGAGGAAGAGTTTCGTAATACGCGGATATTCGCGTAGCGCCATGACTGCACCGGCGACAAGATTGGGCGGGCCGAAATCGCCACCCATGGCGTCAAGCGCGATTTTCATCGGGTCGGGAAGTTTGCAAATTTAACCCAGCGAATGCAAAACGAAAATAGATGTAGCGGCTGCCGTCTCGGCGGCAGGTGGTGTGATCAACTCAAGTATAACCTGCCGCTGAGACAGCGGCAGCTACAACTCACTTCGCTTCGACGGTCAGAACTTGTCGGCCTTTATAATAACCGCACGAAGGGCAAGCGGTGTGCGAGGCAACGCTGCTCCCGCACTGTGGACATTTATTCATCTGTGGCGCATGCCAGCGATGCGATGCCTTGCGCGTGCGCAATCGCATCTTGGACGTTTTGCGTTTGGGAACTCCCATAAGAAGCGAATTAGGAAAGCAGGAATTCAGGAAAAGACAAATAAGCCGATCGTTTGCAGATGTTGTAGCTGCCGGCGCCTCGCCGGCAGAACCGTAGACGTCCTGCCGCTGTGGACAGCGGCAGCTACAACGATTTTGCCGCGGCAACGACGTGCGCGGCATCGATGCCAAATTCCTTCATCACTTGATCGCCGGGCGCGCTCAAACCGAAACGATGCAAGCCGACCACTTTTCCATCGAGCCCGACATACCGATACCAAGTGTCAGGCACACCGGCTTCGATCGCGACCCGGCGACGGCAGGAATTCGGAAGAACTTCTTCACGATAACTTTCCGATTGTCGCTCGAAACGCTCGAAGCACGGCATCGAAACTACCCGCACGTTTTCGCCGAGCTGCTTCGCCGCCGCGAGCGCATGTTGCAGTTCGCTCCCGCAGGAAAGAATGATCAAATCAAGTTTCCCGGTCTCGCGCTTCGCAATATAACCGCCGCGCGCCACCCCTTCGCGCCGCAGCTTCGCGTCGATTTCGTTCAGCATCGGCACGGTTTGTCGCGTGAGCGCGAGCAGCGTCGGGCCATCGATATGCTCGGCGGCGGCGACGAATGCGCCAGCGGTTTCCTCGGGATCGGCGGGACGGATTACGTCCAATTGAGGCAGCACGCGCAACGCGCTCACGGTCTCGACTGGCTCATGCGTCGGTCCATCTTCACCAACTCCAATCGAGTCGTGTGTGAAAATGTAAATGTTCGGCAGTTTGGAGAGCGCGGCGAGACGGATTGCCGCGCGGCAATAATCCGCGAAAACGAGAAACGTCGCGCCAGAAGCGCGGAAAACACCGTGATACGACAGCCCATTCATGATTGCGCACATCCCGTGTTCGCGAATACCGAAATGAATATTGCGACCTTGCGGATTGTCGCGTGTGAAATCGCCGGCGCCCTCGATGTAATTCATGGTCGAGCCGTGCAGATCGGCGCTGCCGCTGATCAAAATTGGCATCGCTTGTGCGAGCGGCTGCAGGACTGCGCTGCCGGCTTTGCGCGTCGCTAATTTCGCATCGCTCGCGAAGGGCGGAATTTTTTCGAGCAGATCGCCCGGAACTTTTTTGTCGATCGCGTTATCCAGGAGGTGTGCTTGCTCCGCGTTTTTTGTGCGCCATTCTTGGTACGATTTTTCCCAGCGATTGTAATCAGCGAGTAATTTCTTTTTGTGCTGCGCAAAATAATCGCGCACTGCTTGCGAGACGAAATAATGTTCGCTCGGCAGCCCAAGATTTTTCCGCGCTGCATCGACGAACTTCGCGCCGGCTTCGCCGTGCGCCTTGGCGGTTCCGGCAATCTCCGGAATTCCTTTGCCGGCGATCGTGTGCGCGATGATCATTTGTGGTTTGCCGTTGTCGCGCGTCTTGGCCGTGTTCAGCGCATCGAGGAATTGCTCCATGTTGTGCCCGTCGATTTTCTGAACATCGAATCCGTAGGCTTCGAAACGCTTTCCGGTGTCTTCGCTTTGCGTGACGCTGGCCATCGCGTCGAGAGTGATGTCGTTCGAATCGTAAATCAGAATCAAATTATCGAGACCGAAATGCCCGGCAAAAGCGCTCGCTTCCGCCGAAACGCCTTCCTGCAAACAACCGTCACCAGCGATGCAAATCACATGTTGATCGAAAATCTTGTGCTCCGCAGTATTGAAACGTGCCGCCGCCATTTTCGCCGCCATTGCAACTCCGACCGCGTTGCCGACACCCTGCCCCAGAGGCCCGGTCGTGCATTCAACGCCGGGCGTTTCAAAAAACTCCGGGTGACCAGGCGTTTTGCTATGCAGTTGCCGAAATTGTTTGATGTCGTCGATCGACAAAGCGTAACCGCTCAGGTGCAGCCAGGCGTAGAGAAACATGCTGCCATGACCGGCG
>WNFG01017901.1_pt1 | contig 10332 bp, 4 predicted proteins | sample 5400431 | NCBI WGS metagenome assembly WNFG01 (sample SAMN13153346, study PRJNA577476) | soil metagenome | isolation source: 120 cm saprolite under Douglas fir tree site 2 hole 3 replicate 2 | place: USA:California | collected 2015-04-18
GTTCGCGGCCAATCCCTCACGCGCCGTGCAAGTGGTTTTCAAGGGCGTTAGCGGTTGGGGCAACAACACGCGCATCGACGGCACCAGTTCCACCGACTTCAATGGCACTTATCCCATGTACACGCCGGCGCTCGAGTCCATTGAGACGGTCAACGTAGTGACTAACTCTTTCGACGCCGAGCAGGGGTTGGCGAGCGCGGCCGCGGTCAATATTCAGACTAAGCCCGGCACTAACTCCATCCACGGCTCTGTGTTCGAAGATCACACAGACCAGCACCTCAAGGCGTACGCCTGGGCGGCCGACCGCACGCAGCCTCAACCGAAGTACATCAACAACCAGTTCGGCGGTACTTTCGGCGGTCCTATCAAGAAGAATAAGCTCTTCTATTTCGTCAGCTATGAGGGCACTTTCCAGCGGCAAGGGACCGGTCTCTTTTCGCAGGTGCCGACTGCCGCGATGAAGACGGGCAATCTTTCGGCTTCACCAACTTTCATCTACGATCCCCGCACCGGCAATCCGAACGGCACGGGCAGACAGCCGTTCGCGGACCAGAATCGCAACCAGGTTGACTCCAAACTCAACTGGATTCCCAACAACAAACTGAGTGTCTTCGCCCGGTTCGGGATCAATGACAGCTCCTGGTTCAATCCGCAACAGTATGGCGCGCTGGGCGGGCCGGGTTACAGCCCGTCCAACTCAGCGGTGGGCGTGGGCGGCGGTTTCATTTACAGCGGAACTCTCTCGGCCACTTACATCTTCAGCCCAACTCTGATTGTTGACGCCTACTACGGATATTCCCGCAACGACCCTTTCACGGCGCAGCAGCGGCTCAACGAGAATCTCGGCTCGACTTTGTTGAAGATTCCCGGCTTGCAAAGCTCACAAGCGCGAGAGGGCGGCTGGCCCGCGCTCATCATCGATGGATTTGGTACAGCGGGCGCTGGACAGATTCCGGGATCAACCATCGGACCCTATAACAATTTCCAACCGCAGGATTTCCAGAACTACGAAAAGGAGTGGGTGGGCAACGTTACCTGGATTAAGTCCACTCACAATCTCCGCGCGGGCGTGGAATACAACCAGCAGCGGGACAATGAGAACCAGGAGCAGGCCACATTCTGCGGCTTTTGCCTGGGATCCGGCGGTTTCCAATTCTCGCAAGGGACAACACAACTTAACGGAGGCCCTGCCGGAAACGACTTCAATGCGTTCGCCGCTTTTCTTTTGGGGCTTCCATCCAATGCCGGTAAGGTGTCATTATTTCCGAACGCCTATAAGTACTACACCAACATATTCGCCACCTACATCCGCGACCAATGGCAAGTTACTCGTAAACTAACTGTGACTTATGGAACCCGCTGGGAATACTATCCATTCGCAACGCGTGGAAACCGCGGCATGGAGTATCTCGACGCGACGGCGAATCAAATGGTCATCTGCGGCGTCGGCGGGAATCCGGAGAATTGCGGCATCACCAAGGACACTCACCGTTTTGCTCCCCGGGCGGGTATCGCTTATCGCCTCACCGATTCCACCGTGATCCGCACTGGTTATGGTTTGACCAACGATCCAACCAACTATGGCGCGGCCCTGGGTAATCGGCAAAACTATCCGGACATTCTGGCGACCACACTGATTTCACCGAACAGCTTTTCCTACGCCACCACGCTCCGGCTGGGGCTGCCACAGGCGGTCCAACCCGATTACAGTTCCGGCAGGGTGCCGCTCCCGCTCACGGCGGGGGCTTATACGGTCGACAATCAAAACTACGTCCGGGGCTATGTGCAGTCCTGGAACTTCACCATCGAGCAGCGTCTGAATGGCTGGACCGGGTCCGTCGGCTATGTCGCTTCGCGGGCTGTGGATGCAGTTCCCTCTTCCGGCCTGAATCTGAACTGGTCGCCCATCGGCACGGGAACAGCCGGCGAGGTGTTGAATGTACTGGCGAAGCGAACCGCGATCACAAATGGAATCGGTACCGAAGGAACGAACAAGTTTGATTCCTTGCAAGCGCGACTCCAACACCCGTTCTCGCACGGTATCCAATTCGCCGCGAACTACACTTTCGCCAAGGCTGAAGCGTACTCCAGCCAGGTTGCGATTCCCGCCTACTTCCGTTTGAACTACGGGTCTGCCTCGAACATCGCTCACCACACGGTGGGTTTGACGTTGATCGCCGATTCGCCTTTTGGCCACAACAAGGCCTGGCTGCGGACTGGACCCGGAGCATGGGCGCTGGGAGGATGGCAGATCAATAGCGTGAGTGTGCTTCGCACGGGCACGCCTTTCACGGTGACAGCCTCGAACACCACGCTGAACGCGGTGGGATCGTCGCAATTCGGGGACTGCCTCAGCCCGCCGCACAAGCTGAATAACATTTTGCAGTGGTACGACAAATCCGCATTTGGCGCGCCCACAGCGGGCCGATTCGGAACGTGCGGCACCAACAGTTTATGGGGACCTGGCCTGATCAACACGGATTTGGGGCTCGACCGCAACTTCAGGTTGTCGGAACGCTTCCAACTGAAGATTCGCGGCGAGGCGTTCAACTTAGCGAACACGCCACATCATTCCAACCCGACAAACAGCGTCAGTAGCGCGTCGTTCATGCAGGCCTTGGGCATAGCGAACACGGGCCGGGAAGGCATCGACGAGCGCACCTTCCGCTTGAGCATGCGGCTGGCATGGTAATGGTTTAATGATGAAACGCGTCACCGCAATGCTCGTTTTTGCCGGGCTCGTGAGCGCCCTTGCCTTCGCCGCTGACGCCCCACAGCGTCCACGAATCACGGGCGTTGCGCACATAGCTCTCTTCGTTCACGACATGGAGAAAGCACGCGCGTTCTACAAAGATTTCCTCGGCCTCGGTGAGCCATTCTCTTTGAACAAGCCCGACGGCGAACTCTCCATGACTTTCATCAAAGTCAACGACCGCCAGTACATCGAGCTTTTCCCCGAGGTCGAAGCCGGGTCAGATCGTCTGAACCATATCTCGGTGGAGACCGATAACGCAGAAGCAATGCGCGTCTATCTCGCATCCAAGGGAATCAAAGTCCCTGACAAGGTCGGCCTCGGCCGCATCAAGAACTTGAACTTCAGCGTCAAGGATCCCGATGGCCACGGCGTTGAATTTGTGCAATACACGCCCGAGGGCTGGAGTATGCGCGAAAAGGGCAAGTACATGCCCGAGCGCGTTTCCACTCGCATGATGCATGTCGGCATCCTGGTTGGAGCGCTCGAGCCGGCGATGAAGTTCTATCGCGACATCCTGGGCTTCCAGGAATTCTGGCGCGGCAGCCGCGATGGCCAAGTTCTCAACTGGGTGAACATGCGCGTGCCGGACGGCGATACCTACGTCGAGTTCATGCTCTACGACAAGCTGCCCGAGCCAACTGCGCGAGGTTCGGCGCACCACATTTGCCTGGAAGTGCCCGACATCGCGAAGTCAAAATCGTGGCTGGAAGCGCGTCCGGCGGTGAAGAATTACAGCAGACCGATGGAAATTCGCACCGGCACGAATCGCAAGCGGCAGATGAACCTGTTCGACCCCGACGGCACCCGCACTGAGCTCATGGAACCGCGTACTATCGATGGCGTTCCTACGCCGCCGGCCACAGCGGCACCGCCGCACTGAAAAGGAGAAACATGATTGGATTTGTGAAGACGACGTCAGTCACCGTGCTCGCCATGGTCATGACGATGGCGATAACGGGCCAGGACAAGCCGGTACATGAGGCCGACGTCCCTCCGATTCTAAAGATTGGCTCGCAAGCTCCCGATTTTAATCTGCCCGGCATTGATGGGAAGACGCATAGCTTGAGTGAATACGCATCGAGCAAAGTGCTCGCGATAGTCTTCACTTGCGATCACTGCCCGGTAGCTCAGATGTATGAGAAACGGATAAAGCAACTTACGTCCGACTATCAGAAGCGTGGCGTTGCAGTGGTTGCCATCAATCCGAACGATCCAAAGGCCGTGCATTTAAGCGAAATGGGCCACACCGATTTGGGCGACACGCTGGCCGAGATGAAACTCCGGGCGGAATACCGGCACCTCAATTATCCGTACCTGTCCGATGGCGCTACTCAGTCTGTTGCGTTGCAATATGGGCCCACCGCAACGCCGCACATATTCATCTTCAACGAGCAACGCAAGCTACAGTACGAGGGCCGCATAGATAGCAATTCCCGCGAAGAACTGGCGACGAAGCATGAGGCTAGGGATGCGATCGACGGTCTACTTTCGGACCACCCGATTGCGGTGAAGTCCACTCCGGCTGTTGGGTGTTCGACGAAATGGGCATACAAAGAAGCGGGCGCCAAGGCGGAGATCGGCGCCTCCGAAAAAGAGCCAGTCAAGGTGGAAATGGTCTCGGTGGACCGGCTCAAAGCGTTGCGGGCAAACCAGGGCACAGGCAAATTGTTGTTAGTAAACTTCTGGGCCACTTGGTGCGAGCCTTGTCTGGCTGAGTTCCCGGAGTTACAGAAAATGGTCCGAATGTATCGCAAGCGCAATCTGGACATCGTTACCGTCAGTATCAATAACCCGGACGAAAAGGAATTCGTTCTCAAATTCTTGAAAGAGCAGTACGCAATCAATCGAAACTTACTATTTGACGGCACTGATGCGGCCGACGCAGTCTCTGCATTCGGCGCCGATTGGGGTGGCGGGCTTCCGTTCACGGCGCTGATCGGTATGAGCGGCGAGGTTCTTTTCAAGACGCAAGGCGCGATGAATGCGCTGGAAGTGAGGCGCGCAATCCTGAAGAACCTGACTGACGACCGCTACATCGGCCAGCACGGGTATTGGAACAGCACGTTCTAGTTTCGCTGTTAGAAATGTGGGCCAACACAGGCTTATAGTAACTCCGTGAGGGCCCGGCAGGATCTCTGCAGATTCACAGACCATGCAGCTGCAGCGAGGGCTTGTTCAGCCGGGGATGGGGGTCGGGGGAAGGGGCCGGCGTTTGAGGCCCCTTCCCTTCAGTTCTCAGTGACCCGGAGCGCGTCGTGCAGCGCTCCGATTCCAAGCCTCGGCAACGATTCAGCTTGCATTTTACGATGGAAATGTTTCAGAGTGAGATCGGGTTTGGCTCCCGCTGCTACGAATTTCACAGGCCGACATGCGATGTCTAGCTTCAGTCTTTCGAGCAGCGGGAGCGCTTTGTTTCCTCAACGAATACTCAGAATTCGTCGGGAAGTATCACGACTCAACTATAAGCCTTTCGCGGAGACAAAGCCAGCCATCCAGGAGGGATGTAAGCAGGCAATCGAATTTGCGCAAGGAGAGCAACCATGACCCCACGGGGAGATGCGATAACTTCTATGGCGGCGGATGACTACGCCGTCTTTATAGCCATCGATTGGGCCGACAAGAAACACGTTTGGGCTTTGCAAAAGGCTGGCTCGCGGGACCGGCAGCAGGGGGAGATAGAAGCCAGGCCGGAGGCAGTGGAGACCTGGGTGAGTGGCCTGTTGGCTCGCTTCCCTGGGCAGCGGATCGCGGTGGCGTTGGAACAAAAGCAGGGCGCTTTGTTGTGTCAGTTGAGTAAGTATGAGTCGCTGGCGTTGTATCCGGTACACCCGGCGACGGTGAGCCGCATGCGGGCGGCGCTGTATCCTTCGGCCAGCAAAGACGACCCCAAAGACGCCCACCTATTGCTAGACATTCTGGTCCAGCATCGCCAGCATCTGCGGCGTTTAGATGCCGATACGGTGGAGACACGCAAGCTGCAGATGTTGGTGGAGGATCGGCGCAAGCTGGTGGATGACCAGACGGCCTACAGCAACCAGTTACGCGCCAAGCTGAAACTGTATTTCCCACAGGCGGTGCGCTGGCTTCCGGAGTTGCATTCCCGGCTGGCCGGTGAGTTTTTGCAGCGCTGGCCGACCCTACCACTGCTGCAACAGGCGCGACTGGAAACCATTCGGCGTTTTTTTCATCAGCACCACTGCCGTAGCGAGGAGTTGATGCGCCAGAGGTTGCAGGAGATCCCCCAGGCGGTAGCCGCCACACAGGACGCGGCGGTGGTCGATGCCGGTACCGCCATGGTGCAGGCGCTGCTGCATCTGATCGCGGTGCTGCGTGCGCAAATCGCCGAGTTTGACCGACAGATTGCGGCAACGGCGGCAATCCATCCCGAGCTGTCGCTCGTCGCTTCGCTGCCGGGAGCCGGCGAGGTGATGACACCACGGCTGGTCGCCGCTTTGGGAACCCAGCGGGAGCGTTTTAGCAGCGCCAGCGAGTTGCAATCCGCCAGCGGGATTGCACCGGTACGGCGGCGTAGCGGCCAGAGCGAGTGGATTCACTTCCGCTGGGCCTGTCCCAAGTTTGTGCGGCAAACCTTTCACGAGTGGGCCGGGCATTCCATCGCGCAATCGCGGTGGGCCAAGGCTTACTACGACGCCCAAATCGCCAACCATAAGGGGCATCACGCCGCGGTTCGGGCTTTGGCTTTCAAGTGGCAACGCATCCTATTCCGTTGTTGGAAGGATCACCAATCGTTTTTGCTTGACAGAAGTACTCAGATGACTGAAGCCTGTGCCACCTTTTTGTACAAGTTACCCGTGGTGGCACCGGCTTTAGCCGGTGGTATGTGATTTTTTCACAGCTTCCTGTCACCTGGTTTTCGGCCTGCTGCTTGCAGGCTGACTCGCGGCCGGGGTTGTCGCCGAGCCTGTGCCCACCGAAATCACCGCCTCGGACGTGAAGGAGTCTGGGCCGGCTATATCTAACGTGTTGTCGCCGGCGCTAACACCCGACGGAATCTGTATGTTCACCTGATAGAGGCCCGCCAGTTGCGGCGCGAGTCCCGCATAGTTTACGGTCGCCTGAATTCCACCGATACGCGCGGAGATGTTATTCGTCGCGAGGCTGGGCGGATTTGAGGGTCCAAGCGCGCCGTCTGCGACGGGCGGGGTGACGTCGCCAAGGCCGGTCAGATAAACCGCGATTATTTCGCCAATCTGCGCCGGATGAGCGGTCGTAACCAGCGAGAAATCCGGATGCAGTGCGGCCCCGTAGCCGATTCCGCCTGGCGGCACTGTAAAAACTCCGGGTGAGGTCTGGTTCACGAAGGTGGTCACGATATTCGATGAGACGTTGTTGTTGATCACCTGAATCTGAGCGGTAGCAGTGGTGGTTCCGAAGGGAACGATCGCCGAAATCTGATTCGGGCTCACGAAATACAGCGGGGCAGGCTTACTGTTGATCAGTACTTGAACTCCGTTCAATGCCGGCGGGAAAGGAGCCGTGGTCGCGGTCTGAATATTGGGCGCCAAGTTGCTTCCATAGAGAGTAATGAATTCACCGCGCACGATGCCGGCCGTGAAAGGCGCGGAGCTGGCCGCGTTCACTACACCTGCCGGGTTGAGAAACACGCCGGATCCGCTCACGCCCGGCGCCTGCACGGCGACTGTGATTCCGAGGAAAGGGCCAAGTCCGAAGCCGATGCGCACCGCGCCCGACGGCCCGACGATGTAGTGGGTGGAGGTGGCAGAATCGTCGTAAGTGCCATTGGCATTCACCGAATATGTATCGTGATACGTGAAGCCCTGGGGAGTGGAGCTGCCTCCGAAAAGGAGGCGCTGGTGACCTATGATTGTGCCTGCGTTTGCACTGAGCGATCCGTAAAAAGTGTCCAGTGTCGCGAAACCGCTGCCGAGCGTTGACTCGTCTGATTCGAGTCCCGCCTGGTAGTAGAGGCCAGAAAGAGTGGGCGACGTACCGGGACGTACCCCGACTAACATGTCAAAGCCATTCGGCGCGCCGCCAAATACAAAATTTCCGTCCGGCGAAAAATACAGGTATTCTTGTCCGACGATCGCGGCCGTAGTAGAGTTTGGAAATGTGACGACCGCCGCGCCGTTGCTGAAAAAATATTTGACGGACGATTCGGACAAGTTAAACGGCGTGGATCCATTGCCTACGTAGCCGGTGAAATTCACGGTGCCAAGATTCCCGTTGCCGTCCGGATTTAGTTGGAACAGTGCGTCAAAGTTGTTGACGACTCCACCGCTGACACCCGGGCTCGGGAAATTCATGTAGGCCATCGAGTAGTTTCCCCGAAAGGTTGCGTTCGATGGCGCTGGCGAAGAAAGCTGCGCGGCGATGAAAAGGTCGTTATAGCCAAGCTGGGTCTCGGTGGTGCTGCCCACGAAAATCCCGTTGGCGACCAGTCCGTAGATGCAGTCTGTTTGGCCAGTGATCACGTTAACAGCCGCGTTGCTGATATATCCGTAACCAGTCGCAGAGATGGAGTAGGTCCCGCTGGCTGTAAAGGTTCGCACAACACCCGCATTTAAATCCACTATGGAGGAGCCGGTAATGGTGTAGGTGCCATCGCCGCCGAAATTGATGTTTCCATAGAGGGCGATGGCTTCGGCCAGATCTCCAGCGTTGTCACCCACCACGTAGATCACATGCCGGAAGTAATATTTTCCAAGCAGCAGGTTGTTGCCTCCGTTGTCCAATCCAACACACTGAGCGCCGGCGGGCAAGCCCGCGATTATCAGGAGCAGCAACACTAATAGCGCAGATTTCATAGAGATCCCCTTCTGCTTCGACGTTTGAGCCTCACGTTGGATTTCGGCTAAGAAGCCGTATCACACAATTTTACAATGGCATACCGAAAGGCGTGCGCAAGCGGGCTGGGAGATCCCATCGCGTGTTACACTGGACGCGATTTATATGCGTTCCATAATTCGTTTGTTGTTATTTGGTTTCGTAACCGCAGTTTTTGGATCGTCTCAGCCGTATATTATTACCACCATCGCTGGAACTGAACGGCTGCTGGACGGCAATCCCGCTATTAATGTTCCGCTGCGAGATCCGCGCGCTGTAAAGGTGGATGCATCTGGAAATTTCTATATCGCAGACACCGGCGATCACCGGATTCGAAAAGTAAATCAGTCCGGCACAATCAGTACGATTGCGGGCAATGGACTGCCGGGATTCGGCGGCGACCGTGGGAAGGCGACGGCTGCGCAGTTGAGCAGCCCCACCAGCCTTGCATTCGACGGGAATGGAAATCTGTACGTCGCGGACCGGGATAATTTCCGGGTTCGCCGCATTTCCTCCGACGGAACCATCAACACTGTTGCCGGGAATGGCACTCCGGGTTATTCGGGCGACAAAGGACCCGCGACATCGGCGCAAATTCGTCCGTATGCGATCGCAACGGACAGCAAGGGCAATCTCTACATCGCCGACGGGCGTAACTTTGTAATTCGAAAAGTGGATGTGGGAGGAACCATCACGACCATTGCGGGCACGGGAACGGCGGGTTATAGCGGTGATAATGGGCCAGCCCTCGTGGCTCAGATCGACTTTGTCGTCGACTTGGCAGTGGGTCCGGATGGCAGCCTTTATCTTGCGGATTTTTTTAATAGCCGCGTTCGAAAAATCGATACGTCCGGGATGCTGACGAATGTTGCGGGCACCGACTTCGGATTCATCGCCGACGGCGTTCCCGCGACGCTCGCCGTGATGCTTCCCCAGGGAGTTTTTGTTGACAACTTTGGCAACATCTATATCTCCGATTTCAATCGTGACATTGTCCGCAAAGTGGATGTGGGAACAGGCAACATAAAGACCATCGCTGGAAACGGCACTACGGGTTTTGCGGGCGACAATGGTCTGGCACTTCATGCCGAATTTAATTCGCCCTCCGGATTGGCCATCGACAGCACCGGAATTTACGTCGCAGACGAGAACAACGGGCGAGTCCGCAAAATAAACTCTGACATGATCTCAACCGTTGCCGGAACCAGCATTCGCGACGGCGGTCCGCCAACTTCAGCGTTTCTCGACCTTCCGGCAGGCATTGCGATCGACGGGGCCAACAATATCGTGGTTGCGGATAATGGCAACGGTGTTGCCCGCCGCTTCAGTATTGGCGCCAACATCAATACGTTCGGTCAACTGCAGGCGGCTCCTACCGGCGTGGCGACGGATCAGTCCGGAAACTTCTACGTCACCGACGAAGAGCCACGGGTTCTCAAGATCACGCCCGCGGGCGTCACGTCTATTGTGGCGGGCAACGGAAAGACCGGATACAGCGGCGATGGCCAATCGGCGATCAATGCCATGATCAGCGATCCGACCGGTGTTGCCGTCGACTTGGCGGGCAACGTGTACTTCACTGATTATCACAACAATCGAATCCGCAAAGTTGCATCCTCCAACGGAACGGTGAACACCATTGCGGGCAACGGTTCTTTGCTCTTCGCGGGCGACAATGGTCCAGCGCTTTCAGCGGGTATGGATCCCCAAGACATCGCGGTGGACAGCAGATCCAATATTTATGTAGCCGACCGGCTTAACAGTCGAGT